>Ga0315905_10000941_pt1 | contig 31695 bp, 23 predicted proteins | sample LakEriMetagenome_5_FD_203522 | JGI IMG/M metagenome (GOLD analysis project Ga0315905, IMG submission 203522) | Freshwater fungal communities from buoy surface, Lake Erie, Ohio, United States - Buoy 4 MA121 | ecosystem: Environmental > Aquatic > Freshwater > Lake | place: USA: Lake Erie, Ohio... | reverse complement strand
TCAGCTGTCGTGAATTTGATGTCGTTCTCACGAAGCATGTCTGCGCATTTGGTGCCGTGCTTGTGTGTTCGTGTAAGGATGGTGATGTCGCCCGGCGCAAATCCGTCGTTGATGGAATTTCGAACAGCATTGACGAGTTCGTCTTTTACGAAACTCTTAAAAGCCTCTTCTTTACTGTTGAGCAGATGATTTCCGGCGAGACGCACGTAACCTAAGTTCTCGCTTTTCTTTTCTTGAATTACTTCATCGTATACCGCGTTATACGCGGGAATTTTCGAAGCCAGCCGAGGGAATAGTGTATTGTTGAAATCGATAACGGATTGGCTGCTGCGATAATTGGTTTGCAGAGGAATAATGTCCTGGTTGTCATGAAATGTTTTTTCCGCAAAAGGCATATCGAATTCAGGAGGTAAATTCGGTAGGTCGATGAATTGCTCTACATATCCCGAGCGCCAGCGATAAATACTTTGCTTGGCATCACCAACTATCAAGCTTTCATGTCCTTCCGATAGACAGTTGTGAATGAGTGGAACGAGATTCATCCATTGCATTTTGGATGTGTCTTGAAACTCGTCGACCAAAATATGCTTGTATCGCGCACCAATTCGCTCAAATATGAATGGCGCATCATTACCTCGAATGATGGCGTTAATCATCCGATGAAAATCGGAAAGCAGGACCATGTTTTCTTCTGAACGTATCTCAGCGGCATATTCATTAATGCGGTCAATGAGGCCGAGTGTATACATGTTCTCCGATATTTTCTTGATTAAAGAGAATCGCTTAAGGGCGTCATCGGAGATTAGTTCTTGAAGGGTGTCAACTAGTTCATTGGCGTGTTCTTCATGAGGAAGAAACAGATTTTTTACGGATGTGGGAGCTTGCGGATGTATCCAAATTCTATCGGCTTGAAGTTTTTCAAGCGATTTTAAGGGCTTTGTTATTTTACCTTTTTCTGCATATTTTGAAATGCCATTGATGTAGCCGGTTTTCTTGCCGGGAATATCTTCTTTTGTAATGCCTGCGTTGGTCAGTAAAGCAAGGATGGCTTGCGCGGTTTCAGACGTTTTGCTTTCATGCTCTTTTATCTTTTGACGCAGTTTAAAGTGCTCTTGTTGTATGTGTGTTAAATCTACCTCTTCAAGTTTTTGCAGCGGGGCCTGGCCGTCTTCCGTGAAAATTTCGCGAGCCATTTTGATCAGTGCCTCACGCGGATTCCACGTCTTACCATCATCCAATAAGTCTGAGCTATAGCGATGGAGGTAACGTGTGAGAAGCTCATCTTGACCAATGAACTCCAGCATTCTGTCTACCGCCTTTTCCTGAAGTGTTTGGGGATTGAGCTCTATGTTGAAGTCGTTGTTCAGCTGCAGGTCTTTCGCGAATGATCGAACCAAGCGGTGGGTGAAACTATCGATGGTCAGTATGCTAAGCTTGCTATAATGGTGCAGCATATCGGTATAGGCAGCTGCAGCACGAGCGCGAAGCACATCGCTTGTAATGCCAAGCTTTTCTTGCAACTGCGATGACATGGATGATGTATCACTTGCGTCAGCAATATCTCGTAGTTTCGAAAGCACACGGTGTTTCATTTCAGCAGCAGCAGCTGTTGTGAACGTAATGGCCAAAATGTGTTTATAGTAGCCCGGGTTTTCAAAGCGCAACGCGTAACTGAGATAATGGAACACAAGCTGAAATGTTTTTCCGCTGCCAGCGCTGGCTTTGATGATGGTAAATCGTTTGGGTGTTGACATAATGGTGAGATTCACGAAAGCATCTAATATCGGTCATTTTCTCTTTTTTTCTCTGTTGTTTCGGGTTTCTGTCGGTTAAATTTGTATTCAGTTGGTATTGAATACAAAAAACCATTTACTATGCGTCTCTTCCTATTTATGGTGTTTGCCGTTTATTTCAGCTCCTGCAGTATTTCTCCGTATCAGGATAGTCTGCCTGAGCAGAAAAATTTCACACTGAGTCTGAAGTTTGATGCAACATGGAATGAAGATCCGTTTCAATTGGATCGCATCATTGTGGACGACTATGGTAATCTTATTCGTCCGAGTTTATTCATGCACTATGTTTCTTTCATTACACTGATTGCTGAAGATGGGACCGAAGTCCCTGTGAAAGACTTCATGTTGATCGACTACGAAAGGACGAATGAGGCGCTGGTTGAGGTTCCGGCAAATAAATATACCTCCATGAAGTTTGGACTGGGTGTACCCCCTGACTTCAATAAGGACCAGGATCCGGCTCAATACCCAAGTTCAAGTCCTCTGAGTGTAGCCGGTTGCCAGGGAATGTTCTGGACGTGGAATACCGGTTATATTTTTTCCAAGTTTGAAGGATACGCGGATACAAGCGCGGTTGACGGTACTGAATTTCTGGAGCCAATTGCCATTCACGCCGGTGATGACGAGAGCTATAGAAGTTTTCAATCTCTTCCTTTCGAGTTGAATGTTGGGGATAACTCCAGCGTCATTGTGGTCCGGTTGCAAGTGGATGAAATTTTCTCACCCTCACAGGGTAGTGACGTGAACTTGGCTAACGACGCGGTTACTCATACCAGCAATAATCCACAGTTAGCAAGGGATTTTATGGATAATCTTACTGCGGCTTTTAAAATTGTCATTTAATGCGCCTGTGGCTGTTATGGTTGTTATTGCTGGTAGCGTGCAGCAATGACAAACACTACAACTTGGTGGACTCTGAGTTATTGGTGCGCGTGCCGGCGGGTTTCCCTCCTATTGACTACCCGAAAGACAACCACCCGACAAAATTGCGTGTAGAATTAGGGCGGAGATTATTCTATGATAGCCGACTTTCTGATGATGGAACGGTAAATTGTGGCTCTTGTCACGTGCTAAGTGCGGCATTCACAGATGGAAGGGTTACTAGTTCCGGGTTGCATGGTGTTGCAGGAAAAAGAAATGCACCCACCCTGGTTAACCTTGCATGGATGAAACGTCTGCTGATGGAAGGTGGTGTTCCTACACTCGAAACTCAAGCATTAGTGCCATTGCATGATACAGCGGAAATGAGCGTTGGAATTATGTCTGCCGTTATGAGGCTGAACCGAGATGAATATTTGAGGGAATTGGCACGGGCAGCGTATGGTCGGGATAGTTTGGATGCCTATGTTCTAACTCGCGCTCTCGCCTGTTTTCAACGCACGTTTATGTCGGGAGATGGCCGATATGACCGCTACAAACAAGGGCGCAAGGATCAGCTGAATGAAAAGGAAATTCGCGGAATGCAGTTGTTTTTTTCGGAGCGAACACATTGCAGCGACTGCCACAGCGGAGTCTTTTTTACCGACATGGATTATCACAACATTGGATTAACAAGCGAGTATGCAGATGAAGGCAAGGCTCGAGCTACACATGCAACGGAGGATGTTGGAAGGTTTAAAACACCAACACTTCGAAATATTCAACTTACTGCGCCATATATGCATGATGGAAGTTTGGCGTCGCTCGAGGATGTCATCAACTTCTACAACTCAGGGGGGCGAGAGCATCCAAACAAGGATCCGCGAGTGGTGTCGCTTGGATTGTCAGCTGATGAACAAGCTGATCTTTTAGCATTCCTGACAACCCTCACCGATTGGAATTTTGTTCAAAATGAAGACTTATTACCTTTGATGAAATGAGGAAGTATTGTGTAATCAGCGTTTTGTTCGGCTTGCTATTTTTCGCAGGCTGCAAACCGAATGAACCTGAGCCGCCGGATGAACCTACGGTCTCTGCAACTCCATACAACCTGGTCATTCCGCCTTTGTTTCCTCCGATGGATATTCCTGCTGATAATCCATTGACAGTGGAGGGAATTGCACTCGGTCGGTATCTTTTTTGGGAGAAGAAGCTAAGTGCCGACGGAACTCAGAGTTGCGGTTCATGCCATTTGCCGGAGCATGGATTCTCGGACCCCAACCAATTTAGTGTGGGTATTACCGGAGCTGTTGGTACGCGACAATCCATGGCCTTAGTAAATCTGGGTTGGGCCTATAATTATTTCTGGGATGGTAGGGCATTGACATTGGAGCAGCAGGTTATTGAACCCATTACTAATCCCATCGAAATGAATAACACCTGGGAGAATGCGATTGCAGCGCTCAACGCAGATCCGATTTATCCACCCATGTTCAAGGCAGCATATGGCACAACCGAGATAACGCGTGATCGCGCTGCGAAGGCTATGGCTTCTTTTCTGCGAACCATGATAAGCGCCAATTCGAAGTTTGATCGTGAACGAGCAGGAACATATACCTTCAGTGCTTTGGAAGAAGCAGGATTCAATTTGTTTCTAACGGAAGGTGGTTTTAATGCTAACACCGGACAGCCTTGGGGTGGAGGAGATTGCTTCCATTGTCACGGACCGGCAGGTATGCAAATGGGTGATTACCTCATGCATAATAACGGCTTGGACAGTGAGTTCTCCGCAGATCCTGGTTTGGCAGGTGTAACGGGGGATCCGTTGGATAGCGGTAAATTCAAAACTCCATCGTTGCGCAATATTGAGCTAACCGCACCCTATATGCATGACGGCCGTTTTACGACGTTGAACGAAGTGATTGCACACTATAATACAGGAGGACAAATCAGCACAACGACGGATCCTTTCATGGAAGCGGCCGGTGGAGGTTTGTTCTTAGACGAACTGGATGAATTGGCGTTGATAGCTTTCTTGAAAACGCTTACCGACACCTCGTTTATCAATAACCCCGCATTCAGCGACCCTCACGAATGAGCAGTTCATTACCGGAGGCATTGCGCAAGCACCTCAACAAGGCCGATCAATTCAAGAAGGACAACAAAAAGTTCCTGCAGAATTTTGCTCGCAAGAAAGACATCGATAACGCATTTCAGACGCTGCATGATGAAGCCTTCCGGAAAATAGACTGCCTCGATTGTGCGAACTGCTGCAAAACAACGTCGCCCATTTTTCGTGATGTGGATATTGATCGCATATCGAAGCACTTGGGCATGAAGCCTTCGCACTTCACGGAAAAGTATCTTCACATTGATGAAGACAATGATTGGGTCTTGAACGTTTCACCGTGTGCGTTTTTGGGTTCCGATAATTATTGCAGCATTTATGATGTGCGTCCGAAGGCGTGCCGTGATTATCCGCACACCGATCGTAAAAACATGCACCAGGTAATGGATCTTACTTATAAGAATACTATGGTGTGCCCTGCGGTTGCCTCGATTGTGGATCGACTCCGCGCGGAGCGTGGCTGAGCAGACTTCTGTTATTTTTCTTGAGCATGTTGCTATAGAATACCATATGCTGTTTAGGCATAACTGCATTCTGCGCTTGGTCGGAACGTTGGCGAAAATTTAATCGCCATGAGCTACGCAACTGATTTTGGAACCCTCTTCTTCCCGAAGTATTGTTCTTCCTGTAACCGCAATTTGATGCATTACGAAAAGGCCGTATGTATGCACTGCCTGACACATTTACCCCGCTTGCAAATGCACGATGAACGCGACAACGCCGTAGAGAAGTTGTTTTGGGGAAGAATCGACTTGGAAGCAGCAACTGCATTTTTGAGCATGCCGCGCAACGGCATTTCGCATCGACTTATTCACCGCTTGAAGTATCACGGCGACCAGGAAGTAGGCGAGCGGTTGGGTGCATTGTTCGCGCATGAGTTGCTCGCATCGGAACGTATGAAGGGCATTGATGTAATTGTGCCTGTGCCGCTTCACCCCAAGAAACTGCATGTGCGCGGTTACAACCAATGCGATTGTATTGCGCGGGGAATGGCCGAAACATTGGGCGCCGACATTTCATTGAACAACCTCACGCGTACACACTTCAGTGCTTCTCAAACGCGCCGCGGACGCATATCGCGCTGGTCGAATGTGAAAGATATTTTCTGGGTGCGCGAACCCGAGAAGTTTGAAAACAAACGAATATTACTCATCGATGATGTGATTACAACAGGCGCGACCATTGAGGCATGTGCCACGGCGTTGAATAAAATTCAAGGGTTGCAGCTTTCTGTTGCGGCACTCGCTGTGCCGACGTGATTTAGCATCTCTGCTGTCTGCATGTATATTTGTCTATGCTTCGGTTAATTCTCATTTTGTTCGCTTTTGTTTTTATCATCCGTGATGCATGTTGTCAAGACACCTTATTGCTGATGAATGGAAGAAATCTACCTTGCAAGATTGTAGAAGATTCGGGAACCGTTTTTCTCACTTTGATAAAAAAACCAAGTGGGAGAATTATCCTGCGCGAAATCCATAAAAATGATGTATTCAGTGCCACAAGGCACGGAGAAGGCGAGAGAATTCTCTACATGCAAGACGAAATGCTGGGCAACATTTACTCAGTTGATGAGATGCGCTATTACTTGGCTGGTGAAAACGATGCGCGCCAAAATTTTAAAGCATGGCCCACCTTCGCAGTTGGCTTTGCCCTCTGTGCCGGTGTTTCTGTGTGGGGTGGCGATGGCTACATAACGGCTGTTGGTCCGCCAATTTTATACACGTTGATTCAGCTCGTTCCTAAAATCAAAATCCGGGAGAAGACCATGAGCCATCCGGAGTATAAGTACAACGACATCTATGCCGATGGTTACGAACCTCCCGCCCGCACCCGCAAACTTTCGCGAGCCATGGAGGGCGCTTTTTTGGGCTCTGCAACAGGAGTTGCATACTGGCTTCTCTTTCTCAATAAATGAACATCATTCATTGGCTTATCGCTTCGCGTTTGTGGGTTGCTTTTGCTGCGGCTGCATGGAGTGTTGAGTCGTTTGAGCGCTGTGGTGTCTGGATTCGATGGACGCTTGTGGCACAGATATTTTTCTTGACGTGGATTGCCTATTTGTTTTTAACCGATCATGGCATTCGCAAGCACCGAGCTGCGGCGCTTGTTGCCCTCACAGGTGCGTGCGTGACTTTTCAGGGAATAGAAACCATGGTGATTCCTGCTTTGTGCGCCATACTCGTGCTGTTATATCGCTCACATTGGTTGCCTGAAAGCTTGAGAAAATTTGCTCTCGAATTGCGCAACATTCCGCTGTTCAACAACATGGTCATTGGCGCTTGCTGGATTGTGCTGTGTGTCCTTTGGCCGATGCAACAAGCGGGAATTGAATTTCAATCGCAGCTGCCTAATCTGGTTGCGTCCTTTATGTGGATTACAGCACTTTCGATGAGCGAAGATTTATTCGTAGAAACCACTCCCGATGCTACGCTCCGTTGGTTGGGTAAGAAGACGCTGCGAGTCGTTGCTGTTTTGCTGGCATGCGCTGCAATGGGTGTAAGCGCTGTGTTCAGCGAATCAAGTGTGTCCGTTTGGCTATCGATGATTGCTTCGCTTCTGCTCCTTCTTTTCATGCCGGGAGGAAAGCGCACTGCGACGAAGTCGTGGTTAATCGACGCGATGATTGTACTGCGATTTCCTTTTTGATTTTAGCCCAATACCACATCGAGTGCATGCTGCATGGCCGCAATGGTGCGATCGAGATCTTCAGTCGTGTGCGCCGCCGACACAAATCCAACTTCGTATCCACTTGGCCCGAGGTAAATGCCTTGCTCTAGAAGTGAACGGTGGAAAGGGGCGAATTTTTTCATTTCTTCACTATCAATCTCATCGCTTCTGCGAATAGGTTTCTCGTCTGAGAAGGTTACCCAGAAGATACTGCCTGCGCTGAACATATTGAATTTGTAGTTTTTGCTGCGCGCGTAGTTCAATACATTGTTTACGAGATAATCTGTTTTCTCTTTCAGTTCTTCATAGAATCCCGGGCGCAAGCATTCGGTGAGTTGAGCAATACCTGCAGCCATCGCCACTGGATTGCCGCTTAGTGTTCCGGCTTGATATACCGGGCCTTCCGGAGCAACATGGCTCATCACTTCTGCACGTGATGCATAGGCGCCCACGGGCAAACCACCTCCGATGATTTTACCAAAAGCCAAAACATCGGGTTGAATTCCGTAATAACCTGAAGCACCTTCGAACCCTACACGGAATCCGCTGATTACTTCGTCGAACAGCAGGATGATTCCTTCGCGGGTGCACACTTCGCGCAGGTAGCGCAGAAAATCGCCCTCTTGCAACAGCAGTCCGTTGTTGGCTGGAATAGGCTCAATGGCTATTACTGCGATCTGTCCGCGATAGTCTGCTACTGCCTTCTCCAATGCAGCAGTATCGTTGAGCGGCAGCACAATGGTTTCTTTCGCATAAGCTTCCGGAATACCTGCTGAGCTTGATGTGCCCAACGTGGCTAGCCCGCTGCCGGCCTTCACCAGCAAGCTATCTACGTGTCCGTGGTAACATCCTTCAAACTTGATGATCTTGTCGCGTCCCGTGTAGCCGCGCGCCAGGCGTATCGCACTCATGGCTGCCTCTGTGCCGCTGCTCACAAAACGAATCTTTTCGAAGTAAGAGTGGTTCTTGAGGATGAGTTCGGCCAATTCATTTTCCAATCGCGTAGGCGCGCCGAAGCTGCTGCCGTTGGCAACTGTTTCCTGCACGGCTTTCACAACCGACGGATGCGCATGGCCAAGAATGAGTGGCCCCCATGAGCAGCAGTAGTCAATGAATTCATTGCAGTCTTCATCCCAAACGTGCGACCCTTGACCCTTCGCGAAAAACAGGGGAGTGCCGCCTACGGAGCGAAACGCACGCACGGGCGAGTTTACACCGCCCGGAAAAAAGGTTTTGGCTTTTTCAAATAATTCGGCTGAACGGGATGTATTCATTTTTTCGAGATTGAAATTTTTTGCGGCACTTGGAATGCCGTTGTTTTGCAGGGCTAAAATGCGCGACGCAAGATACCTTCGCCAACTCAAACACACTGTCATGAATTTTCAATACGATTTAGCTTTTGCCCAATCGCTCGATGGCTCCGATAAGTTATCGGTGTACCGTGAACGTTTCCTTTTTCCCCAGCACAACGGAAGCAATGTGTTGTATTTCACGGGTAATTCGCTCGGCCTGCAGCCTAAGGGTGTGAAGGAAGCTTTTGTTGCAGAATGTGATGATTGGGCGGCGTTCGGTGTAGAAGGGCATTTTCTCGCACGCAAACCTTGGTACAGCTACCATGAGCGTTTTGCTGCGGGTGCTGCCAAATTGGTGGGAGCAAAGGAGCACGAAGTGGTTATGATGAACCAGCTTACGGTGAACTTGAATTTGTTGCTGGTATCGTTTTATAAACCCGAGGGTAAGCGCCGCAAAATTTTGTTTGAGGCGAAACCTTTTCCTTCCGATCAATATGCGTTCGCTTCACAGGCGCGCCTGCAAGGATTGGAGCCAGCTGATGTTTTGGTGGAGCTCCTCCCGCGCGAGGGTGAATTGACGTTGCGACAAGATGATATTGTAAAGGCCATTCACGAAGTTGGCGATGAGCTTGCGCTGGTGTGTTTCGGAGGCGTCAATTACTTCACGGGGCAGTTGTTCGATATGCGGGAAATCACCTCTGCCGCGCACGAGGTGGGCGCCATGTGCGGGTTCGATCTTGCGCATGCTGCAGGGAACGTGCCTTTGGAGTTGCATGATTGGAATGTCGATTTTGCATGTTGGTGCACCTACAAATACCTCAACAGTGGTCCGGGAAGCGTGGGCGGTGTGTATGTGCATGAACGTCACGCAACCAACCGCGAATTGTTTCGACTTGCGGGCTGGTGGGGACACAACAAGGAAACGCGTTTTCAAATGGGACCCGATTTTGATCCAATCCCAACGGCTGAGTCGTGGTCAATGAGCAATGCGCCGGTGTTCAATATGATTGCCCATGAAGTGTCGTTGTCCATTTTCTCGGAAATGGGTATGTACACATTGCGTGAAAAGTCGCTTCAATTGACGGCGTATCTTGATTTTGTATTGAACGAAGTAATGCAAGCAACAGGACAAAAACTGACACGTATAACTCCGGGCGACCCCACGCAGCGCGGTTGTCAGCTATCGGTAATAGTGGAGGGTTATGATCGCAAACTGGTGGGCAAGCTATACGAGCAAGGTGTAGTGGTCGACTGGAGAGAGCCCAACGTTATTCGATTGGCTCCTGTGCCGCTCTACAATTCGTTTGAAGATGTGTATCGACTCGGCAAGGTGCTCGAGCAGATTTTCACACGCTGATTACAAACCAAGCAACACTTCTTCTGCGCTCTTACCGCCGAATAGCATGCGTTCCGGATTTTCCAGCATGTCTTTCACTTTCACCAGGAAGCTTACGCTCTCACGTCCGTCGATGATGCGGTGGTCGTAGGAAAGCGCAACGTACATGATTGGACGAATTACTACCTGACCATTTTCTGCTATCGGACGCTCCACGATGTTGTGCATGCCGAGGATGGCACTTTGAGGAGGATTGATAATGGGTGTTGAAAGCATAGAACCGAAAACACCACCGTTGGTAATGGTGAATGTTCCGCCCTGCATTTCGTCGACAGTGATTTTTCCGTCGCGAACCTTCTTAGCGAGTTCACCAATGCTGCGCTCGATATCGGCCAGACCCATCATTTCAGTGTTGCGAACAATTGGCACCATCAAGCCTTTCGGTGATGATACTGCAATGCCGATGTCGGTATAGTCGTGATAAACGATTTCTCCGTTTTCGATGCGCGCATTTACTGCCGGGTATGCGAAGAGTGCTTCTGCACATGCTTTGGTAAAGAACGACATGAAGCCAAGGCCAACACCGTGTTTCTCTTTGAATACGTCTTTGTATTTGGCGCGCAAGTCCATGATAGGTTTCATGTTCACCTCGTTGAAGGTGGTGAGCATGGCGGTGTTGTTTTTTACACTTACCAAGCGCTCGGAAATTTTCTTGCGCAGGTTGGTCATTTTCTCGCGGCGCTCGGTGCGTGCTCCGCTATGGCGTGCAACATTTGACGTGTCGAAACCGGCCGCCATGGCTGCAAGTACATCGCCTTTGGTGATGCGTCCGCCCGGGCCGCTGCCTGCTACCTGCGATGCTGTTACGCCTTGCTCGGCCATCAGTTTTGCCGCTGCCGGCGATGGAGTACCGCTGGCGTATGAAGCAGCCGGAGCTTTCTCAGCTGCTTTAGGCGCAGGCGCTGCTGCCGCTGCTTTAGGCTCTTCTTTTTTCACCGGGGCCGCAGGAGCACCTGCAGGTTTTGCAGCTGCTGTATCGATGATGCATGCCACGCCGCCAACCGCAACCGTGTCGCCCGCTTGTGCGACGATTTGAATACTGCCGCTGGCTTCTGCCGCCAATTCGAGGGTAGCTTTATCGCTGTCGATCTCGGCCATTACCTGACCATTCTCAACGTAGTCGCCGTTTTTCACCAGCCAGTTGGCAATGATTACTTCGCTGATGCTCTCGCCCGGAGAGGGAACTTTCACTTCAATTTTGGACATGTCAAATCAAGTTTGCGGCTTTCAAAAAAAGAAACCTCGAAAAGCCACCGCAAATCTGCATTAGAATTCATGAAAATGCACCATGTAGGCTTCGTTTTTTCAGCATGAGTTTCTCACCGATAAACGCTATGAATTCTCTCCATACTGCCGGTGTGTTTATTCTTACTTTCGTGCATTCTCATGAAGTACCTGGTTATTCTGACGAAGCAGTTTCCCTATCAATGGCGCGAGCAATACGTTGCCCATGAACTTGTGGCGCTGGCCCGTCAGTTTGATAAGGTCTTCATATACCCGCACGATCATTACCAAAAAAAGGATGTTATTCGTTTCGACTTGCCTAAGGGCGTTGAGGTAATCGATTTGAACCGGCAAATTGTTTCGGCTGCCCGACATAAAGTGGTTCTTTCATTTGTGGGTGCATTCATAGGCGAATGGCTTTGTTCCAAGCGTAAATGGTATCAGCTGAAGGCCTGGCGACGTTTTTACTCCATCTATGCAACACAGTATGCCTTGGGTGAAATGCTCATGTCATGGCAGCGTAAACAGGGGGTTGTCGGAAGTGACGTGTTGTTTTACTCCTACTGGATGAGCGCTTCGGCGCTTTGTTTAGGAATATTGAAAAGAAGAGGAAGCATCAAAGGCTTCATCACGCGAGCGCATTCTGTCGACTTGTATCACGAAGATTGGGGCTTGCTGCGCGATGAACATTCGGTGCCGCCGTTCCGATGTTTGAAGGAGGGCAACGCTTCCATGATCTATTCCATTTCGAGCCATGGCCTGTTGCATTTGCAGGAAAGGGGAGTGCAGTCCGATCGTATTGCAACTCGCTACCTGGGCGTGCTTGATGGCGGTCTTGGACCCGAGCCCGGCGATGAGATATTCACCCTTGTGACTTGCTCGGGCATCGACGACAACAAGCGCATTCATTTGTTGGGAGAGGCATTATCGCGATTGAATAAACCTGCGCGCTGGATTCACTTTGGCGACGGTCCGCTGCGTGAACAGGCCCTGAAATCTATAAACTCCGATCGTGTGATCTTTGAATGCCGCGGACAAACTTCAAATGAGGATGTACGAGCATTCTATGTTAAGGAGCCTGTGCATTGCTTGGTGAACTTAAGCATCGTGGAAGGTCTTCCGGTTTCTATTATGGAGGCTATTTCTCATGGCATACCCGTTATTGCTACTGCTGTATATGGTGTGCCGGAAATAGTGACCAATGGATACAACGGTGTCGAGCTTCCCGTTCAATTTACAAACGAACAAATCGATGAAGCTTTGATGCTTTTCATGGCGAATCCGGAGCAAATGGCAACGATGCGCAGAAACGCTCGCACCCGATACCAGGAGCTCTTCAATGCAGAGAAGAACTACAACGAATTCGCAAAGGAGATTGCGTCTCTTAGGCTTTAACGGCTGAATAGCTGAACAATCGATCCATCATGGCTATCATTCGCTTCTCATGAACCTTCGGTGAACCCGCAGCCGGCGAAGCTGATGCCGGCGGCGCAATTACTTCGAGATTCAAATCACGCAGCGAGCGCAACATGTAGGTCCAGGCCCCCATATTTTCAGGTTCTTCCTGTGCCCAAACGATTCGCTTAGCCTTGCTGTATTCAGCAATGATGCTACGCAGCTGGTCTTCAGGAAGCGGGTATAGCTGCTCCAAACGAACCACCGCCATGTCTGCACCGGTCTGACGTTTTTCTTTTTGCTCCAGAATGTCGTAATACACTTTACCGGAACAAAGCACGATGGTATTCACCTCTTTCGCTTTTACGGAAGCATCGTTGATGATTTCCTGGAACTGACCTTTCGCCATGTCCTGAAGCGTTGACACGGCCTTCGGATAGCGCAACAATTTCTTAGGTGTCATCACCACAAGCGGCTTGCGATACGAAGCGCGAACTTGTCGGCGAATCAAATGGAAATGGTTGGCAGGGGTTGTCGGGTTGCAAACAAGCATATTGAGCTCAGCACACAATTGAAGGAATCGCTCCAATCTTGCAGAACTATGTTCGCTTCCCTGACCTTCGTAGCCGTGAGGCAAGAAGAGGGTGATGCCGTTCATGGTGCGCCACTTGTCTTCGGCCGCTGAAATGAACTGGTCAATCATGATTTGAGCGCCGTTGTTGAAGTCACCAAACTGAGCTTCCCAAATGGTGAGGCCGTGAGGTGTTCCGAAAGCATAGCCATAATCGAATCCTAATACACCGTATTCACTCAACAATGAATTGTACACTGTGAACTTCGCTTGTTTCGGATTTATCGAATTTAATGTGATGATTTCTTTTTCCTGGTCCTCGTCGGTCTTTACTACAGCATGGCGATGCGAGAATGTTCCTCGCTCCACATCTTGTCCGCTCACGCGCACGGGATGCCCTTCTTCGAGCAATGTTCCGTATGCAAGCAGTTCGCCCATGGCCCAATCGAGCTTGTTTTCTTCGATCATCTTCAGGCGATCGGCAAACACCTTAGCTGTCTTGGCTATGTACTTTTCACCTGCAGGCAATGTGCTGATAGAGGTTGCAATTGCTTTGAGGCGCTTCTCGTCGAATTGGGTTTTCACCGGTTGCGAAAGGTCTGCTGCAGTTGCCTTGGAGTAACCCTTCCAGGTTTCTTCCATGAAGTGCTTCACATGCGCCATCTTCATGCTTTTTGCAATTTCGAGCTTGGTGTCGAGCATTGCTTCGAAGCCGGTTTTCAAACTATCGGCATACGCCTGGTCGATTGTGCCGTCTGCGATGAGTTGGTTCATGTATATCTCACGCAATGATGGGTGAGATGCAATCAGTTTATAGAGTGATGGCTGAGTAAACTTCGGTTCATCGCCTTCGTTGTGTCCGTATTTGCGGTAACCCAACAAGTCTACGAATACATCCATGTGAAACTTCATGCGGTATTCCAACGCCATCTTCATCGTCTCAATTACTGCTTCCACATCATCTGCATTTACGTGGAAAACCGGGCATAGCGTAGTTTTTGCCACGTCAGTGCAATAGGTCGATGAGCGAGCGTCGAGGTAGTTGGTGGTAAAGCCAACCTGATTGTTGGTCACGATGTGCACGGTTCCGCCGGTGCGGTAACCATCGAGCAATGCCATTTGTACAATTTCGTACATGATGCCCTGGCCCGCTATCGCTGCGTCGCCATGCACGAGCACGGGCACGATCTTATCTTCACTCTCGAGATAGTGATCAATCTTCGCGCGTGAAAGTCCTTCTACTACCGGGTTAACCGCCTCCAAATGCGAAGGGTTGGGACACAGCGTAAGATGCACTTGATTGCCGCCTGCTGTTGTAACGTCGTTTGAATAGCCGTAGTGATATTTTACGTCGCCGTCGAAATTATCCGAGTCTTCAAACTCGAGCCCTTCAAATTCTGCGAATACCTGCTCTTGCGGCTTGCCCATAATGTTGGTAAGCACGTTGAGTCGGCCGCGATGCGCCATGCCAATCACAAATTCCTTGACACCCATGTCGCCACCCAAACGCACCATGTAGTCCATTGCGGGCACCATCGCTTCGCACCCTTCAACACTGAATCGCTTGGCGCCAACAAACTTGCGGTGTATGTATTGTTCGAACAGAGAAGCCTTGCTGGCCATCTCCAAAAACTGCTTTTTTTCGTCGGTTGTGAACGATGGTTTTTTAACGGCCTCAATGCGCTCGCGCAACCATGTTACGCGCTCCGGTGAGCGCACATACGTGTATTCAATACCAATGTGCTTGCAATAGCAATTGTGGAGATGAGTGAGGATGTCGCGCAGTTTGGCTGCACCCAAGCCCACTTCGTTGCCAGCCTGAAACACCGTGTCCAAATCCTGCTCACTGAGATCAAAGTTCTCAAGCGCCAGCGTAGGCTGGTGCTTGCGACGCTCCCTCACCGGATTAGTTTCCGTAAACAGGTGGCCGCGCTGACGATAGCCATTAATCAGATTGATAACCTTAAACTCTTTGATTACCTCGGAGCTCACCGCACCTCCCAGCCCTTCTCCGCCGGGAAGCGGAGCAAACTCAGCACGCTGAAATTCGAATCCTTCGAAAAAGCGCTGCCATGAGCTATCTACCGATTGGGGGTTGCTTTTGTATTGCTGATAGAGCGACTCTATTGCATTGATATCGCTGCTGGCGAGGTATGAATGTGGGTCCATTCTGACTTAGAAATTGAATTGGCTCGCGAAGGTAGCGCGCACCTTTCAATAAACCACCTTTTTTGCTTTTTGATCGGCTTCCCCGTGTTAGACATTTTGACTAAAGTGCATGCGCAGCCATATTTTTTTTGCCTCCCGTTCCAAAATTTCGACTACCAGCACTGAAACCCTTTCTGCAGCTGGAGTTGACGACATCAGACTTCGAATTTTTCCTTCCGGAATATCGATGCGATACAATACTTGTCCAAGGCTGCTGCTGTGCTCTTGAATAAGTCGCAATACAACTTCGTTCAGGCGATTAACTATGCCGACAGGTGTTGGTTCAGCTGTCAACTCTCCCCAATCAATTGGGTATAGGTCCTTTGCAAGCTGTGCCTCTAGTTTTTGGAGAAACAGGCTATGACTAGGTAAAGGTAATTGCCCGAGATAAGGTATGACTTCTTCGCTCATTCTCACGAAGATACTGCTATAGGGGTTTTACCCGTTCAATTGTACACTTCCTTACATTCGCGTTCTCAATTTTAGTTTATGAAGACTCTAACCATTACTCGCTCGCTGCTCTTGTCCGCATTTTTGTTTGTAGTATGCACAGCATCAGCACAGCAAGGAACGATCCGTGGCTTTGTGAAGGACCAGGAGACAGGGCAGCCGGTCATATTCATTTTGGTTGGATTGGATGGTACAGCCTTCGGAACACAAACCGACGAGAACGGATTTTACACCCTCACCAAAATTCCCGATGGTAACTATACGCTTGTCATCAATCAGTTTGGATTTAAAGAGGTGCGCGATGTCATTGATATTTCCGGGTCTAAGGTGGTTGCTCGAAACTACTTCTTGGAAAAGGACGATTTAGTTATGAACGAAGTTGAGATTACTGACAAGGGTAGCGCTCAGAAGAACAATGTGAATATTTCTGTGGAATCGATGCGCTCAAAAGATATCAAGCGCATACCGAGCGTTGGTGGAGCTCCCGATTTGGCGCAGGCGCTTACAACATTGCCGGGTTTCATTAGCACCGGTGACCAAGGTGGGCAAATTTACGTTCGCGGTGGGTCGCCCGTGCAAAATAAGGTTCTGCTCGATGGCATGATTGTCTATAACGCATTCCACTCCATTGGTCTTTTCTCCGTTTTCGATACGGATATTATTGCCAACGCAGATGTATACACCGGAGGTTACAGTGCTCAATTCGGTGGAAGAATTTCTTCCATCATGGACATTACAACCCGTGATGGTAATAAGCGCGAAATTGACGGTCACGTTGGGTTAAACCCTTTTGGCGCGAAGGTTCAGATTGAAGGTCCGCTGCGAAAGCTGCGTGAAAACGGCAGCGGAATATCCTATGTTCTTTCTGCTAAAAATTCCTACCTCGACAGAAGTTCCAAGTTGCTGTATCCTTACGTAAACGAAGGAAATGGATTGCCTTTTAACTATACCGACATCTATGGAAAGGTTTCGTTTAGTGGGTCAAACGGTTCGAAGTTCAATGCATTTGGCTTCAGCTTCAACGACGGTGTGACGAGCTACAAAAATCTCGCATCGCTCAACTGGAAAAATAATGGCGGTGGAGGTAACTTCGTGGTTGTGCCTTCCAGTTCTGCAGTTCTCATCAGCGGTAACTTCGCCCGAAGCCAGTATGAAATTGTTATGAGTGAGGAAAACAATCCCGACCGAATCAGCAAAATCAATAGCTTCAACTTCGGTCTCGATTTCAAATATGGTATTAAAAATGACGTGCTGAAGTACGGGGTGGAAGTTGTCGGATTTTCAACAGACTACAAAACATTTGCTCTCCTAGACAACCAGCAGATTGTTCAGGTAACGCAGAACACAACCGAGCTCAATACATTTTTCGATTACAAGATGAATCGCGGACGTTGGGTAGTAGAACCTAGTGTTCGTTTCCAATATTATGGAACACTGAGCGTATTCTCTCCGGAGCCGCGATTGGGTGTTAAGTTCAAAGTGAATGAACGCTTTCGTATCAAAGGTGCTACAGGTAAATACACCCAAAACCTGATGGCCACCAATAGTGACCGGGATGTTGTCAACTTGTTCTACGGATTCTTGGCAAGCCCGGAAGATTTACAAAACGAGTTTACCGGTGATCCTGCAATTCAGGCAGGTGGTGAGGCCGTTAATTCGCTCGGTGGGATTGTTGGTGGAATTGGTGATGGACTGACTTTTGGCCGCACTCCAACCAATGAACAAGTGAAAAATGTGCTTCAAACAGCTAGACACTTGGTGATAGGTTTCGAGTTCGATCTTTCAGAGCGATGGAATCTGAATGTGGAAAGCTATTACAAGCGATTCAATCAACAGACCAACATCAACAGAAACAAAATTTTCAATAATGATTTCGGACAAAACAGCGATAAACCGGAAGAGCTCACACGCGATTACGTTATTGAAACCGGAACAGCCTACGGAACCGACCTTGTGCTGAAATATGAGGACAAGTCGTATTACCTCAACATTGTATATTCATTGGCTAAGGTGCAGCGCTGGGACGGTTTTCAATACTACGCGCCCGTGTTTGATCGTCGACACAATTTGAATTTGATAGGGACGTATCTCTTTGGAAAGGAAAAATCATTCGAGTTCTCTATGCGATGGAACTTGGGTAGCGGCTTGCCATTTACTCAGACACAGGGCTTCTACAATGGACAAAGTGTTTCTCAAGGAATCAGCCTCGACTATGTTACCAACAACAGTCAATACTTGAGTGTACAGTACGCTGCCTTAAATGGTGGGCGCTTGCCATTCTACCATCGATTGGATATCAACCTCAAGAAAACGATCAAGTTGAGTAATAAGTCCGGTTTGGAATTGAACGCCGGAGTAACGAATGCGTACAACCGAGCCAACGTATTCTACATCGATCGCGTAACAGGTGAGCGTATCGATCAGTTGCCTTTGTTGCCAACTATCGGAGTAGACTTTACGTTTTAATAAACGTAATTATTGAAAGGGAATGTTTTGGATGATTCCATTCACCAGTTCCTTTTCTTGGCCAGAACCGGCATTATCATTTAAATCGGATTCAAACATTGCTGAAATCCTTCCATTGGAATTCATGTAAATGCTGATGTAGCCATTGGGGTTGAAACTGGTGTCGAATACAAGCGTGTCGTCTATCAATATAATCGAAGTTGAGCTTGAAAACGAGATTGAGTCTTCACCCACCTCCAAGTCAGGCATGCGCAATATCATTTGCCTTCCGTATTGATCGAGACAGGAAAACTCGTGAATGGCAGCAAGTGTATCATAAACATATTGAATAGTTGAAGTGTCGCCTATAAACGCTTCATCGCCAATAAGAACGGCTTGCCATTGTTTCGTGATGTTCTGTGTCTGGTTTGTATCGATCGGATTTCCTCCGGTATCGGTGCTGTCTGGCGGAAGTGCTTGAGTTGGCGACCAATTGGTAATGTCGTTGTCTTTTTGACACGATGCGAACAAACAAAGACCAAGAATGGTTATGATCAATTGATTCTTTATCTGGTTATGTTGCATAGTCATATTAAAGATGAGGTGTGGTGTTCTTTTTCAAAGTCTTCGCGCTTCAAAGGTACAACTATGTTAATTTCGACCCGATTTTTTCAATTCAAAACAAATCATATTGCATAATGGCAAACAAGTATCAAGCACAAATCGACGCCTTCATGGCAGAGGTTAAAGGCAAGAACCCTAATGAACCTGAGTTTTTGCAAGCGGTGCACGAAGTGGCCGAAACGGTCATTCCCTACATCGAGGAAAATCCGAAATACAAAACAGCGAAAGTGTTGCAGCGCATTGCTGAGCCGGAGCGCACCATCATGTTTCGTGTGCCATGGGTTGATGATAAAGGTGAAGTACATGTAAACCGAGGCTATCGCGTTGAGTTCAACTCGGCCATCGGGCCATACAAGGGCGGCTTGCGTTTTCACCCAACTGTAAACCTTTCCGTTCTTAAGTTCCTGGGCTTCGAACAAATATTCAAGAATTCATTGACTACGTTGCCTATGGGTGGCGGTAAAGGTGGTTCTGACTTCGATCCGAAAGGGAAGAGCGATCGCGAAGTAATGGCGTTTTGTCAAAGCTTCATGAACGAACTCTCTCGCCATATCGGGGCTGATACAGATGTACCGGCCGGCGACATCGGCGTGGGCGGACGTGAAATTGGTTTCATGTTCGGTCAGTACAAGCGCCTGCGCAATGAGTTTACAGGTGTGTTCACCGGTAAGGGTCGCACGTGGGGTGGTTCGCTCATTCGTCCGGAAGCGACGGGTTATGGTTGCGTGTATTTCGCAGCCGAAATGCTCGGAACGAAGGGCACCGATTTTAAAGGCAAAACAGTGGTTGTTTCCGGTTCCGGTAACGTGGCTCAGTTCGCCATTGAAAAGGCAACTCAATTGGGTGCCAAGGTGGTGACTGCTTCTGATAGCGATGGCTATGTGTATGACAAAGATGGTATCGATGCTGATAAGCTTGCATTCATCATGGAACTGAAGAATGTGAAGCGCGGTCGTATCAAAGAATACGCGGACAAATACAAATGCGAATATGTAGCAGGCAAAACCCCATGGGGCGTGAAGTGCGATATCGCTCTTCCATGTGCTACTCAAAACGAATTGAACGGTGACGACGCAAAAGCGTTGATTGCGAACGGTGTTATGGCGATTGCCGAAGGTGCCAACATGCCTTCTACACCTGAAGCGGTTGAAGCTTTCTTGCACGGTAAAGTGCTGTTCGCTCCGGGTAAGGCTTCCAACGCGGGTGGAGTTGCTACCTCAGGTTTGGAAATGTCACAAAACTCACTTCGCTTGTCTTGGACACGCGAAGAGGTTGACCAGCGCTTGCACAACATCATGAAGAGTATTCATGAGGCGTGTGTGAAATACGGCACGGATGGCGATCATATCAACTACGTGAAAGGTGCCAACATTGCAGGCTTTGTGAAAGTCGCCGATGCAATGCTGGATCAGGGTATTGTATAATTCTGAACTTTAGAAAATACAAAGGGCTGCGGATACGCAGCCCTTTTTTTCTACCTCTTTTGTGGTATTCCATGAAGGAAGTCTTCTATACCCTACTTAAGGTATGGTGAATTGAAGAGCACCTCATTCTATTTGTACCTTCCTAAGGGTCATCTATGAAACTCCTTCTCGCTCTGGTTCTGTTTTGTGTTTGCAGTAATGGGTTTTTCGCATCAAACTCAGATTCAGACACCATTCCACCGCTTGAATTGTCGGGAGTGGAAATCACGACACTGCGTGTTACCCTGCCGGTGCATCGATTACCCAATGTGCATGGAAATATTCTTATTGCCGGTAAAAAGAATGAAGTAATCGAACTGTCTAAATCCACTGCAGACCTCGCTTCGGTAAACCAACGACAGATTTTCGCACGTATTCCGGGTTTGATGATATGGGAAAGCGACGGGAGTGGAATCCAGGTCGGAATTGCTGCCCGAGGTTTAAGCCCCAATCGCTCATGGGAGTTCAATACAAGACAAAATGGATATGATATATCGCCTGATGTATTCGGTTATCCGGAAGCGTACTATACACCTCCCGTGGAGGCAGTTGAACGTATTGAGTTTTTGCGCGGCGCTGCGTCACTTCAATTCGGCCCGCAATTTGGCGGCATGGTCAACTACGTGCTCAAATCAGGGAATGGCAACAAGCCATTCTTTTATGAATCCCGACAATCGGCAGGCAGCTTTGGGTTATTCTCCACCTTCAATGCCATTGGCGGCACCAAGAACAATTGGAGCTATTATGCTTTCGCTCAGCAACGTCGGGGTAATGGCTGGCGTGAGAATGGAAAGTTTGACTCCAAGTCTATTTATGGTAGTGTGGAATACAGACACAGTTCGAACCTTCTTATCGGATTCAACATTACACATTCCCAGTTCTTGAGTCAACAACCGGGAGGTCTGACGGATGAGCAGTTCAAGCTTGACTGGCGTAGCAGCTCACGCTCAAGAAACTGGTTGCAAGTGCCGTGGAATGTTGCTTCCGTTTACACAAAGGTTCGTACCTCCAAACACTCACTGCTGGATGTTAAACTGTTCGGTGTAATAGCCGACCGCTCAAGCGTGGGATTCATGAAGTCTATAGATGTATTGGACACTATCAATACATCAACTGATGCCTACAATGCAAGAAAATTGGACATCGACGAATATCAAACATGGGGAGCAGAGTTGCGCTGGTTATTGGAGTATACGTTGTTTGGAAGAGAACACCGGCTCGCCGCTGGAGCTCGCTATTCCGATGCTCATACCCATCGTCGAAACGACGGCACAGGTTCCACAGGACCTCAGTTTGATGACGAACTGGCACAAGGTGATTTCGGAAAGAACCTCTTTTTTGATAATGTCAATACAGCGGCATATGTCGAAAATACGTTTCACCTCGGAGATCGGTTCACCATAACGCCGGCGGTGCGAATGGAAAATCTAACAAGCACAGCTCGGGGTTACATTTCTCTTACGCAAGGTGATTTTGAACCCTTGCAACAGAAACGTTCATTTGCTCTTGCCGGCGTAGGTTTTCAATACGAATGGAATCAAATGAACTTGTATGCAAATGTGAGCCAAGCTTTTCGCCCGGTAACCTATGGCGACTTTACCCCTTCGTCCACGACTGATGTGATTGATCCTAACTTGAAGGACGCGTCCGGATATAATGCAGAGTTGGGTTTTCGTGGCTCGCATAGAAGCTGGTTGAATTTTGATGCCGGATTATTTTATCTGTTCTATGATAATCGCATTGGAACGTTGCAACGCGAAGGTGTGAACTTCAAAACCAACATTGGAACCAGCGAAAGCAAAGGCGCTGAAGTTTACGTCGAGATTAATCCAATCAAAATGTTGATCGCCCAGCCGCGATATGGTTCTTTGAGTTTGTTCGTATCAGGAACCATTATGGATGCAAGATATATTCGCTGGGATAATCCAACAATCGCAGACGACCCTTTGAAGTCTATTGCGAACAAGCGGCTGGAATATGCACCGGAGCATGTTTGGCGCTCGGGGTTAACCTATAATGTCAGTGAGTTCAGTGCGTCCGTTCAATGGAGTTTTGTGGACGCTGTTTATACGGATGCAACGAATACAGAATTACCAACTTCGAACGCTCAGGCGGGAATTCTGGATGCATATGAACTGTGGGACGTATCACTTAAATACGGGTTTATGAAATCGTTTTTCATACAAGCTAGCATTAACAATATGTTCGATACGCGCTACGCCACGCGCCGTGCAGGTGGTTATCCCGGCCCCGGTTTGTTGCCGGGTAATGGACGCTCCGTCGTCTTGACACTCGGTCTCAATTTGTAAGCTCGAGTTTTTTCTGCGGTGGAATCCGTTTTGTGATATCTTGCTCTATCTAATTTGCTTGATCATGAGACTATTCCTCTGTTTACTCAGCTTATGTTCTTTTACATCACGAGCACAAGTCGTTGAGTTTTGGTCCGAAAACTTTGGCTCCGGCTGCAATACAGGAACTCTGGCAAGCGATTACTTCTCATTCACCAATGGTCCGTGGACAGTGACGGAGACAGGAGCAAATGCTGACGTTGCCAACGCCTGGTTTGTTTCGGCGGCTGAAAACGGAAACGCCGCAGGCCAGTGCGGTACCGGTTGCGGAAGTGATCCGACACTCCATATTGGAGCGAATAATTCATTTTTAGGAACCGATTTAGGAGCTTCTTATTATGAAGGCTTGGAAGCTTTCTGTGATATTCTCGGTTGTGGTGGTACCGACAAACGCATCGAATCTGGTGTTGTGGACTGCAGCATATTCATCAACAACACCATTTCATTCTTGTATATCGAAGGTGGTAACGCTCTGGACAATGCTACGCTTTGGTATTACGATGGTTTCAGCTGGTCACTTTTAAGCGATTTACCTAAAACGCCGATTTGTCCCAATGGTCAGGGACAATGGACTTCTTTCTCATTTCCGCTTCCATCGAGCTCCAATAACAATTCAAATGTGAGATTCGCATTCCGTTGGCAAAACAACGACGATGGCGAGGCGCTCGATCCGAGTTTTGCGGTCGACGATATCAGTATCTCAGGCGAGTTTGGTGAAGACGCTACTCCACCCAGCATTGTATGCCCCAATGATACCATCATCTACACCGAGGATTATTGCTATTTCTTGGGCGATTTTGAAAGCCTTTCACAGGTAGACGACAACCTTGATTTGTTCCCTGAAATTGTGCAGTCGCCTGCGGTTGAAACTCTGATGGCTCCCGGGAATCACATCATTACGGTTACCACAACCGATTATTCGGGTAATAGTACTTCCTGCTCGTTTAACCTAACGCTAATCGACGATGATGCTCCCGTATTTGAATGCCCTGTTGCGATAACGGTGGACGCTCCCGCCGGAACTACAGAGATGGAGGTTCTTTTACCGAATCCAATCGTAACCGATAACTGTGAAATCCCGGTTCTAACCAATAACATCAATGGCAGTAATCCGGCTTCCGGAATGTTTCCTGTGGGGAATACGTTGGTGGTCTATTCAGCTTCGGATTCCAGCGGAAACAATGCGTTGTGCCAAGTCCTTGTAACGGTTTCTAGTTCTCTGCAGGATTGCTGCTTGGGCGATCTGAATTGCGATGGGGCCATAAGTGTTGCGGATTTACTTATACTGATTGGTCAGTTCTCTTGCGTAGGCCAAGCATGCTTTGCCGATCTCGATGAAGACCAGGTAGTGGGAGTTTCTGATTTGCAGCTGTTCAATAGCCTCTACGGAACTTTTTGTCCGGAGTAATATCCGTTTTCTTGCCTACATTTGCGCGAATTTATTAGTAATAAATTCCTCGTACATGTCTTATTTCCAAGATAAATTCGTGGGTGAAGGTCTTACCTACGATGATGTGCTCCTCGTTCCGGCCTATTCCGAAATACTTCCTCGTGAAGTGTCTGTGCGCTCGCGCTTCTCCCGAAATATCGTGCTCAATGCGCCTGTTGTTTCGGCCGCGATGGATACTGTAACTGAATCTGAAATGGCCATTGCTATGGCTCGAGAAGGAGGAATCGGGGTCATTCATAAAAACATGAGTATTGAAGCGCAAGCAGCTCTGGTTAGAAAGGTGAAGAGATCGGAAAGTGGAATGATCCAGGACCCGGTGACGCTCGATGAGCATGCTCTAGTGGCAGACGCACTTAAATTAATGGCTGAGCATCGAATTGGTGGTATACCCGTCACAAATAATGATGGCGTTCTCATTGGTATCGTGACCAACCGTGATTTGCGTTTTGAAAAGGATTTAACCAAGCCGATTGCTCAAATAATGACGAAGCAGGGCTTGATTACAACCGACAAGCCGAACGATTTACTCTCGGCAGAAGCAATACTTCAGCAGAGTAAAATTGAAAAACTTCCGGTCGTTGATGCAACGGGAAAGCTCATCGGACTCATTACTTATAAGGATATCCTGAAGTTAAAGAAATACCCGAACTCATGTAAAGACAAATTAGGGCGTTTGAGGGTCGCTGCGGCGGTAGGTGTTACTGCCGATACTCTCCAGCGCGCGGATGCGTTGGTTAAGGCAGGTGTTGATGCTATTATCATCGATACAGCCCATGGACACTCCAAAGGTGTTATTTCTATGCTCAAGGAAGTGAAGAAAGCCTATGGCGACCGTGTGGATGTGGTAGTTGGCAACATTGCCACTGTAGAAGCAGCCAATGCGCTGGTTGCCGCCGGTGCTGATGCAGTTAAAGTTGGAATTGGACCCGGTTCAATATGCACTACGCGTGTAATTGCAGGTGTGGGTGTGCCTCAATTAACCGCTGTCATGGATGTGGCACATGGAATCTCTGACAAAGATGTTCCGGTTATTGCCGACGGAGGAATTCGTTTCACAGGAGATATCGTGAAGGCCTTGGCAGGAGGAGCTTCTTCCATTATGGTGGGTTCTATGCTGGCAGGCACAGAGGAAAGCCCGGGTGATACCATCATCTATGAGGGGCGCCGATTTAAATCATACAGGGGCATGGGTTCGGTTGAGGCCATGCAACAGGGTTCCAAAGACCGGTATTTCCAAGACGCGGAGGACGACATCAAGAAACTCGTGCCCGAAGGAATTTCTGGTCGAGTGCCCTACAAGGGAACCGTGCAGGAAATTATGTACCAGATTGTGGGTGGTTTGCGCGCCGGCATGGGCTATTGCGGAGCTGCAGACTTGATGAAGCTTCAGACTGCGAAATTCATCCGAATCACAAGCGCAGGTGTCAAGGAAAGCCATCCGCACGATGTGTTTATCAGCCGCGAAGCGCCCAACTACAGTCTCAAGTAGTGAAAGGGTACTTTTTTCGTTTAACGCTCTTTCACAGCTAGTGAGGTTGTTGATTTCACCGCTTGGGGTCTTACATTTGCGGCCGCTCCCGATAACAGGGACAGTTACCAATGAATCTAATTAACCCGATCATGAAGGTGAAATCAATTGCTTTTGTATTCGCATTCTTTTTTTCGTTTTCGGCTTTTGCGCAAGACAAAAACGCCGCAGTGCTAGTTGTCGATGGCGAACCAACGTCACTCGAAGAATTTGAAAACATTTTCAGAAAGAACAATCGCGACTCTGTGATTACTGCTCAATCGCTTGATGAGTACATGGAGCTTTTTATCAATTTTAAACTCAAGGTTAAAGAAGCTCGCGAGGCCGGATTGGATACCGTTAAGAAGTTTAAAACTGAATTGGATGGATATCGAGCGCAGCTGGCACGCCCATATTTAACGGATGCAGACAAGCTGAACGATCTGGTGAAGGAAGCCTATGAAAATTACAAACAAGAAGTGCATGCAGCCCACATTCTGGTGAAGGTGGATGCCAATGCTTCACCTGCCGATACTGCAAAAGCCTATGCGAAAATTCTAGCTATCCGCGAGCGTATAACCAAAGGAGAAGAATTTACTGCACTTGCTAAGGCTACCAGTGAAGATCCTAGCGCAAAAGAGAATGCAGGTGATTTAGGTTACTTCACCGCTTTTCAAATGGTTTATCCTTTCGAAAAGGCGGCCTATCAAACCAAGGTGGGAGAAGTATCCACACCAATCAGAACTCGCTATGGGTATCACCTCATCTATGTTTATGATAAACGTCCGGCACGCGGCGAAATACACGTGGCTCATATCGTTGTAAAACCGAAATCGGAAGAGAACAGCGAAGCAAATGCGGAGGCTAAGATTCAGGAAATCTACCAAAAGCTGCTTTCGGGTGAGGCGACCTTCGAAGAGTTGGCAAGCAAATACAGCGACGACCCCACTTCGTCTAAAAAGGGTGGAGAATTACCTTGGTTCGGCACCGGTAAAATGGTACTCGAGTTTGAAGATGCTGCTTTCGCACTCAAGAATAATGGTGAATACTCGATGCCGTTTAAAACAGCTTTCGGATGGCATATTGTGAAACGCCTGGAATACAAGCAGCTCGCGTCTTTTGAATCAATGGAGAAGGAAATAAAGAATAAAGTTTCTAAAGACAGCAGAGCAGAACAAACGAAGAAATCATTCATCGAGAAGTTGAAGAAGGAGTATAACTACACCATCGATGAGGTCGAGTTGAACAAGCTGATTGAAAAGGCTGACTCCAACGCTTATGAAGGAAAACTTTACGTCAATAAAAAATCACTCGAGAAGCCACTTATTAAAATGAATGGCCTCACCATTACCGTCAATGAATTCAATGAGCATATGCGCTCGAAGGGCCGCTCAAAACCAACCATGAGCCCGGGTGATTACATTCGAGTTTCAGCCAATAAACTGGGCGAGGATAAATTGTTGCAGATTGAAGACGCTAAACTGGAGGAGAAGTATACCCCTTTCCGCTTACTCATGAAAGAGTATCGCGAAGGAATTCTACTCTTCGAAATGACCGATCAAATGGTCTGGTCCAAGGCAGTAAAAGACACCGCAGGTCTTTCTGCTTACTACGACTCCAACAAGCAGAAGTTTATGTGGCCCGAGCGCGCATCGGCGACCATATTCACTTGCTCCAACACTGATATCGCGAAGAAGGTGCGCAAAATGCTTAAGGATGGAAAAGACAAGTCTGCCATAGCAGGTGAGCTTAACAAAGAATCGCAATTGAACCTGCAGGTGCAGGAGGGTATATATGCGAAGGAAGACAACGCTCTTTTGGCAAAGGCACCTTGGAATTTAGGCCTTAGCTCAGACATCCCGGATAATGATCAAATTGTCATCATACAGTTCAAGGAAATTATTCCTCCTTCCGTGAAAAAACTGGATGAGGCTCGCGGAATGATCACGTCTGAGTATCAAACCTTCCTCGAACAAGAGTGGATTGCCTCTATGCGCAAGGAACACAAATTCACGGTAAATAGGGAGATATTGCATTCAATCAAGTAATGAGAATATTCCCCGTCTTTTTATCGTTAATCGCATGCTCCCTTGCAGCGTGCGAATGGGGTAACGATCGCGCGGAACTCATCGCGGAAATAGGCGGAAAGCAGCTAACGTGGAAGGAAGTTTCGGATGTTGTGCCGGATAATTCAACAGCGGAGGATAGCGCTTCGCTTGCAGATCATTACATAAACGACTGGATTACGAAACAACTAATTATTTCGAAGGCAGAATCAAGCCTGCCCGATGAGTTGAAGTCATTTGAAGAAATGATCGAAAACTACAGAAGTTCCTTGCTGATATACGCTTTCGAACAGGAATGGGTGCGCCAAAAATTGGACACCATCGTTTCTGATCAGGAGATAGAGCAGTATTACAACGATAACGAAAAGAACTTCCAGCTGAAAGATTACATCCTGAAGGTGAAGTTTACGGCCATCGCAGCGGATAGCAAGCAGATAGGCGCATTGAAAAAAGTCTTCAATTCAACCAAGCCTGAAGATCTGGTCAAATGGCAGCAACTCTGTGTCGACATCGGTGCAAGCTATTACTTCAATGAAGAGGAATGGATGAAGTGGGATGAGTTCATCAAACAAATACCGCTCGAAGTTTATGATATCGAGGGCTTTCTTAAAAAGAAAAACACCATTGAATTTGAGAAGGACAACAATCTGTATCTGATCTCAATAACCGATTACCAGCTAGCCGGTAGCAGGTCTCCGCTCAGTTTCGAGAGTGAAAAGATTCGCGCGATGATTGTCAATAAAAGAAAGCTTACATTGCTCGATACAATGCGCAAGGATATCTACGCCAAAGCGCAGCAAGATGGTGAAATAAAATTATACTATTCAAAGCAATGAGGTGGAGTGTAATTCTGGTGTTTTTTATCTGCGCTTCGCAGGCAATCGCTCAACCCGGAAAAGTGGTGGATCGCATTATTGGTGTGGTCGGTAATGAGATAATTCTGCAGAGTGATCTTGAGTCGTCGGTGCTTGAAATGACAGAAGGAAAGGGTTCGGATGATGCCGCTTTGCGTTGTTCTGTTTATGAGAATCTACTCTATCAAAAATTGTTGCTTAACCAGTCGAAACTCGATAGTCTCGAGGTTAGTGACGGCGAAGTTCAATCCCAAGTTGAGCGCAGAATAGAGTATTTCATTCAAATGTTTGGAAGCGTAGAGGAGTTTGAGAAATATTATGGAAAATCTCAATCTCAGTTGAAGGAGGAATATTTTGATCTGATTAAAGATCAATTACTCGTGCAGAAAATGCAAGAGAGTGTTACTAGCAAAGTAAAAGTGACACCTGCAGATGTCTTGCGTTACTATCAAACAGTGCCCAAAGATTCGATCCCTCTAATTGGTGAACAGGTCGAGTATTCCAAGATTCAGATTGCTCCTAAAGTGCGCGATGCTGAGGTGCAACGAATAATTAATATGATGGATTCCATTCGAATGAACTTGGTGAATGGAAAATCTTCTATGACCCTAGAGGCAGCCAAATGGAGCGAAGATCCCGGATCGAAGTATAAAGGCGGCTGTTACCCTCTTCAGCGAAAGGGTTCTTTTGTGCCGGAGTATGAGGCTGCTGTTAGCAACACTCCCGAGGGCTCTTACTCGCCGGTTTTCTCAACTGTATACGGGTACCACTTTGTCAAGGTAATCGAGAAACGAGGTGATTTTTACGAGTCTTGTCATATTCTGATGTCACCGAAAATAAAGTCAGATGATTTGGATGAGGCGCGTTTGAAATTGGAAGGAGTCGTTGCTTCAATCGGTGACACACTCTCTTTCGCACAGGCTGCTCTCAAGTTTAGTACGGATGAAGATTCGAAAAACCAAGGTGGCCGAGTCATAAATCAAGCTAGCGGCGGCACCCGTCACGACGTTGGAACGTTGAGCTCTGAACTCAATTTGGTTTTCATGGGCATGAAGCCCGGCGACAGAAGCGATGCTATTGTAGCAACCTCAGACGACGGCAAGCAGTCGTATGTTGTTTATCATCTTGATAGCCGTTTGCCGGCACACGATGCGAACATGAAGGATGACTATGAAATTTTTAAGCAAGTGGCAGAGGCTCGGGCGAAACAAATCGAAACGGATAAATGGGTGAAAAAGCGCATTGCATCCACCTTTATCAAAACAGACCCTGAATATTTGGGTTGTGACACACAGTTTGCCTGGCCCAAAAACAATCCTTAACAACTCAATCAATTGAGTCGGCTAATTCAGTTTTACTTTCGCCCGACTCCGTTAATATTCTAATTCTATGTCAGATATTAAGTTCAACTCCGATGCCGAAGCAATCGACTCACTGAAGGGTCGATATAATACGTTGCAAAGCGAAATCCGCAAAGCCATAGTGGGTCAGGATGAAGTGGTGCGTGATGTGCTCATTTCGATTTTCGGAAATGGACACTGCTTGCTGGTGGGCGTTCCGGGCTTGGCAAAGACACTGCTCGTTAGCACGATCGGCAAATCGCTTGGACTTTCTTTTAATCGAATTCAGTTTACCCCTGATCTCATGCCGGGCGATATTGTTGGTTCTGAAATTCTTGACGACGCTCGCAGTTTCAAGTTTGTGAAGGGTCCCATTTTCTCCAATATTATCCTCGCCGATGAGATAAACCGTACACCACCCAAAACACAATCGGCTTTGCTCGAAGCCATGCAGGAAAGACGAGTGACATCTGCCGGAAAAACATATGACTTGCCTTCTCCTTTTTTCGTGCTTGCAACGCAAAACCCGATTGAACAAGAAGGTACATACCCGTTACCGGAAGCACAGCTAGACCGATTTATGATGAATATTTGGGTCGATTATCCAACGCTGGCGGATGAAATTCAGATAGTGAAATCCACAACCACTAACGTGGTGCCTCAAATAAACAGCGTTATTTCAGGGCAGGAAATTGTCTTTTACCAACAGCTCATTCGCAAAATGCCTGTCCCCGATAACGTGATTGAATACGCAGTGAAGCTTGTCGCGAAAACACGCCCGCAGAATGAATTGGCCCCGGCAATGGTCAACAACTTCCTAAGCTGGGGAGCAGGGCCCCGTGCCTCTCAATTCTTGATTGTGGGGGCCAAATGCGTTGCTGCACTCAAGGGTAAATACAGCCCTGATATCGAAGATGTGCGCTCAGTTGCGGTGCCAATTCTTCGCCATCGAATCGTGCGAAACTACAAGGCAGAGGCCGAGGGATATACCGTGGAGAAGATTATCGCTGAACTGCTCTAATCGTAGTTTTCACGAGCATCAATCCATGGGAGCGCAAGTGTTATGATGGCAAATCCATGGGCTAGATTGTTGAAGCATAAAACTGCTATGCTCCCAATAACAAGAAGAGCCGTAGTGCTTAGATAGCGTGTTGGTCGAAATAACAAGCTGGCAGATAGACAGGTTGTTATTCCGAGTAGCAAGTAAGTGATGGTCATCCACAGCCATTTTGATTCGGACGAAGCTTCGAAAAGGAACGTTCGTACTTCACTGGGCTGATGAACAAGATAGTATATGGTTTCACCATTCTTCCACTGAGCAGAACCCCACATAAAGAATGTTACAGTGGAAACAACTAGAATGGTTTGGAAACGCATAGCCGCAATTGAAAGGCTATTGAACCATTTTCGAACTGAAGATTCGGTTTCGTAGTGAACAGGAATTAAGAAAAAGGCTAATTGTAAGAGCAGTACAGCACCCCAACCGAAGATACCCGGTGCTGCCTGGTATAGCATCATTCCAGTGAACCATCCCAACACACGTGGTATCCAGGAATGGGCTGCGTTGCGCAATCCGGCTATGAGAAGTATTGGGTGTGAGAAGTAAACCCACACGT
>Ga0315905_10000940_pt1 | contig 31725 bp, 28 predicted proteins | sample LakEriMetagenome_5_FD_203522 | JGI IMG/M metagenome (GOLD analysis project Ga0315905, IMG submission 203522) | Freshwater fungal communities from buoy surface, Lake Erie, Ohio, United States - Buoy 4 MA121 | ecosystem: Environmental > Aquatic > Freshwater > Lake | place: USA: Lake Erie, Ohio... | reverse complement strand
AGTTGGCTCTCCGTCGTCCCACACCATGTCCACTCCTCCTGAGTGATGTAAAAAATAGTCAAGCTGTAATTCGAAGCGACCTTCTGGAAGTAGTTTGACGATCTTTCGCATCTTTTCAATCTCGATCGGCTGTCCGTAAGGCGCCAATCCCATCACCTTATACTCATCACCATAATTAGGGAATCCCAAATATTGGGTAATAGCCAAATAAAACAAACCAAGTGAGTGGGGAAAAAAGGTTTGGTCGGCAAGCTCGATGCGATTACTTCGCCCAACACCCCACAGAGTACTGGCGAAGTCTCCGAAGCCGTCCACCGATAATATAGCTGCCTCTTGGAACGGCGATACAAAAAAGGCGCTTGCCAAATGAGCCACGTGGTGCTCAACATTATCGACCTGCGCACTTATGGTTGCAAGTGACACGCCTAGTTCGCCCGCAATAGCGTCTCGTATTCCGCGAACCTTACCCGCATTCTTGAGGCGATCTGTTATTGCGGCTAAACTGGGCGTGTTATTGATTGCAAACAAGGCCTTACGTAATGCGTTCGCTTTAGGATTACGATTAATCGCGATCCGATCGACCTTACCAATTGAAATCCCGCCACTTTCGAGACAATAGCGAATAGCTTCAATTGGCAAGCCAGCCCAATGCTTTATGCGGCGAAAGCGTTCCTCTTCTGCTGCGGCAATAAGTTGTCCATTTACAACAAGACATGCCGACGAGTCACCATGAAATGCATTTAATCCCAAAATTATCAAGTTAACTCCTACCAGTATCTTGCACAAGCTCTAAATACATATCTAAATGGCGCTGAGCCAGTTTAGTGTTTGAATAGCTGGACACGATTCGTGCCCTGGCTCGACGCCCCAATTCTCTGCGCCCATTTTCGCTAAGCGACGCTACATGCTTCAACGCATTTGTTAATGCCTCGGGTGATTCTGCTGGTACCGTAATACCGCACTCCATCCCACCACCCAAAATTCTCTCAACATCACCCACTGCACTGGCTACACACGCACACTCCATGGCCATGGCCTCAAGAAGCGCTATTGGACAAGCCTCACTACGGGAGGGCAATACGAATACATCAGCATGCGCGATCAAATCTCGTACAGCAGCAGGTGCTTGCCAACCCACGAAGTCTACGCGGCAAGAGTTTTGAGTCAATATGTTAGCTTGGGCGCGCAAGGCGGATGCATACTGACTGAAAGTGCTTAGTTCAGAACCCACTATCACTAGTTCCCAAGTGATATCCAAGCCACCCAGAGCAACTAGAAGATTATCTATACCTTTCAATGGGTTGAGGTTGCCAACGGCAATCAACCGTAAGTTGGAGCTAGTTAATCTAACTGCGCTTTCAGCTTTATTTCCGCCCCTTCGCCAAAAAGCAACATCAACTGAGCCTGGAATAAAGTGAGGTGATTCGATTTTGAAAACTTCAGCAGATTTCTCAGCTACTACGACATAACGATGGAGAGTGTTCTTAAGAGCTAACTTGCCAAGTTTTACCAAAATAGAGAAGTCAGCCACAGTCTCATGAAAATGCCATACGACAGGGATACCAAGAAGTCTAGCCGCAAGAAGTGGCGCCACATTAGCAGCACCATGCACGTCAAAGATGGCTCCACTACGCAGGTTCCTACTGTGAAACCACCAGCACAAACGAAAAACGTTACAGATAACTTCGAACGGATAAAGTAACTTATGTTGGTGTCGTAGATTAGTCAAAGACATGTCAGTCAACGGTCCAACTCCCGTTGTTACTATAGTTGATAGCAAACGAGGCGAAAGGCAGTCCCGAATGGTTTTCACGTAGACATGCGGTCCGCCAATCCGATGATCAAGTATGAAATGAAAAATTTGCACGCTAAAAGTGCTACTTGCTAAAATTGGAAATAAATGAACTGAGTGGTGGGCCTCAGAAACACAAAGACCAATCCGATCACAAAACTGGTAATTATAATTTCCACTGCTAACAACAGCAAAACTGGGAGAGCCTCTATTTGTTTTCTCTTTTGATGTAGAAACCAGGACAGCAGGAAGCTCAACATCAGAAAAGTCGCGACCAGGTAATTGTTCTCTCGCATGCCCAGCCAAGTGTAATTGTGCGGAATGAAAAATAACCCGAACATGTCTAATGTGTTTTCTAGGGAGTTAGAGCGGAAAGGAACCCATCCCAACATAATTAAGACAACGCTAATCCCCCATCCACCGATATTCCTTACTATAAGAGGCAAGCCCATACGAACCGACTCGCTTGCACGATAAGCAACAATCAACGTTGCATGATACAGCCCCCAAAAAAGAAAAGTCCAATTTGCCCCGTGCCAAAAGCCCATAACAGCCCAGCTGATATAGAGTACCAGGATTGGATACCATCGGCCTTCAAATCGCTTTTCTCCGGCGGTTGCACGACCACTCGCCGAATAGTCACGAACAACAGAGCCCAGGAGAGGCAAATAAAGGTAGTCGCGCACCCATGTGGATAAGGAAATATGCCAGCGCTGCCAAAACTCCTTTGGCGATCGAGCAATGTAAGGGAAATTGAAATTTTCCGGAAAATGGATCCCCATTAAGCTAGCCGAACCCAACGCTATATGAGAATATGCAGAGAAATCAAAATAGATCTGAAATCCAAAAAGAAAGGCTAGGGTCAGCACATCTATCGCACTTAGATGACTCACCGAAGCAGAAAATCCTTCATCAACTAAAGGCGCAATATTGTCAGCGATAACGACTTTAAGAAATAGTCCAATGAGAATTCTTCGCAGGCCGATGATACAGTTGCTCAAATGGAAAGACGGTTTTTGAGAAAGTTGATTTATTAACTGATTACCGCGAAGGATTGGACCAGCCACCAGTTGCGGAAAGAATGTCACAAAGCAACCGTAAAGAAGAAAGTCCTTCTCCGGCACAATGTCTCGTCGATATACGTCTAGGACGTAGCTTATAGTCTGAAATGTATAAAAACTGATTCCAAGGGGCAAAACAATATCCAACACTGGTGTGTGCATACTTACTCCAAATAAATGGAACAAAGCAACAGCATTGCTGGCGAAGAAAAATAGGTATTTGAAATAGAAAAGCAAACCCAGATTAACTGTAAGGCTAAATGCCAGCCAACGCCGACGAACGAACTCAGGCACATCTCTTCCCATATACCTAGCAGCAATGAAGTCAGTACCGGCGGAGCAGATCATCAAAATAACGAATTCTGGTCGCCAGAGACCATAAAACACCAAGCTCGAAACAAAGATCATCCAAAGGCGCTGACGCTGGGGTAAAAGCCAAAAAAGACAAACAACCAAGATTAGGAAAAGCAAATAGCTTACTGAATTGAAAATCATTAGTCCCGCTTACCCTTGGGTGCAATATTGATTAGCAAGGGTGCAATACTTTCAGCTAAAACAACATGGCCCTTAGTTGTAAAGTGCATATAGTCAATCTCATCTTTGCCACCGCCTAATGAAGTGGAATTCTTCTGCCCCCACAATGGTTTATCAATAAGGTCCTCAAAGTTACGGTAGGTCACGTCGTACTTCTGCGCAAGTATTTCGACCGTGTCTTTAAATCTTTGATATTCCGCATCAACATAAGGACGCTCGCCGCTATTGTTATTAATTGGCGCAATGTAAATTATCACCTTAATGCCCGCCACAGAGGCCGACTTCAACAAAGCGTCTAGCGCAGAAAGGTTCTTATTTAATCTGCTGGGAATTGCCTTTCTCTTGGTGTCTGGTGTTATTCCAAACAAAGTATTGCGAAACCTATAGAGCGATAAGAAAATGTCTCCACGCATTTGATCGCGCGCCTGCCAAGTGGGAATAAAGTGCATTACCCTTTGCTCTAGGATTGCCTCCACTTTTTCCTGCAGTGAGTTATGGGCCTTTGATTGATTAAGGTCTTTTTCATGAAGTTTTGTATTTTTATCATGAAGTGTTAGAAAGTTAACACCGAAAGTAGTTTTCTTAAGGCTATTCATGACCGCTTCTTTTTCAAGAAGAAGGGCGATTTCATTGCGCAGACCGTCTTCACGAAAGTCGTCGAAAACTACAGGGAGGATGAGTTGCCTGATATCAATCTGACTTCGCAGGTACTCGAATACGATGTAAAGTTCCTGCAAGCTGGCGTTACCTTCGCTGAAGGTAATCAAGTCGTCGCCCTTTCTCTGGAGACTGGTTGCTAAGAACGCCGGCGCATTAAGATCCCCTTCCAAATAATTGTTGATAGCATGTAATTGCGAGTTTCCGAGCCAGACTATCTTGTTAGGCCTATTACGGAATGCGATGCCCATAATGCAAGGGTCTAAACCACCACTACAGTGCATTGCGGGGCATTGGTAGCGCGGCCCCCACAAGGAAGTAGTTTGCGCGCCCAACGACGCAGCATCACCAAAATCCGTGCTACGTCCAACATAAATAAATCCCAAGATAGCAAGCGCAATCGATGCACCAATAAATGTAGCTAATATAGAACGCTCTTCTGCTTTAAGTGTAAATGCAGTCATGTTTTCACTCTAATTGCTTTACTTCGATGGGCTTTAATTTTGTAGCACGCGCCCTTTCAATAGCCTGGCCATAAAGCGCTTCAAACTTTGGGCCAACAACATCTAAAGAATAATTTGCCGCAGCTAGACGCGCCGCCTCGTTGCCCAGAATTTGTCGCTTCAATGGATCCGATAACAGCTCCGTAATTATTTGAATACACTCAAATGAAGATTTATAGATCATTCCATGTACTCCACTAATTAAGGGAATGCCCTCCAAACCATTCCTAGAGCCTACGACCGTAAGCCCAAGTGCCATCGCTTGGACGGCCCTCGTTTTGGCCCCAGGGGCTCCGGCCAAGTCGGGCATAAGTACAAGGTCAGATTGCCGCAAAAACGATTCGAAATCCTCTACCCAAGATTGAAATTCAATGTTAGGACAAGTCTTAATCTTCTCAAGTAAGAAAGGTGGAACTGTTTTTCCCAAAACGCGTACTCTGAGCATCGGAAAATCAAACAACAGCCTAGGCATAACTTCATCTAAGAACTGGTGAAATCCATTTGCAATTGAGATATTTCCTAAGTTACCGCAAACGGTTATCAAATATGTAGTTGATAGCGGTCGAATTGGAGTTGAATTACAAAGACTATATCTGTAACCACTGCTAATAGGAATGACATGTATGTCAGCTGTGGGAACTATGTTGTTCAAATAGGTTTTATCATCCTCAGAAACTACGTGGATTATAGAAAAATTTGCATAACTCTTTTTCTCGAATCGGCGAAGCAAATGCGCAGATAAGATGAGTCTCAATCTGCTGCGCCAACCTCTCGTACATGATGCAACTCGAAAATACACTTGTGAAGTTGCATCATTCGGTGAATGCACCGAGGCACAACCTTCTTTAACGTCATGGTACTGGGCCATGTTAACAATATCGTAATGAATAACTTCATAGCACTTTTTGCGTTGTGCTTCACGCACCCACTCCCTTAACTGTTGGCTAGAAAATCGCGCAAAAGAAAAAGGTTTTAACTGAAGAAAGCCCACGATAGCAAATAGAAATTGGGTCCATTTTTTTGATTCTTGGAAAATTTTCACCGATCCAATTTTTGGTAAGTGCGATCGGAATTTATCGATTAAAAACTCATCGTATTTTCCAAGACAGACCACGTCACAGTCATGTCGGGGCGAAAGGTACCTAAGCACATTGAGCACTTTCATTTTCCCACCATCATCCGGAGGATAAGGTAATGACGGAAGAACAAAGAGCAAACGCATTTCAATACCTACTTCTAAAGAACCATTGACGATCGAAGCGAAGGCCGAGTTCAATCAATCCGAGGCAAAACATACCAAAGCAAAGCAAGAGTAAATTGCTGTCCAAGGTTCCGTCCGAAAGCGAAACGAACAGTATCCAAAGAAAGAACGTGTTCGCCACAGGCGCGCACTTTAAGCCGCAAAATAATATTAGCCGCGGCAGAAAAATAGTTACTACCGCAAGCATAAACATACCTAGCACGATTCCTTTAACACCCCATACGAGATACCACCAGCCCAAAAAACCCGGCGCATAAAGAGTGGGGAATTCCGACGATAGTTGATAGAGATCCACATTCAAGTATCCAGTCACCCCATTTGCAACGCCAAGGACGTGGCCAAATGACTGCCCGAGCGGCTCAGCCTTTAGGCTTAGTATTGCCCATAGTGTTTCTAGGCCAGGAAGACGAAAATATAGCCCTGAAATCCCAATACTAAACGTTTGAAGTCCAATCGTATAGTTATCAAAAGCACTTAAAAATAATGTTACCGCCCCCTCTTGCGAGCTAAAACGAGATATACGATAGTGCATGATTATTGGCATCAAACAAATAGCGACAACTCCAAGAAATATACAAATACCCAAACCAGGTATTCGGAGACGCAAGCCTCGATTTATTACTAAGAATATAACTAAAATAATACACAAAAGGAGTGTGCTTCGACTGCCTCTCAGAATCATATCGCTAAGCCCGTGCAGCGAAAGGAGGATTAAACCCGCCTGCACTTGCCATAACCGGTCGGCACGATTGCCAAGATAGATTAGTGTCAGAATGAGCAGCGGCAAAAGAACAAGGCGCCCATAAAAGATTAAACCTTTTAGACGAAATGGCAGTGGCTCCCCAGCGGGCACACCCATCTGGCCGATGTGATATCGATTTGCCAAAAAGCCTAAAGTAATCATCAGCACAGAGATTAAAACTAACAAACACTTTGATAGGTTCACATATGAATTAACGTAAACACCCTCATAATTTATAGTTAACTTATTGGCAGGGACTATTTTCAAAAGCATAGATGAAAAGCAACAAAAGACAGCAAAGGCAAGTGCCGAAAATTTATAAGCCGTAAACAATGAGGAAGGGTCGTCATTCAAAATTTGAAATATGTGTGAGGGTTGTATACCCCTCACTGGGGTGGGGTCCAGGACGAAATATGCATAACGAAGAAAATAAATACCGATAAAGAACCCTATAACGAGCCACACAGAAAAATTTTCGGGTTTTATTTCTGACAAACACCGAAATATTAGTACGCAACTTAAAGTCGCTAGACATGCATAAAGTAATGGTTCTAAGTCAAAATTAGCTAAAATCGCAGGGATACAGACTAAAGGAAACACAATAAGCAGAAGCCAACGTAGCACACTTAGATTTGCATAAATTTGGTGGAACCAGTATTTCATATTTGTGTATTTTTGGAGTCAATGTAATTGAAAAAAAGAGTTCGTAGCTCCTTTGTGCACAATATGGCCAATACGACGGCCGCCCCGCCGGCGAACATAAGAAAGATTCCAACGTGCACGCGACTGCTTGTAAGGTCGGGTCTTACTAGATAAGCGGCGCAACAAACTGCAAAAGCGCCAAGCATCGGCGAAATCAAGTCATTAAAAATCTGCCTACATCCGAGTCTATTAAATGCACATATATTAGCGAGTATTAGTGTGATGGTTGCTTGAATAAAAGCAATTCCACACCAAAATATAGCCGCACTATTGATGCCGTGTTTTCTTGCGATCCACTGCAAGAAGATAACTGAACACAGAAGCACGAAACAATTTATACATAACATTACCAATGTATTTCCTCTAGCCTGCATCAAATTGATTCCGATATGACCAAAGCAGTTGGCTAGAGCAGCTAGAGCCAATATTTTCAGCAATGGCGAAACAGCTTTAGCTAGGTTAATATTACCAGACCACACGTAAATTACTTCCATCGAAAAAAAAGCTAAGCATAGTCCCGCAGAGCCTGCGACCGAAGCTGCCAACTGACTACTTATACGATAAGTTATTAATGTTCCATTAAGGTTACGGTCAACATGATTTATAACGAGTCGCGGGTAAACGCTCAAGGTAATAGGAATGAGTAATGTATAAAGTAAACTGGCAGCAACAGAAGCAAGCGAATATTGTCCAAACTCGTTAAGCGTCAAAACACCTGAGAGTAAAAACTTGTCTAAATTCGTCACGACTAGGGAAGTAATTGAAACTGCGGTCATCCCCGCAGAAAAACGCCACACCTTTTGTAATGCCGCCAGCGAAATGTCAACACGATCCTCTGCAACCGGCAAAGCCGTATAAGCGACCTTAGCAACTGTCGCTAACGAAACCAAGGAAATTGCAGCCTGCCATAAGAAAAATGCGTTGAGAGGTTCAGATACGATATCTAATATGATTGCAGCACCTGCATATCGTATTGTAGAAACACATGCGTTCAAGATGTTGAAACGAACTTGGCGCTCCAATCCAATCAATATGCCGCGGTAAATACCCTCTAATAAACGCGCTGCAAAAACAAAACTCATAACCCTAACAAAATAGACAACGTCAGAAACTGATAAATTTTCAGACCTAATCCAATTTGTAGCTATTGTTTCAGCAAAGGTAAATATTACCAAAACAAGAGCAAGCGCAATTACGAACGAAATGCATTCAATCGACCGAAGAAGATCACGAATATTCCTAGAATTAAGCATATTGGCCGAAATGCTAGCTGCCTCACGCGTCAACGTAGGCGCTAGTCCCAGATCAAATAGCGCCAAGATAGATTGCATGACAGCAAAAAATCCTATTAAGCCATAGGCCTCTAGCCCGAGTCGATCAACATAAAAAGGCAGGAAAGCGATCGCCATGATCGCTGACCATCCCAGACCAAAGTAGTTTGCTAAGAAGTTGCGAGTTAGTCCGCCAACGAAAGTCACAATAGTTTTTAACTCTGAGCCAAAGACATCATTGACATTTCTTTGTCGACTAAAGTCCCAACCATTTCCTCAAAATCAAGACTTGGTTTCCAACCTGTTTCTTGTTTTAGACGATATGCGTCGCCGATACGCGTTTCAACATTTTTCATTAGCAAATCCGAACGGACTCTAACGAAGTCGCGATAATCCAATCCTGCATAGCGAAATGCAATCTCGGCAAACTCTCTCACAGTATGGCCTTGGCCAGTTGCAACTATAAAATCCGTCGGCCTTTCAACTTGCAAAATGCGGTGCATCGCGTCTACATAATCTGGGGCATACCCCCAATCCACTATGGCTTCAATATTACCAAGCTCTAATCTAAAAACCAATCCTCGGGCAATATTGGCTACAGCTGTCGTTATTTTTTTTGAAAGGTAATTTGAAGAGCGCAGAGTGGATTCATGGTTGAAAAGAATCCCGCAACTTACAGACACTTCGCGGTGTTCGCGATAATATTGGCAAGCCATCATTCCACTATATTTCGTTATGGCGTAAATACTTGATGGCTGTGGAACATTCGATTCATTAATCATCATCATGCCGGAATCCGGAAAAATATGAGAGGATGATGCGAAAAACAATCGTGCTCCACATTTACTTCGAGCGACTGCATCAAGAAAATTTACCGTAGCAGTCACGTGAACAGCAAAGCTTCTTTCAAAAAGAAAACCGTCAGATCCAACCTCACATTCAGCGGAGTGATGGTGAGCAGCGAGCAAATAAACCTCACGAGGTCGAACTAACTCAATTAACCGCCATACTTCCTCTCTATCCAATATATCTAAGGAGTCGCGCATAACATTGATAACTTGGTAATCACGCTGAATTAGCATTTCACTTAATAGGCGGCCATCCTGCCCCCCCGCGCCAACTATGATGGCCTTAAGTTTTATTTCATTATTCATAGAGTTTAAAGCTTAACGATTTCTAACTTAGGCAACGGGAACACCAAATTTTGTCCTATGTAGGCTGGATTTAATAAAAAGTTTTCTCGGAAATGCCAAGGCAAAACAACTAGGTAGTCTGGCTTACTGGCCAGCACATCTAGTTCATTAACGATAGGAATACCTGTCCCAGGGGTCACTAATCCGAACTTATCAGGGTTAATTTCGCCAATTGCCTCTATGTCTTTTTCAGTTATTTCGCAATATTGCAAAAGCACATTACCCTTTGTAGAAGCGCCGATTGCACAAACGCGTTTACCCTCAGTTTTTGCACTTCCAAGAAATTCTTTTAAGTCATCACATACTTTTAAGATATTTTTATTGAACTTGACATAAATATCAATGCTATCAAGTCCAAGCGTTGTCTCAAGAAGTAATGCATTTTCCCCCTGACCTACTTTACTTTTATGTTGGGAATTGACATGTGCGGCAACAACAGAAAAACTTCCCCCATTAATATTATTAAACTCAACGTCGACAACTCTCAGGTTAGCACGTTCAAGAAGCCAGTTTATTTGTTTTAGGCAGTAATATTCAATATGTTCGTGGCAAATAGTATCAAATGACAATTGCTCGAGCATAGTAGGCAAATAGCTCTGCTCGAAAACCCAGAGACCAGTTTCCACATCAAGCAAGCTCGCTATTTCGTTAACAAAGCCCTGCGGATCCTCAAGGTCATACATCATTGAAAATGAAGTGATGACTTTGATCTTTTGCTCCGGAAAATGTATATTTAATAAATTAGCCGAAAAGAATTCTGTGATTAGTATTGCCCCGGAGGGGTAGTACTTATTAAATTTCCGTCCCGCGGGATCAATACCAACACGTACCAAATTATCTGGATAAGCCGCAAGAGATGTTCCATCGTTACTGCCGATGTCCAATACTATATCGCCAGGGTTCAAGTTAGCACGTTTCAATATGGAGTGGATTTTCCCACTAAGGTGTTCGACCATTGAGGGGTTCAACCCCGAGCGATATCCATAGTTAGCCCCATACATTTCCTCAGGGTAGAACGAGTTTCTTAATTGAACTAGGCCACATGAATCCTTTTCATTCCCGTGGCATTTTACAAGTTGCAATGGACCTTTTGTAAGCAATAACGTTTCGTCTTTAATTGGGAAAACCCCAGTAAGGTATTGTTCTCCTAGATCCACAATATCAACCAAATTTTTATTGCCGCATATTCGACATGCAGATACTCTAATAAAATTTTTACGCATTAAAAAGCTAGCCTAAACTACTGGTTTTTTGATTAAAGAAAAGGATACATGTGTACTTGGGTTGGACTGAATTCTTCAACCTACCGGAGTATTGTCGAGCTTGTTTTTTTATGAGAGAAATAACTTACTCTCGAAAGGATTGCTCCAATAAATAAGTGATGAACAAACAAATAATCAAAAAGTAAGGTTATCCAAAATGCGAGGTTTGGATTAAATCGACTAATATTTAGTTTACTCAATTTTTTTGCCATAACAGCGTAGTAAAGTTGTTGCATCATTTTGCGATTTGACAAAGATTCCGAGTGCATACGCAAAAAGTAATGGTCTTTAGACAAAACACCGATTTTCATAGAATGCAATACTATCATTCTCAGATACAACTCATAATCCTGCGAGAGTTTCATTCTATCGTCGTAACCGACTAGTAGGTCGAAAACTCGTCTACGAAAAAGCATAGACCCGTGCACCAAAAGATTGCGCTTTTTTAGACCACGTAATTTTGGATCGATTTTCATGTAACCGACCTTACTACCGTCTAAATCTATTAAAATAACATCGGTAGCTACTGCATCCACCTCAGGATTGAGTGTCAGATACTCAAGCTGGGCTGCAAAACGGTGGGCTCCAGAGATATCGTCAGCATCTTGCCGTGCCAGGAAGTTACCGGAAGCAATCTGCAGACCCAAATTCAATGCTTTTGTTAGGCCTAAGTTCTTGGGCAACTTGAGTAAGCGAATTCTATGATCACGACGCGCCCATAACTCAAGTTGGTTTCCGGTGACAGAATTAGAACCATCATCAACAATGATGAATTCTAAACTCAACAACGACTGCTGAAGAACACTAGCAATTGAAACATCTAAATACTTTATCGGAGTATCGTATACAGCCATCAAAACGCTGATTGTTGGTTTACTTATCGGCATAGACCATCTGAAGTTGTATTCATTGTGATAAGAGCAGTTTCTTGAAGATAGCCTGCTCTTTTTCTGCAATTGATTCAAGCGAGAACTCTCTACACACGAACTCTTTCCCTGACTTCGAAATGCTTTCGTAATCTCCGGCAAGCGCACGCATAAGTGTTTTGGCTAGGGCTGCTTCATCGTACGAGGGCGACAGATACCCGGTGACACCATCCTCGATGATTTCATTGATACCTGTTGTGTCATTACCAATGCACACTAAACCGGCCGACATCGCCTCGATAAGTGACTTCGGTAAACCCTCCCAAAGTGATGGAAGAATAAAGTATCTATAGCTGTTGAATAAATCCGGTAGTTGCTTATTCGGAATCACACCGAGCCATCTCACGTCCGCTTTACAGTTAGCGGCAATCTCTTTAAGTCGCGACAACTCTCCTCCTGCTCCAACGATATCAAGTCCCAGGCCAACTAAAGCACACGCCGCTATTGCATTATCGAGATTCTTTTGAGGCGAAAGACGCCCAACATACAGAAGTCTGTTGCCCTTAGACACTTTCAAGATCGAGGGCGAAAACAATTTAGTATCGACGTAATTACCAACAATAGTGAGCTGCGAACTGATCTTGTCTCCGTAGCGTTGAATAACATAATTCGCGTCAAAACGACTGGTGACGGCTGTTGCCCCAGCAAATCTAAAGGCCAGCAGTTCGTTCATGAAGGCAATCGAATGGCGCAACCAATTGCGAGGGGATGTTTTCTTTACTGCTCTAGAAAGCGTAAATCCTGTTCGCACATAAATCGGTCGCCTCCATATCAGACCGCATATTAACGCCGTTATTGATCCATCCATCTGGTTCGTTTTAAATACATCACAATCCGAAACTTGATTTCTAGAGAAGGCAGGAAGCATAAGGGAATACAAAGCGCTATTTGCGCGTCCTGACAAACGAAACCATCGCGGACATCCGACAACCTCGATCTTTCTTGAAAGTCTGCCAGAGTCATAAAGTCTTTTTGCCTGAACCGCGTCATCATCGCCGTAGGTAAACCAGTAAATTTTAGAAAAAAATCCCGAATCAAGATGAGCGTGGTAAATCAATACCTCTCGATCAAAGAGACCGGTTTCTAACCACTGGTTTAGGCTTACGCCACGAGTGAAAAAAACGCCTAATACTTTCATCAATCAGCCATAACAAACTAAATAATATTCACCAAATCGCGTCTCAAAACTTTCAATCTGCAACCCAGCCTGGTCTAGTTCGTCTAGTAGTTGCTTCCGCGTGTGTTCAATTGCATGAGTGTGGTCAAGACGGTATTCGATGCCAACCTCTTTTTTATATACGGAAAGCCAATCACGCTCTATAGTTGGCAGTCGGATCAAGAATTTCTTGGGAGTTGATTCACTCCAAACGACAACACTAATAATTCGCTTAAGAAAATCCACTCGATTTTCGATGTGCTCCAAGACATTGGAGAGCGTTACACAGGTGATCGGCATACACAACTTGAAGTCATATTCAGTTGCATCGCCAGTCAGGATTTCTAAGTTTGTGTTTTGGCATATTTCCCTAGCCTTATTTGCGAGAGATGGATCGATTTCAATTCCATAAACATACCGACATTTCTGAGACATCAAAATTGACATTAGCCCAGTGTTTGATCCAACATCCAGAACAACATCGCTTTGTTCAATACGATCTAGAAACCATTCTTTATATCTAAGAATTCGGTGTTTTGGATGTATTTCGCCATTCACTCGAACTGCCAATATTCCACAAAGGTGGTAAAGGTTATTGTGGAGTCGCATTATCACGCGCATAGCTGTTGGAGCTAAAAGCGGATGCATTAGAAATCGAAGTAATACTGATTTCACTTTTTTCCTGTTTTAATAGGGCTATGGCAATTGAATATTACAATCGTTGCCAATTCCCAATCAGAGCTCGAAGCCGAAAAAAAATGTCAGGCCTAGATGCCATTTTCCATTTTACCCAGGTTACTAAGTACTCATATAGACTTGGAGGAGCCAATGGCGCTAGGCTTACTTCCTTAGCGAAGTTTAAGTAGGCGCTCCCCGCCCAAGCCATAGTGATTTTTTGACTTGTTTTTGCCGAGAAGGAAAAGCGTCCTTTAGCTGCTGAATCTATCGCTTTTATTATGTCTTCAATACCCTCGTAGAGAATTCCTGAATCACCAACTATTTCAGGATGAGATGAATTGTTCCTGACCACAGGCACCAGACCACAATTGATCGCCTCGATTAAGGAGTTTGAGCAAGCCTCAAAATGACTGGCTTGCAGAAAAATATGGTGTTTTCTCAACTCATCAGCTAATTCATTACTAGGAAGGGGTTGAATATAGTGAATATTCCTAAAGCCAACCGGAGAATTTCCAATAAAAGTAAATTGATATCGCGAAAAGTCAAGATGCTCATCAAGAAATTGGAATATATCGAATCCTTTACGCCAGTTGCTGGACCAAGAGGTGGATATGATTTTTATAAATCTATCGCTGCTTTGGTTTAATGTCGTAGGGTAAAAGATGGATGGATCGGGAGCGTTATTTACGACGACGTGAGGTTTATTTGGGTCAAGTCCGTGTGTTATGCAAAGATCGCGGCTCCAACTCGACTGAAATATCGTAGCGCTAGCAAAAGATCGGTTAAATTGTGCGATAGCTTCATCAACAATGCGATTGTCTTTGCTGTCTCGCACTACCTCCATCGGCCCATCAACCCGATGGATAAGTGCCAAATTTTTGCGAGTCCGTATGTGATAAAATAATTGCCAAAGATGCCCCCCGAACTGATGTCCATTGACAATTACAATTTGTGCTTTTTCAATATTTTCTGAATATGCGGACTGCGACCTAAGATAATCTCGCAGAGCCTTGAGAAACTGATTTCCGCCACCCCAAGGTGTATTTTTGAATTCAGAAATAATGTGTATCTTTGTGGGTATTGTCATTTTGAATTATATAATAACGAGTCTACTACAATACACGCTAAAACTGAATATACATCGCCTGCACTTATATACCTCTAATACAAATTTCATTTTAATCACACAATCTTAAATTTCCGCAAGGAACGGAGCTTACTTTTTTGTTAACAACAACTTGGGTGCCTGGGTCACAGAAATTTAGGTTCTTATAATCCATCCCAAATACTAATTGTTGGCATACCGACTGCTTTTGCACCAGGCATCAAGCCACCGGCATTACAGATAAACAAATCTGCGTGTTTAATGAGTAAACAAGCCTCACGAATCGATTGGGTAAATCCGCGAAAAGTATGGGCCACACCATTAAGCAGCTTAAAAGAACTTAAACCTGCTTTATCTACACTAGTATTTGGATATTTTTTCTTCATCCTATAAAAAAGACTTTGCCATGACTCGAAGTCCCACTTTCGTAAATCGCGAAACCACTCCCCCTTAGAACCAGATTCAATTATAAATTTTCTCCCTAATTTTTGCTTTAAATTCTTGTTTAAAAAATTTTCCACTTCATCATTTGAACAGGCTTGTTCGCAATATTGAGAGATACTAATCATCCTAAAATTCTGTAATATGCCCGAAACAGTAATAACACTACCCTTCCAAATAAACTTATTTGGAAGCTGTTTTTTATATATGTATTTGCAACATGATCGATTTGAAGGCCGCGTAAGCCTCCAGGATAACTCCCACTGCCCTGCTTTAGCTAGCGGTGACTATCAGCAGAATGAGTAGGAAGGTTTTCGCCAGAGGCACCTGGATTATCAAGGGTTGGTGTTAAATAAAAATCTAAAATTAGTTGAGGTATGGTTACCAATAGAACTGTCGTAATTGCGGTTATTTGAAATATGGTGGCTGCTGCTACCGCTAATACAGGCGAAACGCCAAATAAGCCAAGCCCCCAAATCGCCGCGACCTGATAGACACCAATGGATCCCGGAGCTGAGGGTATCGACGATCCCGCAGTAAAAACAATCCATAAAACCAACGATGACTCCCAAGGTAGTTCAAGATTTATCGAGGCGAGAACGCAAAGTAATGCAAGACAGTCTGCACCAAGAATGATCAGGCTCAGGAACAGCCCGGCAAAGCCTCTTTGAACCGAAAATGCTCGGATAAATGCGAGTGTGTCACTGAGTATCCCTTCTGAACTGCTGTGAAGCTTGGAGAGCAAGCGCCGGCACATATGAATTGCGATCTTCTCAGCCAATTGCGTGCGTAACATTGATAGCGCAAATACCGTCATTATTAGGATGCAAAGTAATGCTACGGTGATTTCCTTGCCTTCGTCAGCAGCCTGAAAACGTGTAAACCCGAGCGCGAAGACACCAACACTAACCGTCAGAAAAATAACGTCAATCGAACGGTCGATTAGGGCACTTGCAAGCGGGTTTGAGAGCGAAGTCCCAAGCATTCTGGCAAGCGAGACGATGCGAACTACTTCACCAAGACGCCCCGGCACAATCATGTTTACCGCCACTCCGTAAGTAGTAGCCTTAAAAAATTTTACGCTTTCAATATGCCCGTAGGATGCTATAAATCGCCATCGAATTGCTCGGAGATATATACCCACACCAATCGAGCATGCGACGGCGAGTAAATAGATAGGCTTAACGTAAGAAAGGGCTAAAACTAGCTCTTCCCATTTAATAGCGTCAAGGGTAAAGTATACAAGGGTCGAACTGACCATCAGGCCAATGAGCAGAGCAACGGTGCGACCGAAATAGGTGCTCAAAGAGCCTTCTTCTTTAACAAAATAAAAGCGAACATCGCGTATCTGCTCTCCCAAGGCCTCTCAAGCAAGCGAAATACCGAATAACACCAACTAGGAACGAAACTGCGCAACGAAACTCCGCCTGATGCCAGATAGGAGAAAGGCATTAGAGGCTTAACAATATTTATCTCCCAGTCGGAATGTCTGGACTCAAAAATTTTTTTGTCACGCCAAAATAGAATCCATGGAAGCGCACCGTTTGCGGAGGAAAGCGGCCCTCCCTCCGGCAAAGTCCAGTCGCGATAAGGCAGAAAAGGCTCTGGGTGAAACCTCTTATAGACCCATTCCGACCATCCCGAGCGCCAAGGTTCGACAAGGAGTATTTTTCCGCCGGGGCGAATACAAAAAGAGGCCTCATCAAAGAACGCGGATATGTCGGAAATATGGTGCATTACGTTGGTCATCACGATAGCATCAAGAGAATGCTTAGCGAATGGCAGCTGGCAGCCATTGGCAATCAACGAAACATCAGGAATGGAGAGGATTTCACTAGTAATAGTCGAGGGACGGAGTTTGTTTAAGAAGCCAGGACCTGAGCCGAGCTCCAACACTATCTCGGATTCCTGCAGATATGCAATTATCAACTTGTACCATTCCAAATAGATACATCTCAAAAACCCTTTTTGCTCCACAATAGCACGTCGTATAAGCGTAGTATCTGGATCGTCAACTGATAGATCTATCGACAGCGGATGTTCAAGTGCTTTGCGGACGAAGCGGGAAATCGTTCCCATCTTAAACAAACTTTATTCGCCTGGCAGCAAACCAAACCATCCTGAGAAGTAGTACCCCATGTCTCCAGCGAGAAATATTGGTTTCGCCGTAACGTCTCGCCCTGTATCGAATCGGTACCTCTAGGATCTTGAGGTTAAGTCGAGCTGCACCAAAAAGCAGATCAAAGTCGCCGAATGGATCGAAGTCACCAAAGTATTTTCTGTTTGCTGCAATGCGCAAATAATCTCGGCGCCACAGCACCTTTGTGCCGCAAAGCGAGTCACGAATTGGCTGACCCAATAGCCACGAAAATGCCCAAGAAAAGAACTTATTGCCAACCAGATTGGCAAAACGCATTGCTCCTGACTCCATAGGATATACGAGACGAACGCCATTCACAAACTCAGCAGAACCATTTGCCAGCGGTGCAAGAAAGCGTGGTAAATCTTCAGGAGGTACCGTTATGTCGGCATCTAAAATCATCAGCACGTCGCCAGAGGCTATATCGAAACCTGCTCTGACAGCATCGCCTTTACCTTTGCCAGTTTGTTTTATCAGTTGACAGTTCAGATGGGGCCTATCAGCAATAACTTTAAAAATTGCATCATAAGTCAGGTCAGAAGAGTTTCCCTCGACAAAAATGATCTCCGTGCCAGAGCCCATTTGTGGAATGCGCTCAATAAGCTCAGATATGTGGCCCTCCTCGTTGCGAGCGGCGATGACAATTGAGACTGATGGACAGAGTTTTCTGTGGACATTGTGCGACCTAGCTACGACAAAATTGGCAATGGCCCCCCATCGGAATGGCCATAGTTTTACCACGTAACGATTCCCAAAAGTCGATAGCAAGGGAACATAAATCGGAATCAAAACCTCCTCCCAAGCACGCAGCACCTGAAATCCGGAAATCTCCAGCAAATTAAATACGTCGTGTCGGGTCAACCAGTTTTGGGGTAACTTTTTGCGTGCTAGTCCAAGTTGCTGCGCAAGGGAAAGTGGAGCGTTCCACAAGTGACTATGAACGTTCAAAACAAGTCGTGTCTGCTCCCCGCAATACCGTCTGATTTCCTGCAATACCGCCTGCACATCCCATAGGTCGTTTAGGAGATCGGACAGTACGATGAAATCGAAATACTGCTCATCTAAATCTAGCCCATGGGCATCACCAACATAAAAACTTAGCTCAGGAAACGCCACTCGAGCCTGTTCGATGGCGCGCTGCGAGAAGTCAATGCCAACACCAACAGCGGGTTTTAATGCCGAGAGCAACCTACCCTCCCCGCAGCCAATCTCGAGAACTAAAGAACCTTCTGGGATCAAGTTTCGATAGCAATCAGTTAATTTTTCCCAGTAATGATTTCCAAGAGAAGCCTGTTGACGGGTATGAATATCCTCCCAATGGGCTACCCTGCGATCACGGTAGGTATTTGCTTCATAAACAAAAGGGGATTTTTCGTCGATGGAAGTCAATAAAATTCTCTTTATAGGAAATTAAGAAGATATGCTGGAGGGCTTGATTGCTCGCGCGATCACGTTGATACTTGAACCAGCGGGTATTTTGGCTTCAAGCACTACCGCGTCCATTGACAATCGCTCGTCGTTGCCCATATGAAAAAGACCATAATCGAATGAAGATATTATGGAGACTAGCTCATTAAGGCTGCTCCCGGCCTCTTTCAGAACGTACGGGGCGAGTTCCATGATAATTTCTGGACGATGGCGGGAAATGGTTTCTTTCGCTCCAAGAAGCATATCGCATTCGTGACCGTCAATGTCCAGCTTGATGAAGTCAACCCTGCTGACCCCCTCTTTGTTGAGAAAATCATCTAGCGTTTGAGACTTTGCTCCCAAAGTTGGCATCAATCGACCGCCATGAAGGTGATGTACCTCTGGGCTGACTTCCAAAGGCCAACTTGAATAAAGGGCAGGGGTTGTGGTTAAGCCGGCATTTTGGCGTGAAACCAGCATTACTTGATACGCCTGAATCCGTTCTGCCAGTATCGGATTGCGTTTGCAATTCGCGGAAAGTTTGCCAATTGCAAAATCCGTTGGTTCGAAAGCAATTACCTTCCCTGTTTTACCCACGCAATCTGCAAGCGGTAGTGTATGCGCACCGATATTTGCCCCAACGTCGATAACCACGGAACCTGGACGAATGGACTTGCGATATTGCCTTACCGTGCCAGGTTCAAAGGCGCCCAGCAACCAAATCGAAAAGTCAATACCTTCCCGGAGATCAAGCTCCCACATTATGCGCCCCCTTTTGCCTACGAATTGATGTCCAAGGCCAAAAGCACGACGGAGAGGCATGACTACGCCCCTGATCAAGGTCGCGATGAGTATCTTGTGTTGTGTTTTAAGCATGTATTTGTATGGGCATCGCATTCAAATTCTATTTGCGGCCAGAGTTGGCTAAAAAAACGAGGTAAGGTTTTGACGAAATCTTGGAGATAAGTTAACTATTAACTCGTTTTCGAGCTCAATGGAAAAGTCATCTTTAAAGTGATTAATTAATTTTCGATTGTTAAATCTAAATGATTCGAAGAGGTTAATTTTTACAGACGAATATACTCCACAAAAAAATTGATTTGTTTAATCTACTAACTTGGCTTACCTATTTTTACTTTTGTTCATATTTCTACCATATGACATCTGTGCAAATGTGGCTCAATTCTATCTCGGTGCGCGGATGTCAGAAATATCACTCTTATAAGGGCCATCACCGTGAAAGCTGAAGAAATGGGCTCTGGAAGTGCTGTCTGCGTTGGCCCAACGAGGCCCCCGATGTGGTCTCTTGCGCTCTGTCTTGTTGTAATTGCGCTTCCGATCTATTCCGTTTTTACGTTTGCCGATCCCGGACGCAGCTGGGCCAACTTTGCGGATCAGGAGCTCACGCTGGCCTACAACGCCGTCCTTATTCAGTCCGGACTTCGCCAAGAGCTTTACGATCACAACGGATTCGTCACGATATACCTACTCTCGAAATACATAGCCGCAAAGTCCTTAGTCGTGGATGGATTGATATCGCAAGTCAGTCAGTTGAATGCTGGCAGTTACTTCTTCAAGTTCCAACAACTGGTGACGTATTCCCGCGAGTTTGCAGCTTTATCTGCGTACCTTATGTCATCGTCGGTCTTCTTCCTGCTACTTTTGCTTGGTCTTGGGCCGATATCTTCGGCGCTTCTTGCAATCGCATATGTGTTCAGTACGGGGGCTATGGTTCACTTCGAACAGCTGCGCACTGAACCACTATCCCTGCTACTTGGCTTAGGTTCGGCATTTCTTTTCTCTCGTTCCGGAAGTGCGACTAGGCCAGGAAAGTTCGGGAAAGCGTTGTTGCCCTTCATCATTCTGATCCTCGCAAACGTCAACAAGATACAGGTCATGATTTACTGCCTGCTTTACTTCGGAGCATTGCTGTTATTACAAAGCAAACAATCGCTCGCACTAACACCGCCTACATATGGTGGAAGATCAACTAGACGATTCAAGGGCGTCCATTTCCTTTCCATTGCACTGACACTATCCTTGTTTGGCCTGCTGGTTTCTATTCCCGGCCACGCGACGAACTGGCGTTCCATCGCAATTTTCGGCCTGTTCTTCTTGGTGGGCGGGCTGTTAGTTTTTCTCAGAGATCACTTATGGAGTCCACGCAGGCTTTGCGAAACCTTGCATTTACATGTCATCGAGTTTGCGGGGCTTTACATGGCCGGGTTGGTCTGCGCGTTTTTCCTAGTAATGATTCTTTCGCGAAATCCGCTTCTGTTCATTCAGGTCGCCAATCCGGTTAACCTTTTTCTTTATTCGACCCATACGCAGGCTTCGAGCGGCCTCTCAACGGACATGTTGTTGCTACCTTTGCAGCATGTATTCGATCCGAATGGAACATCTTGGCATTATCTCGCCGCGACTCTGGTGACTATGGTGGCAAGCCGCCGTAATTTGAAACGGTTGGACTGGTGGGCGCCGCCTTTTTTCCTCTGCGCTTGCTACCTGATCGATCTGACATCGTCGATCCGTTATCTCGCGCCGCATTACCTGATCTATTCGGAAGTCATGCTACTGCTCATGCTGGTTTATTTCCTGCGTAAGTTGGACAGTAGCACCATGGTAATTCTTCTGTGTGCTGGAATCCTTGCTGGATCGGTCGCCGCTACAGCACGCGATGCGATAGGGAAACTCCAGTCGAACTTGGGACAGGAAGCCTCATACTGCGCAAGCTCCTTCATCAGGGACTGGCACCGCCGCATCGACCATACGGCGTTCATGCGGGAATGCGCGCGTCTAGGACTCCGAACCTATCAGACGCCTTTATGATTCAATCCATGGACCTCATCCAAGAAGGTTGAAGTTTCTAGTGAATTTTGACTTCTCCAACTCCACTTCCTTAATGCGTGCAGCTGTTAACACTAGCTTCTTGCCATCAGCAGTTCGAATAAAAGCGTTCGGATAGGGATCAGCCAGCATTCGAATTTTGTTTTACAAATACTCTGCCGCCTTGCCGGTCAGCTCCTCGGCTGTTGGGCGATTTTTCGATACAGGTCAGCGTAGCGCTGTCCGATTACATCGGGTGAAAATGAAAGTATCGTTTCAAGTCCCGCGTCCTGAACACGCCTTTTTGCCCCTTCATCCAAGATTACAGTCTTACATGCTTCGAATAGTGCGTCTAAGTCTCCGACCGAACATACCCAACCATTTGCGCCGTGAATTACGATATCGCCGACCATGCCAACATCGGTTCCCACAAATGGAGTGCCTGAAGCAAGACTTTCAAGAACAGACTTTGGTCCCCCTTCCTCCCTCGAAGTCATCAAATACAAATCCAAAGCGCAATAGTATCTAGCTACTTTCTTAATGGTGTCAACGTGGCGATGAATGTATCGCACACCTTCTCTTTTCAATCGGTTCTTTACATATCCACGCGCTGGTCCGGTAAGAAGGGCGACGACAGGAAAGCTGCGGCTGAGCCTCACAACCACATCGCAGAAGTGGTCCGGTCCCTTAATCATCTTTGGCTCTATTCCTTCTTCATGCCCGACACCATCCTTCTGAAAGGATCCAACCACGATAGCATCGCTAGGGATACCTAGCTCACGCCTAACTTGAGCTCGTGCTTTAGAGTCGGGTCGGAATACGTATGGATCGATTGACAGTGGAATCAAATGAATCTTATCTTCAGGCATTCCCCAGGAGAGAAACCGGCGCTTCATCCGCGTGCAGCTGACTATCAGTGCATCCAACTTGTCAGAGTCCTTCAGAACTTGGCGTAATTGCTCATCCATTTGCGTATCAATACCGAGGTCACCGTGAAAACAGGTGAGGACGTGTTTGTTTTGCTCTGCAGCCCACGCCCTGCGCCTAAGACCATAAGTATGGAGTGAACAATAATGAAGAATATTTTTGGAGATTAAATCGGGCCGCAAAACGATTGAAGATTTAATGCCGCGCATCTTAAGCTGCCCAGATACGAATTTCGCGTCTTCAGCAATCGACCACCCCTCCTGTTCGGCAATACATACCCATTGCGGTGAGAAATGGATACCGGCACGCTCAGCGGCAAACGCCGGCAAACGAGATACCATATTTGAAATGTGGCGCGCGGCACGCCCAACCTTGTGGAAGGTACTCATGGTAACGAACTACTTTGTCCGATTTTCGGAACCCGAGCCACGACGAAAAATCCCGTCGTGATGTCCACGGCCGTGTGCTGCCCTCGCGTAATCCAGTGTCCAAGTATCCGAAAGATCGGCCTTAGTAAAGGGCGCCGGCGCATCCGTTGCCAAACCAGATCAAACACCACTGAAGCGATGCCGCCCATTGGGAATATTTCAACATGATAAAAATAGGCCTCTACCAATTCCCGTATATATGTCACGGTGAAACGAACTCGATCGATTTCCGCGTCTCCATGCAGCACATGCAAGAACGGGACGCTAAGATATAGAGTGCCGTCAGTCCTTAGCACCCGTGCCAACTCCTTTACTGCCGAAGCCGGAGCCTGGATGTACTCCAAGACTTCTGTGCACAAGACAAAGTCAAACTCACTGTTGGAAAACGGCAGCACCGGTAGCGCCGCGCAGACATCGGCTCCGGCGGTCTCATCGGGATTAACGATGGTCCACGATCGTACTGACTCAAGTGGTGGAACAAAGCCCCCCCGGCGCCTGTTTTTGCGCCCGCCCACGTCAAGCACATCTCCACGCAGGTTTCCCTTGACCCGCCCAAGTTGGGCATCAAGGTGTGAACGTCGACAGGAGATGAAGACGTCAGGCGTGAAGTTCATCGACGAAGACGTGGGTAAGGCCAGCATTTCGAATCAATGTGTCTTTCAGCCACTCTTTTCCGAACAGCACGATTTCGCGGTCATGAAAAGGAACAACATGATCATTTCCTATCACGCGCAATCCTTCAATCGAATCCCGCCTTTCGGTCTGGCAATTCAAAACACGGAAACCCAACTCCACAGCCGCCGAGAGCGTATCGTTGGAAAATACATTGCCAGGTGGTACAAATATATCAACCTCTCTCTCGAATGCGGCTTCAAGTATTGTCTTAGCCTTGGCCAGATTATCGTGGTGCAGACGAACTGGCAGCCATGGCCAAAATTCACGATGAAATTTGCGGTTTGACGAAAAGCTCTTGGGCAAAAAAGCCTTGCCTTCCAGCACGCAATGGGTCAGTCCGTGACATGCAATGCGTATGCAGCCGCTCTCGACTCCTGCCTTCAGAGCCTGGTATGCATCCGGCCATTTTTGTGGATACGGAACACATTCGCCGCTCCTCTCCACCCAGGCGGCGGTGACTGCCACCGTAAGTTTGGCATCATACTCATGCAACATGCGGATGATGTCACGCCAATCCTCCGCAGACAGTTCGCGGTATGGCCCCCAAGCCTTGAAGTACGGCAAGTACTTCAGAAACAGAGCGTTACCAAGGCCTCGCCAGCGTTTCGAGTACACCTCGAAGTGCTTTGAACTGGCGCCTACGTCGTCCATGCGTAAGGCAATCGGCATATTCATCGCCCGCCGCCCATCTATCGAATACGACCAATAGTGAAGCCCACGTCTTTAGATGCGTCTATCGATCCGTAAACTACGTCCAGCCGTTCCGAGAGATATACAAGACATATCTCGCGCTGCTCCAAACCTTTTGGAGTATCAAATCCTTTGCCATCTGATTCGAGGAAGTCGAAGACCAGAAGCGCGCCGGCGGTCATTCGGGACAGGAGATATTGAGCGGCGAGCAAAGGAGCATCCAAATGCTCGAAAACGTTCACTACTATGACGACATCGAAGGTTGCATTAGCAGGTAATGGGTTAACAAATGCCGATGGCTCGATAGTGTGAAAATTTAAGTTGGGATCGTGTCTATAAATGAACTTTGCGTAGTGAAAAGGAAAGTTAGCCAGATCCGCCAGCATCCACGAGCATTTCCGATACGCGTAAAAATTTCGGTAGGTATGATAAAAGGGCGCCAAAGAACAGCCATACTCCAGAATGCGCGCACCAGGTTTTAAGTGTTTCCAGAGCGCTCTGCCGACGATTGGGCGAGTGCCCGCGTTCCGCGTCAGCGAGAAGATAGAGTAGATCGCACCGTAATCCTGCCAGTTGCGGACATGTTTTTCCGGTGTATCCCAATCCAGCTCTTCCATGTGCTGCTGCCGTTTCCGGTAGTCATGCAAAAGCATGAAAAAATCCAAAAAGGACAATGGCCGTCCCGACAAAACCCCCGTCCAGTAGCCCATGAATTCGTCGAACCACTTGCGGCGCAATCCGGAAACCATCAAGAACTCATTGATGCGCAGACGCTGAGTAACCGCGTTCAAAGCGTAGTTCAACATTGATGCGAGGCGGCCAGATGTTTGAACGTTAGCCCGAAAAGTGTACCCCTGAAGCCCCTTGTGAGACTCGGCAATATCGACTCTCATGTCATCGAAGAAGTTACCACCCGGCAGATGTATCGCTCGAGGAAAATCCTGATCAACCATAATGTAAAAACCTCGGCTATTGATACAGAAAAATTAGGACCGCGCATGTTGTTCATAACTTGCGCAATACGATACCGTATTTACTTTCGTATTTAAACACGCCATTAGTCACGGACTTTTGAGAAACGCGGAAGGGGGAAGGATCTATCTCGCTTGGCGCCACCCATGGTGTTGTACGCGACCGGAGTGCCCGCGATCTTGACCATGCTATCGAACTAGGCAAAGAGGATGGCATTCCACCCGAACATCAGCGGCAGGCAGTCGGCGTCCAGGATTAGTCCGAAACGGGTGTCAATGTGGTGGACAAGGACGTTGAGCGCCTCACGTTTCCCAAAAGAACCGAACTCGGTCTGGGTCCGCTCCAACAAGGGGACTTTGCTGTGGAGAGATGCGCAGTTGCGCAAGCGCACGAAATATTCGTCCACAGAACCGTTGTCGCTGATTACCATCTTCTACTTACTGACTGTCAGACGCTCGATCGCCCGCAAGGACTCGAGTATGAATTTCGCGCCGTTGAAGTTGAAGACGCCAATGTCAGTTAGACACTTCGAGACTGCCTGTCGCGGTGCTTCCTGTGCCTTCAGTTACCATGGCTTTTATCTATAGCGGATTGCTGACGCCTTTCTTGGAGCATGCCCGCAGCTAGGTCAGCAATCCTGCTTGCGCTTAGCCCGTCTTTTGGGCCGAACATCTCATCAATATGAAACTCGGCGACATCATTAGCACGCGGCCGGGCTTGACGCAGGTCTTCGACGAATGACTCCAGCGTCTGCGTCTTTGCAGACAGTCCAAAAGGAAAATGTTTGTCAAGGTCATTGCAAAACAGCGACGACAAACGCGAAGGATAAACAGACACGGCCGGCGTTTTGAAAAAGGCTGCCTCCAGCTGCGCGGTCGAAGCGATGCAAACTATAAGCGAGGATACTTTCATCAATTCATAGTTGGTGGCCGGAAAATAAGTCTCGTCATATAGGACACGATCCGCCATGGCGACCATTCGGGGAGATAGCTTACGTTTTGCGCGGGACTTGATGATGAGCACTGCATTTTTTTCATCCGCATAGTTCCGTAATGCTCGCACCAGACCAAGCTCGGTAACCACTTTCCGTGAAAGAAAAGCGTAAAGCCAGCCAAGATGCGTCCCCCATGCATCGTCGTTAAACACGAAGCGGTACCACATCCTGTCGAGGAACTGCGGAACCAACGTTAGGCGCGGGTGGTCGTTAGCGAAATACGTGATGATCTCCCCTCGTTGCGGGATCGCATATTTTGTAACGATCCGCGCATCGGAAAATTCCACTGCATCCATCGCCGGACACCCGACGTAATGGGTGTTCGAGGTAGCCGCCGCCATAAAGTGAGTTGGCCAAATTGGGGAGTAACAGGCAAAAATGTCTGCCTCTGCGACGCCCGTCTTTTCACGGAAGCAGTCGTGTCCGTGCTGGACTTGAATCCATACAGCGTTTTCGCGCATCGGCGGCGATATTTCGTAGTGGTTGGGGCCGTGCAAAGCGAAAACAAGATTTACTTCCTCTTGGCGCATGACTTCCTCGATCTGCGATAGCTTCACCCGCGAACGCAATATCGGCCTGCCGTTGGCAAACTGGGGGCAAGTTGACAGAAGCGGGAACTGGTCTGCCTTGATGCCTGTATGACGATACGCGCTGGCGCCATAGTCATGTAGGCAGACAACCTCGACACCACGGCCCAAAAATTCATCGATGACAGGTGCCAGGTATTTGTAGTACAACTGGCGATCGATCAGGAACAGGGCTTTTTTCAAAAGTCTACGATAAAAATACGGCGCGCCTGCGTTGACGGCTATTTCTTCGCTTCTGCAAAGTACTGGTTCCCAGTGTTCAACATACAAATCTTGCACACGTTGCATGGCTTGTCGTTAAGGAATCCGTCGCGGACCCGAGTCATCTCGGTACCGGTCCAGATGCTGCCAATAGATTCCTCTTTGATGTTGCCAATCGGCAGTTTGTTTCCAACAAGATTGCAGCATGGCGAAACCTGGCCACTCGCGTAGACCGTCATCTGCCCCCAGGGCTCTCCGCAGCGCATCGGATCTGCGCTCAGGTTGGCTTTTATCCATTGGATTGGCACACCGGTCTTGATCTGGTCGTAGGCGTCGATCGAGACTTCCTGCTGGATCTCAATGCTGTCGACGATGTTTTCCCACTTGCGGATGAAGCCTTCCATCTCATGCCGGTTTTTGTCCATAAGCACGAAGGAAACACGAACAATGGGGAGGCTGCGGCCAGCTTCGTCACGCTTTCGAATGAAATTCCTGATGTTGTTCTCAATCTCATATAGGCGCCCATCTTTTGTGCGCCCCCGAACGGCGGGGCGAACAACATCGTAAGTGATTGGTGTCGCGGCATCGAGCGACACGAAAAGTCGCGTCACAGAAGAATTCAGCACCATATCGGCACACTTGTCAGTTAGTAGCGTCCCATTTGTGACCAAAAAAACGTCCATGATATCCGCATCCGCTGCCATGTTTAAGACTTGCGGGATGTTCTTGAACAGCAGGGGCTCCGAAACACTGAGGATCAGCGCCGGCAGGCGCCGTTCTTTGAACTCGTCAAACATCTTTTTGAGGATGTCCTCATCAAGGCTGACCTTCTTGGCGTCATTACGGAACCCCTGATCGCACATGACGCAGTCGAGGTTGCAACGATTTACCAGCTCCATCACCATGGTCAGAGGAAAATCGGGCAGGAAGGGATAGCCGTTGGCTACGTTGGTGACGTATTGCTGGTAATCCTCGCGGTAGCGCACATAGCGATCCCCATACTTTGCTGTCAGAGACTCCCGAAGAATGGCCTCGACGTCCTTTTTGCCCTTGTAGATAATGTTGTCCGGCAAAGATTTTTTATCTGCTGCTCTCATATGGTTTTACCTTAATCGCACGTGCGCTGTCTGCTCGGAAAATGCACGACCGTTCAGCGCGCCGTGACCTTCACCAGAACTTGGCGCCAAGTAAATGCGACGAATTCGAAATTCAGTGATGGGTTTTGATCCTTGAATTCATGGAAAGCCTTGCATTCATGCTCCTGCCAGCACCAGTAATTAAAATATTCGTCGAACTGGATGTAGGTATCCCGCATTCGGTGCTTAAGTTCATTCAAGACCGTCATCGTAGAAGAATAAAGATCGCAATCAACATGGATGAATGCGATATTCTCTTCGCTGCTACCGGCGTACTCCGGTAGCGTTTCACTAAAGAATCCCTTCACCAGTTTGACGTTATCCCTGACAAACGGCAGCGCGCCCTTGAAGTCAAACGCGTCGTGCGAGGCCTCCCAGCCTATGTAGGGTTCTGGAAAACTCTCAAAGCTGTCAAACCCGCGCAACTGGCGATACGGCAAGAGCGCAGAAAGGTAGTTGATGGTTTTACCGCGGGCCACACCGAATTCCAGAATTTCGCCATCAGCAAGCCGTGGGGCAACAAAACTAAACATTGCCTTCCAGTCTTGAAGGTAACTTGCTCGCGACATATTGTCCTTGATGTACTTCCATGTTTCTTCGAATAGCTGTCGCTCCATGTTGCGCTCGAACACCCGCTCGGGATGATCACCATAAGCCAGACGTATGCGTTCAGCTTTTTCGATGATAGGTTGAATATATTTACCAAACATAAAGAGCACTTTCCTGATTTTTTTAACTTGCTACAACGCCTAACCAACCAAGGACTTTGTTCTGAATTTTTCTGGGTGTTTTTGGAACGACGACCGTCCTACGAATACCGCTAGTAGCAAGGGATCCAGAGTGAATGCCTGAGGGATCGAAGAATATGGCATCCCCCTTTTTTCCGGTGCCCCACAACACACCATCGTCAGGCAGAGTCCGATAGTCAAGAAGGCTCAATGCCGAGTACATGTAACCAAACTTCAACATAAGCCAATTTATCCTTAGCTTGGCGCTTGACTTAATTCCTTTGTGAGTTCCGATTTTGTATCGAACTGGGCCATTCTCCATTGTGCAGTCTTTCGTCAAGAGCATCATCTTGAAGGAATTACCTACATTATCCACATGCCACTGGTCCGAGAGCAGAGAAGGTTTTAACTCTTCAAGGAGCACCCTTTTATGTCCTACCTTGTGACCAAGGTAGCGGGCTGCAAGCTCAGACACAATTTCGTTTTCAAAAACGTCGCGGAGCGACTCCGGAGTCTTATAGACACGAACTCGATTTCTGTTGTAAATAAAAGGCATCATATCTTTGCCATAGGCAGCGAATTCCGGCTCAACAATTTCTCGTGTGTGTTCGAAACCGGGATATACAGGATCCTTGAATCCCTCGATGTCGCGAGGCAGTTTGTCGAACCCCGCCTTGTTGCGCATCATAAGTTCGTCGATATAGCGGTTGACCTCGTCGCACTGAGATGCGGAAAACAAACCGGGCCAAACTGCAACACCGTCGCGCCGCAACGTGGCGAGAACAGCAAGCAACTGCCTCTCTAAGGTATCGCTATCAAGCGGACTACCGCGATAGCGGAACACATTGAGGGCATCAATTTTCTCCAATAACCAAAAGAATGCGACATACAACCTATAGCTGGTCCCAAGCAGAAGGCGCAACGGATATAAAAGCACGCTCATTGCCATATCCAGCAAGGACAGACGACGCAGATTGAGCAAGCGACCATAAGTGTTTCGCAAGGGGCCATAGTATTGCGGGTGGTTTCCAGCCCAGCTTTTTACCCGTCCGACATCGCCCTTCATTAGGGCTAGGAACAATTCTTGCATTAAGTTAATCCTTCATAAAAATCCGTGCATGGCGCCCCTACATCGTCCTTAGCGCCGAATACGCATAACCATAAAAGCTTCGGCGAGAGCAACTCCTACACTGGCTCCTCGATAAGACGCCAGTGCAGCCACATTTTCGAAACTGCGCGCATGTGGTGTTGCACGCATTTCTTCAAGGTATGCCTCCATTGCCAGCGTCTTTTGCGCCATGTACGACGAAATATCCACGTACATCTGCGGTGCGAAATGGTGAACGCCAGGGCTGCCCCATTCTGTGCTCGACACCACTTCGAAAGTGTAGATTTCACTTGCGGCGCTACCTGGCAATGGGCGGCACGCTGTCATCACTGCGCGATGTGTTAGTTCGTGGTCAATATTCAAATCGCCACCATGGTGAGTGTAGACAATGTCCGGCTTAAGATCGGCAACTACCTTCTCGACCAACTGAACGATCTCCAAAAGAGGATAGGCATCTAGCCGGTTGTCTTCGAGGCCTAGAAAAATTGGCGGCCTCGCCCCTAAAATTTGGAGCGCAGTTGCCGCCGAACCCTCTCTCTCAACCGCTGCTTCTGGAACTGCGTTCTTACGTGCACCCTCTCCGTCGGCCAAAAAAACGACGTAAACGATATCTCCTTCGGCTGCATGCCTAGCAATTGTCCCTCCGCAGCCCAGAACCTCATCATCTGGGTGCGCTGCAACCACGAGAACCGTCTTATTCATCGAACAGATCCCAACTGGTCGGCGTGCCGCGCACCACTGGTTTCCTCAGTTGCCGACCCAGGATGGCTTGCATGTGCTTTGGCGGCAAGCCCCTACCAGGCCGGATGCGGCGAATGTCTTCGGGACCGACCACTGCCCCAGCCGGAAGGTCGCGGACGAAGTAGACAGAGCGCCGAAAAATCTTGTTTCCCTCTTCGGCCGACTGGCGCTGATATCCGGCCTGGCCCAATGCAGACCAGGCGTCATAGGAATCCCGACATAGACGCTCAAGTTCGGCGGGCTCGAGCGAGAACTCGCTATCTGGCCCCTTGTCGGACCGGCTGAGCGTGAAATGCTTCTCTATAAAACAGGCCCCAAGCGAAACCGCGGCTACCGAAGCGGTCGAGCCCATAGTGTGGTCAGACAGGCCTGGAACAATGCCAAAGCGGCGCTCCAGTTCGGCTATCTGGCGCAGGCTCGCCTGAGCCATCGGTGCCGGATAACTGCTAATGCAATGCAGCAACACGATGTCTTTGCAGCCCCCGTCCCGCGCCGTAGTTACCGCCTCGTCGATTTCAGCTTCACTTCCCATACCGGTGGAGATGATCATCGGCTTGCCAGTGGCTGCGATGTATCTGATCAAGGGAAGATCAACCAGTTCAAAGGATGCAACCTTATATGCGGGAGCGTTCAGGCCCTCAAGCAAGTCCACCGCAGACTCGTCGAACGGGGTAGAAAATAAAGTAATTCCACATCTCCTGGCATGGGCAAACATTGCCCCATGCCATTCATAGGGCGTCTCGGCCCATTTGTAAAGGTCGTAAAGCTTGAATCCGTCCCAAAGCCCGCCCTGAATCATGAAATCAGCAAGGTCACAATTGATCGTCATGGTGTCGGCGGTATAGGTCTGCAGTTTGACCGCGTCGGCACCACAAGCCTTC
>Ga0315905_10000939_pt1 | contig 31731 bp, 23 predicted proteins | sample LakEriMetagenome_5_FD_203522 | JGI IMG/M metagenome (GOLD analysis project Ga0315905, IMG submission 203522) | Freshwater fungal communities from buoy surface, Lake Erie, Ohio, United States - Buoy 4 MA121 | ecosystem: Environmental > Aquatic > Freshwater > Lake | place: USA: Lake Erie, Ohio... | reverse complement strand
CATGTCTGAGCATGCCGTGCGGGATCTGGCGGCGATGCAGAAGAAGCCGCGGCTGATCCGGAGCTTCTTCGAACAGCCTGATACAGCTTGCGTCCATGAAGCCGCGTGATGGCGATTGTCGCCCATTCTTCTGCCGTATTAGTATATCCGGCGTGTACGTCCTTCCGTGACCGGAATCCGGATATCATCACGCAGGGAGCCCGGCCCGAAAAGAGCTGAGCTTCCGCGTGAAAGGAGGCGGAAACTTAAATTCTGAACTCGCCGCGGTAGTCGCGGGTGAGGAGCTTGGGGTCGCCGCCTTCGGTGAAGGTGTGCTTGAGCGGGTCCCACTTGAAGGGTTTGCCGAGCAGGTAGCCGATATTGAGGAGGTTGCAGATGATGGAGGTGCCGCCGCCCACGCCTTCATGCGTGATGGGCTTTTTGCGGGAGCGAACGCAGTCAAGAAAGTCCGCGATGTGATTGCTGCTCTTATAGAGCTTGATTTTGGCCTCCTTGAGGAGGTCGCGCTCGGCCGCGAGGTAGGCGCGCTCGACGCTGGTCTTGTCGTCTTTGGCGTAGGCAACTTTGCCGTCGAGGACGACTTCGAATTTGCCGCGGTTGACCTTTACCTCGCCTTTGTCACCGTAGAAGTGGACACCGAAGCCGCTATTCTTGTGCTGCACCACCACGCCGCTGGCATACACGAGTTCGCCGCCTTCAACATTGAGGTTCTTCTTGGCATCGATCAGGCCCGGGGCATCAGCCGGGGGGCGGACTTCCACGGGGCCGTTTTCATCCATGCCAAGGCCCCACTGGGCGATGTCGAGATGATGAGCGCCCCAGTCAGTGACATAGCCGCCGCCGTATTCGGCGTACTCGCGCCACTTGGGGAAGTGGTCGTGCAGACCGCGGGGGGCGAGGACGGAGCTGTAGGGCTTCACTGGAGCAGGGCCGAGCCAGCGGTTCCAGTCGAGTCCGGGTTCCGCAGACTCCTCGGGGAGGTCGTTAGGGCGCGGGGGGCCGCCGAACTGGCACTCTACGCGGCTGATTTTGCCGATGACGCCGTTTTGCACGAGTTCGCAGGCGACGCGGAATTCACCGCTGGAGCGCTGCATGGAGCCGGTCTGGAGGACACGGTTGTGCTTCTGCACGGCATCAATGACGGCGACGGCTTCGCTGACGTTGTGGGTGAGGGGCTTCTCGCAGTAGACGTCTTTGCCGGAGGCGAGGGCAGCGACGGTAATGATGGCGTGCCAGTGGTCGGGAGTAGCGATGCAGACGGCGTCGATGTCCTTGCGGGCCATGAGTTCGCGGTAGTCATTGTACGCTTCGACACCGGTCCAGCCGTCGGGCTTTTCTTTGGCATATTTTTCCTCCACGCGCTTCTTCGCGCTCTCGCGGCGGTTCTTATCGACATCACAGACGGCGACCACCTGGACCCCAGGCTGCCCGAGGAAAGCACCGAGCAGGCCTTTGCTTTGCTTGCCCATGCCGACGAAGCCCATGGTGATCCGGCTGCCGGGCGCGGTATCGGCGGACCAGACACGGGAGGGGAGAATAAATGGCACGCCTCCGATAAGGGCGGCGGAACGAAGAAACTGACGGCGGTTGTTCATAGGATGAAGGGATGTTTGCGGAATTATAGAACCGGGGCCAGCAGCGCAAACCTTTTTCCTGTTCCACAAACACGGGCACACAAAAAAGCGCGTCCGGCGAACCGGACGCGCTTGAAAAAAGAATCGGCAGCAGAATTAGGACTGGCTGTGCTCTTCCACGTAGGAAACCACATCGCCCACGGTCTGGAGCTTCTCGGCTTCTTCATCGGGCACTTCGATGGAAAATTCCTCTTCAAAGGCCATCACCAGCTCGACAGTGTCGAGGGAATCGGCGCCGAGGTCTTCAATGAAACGGGCATCTTTGACAACCTGCTCGGCATTCACGCCAAGTTGATCGACGATGATATCTCTGACTTTATCTTCGATGGATTTTTCGGACATAAAAGGGTAGTGGTCTGGGTCAAATTTGGCGGACTCAGTATCAGCCCGTTTTTGGAATGCAAAGGAAATTTCCGGGCCGGAAAATCCGAGGCAGCCTGAGGCAGCGGTGAGGTGCGGCGGCAGACAGACGCCGCTTCACCGTGCGCCTTGACCCCGCGGAGTCCATGACTTACCGCAACGCGCAAATACCCGGTTTTCCCCAATCACACCATGTCCGCCAAGATCATCTACACCCTCACCGACGAAGCCCCGCTCCTCGCCACTTATTCGCTGCTGCCCATCGTCAAGGCCTTCACCAAGGCAGCGGGCATCGAGGTCGAAACGCGCGACATCTCCCTAGCGGGCCGCATTTTGGCGCAGTTCGGGCAGCAGGACGATGATTTGAGCTGCCTCGGCAAACTTTGCCTGGAGCCGACCACGAACATCATCAAGCTCCCGAACGTCTCCGCGTCCGTGCCGCAGTTGAAGGCCGCCATCGCCGAGTTGCAGTCAAAGGGCTACAAACTCCCCGATTTGCCCGAAAACCCGCAGACCGATGAGGAAAAGGAGATCAAAGCCAAATACGCCAAGGTCATGGGCAGCGCCGTGAATCCCGTGCTTCGCGAAGGCAACAGCGACCGCCGTGCTCCAAAGGCCGTCAAAGACTACGCCAAGAAGCACCCGCACAAGATGGGTGCCTGGTCCGCCGATTCGAAGACCACCGTAGGCACCATGGGCAAAGACGATTTCTTCTCCAACGAGAAGTCAGTGACCGTCAAAGACGCCACCGAGGTCAAAATCGAGTTCACCGGCAAGGACGGCAGCACCAGGATGCTCCTGCCAAAACTCGCCCTCAAGGCCGGCGAGATCATGGACGCCACCAAGATGAGCAAAAAGGCCCTCGTCGCCTTCTTCGAGCAGCAAATCGCCAGGTCCAAGGCCGATAGCGTGCTCTTCTCGCTCCACATGAAGGCCACCATGATGAAGGTCAGCGATCCCATCATCTTCGGTCACGCCGTCAGCGTCTTCTTCAAAGACCTCATCGCCAAGCACGCGGCCACGCTCGCCGCGATCGGCGTGAACTTGAACAACGGCTTCGGCGACCTCATCGCGAAGCTCGACAAGCTCCCCGCCGACAAAAAAGCCGAGATCGAGGCCGACATCCAGGCCGCGTATGCCAGCGGTCCCGCTCTGGCGATGGTCAACAGCGACAAAGGCATCACCAACCTCCACGTGCCGAGCGACGTCATCGTCGATGCCTCCATGCCCGCCATGATCCGCGGCGGCGGCAAGATGTGGGACGCCGCCGGCAAGGAGCAGGACACGCTCGCCGTCATCCCGGACAGCAGCTACGCCGGCATCTACCAGGCCACGATCGACTTCTGCAAAAAGAACGGCGCCCTCGATCCGAAGACCATGGGCAGCGTGCCAAACGTCGGCCTCATGGCCCAGGCCGCCGAAGAATACGGCAGCCACAACAAGACCTTCGAAGCCCCTGCTGAGGGCACCATCAAAGTCACCGACACCGCGGGCAATGTGCTCTTTGAACACACCGTCGAGCAGGGCGACATCTGGCGTGCCTGCCAGACAAAGGACGCCCCCGTTCAAGACTGGGTCAAACTCGCCGTCAACCGCGCCCGCGCCTCGCAGACCCCCGCCGTCTTCTGGCTCGACAAAGCCCGCGCCCACGACGCCCAAATCATCACCAAGGTGGAGAAGTATCTCAAAGATCACGACCTCACCGGGCTCGACATCCGCATCCTCCCGCCCGCCGAGGCCTGCACCTTCTCCTTGGAACGCATCACCAAGGGCCTCGACACCATCAGCGTCACCGGAAACGTCCTCCGCGACTACAACACCGACCTCTTCCCCATCCTCGAAGTCGGCACGAGCGCCAAGATGCTCTCCATCGTCCCGCTCATGAACGGCGGCGGCCTCTTTGAAACCGGTGCCGGCGGTTCCGCGCCGAAGCACGTGCAGCAGTTCTGCGAAGAGAACTACCTCCGCTGGGACAGCCTCGGCGAGTTCTTCGCCCTCGCCGCGTCCTTCGAGCACCTAGCCGACACCTTCAAAAGCGCCAAAGCCAAGGTCCTCGCCGACACCCTGGACACCGCCAACGGCAAGTTCCTCGAATTCGATCGCAGCCCCGGCCGCAAACTCGGCACCATCGACAACCGCGGCAGTCACTTCTACCTCTGCCTCTACTGGGCCCAGGAACTCGCCGCCCAAACCGCCGACGCCAACCTCGCCGCGACCTTCAAACCCATCGCCGAGGCCCTCACCGCCAACGAGAGCAAAATCGTCGCCGAACTCCTCGCCGTCCAAGGCCAACCCGCCGACGTCGGCGGCTACTACAAGCCCGACAACGCCAAAGCCGATGCCGCGCTCCGCCCGAGTGCCACGCTAAATGGGATCTTGGCCCAGATCTGAAGTATCCCCTATAAACAGCCCCGCGGACAGCTTTGCCCCGCGGGGCTTTTTTGTTTGCTTTCTTGAGAATACCGCTGTCGGCACGCGATGCCGGTATCACTTCTCCCTGCGGCTGATGCCAAATTCCTTTTTGGCGCGGGAGAGGACGGCGGCGGGGGCACCGGGGCAGGCTTCGCGGACCATGCGGCGGGCTTCTGGGAGGAGTTCGGGATAGAGGGTGGTGAGGCGCTTGAGGAGGGTGATGGCGTAGGCCTTCACGGCGGCAGCTTCATCGGGCATGGTGACGGCACCGGAGGCGAGCTGGAAGAGACGGTCGTGCACGCTATCGGGCCAGGGGGCAGTCTGGAGGGCCTGGTAAATATTCCGCCGCACGGCGGGGTGAGCGGACGGGTCCACGGCGAGGTCGAGCGCGTCCTCCATCCAGGGGGTGATGAGGTCCGGGTGGTGCTGGAGGCAGCGGGTCATGGACCACGCGGCGCATTGCCGGAGCCGCGGGGTGCCGGTTTTGACGAGGGCGAAGAGCTGGGCAAAGCGGCGGGCATCGCGTCCAACCCAGGCGGCGATGGCATTGGTGCGGGCACGGGAGTGATCTTCGAGAATGGCGGCGGCGAGGTCCATGACGGGATAGGCCGGGAGTGGAGCGGAGGCCGGGAAATGCGCAATCCCGCAGTGGCGCGGGACGGCGGGCTGTGCCTGGATGCGCGCCTCATGTCCGCATTGTCCTCATTCACGCTGTCCCGCCCGCTCGATATGCACCTGCACCTGCGGGACGGGGAAATGCTCTCGCTGGTGGCCCCGTTGAGTGCGGAGCAGTTTGCAGGCGCCGTAATCATGCCCAATCTGGTGCCGCCGGTGACTTCGGTGGAGATGCTAACGGCTTACCGCGCGCGCATTCTGGCGGCGTGCGGTGTGCATGCGGAGGGGTTTCAGCCGCTGATGACGCTGTTCTTTCAGCAATACACCGAGGGTCAACTGGCGGCGGCGCGGGAGCATCTCTTTGCCATCAAGCTGTATCCGCACGGAGTGACGACGAACAGCGAGAGTGGCATCCACAGCATTGATGCCGCGCAGCCCACGATGCGGCTCATGGAGGAGATGGGCATCCCGCTGCTGGTGCATGGGGAGACGACAGGATTTGTGATGGACCGGGAGCGGGAGTTCCTCAGCATTTATGAACGCCTTGCGGTGAAGTTCCCGCGGCTGCGCATCGTGATGGAGCACATCACGACGGCGGCGGCTGTGGCGCTGCTCGACCGCTTTGAAAACCTGCACGCCACCGTCACCCCGCATCACCTCATCATCACGCTGGATGACGTAGCGGGCGGCATGCTGCAGCCGCATTTGTTTTGTAAACCCATCGCCAAGCGCCCGGAGGACCGCGATGCCCTGCTGGCGGCGGCGCTCGCGGCGCACCCGAAGCTGATGATGGGCAGTGACAGCGCACCACACCCGCAGCACGCAAAGGAATGCTGTGGCTGCGCTGCCGGCGTGTGGTCGGCCCCGGTGCTGCTGCCTCGGCTGGTCGAGTTGTTCGAAGCGCATGGCGCGCTGGACCGGCTGCAGGCCTTTGTGTCGGACAACGCGGTGCGCATTCACGGGCTGAATCCCCCGGCGAAGACTGTCACTCTGGTGCGGGAGCCGTGGCGGGTGCCGGCGGCCTACAGCGGCGGCGGTCTGCCCACGGTGGTGCCGTGGGAGGCAGGCCGGGAACTGCCGTGGCGTCTGGCCTGACAACTTTATCCAGCCCATGAGCAGCCCCATTCTGGAAGTCGCCCATCTGACCCGCGTGCACCCCACGGCCGCGGGGCCGCTCACGGTGCTGTCTGATGTGAGCTTCACCGTAGCGCGCGGCGAGACTTGCGCCATCACCGGGCGTTCGGGCAGTGGAAAGACGACGCTGCTGGGACTTTGTGCGGGCCTGGATCTGCCCACCTCCGGGAGCATCCGCCTCGCCGGCCGGGACCTGACGGCGCTGGGCGAAGACGAACGCGCCCGGCTGCGCAATGACCTCATCGGCTTTGTGTTTCAGAACTTCCAGCTGCTGCCCACCCTCACTGCGCTGGAGAATGTGCTCATCCCCCTGGAGCTGCGCGGCGGCCGCGTGGACCGCGATGCCGGGAAGCAACTGCTGGAAAAGGTAGGCCTGGGACGCCGCATGGATCACTATCCGCTCCAGCTCAGCGGCGGCGAACAGCAGCGGGTGGCGCTCGCGCGGGCCTTCATTCACCGGCCGGATATTCTCTTCGCCGACGAGCCGACGGGGAATCTGGATGCGGACTCCCGCACGGTCGTGGAGGACATGCTCTTCACACTCAATCGCGAGGCAGGCACCACGCTCATCATCGTGACGCACGACCCTGCGCTCGCAGCCCGCACGGCGTACCGCATTGCGCTCGGCGGCGGGAAACTCGTGCACGAAGAGCGCAGCGGCCATGAGTAGGAAAGCGTCAGGATCGCGCCTGCTCTGGGCAGGCCTTGCCACTCTCGCTGCCGCGGGCGGCCTTATCATTGCCCTGTGGCCGCGGGCGCATTCCCCTGCCCCGGAGGCGGCGGGCGTGGAAGCCTTCACACTGCCGGAGGAAAAGACCGCCTTTGCCGGCTACGCAGGTTCGGAGTCGTGCCGGGAATGCCATGCGGAGGAGTTCACCAAATGGCAGCACTCGCACCACGGCCTGGCGGAGCGAAAGCCTTCGCCGGAACTGGATGGCGCGGCCTTCACACCAGCGAAGACATTCACCCACGGCTCGCAGACCAGTGAGGCCAGGCAGGACGGCGCTCACTATGTCATGGAAACACCGGGATTCGAAAACCGCCGCGGGCCGTGGACAGTGGAGCGGGTCATCGGGCACGATCCGCTGCGGCAGTTCATGGTAGCAGGCACCGGCGGCCGTCTCCATGCGCTGGAGAATGCGTGGGACCCTCACAAAAACGAGTGGTTCAATATCTATGGTCAGGAGGACCGGAAGCCCGGCGAATGGGGCCACTGGACCGGCCGCGGCATGGTGTGGAACCAGATGTGCGCCTCGTGCCACAACACCCGGCTGCGCAAAAACTATGACGCTGCCAGCGACAGCTACCGCACGTCGATGGTGGAAATGAGTGTAGGCTGCGAGGCCTGCCACGGGCCCTCCAAAGACCACGTGACCTGGCAGCAGAGCCACCGCGGCCAGCCGGGCGACCCCACACTGAAGAAGCTCTCGCGGGACCAGTATCTCGACACCTGCGGCCAGTGCCACGCGCGCCGCAGTGAACTCACCGGCGACTTCGTGCCGGGCGATTCCTTCTGGGACCACCACCACCTCACCATCGTGGACCAGACGGACATCTACTGGCCGGATGGTCAGGTGCGCGATGAGAACTACGAGTTCGCCTCCTTCCTCAGCAGCCGGATGCACCACGCCGGCGTGCGCTGTCAGGACTGCCACGACATGCACAGCATGAAGACACTGCTGCCGGGCAACGATCTGTGCATCCGCTGCCACACGCCCAGCGGCTACCCTAACGCACCGGTCATCGTCCCGGAGGCGCATAGTTTCCACAAAGCAGACTCCACAGGCAATCAATGTGTGAACTGCCACATGCCGCAGACGACCTACATGCAGCGCCACCCGCGGCATGATCACGGCTTCACCATTCCCGATCCCCTGCTCACGAAGACGCTCGGCATTCCCAACGCCTGCAACCGCTGCCACACGGACAAGAATGCCACCTGGGCCGCCGATGCCGCGGCCAAATGGTGGGGCCCCAAAATGGAGCGCCGCACCCGCCAGCGCGCCCAAACCCTGGCCGCCGCCAGCGCCGGGACGAATCCCAATCCCGTGGGACTGCTCGCCCTGCTCAGCGGCGACGAGACGCCCTACTGGAAAGCCAGCGCCCTGCAGTTCCTCGACCGCTGGCTGAGCGAACGCTACGTGCAGGAAGCGGTGACCGCCCAGACGAAGCACGCCAGCCCGCTGGTACGCACCGCCGCCGCTCAGGCGCTGGGCCATGCGCTGGAAGCCGGCCAGACCCAACTGCGCCCGGCTCTGGACTCCATGCTGCAGGACCCGGCACGCGCCGTGCGCCACGCCGCCGCCTGGGCACTGCGCGCTCAGCTGGATCTCAAATCCCCCGCCGGCCGCGACCTCACCCATTACCTCCAGCACAATGCCGATCAGCCCACGGGCCAGATGCAGTTGGGGCAGTTTCACTGGTCCCGCGGCGACCTCGCCAAAGCCCGTCAGCACATGGAAACCGCCGTCCGCTGGGACCCGAATTCCCCGCCCTTCCATCACGACCTCGCCATTCTCCACTCCACTGCCGGGGACACGAATGCCGCCATCCAGTCGCTGCTCGCCGCCAGCCGCCTTGATCCCAACGAGGCGCAGTATCACTACGAACTCGGCCTCGCCTGGAGTGAAGCCAGCCAGCCGGAAGCAGCGATCCACTCCCTGCGCGAAGCCGTGCGCTGCCAGCCCGGATTTTCCCGAGCCTGGTATAATCTCGGCCTCGCGCTCAACGCCCGCGGCGAACGCGAAGAAGCCCTCAAGGCCCTCACCCAGGGCGAAGCCGCGAACCCCGGCGATGCCTCCATCCCCCACGCCGCAGCCACCATTTTCGCCCAAGCCGGCCGCCGCGCCGAAGCCATCGCCGCCGCCCAGCGCGCCCTCAAAGCCCAGCCCGGACACCCGGAAGCCGGACAATTGCTCATGTCGCTCTCCCGGTAGGCCACTCCCGGGCAAAAGAAGAGCGGCGGACCTTGTGATCCGCCGCTTTCATTTCGGAAAAGGAAGAAACCGACCCAGGAAAACTCCCCCTCCGTCAGATTGAAACGGCCGGGTCCTGCCCGGCGTGGAAAATCAGGCCAGCAGCATCGCGGCAAAGAAATAAACCATCGTCACCACCGTCATGGCTGCCGCGAGGAGCGTCAGGGCATTCAGAGAGTTGGCTTCGCGGGCGATGGAAGTGTTCATGGCGTTGGATGAGTCTTGTTTCTTTTAATTGTGGAAACAATAAATCGCCGCGCCAATAACTCAATAAAATTATGGTAATTCCTTTTTTATTCTTAATAAAATTGAAATTCTTGACCCAAAAGGCAGGCGCGAGAGGCGGGAACCGGTGAATTTCTCACGAATGCAGGCCGAAAGGACGGAAAATCTGCCACTGGCGAGAATAAAAACAACGGTAGGCCCTGATGAAGCACGGCCCAAATCCGAGATCGGACCGGGGCACCGGAATCTCCCCGCCCCCCCCCCCACGCCATTCGAAGCACCCGGATCGCCACGGGGGATCCTCCATACCGTTCGACGCCCCCCGATTGATAATTTTTGAAATTCCAACAATATCTGGACTCTATCACATCTGTAAGTGGGACCCGCAGAGACTTTAAAGGGCTCTCAACGGCCGCCAGCACTTCCACGTGCCTTGATGCCTCTCATACTTAGCGCCGAAAGCAACCCGGGCCGGCGGCGGGCGTCCCAGTGCAGGTTTTCCAGTTACGGCGAGCCTGGGAATATCCACTCGCTGAGCCTCTCCTCAACTCTCAGCCCACCCGTTTCCTCCTGCAAGCAGGTAGACCTGAATGGCGCTATGATAAGCCCGGTGATCGCTGATTTTGAACCGCTGCTAGACCGGGAACTCACCCGACGGGCCGCCTTATCTTAGTGCCATTCAAGTCCGTCCTGTTATTCCGGTACCGAAAGCAGCCCGACCGGGGCGGCGGACGTCCCGGTGCGGGTTTTCCATTTGCGGCGGGCCTGGAAAGGTCCAATCGCTGAGCCTCCTCTCAACTCTTAGCCCATCTTTTCACCGTCATGTCCAGCATCGGCACCCCGTTTTCCCCTTCCGCCACCCGCGTCGCATTTCTTGGCTCAGGTGAACTGGGCAAGGAAGTCGTCATCGAACTCCAGCGACTCGGCTGCGAAGTCATCGCCATCGACCGCTACCCGAATGCCCCGGCCATGCAGGTGGCGCACCGTTCGCATGTCATCAACATGCTCGACGGCGCGCATCTCCGCGCCGTGCTGGAGCAGGAGAAGCCGAACCTCATCGTGCCGGAAGTGGAAGCCATCGCCACCGCCACCCTGATGGAAATGGAGGCGGAAGGCTACACGGTGATCCCAACGGCGCGGGCCGCTCAGCTCACGATGAACCGCGAGGGCATCCGCCGGCTGGCCGCCGAGGATCTCGGTCTGGAAACCTCGCCCTATCTCTTTGCCGCGACCGAAGAGGAATTCCGCGCCGCCATTCAGAAAATCGGGATGCCCTGCGTGGTGAAGCCGATCATGAGCAGCAGCGGCAAAGGCCAGAGCGTGGTGCGCACCGAGGCGGACATCGCTCACAGCTGGGCCTATGCGCAGGAAGGCGGCCGCGCTGGCGCGGGCAAGGTCATCGTGGAGGGCTTCGTCGATTTCGACTACGAGATCACGCTGCTCACCGTGCGGCACGCGGGCGGCACGTCCTTTTGCGAACCGATCGGCCACGTGCAGATCGACGGCGACTACCGCGAAAGCTGGCAGCCGCAGCCGATGAGCCCGGCGGCGCTGAAGGAAGCGCAGCGCATGGCGGAAGCCATCACCAGCGCCCTCGGCGGCCGAGGGCTCTTCGGCGTGGAACTGTTCGTGAAGGGCGACCGTGTGATCTTCAGCGAAGTCTCGCCGCGTCCCCACGACACGGGACTCGTGACCATCGCCTCGCAGGACCTCTCGGAATTCGCTCTGCACGCCCGGGCCATTCTCGGCCTGCCCATTCCCGTCATCCGTCAGTATGGCCCCAGCGCTTCCGCCGTGATCCTGCCGGAGGGGAACTCCCAGAACATCACGTTTTCCAATCTCGAAGCCGCGCTCGCCGAACCGGACACGCACCTGCGCCTGTTCGGGAAGCCCGAGGTCAAAGGCCGCCGCCGCATGGGTGTCGTCGCCTGCCGTGCAGAGAGCATCGAAGCCGCCCGCGCCATAGCCAAAGCCGCCGCCGGCAGCGTCCAGGTGGACATGGCCTGAACCGGGGGCTCACGGCAGTGTGTAGTGATACAACGCCGTAGTGCCGTCGATGAATCCGAGGAGCACGAGCAGGCGGCCGTCTTCACTAAAAGGGGTACGCCCTGAGGTTTGTGCTGCAGGCAGAGTATTGGCGGCAACGGCGCGGGTATCGCCAGGGGCGAGTGTGAATGCCTCGCCTTGGCAAATGGCGAGCACGAGCTGGCCGGCGGTGGCGCGCATCCAGAGGCCGCGGTCGTTGGCGGCGGTGACACCGGTGGCGGTGAATGCTTCGCAGCCGTCATTGGCAATGCAGGAAACATCGAAGCTGGCAAACGTGCCAGCACCGGCAGTAGAGGCAATGCTGCCTTTGCGTGCGGCTACGGCGAGCACGCCGCCGGTGCGCAGCGTGGCACGGAAGGTGATTGCTGAGCCCAGCGAAGGCTGCTGCGGTTGATTGAAGAGCGCGCCGGCAGGGGTGCCGCGGGCTTGATCGCCTGCGCGGGCGACGAGCCCGAACTGAGCGGGATCCCACAGCCAGAGGCCGAACCGGTTGGCGGAGGTGACGCTGCCGGCGACTTCATGGAGGTGGAGAAGGCGAGCGGGCCGCCGTCGCTGCCCGTGAGCGTGAAGCTGACTGGCGCGCCGACTTCTGAGTTCACTGCGAGCGCATTCGCTAACGGCGCATCATGAACCGGCGCCATCTCCAGCGTGACCGCGACCGCCGGGATATCTCCGAGCCGTCGCTGGCGGTGAACGAGAAGCTATCAAGGCCATTCCAGCCGGCATCAGGTGTCTAGGTCAGATTCGGAACTGTGCCGGAGAGCGTGCCGTGGCCGGGAGTGAGAGCACGAGGAAGCTGAGCGTGTCGCCGTCCGCATCGCTGCCGGACAGCGTCACATTTGCAACGGTGTCTTCCGGTGTCTTCCGGTGTCGCCGCGTTCACCGCCGCGGCGAGGGGCGCATCGTTCACTGCGGTGTTTGTGATACCGCCAACGGCCGGCACGGAAGTCGCAGCGCCATCGGTTACAGTTAAGGCGAAGCTGTCCGCGCGATTCCAGTCGGCTTCCGGCGTGTAGGTGAGATCTGGAGCCGTGCCGGAGAGCACACCATGGGCGGGCTGATCCACGATGGCGAAGGTCGTGCCTTACATCTACGCGATGGCCTCGGTATCCACAAATCCGGTCTGCGTAATGGTGCGCACCAGCGTGCCGTCGGCAGTGTATTCATAGCTGTGACCGCCGCCGCTGCTGACATTGCGAATGAGGAAGAGCGTTCCCGTGTCCGCATTCCACGTCGCGCCAGAGAGTCCGTCCATGATGGCTGTGAGGTTCCCGTTGTAGAGCTGCTGTGTGTAGTGCGGCAGCATACCGTAGGGGCTCTCCAAATCGCTGCCGGAAAGATCGAACGTAACGCTGCCCTCCTCTGCCAGCGTCTGCGTCTGTGAATCCGCGACGGGCAGGTCATTCACGCGTGTAAGTCAGCGTCGTGTGCGTCACCGTGCCGGTGGGCATGTTGCTGCGGAAAATTTCCGTGCCGTTGAGATAAACCACCACGCCATCGTCCCGCCGTGCGCGCACGATCGGGGACGTGTAGGCCGCAGCATTCGTCACCGTGAAGGACTTCCGAAATACGTCGTGATATACTTCACGAAGCATTCGGCCCGAAGCTCACCACCGTCGCCTCATCGCCGTCTCCGTAGCCCAGCTCCGCCGCCCCCTACGCCCACGTGCTGTCATCAAAGACGACCACCCGCCAGGCCGTCCCCTGATTCGAACCATTATCCAAATACCGCCACGTAGAGCCGGTCGGCACGAACGTGGTGGTGGTTTGGCCGGAGGCGGCCCCCAACAGAAGGGAAAAGGCGACGATTAAGGCTTTCATAGAAGCATCAGGGTGAAATCGGAGGACTCACCACCTGGGTAATTATAAATCCCATCGGAATTGTTACACAATTTTTCACATTATTCTCACTTATGAGACTAATGGGCGTATTTCTGCGGTATTTTCGGCCAACCAGCCGCTTCCCGAGCCTGGTTTTGCCATGATCACAGGCGTTACAGCTCCACGGGCTTCATTTTTGATGCAGGAAATCAGGCCGATCAGGACACTGCCTGGGATTGTCCGGCCGCGACCGCACGGCGCGCTGAAATGAGCGCCCTGCCAGGCCCGTAGCGGAGGACGCGCGCGGCTTCTCTGCGGGCCAGCCGCTCCAGCCCCGCGGAGCGTATGCCTCTTGTCCCCACACGATTTTTCTCATGCGTCACCTGCCCCAACTGACCCTCCTGGCTGCCCTTGCCGCGGCTCCTTCCGTCCGAAGTGAAGCCCCGGACTATGCGCGCGATGTGCGGCCCATACTCTCACGCTACTGCTTCAAATGCCACGGTCCCGATGAAGAGGGGCGCAAAGGCAAGCTCCGTCTCGATGTGCGCGATGCAGCCCTCGCCCCGGCCAAGAGTGGTGCGAAGGCCATCGTGCCCGGCCACGTCAGCGAAAGCGAACTCGTCACCCGCATTCTGACGGATGACCCTGATGAAATCATGCCGCCGCCCGCAGCGAAGCAGGAAATGACGGCCGCACAGAAGGACATTCTGCGCCGCTGGGTGGACGCCGGAGCCCCGTATGCCGGGCACTGGGCGTTCGAGGCCCCCCGTCGGCCTGCGGTCCCGGCCGTGGAGCCGCCCGCAGCCGGTGTCATCGACGCCTTTGTGCGCAACCGTCTGCGCCAGGAAAACCTGCCCACCTCGCCGCCGGCGGATGCCGCCACGCTCTTCCGGCGCGTCAGCTATGACCTCACCGGCCTGCCGCCGGAACCGGAAGCCATCGCCGCCGCGGTCCGTGCGGAAGCCCAAAATCCAGGCCAGCTCCCTGCGCTCTACGAAGCTTATGTCGATCAACTCCTCGCCAGCCCGCACTATGGCGAGCGATGGGCGCGCAAGTGGCTCGACCTCGCCCGCTATGCCGACACCAACGGTTACGAAAAGGACCGTCCGCGCCAGATCTGGCCTTGGCGCGACTGGGTGGTGCAGGCGCTGAATGCGGACATGCCGTTTGACCAGTTCACAGTAGAGCAGCTCGCCGGCGACATGCTGCCGAATGCCACCGCGCAGCAGGTCATCGCCACCGGATTCCACCGCAACACGATGCTTAACGAAGAGGGCGGCATTGATCCGCTGGAGTTCCGCTATCATGCCATGACCGACCGTGTGGCCACCACCGGAGCCACCTGGATGGGACTGACCCTCCAGTGCGCTCAGTGCCACACGCACAAATACGACCCCATCCCGCACCGTGAGTATTTCCAGGTGATGGCCATGCTGAACAACGCCGATGAGCCGGACTTCACTATCCCGGCGCCGGACGCAGAAAAAAAGGCCGCGGAACGCGAGACCCGGCGCCGCCAGCTCATTGCCGCGCTGCCGGATCAATGGCCCTCCGGGGAAATCACCTGGTCCCCTGCCCCGCCCGCGGAGGTGACGGCCGAGCCGGCGGAGAAAGCGGAACGCCTCGCCGACGGCAGCGTCCTCCTGCCGCCATCCAGTCCGGAAAGCAGCACGCTCACGCTCAGCCTCACGCTGCCACCGGAAGGCACGCAGCACCTGCGGCTGGAAGCGCTCGCCGATCCTTCGCTGCCGAAATCCGGACCGGGCCGCACGCCGCATGGCAATTTCGTTCTTTCTGAAATCACCCTGACAGATGATGCCGGCGCCGTGGACATCCTGAGCGCCACGGCCACCGCGGAGCAAAGTAGTTATCCTGTGGCGCACGCCTTCGACAAAAACACCGGCACCGGCTGGGCTGTGCATGAAGGAGGGAAGAATCTGAACGAAACCAAGACCGCGGTGTTCCACCTCAAGCGCAAGGCTGCCGGACGCCTCACCGTGAAGCTCGATCAGCAACTGGGCAAAGGACATACCATGGGCCGCGTCAGGCTAAGCACAGGCGCCGCTGCGGCCGCATCCAGCCCGCGCCAGGCCATGGAAGCAGCCTTCACCGCGTGGCTGGCCTCGCAGCGCAATGGCGTCACGCCATGGACGCCGCTCGCTCCGGCAAAAGCAGTCTCCAACCTGCCGCTGCTCACGACTCTGCCGGACGCCTCCGTGCTGGCCAGCGGGGACATTTCCAAGTCGGACACCTACGACCTCACCTTCAAGACACCCCTGCGGAATATCACCGCCATCCGGCTCGAAGCGCTCCCTCACAGCAGTCTGCCGGCGAATGGCCCGGGCATGACCTATTATGAAGGCCCCAAAGGCGACTTCTTCATGGGCGAGTTTCAAATCAGCGCCGCAGGACAGCCGGTAAAGCTCGCCAGCGCCATCCACAGCTACGCGAAGAACAACTTCGGTCAGAATGTAAGTGCGGCCGCGGCTACCGACGGGGATGCCCAAACCGGCTGGAGCACCAGCGGCGGCGAGGGCAAAGCCCACGAGGCTGTCTTCGTCTTTGCGCAGCCCTTCACGCCGCCCGGTGGCGAGTTCTCGCTGCGCATGCTCTTTGGCCGTCACTACGCCTGTTCGCTCGGACGGTTCCGCATTTCCCTCACCACCTCCAGCGGCCCGGTGGCTTCTGCGAACAATGCTGAAATCCTGGCGCTGCTCGCAAAGCAGGATGCCACCCTCAACGAGTCCGAACGCACGGAACTGCGCACCGCCTTCCTGCTTCAGGCGCCGGAACTTGCGGGCGCGCGGAATGAAATCGAAGCCCTCTCCCGTCCTCCCGGCGGCCAGACCACACTCGTGATGCGCGAACGTCCGCCGGAAAATCCTCGCCCCACCTTCGTGCATCACCGCGGAGAATACACCCAGCCCAAGGAGAAGGTGGATCCAGGTGTGCTCTCCATGCTGCCGCCGCTGCCCGCAGACGCCCCGCGCAACCGTCTCTCTTTCGCCCGCTGGCTTGTGAGCCGGGAGAATCCGCTCACCGCCCGTGTTGTGGTGAACCGCCACTGGGCCTCGTTCTTCGGCCGCGGACTCGTCAAGACGCAGGAGGACTTCGGTTTGCAAGGCGATCTGCCCACCCACCCGGCGCTGCTCGACTGGCTGGCCGTGGAATTCATGGAGAGCGGCTGGTCGGTGAAGAAACTGCACCGCCTCATCGTAATGAGCGCCACATACCGGCAGTCGTCGCATGTCGCCGGCCCCGGCGCGAAGAATGATCACGAGAACCTGCTGCTCTGGCGCGGCCCGCGGCACCGTCTGGAGGCAGAGCAAATCCGTGATGCGGCACTCGCCGTGACCGGACTGCTCTCCACGAAAATGGGCGGCCCCGGAGTTTATCCGCCCCAGCCCGCCAGCGTGACCACCGAAGGCACCTACGGAGCCATGCAGTGGAGCACGTCCAGCGGTGAAGACCGTTACCGCCGCAGTCTTTACACCTTCATCAAACGCACGGCGCCATTTGCCATGAGCAACACCTTCGACGCGCCCACGGGAGAAGCCTGTGTCGCCCGGCGCGATGTTTCCAACACCCCGCTGCAGTCGCTCACACTGCTCAACGACGTGATGTTCATGGAAGCCGCTCAGGGCATGGCCAAAGCCATCGCGGCCTCGGCCGGCACGACTGAGGAAAAACTGCACCGCCTCATTTACCGCCTCTTCAGCCGCCCGGCTCAGGAGGGGGAAGTTGCTGACATTGCCGCCTTTTATCAGGCCCAGAAAGCCCGCGCGCAACGCGGTGAACTTGATGCCGCCAAGACCGGCGGCGAAGGCGCGAATACCGACCGCGCAGCATGGACGCTCACCATCCGGGCCCTGCTCAACACCGATGAATTCGTCACCAAAAACTAATCCCATGATCCCCGCATCCACCGTTTCCCGACGTCACTTTCTGCGCGATTGCGGCGTGGGCCTGGGCAAGATGGCCTTCGCATCACTGCTCACGAATGCCTTCACCTCCACCCGGGCCGGCGCCGCTGGCATGCTGCCGCAGCCGTCTCATTTTCCGGGCACCGCCAAGCGGGTGATCCATCTGTTCATGGCCGGCGCTCCCAGCCAGTTGGAACTGTTCGACAACAAACCGGAACTCACCAAACTCGCCGGCAAGCCGCTCCCGCCCTCCGTCATCGGCGGTCAGCGCTACGCCTTCATCCGCCCCGATGCCGCAGTGCTGGGTCCGCAGTTCAAATTCGCCCGCCACGGCCAGAGCGGCGCAGAGATTTCAGAAATGCTGCCGCATCTCGCAAAGATCGCCGACGACATCTGCCTCATCCGCTCGTGCAAGACGGATCAATTCAATCACGCCCCGGCTCAGATTCTCTTCCAGACCGGATTCCTCCAGCCCGGGCGGCCCAGCATGGGCAGCTGGGCGATCTATGGGCTCGGCACGGAGTCGCAAAACCTTCCCGCCTTCGTCGTCATGAGCACCGGCAGCGGCATCAGCGGCGGCTCCGCACTGTGGAGCAGCGGCTTCCTGCCCACCACCTATGCCGGCGTGCGCTTCCGCAATCAGGGCGACCCCATTCTAAATGTCGCCAGCCCGCCGGGCATTGATGCCAGAGCGCAGCGCGAAACCCTCGACCTCATCGGCACCCTCAACCGCCGCCGCCTCGCTGCCGAGGGCGATCCCGAAATCGCCACGCGTCTCGCCAATTACGAAATGGCCTTCCGTCTGCAGACCTCCGCTCCGGATCTCATGGACCTGCGCAGCGAGTCGAAGGAAACGCTCGACCTCTACGGCTGCAATCCTGACAAAGCCGACTTCGCCCGCGCCTGCCTCCTCGCGCGGCGCATGATCGAACGCGGCGTCCGCTTTATCAACATCTACCACGAAGGCTGGGACGCCCACAGCGATGTCGCCGGCAACATCCGGAACAACTGCCGCATCACCGACCAGGCCAGCGCCGCTCTCGTCACCGACCTCAAGCGCCGCGGCCTCCTCGACGACACCCTCGTCGTCTGGGGCGGTGAATTCGGCCGCACGCCGATGGTCGAGACCAACCCCTCGCTAGGCCGCGCGCAGGGCCGCGACCACCATCCCCAGGCCTTCACCATGTGGATGGCCGGCGGCGGCATTCGTCCCGGCACCACCTACGGCAGCACCGACGACCTCGGCTTCCACGTCGTGGACAAGCCCGTCCACGTCCACGACATCCAGGCCACCATCCTCCACTGCCTCGGCTTTGACCACGAACGCCTCACCTTCCACCACCAGGGACGCGATTACCGCCTCACCGACGTGCACGGGCACGTGGTGAAGGATATTCTTGTCTAACCAGCGCGCAGGGAAACCTACCAGCGCGGTTCGATTTCGATGAAGGCCGTGCGGGTGCCGCGCTGGACAAAGAGGATGACGCTGCGGGGCTTCGATTCGCGGAAGCCTGAGAGCAGTGTCTTCAAGGTGGCCACCGAGTCGATCTCCGTGTCGTTGACGCGGAGCAGCACATCGCCGGAGACGAGCCCGCCAAGCGCGGCCCAGCCGTTGGCGGTCACTTTCTCAACCGTGACTCCATTTACACCCTCGGCGAGCGCGGCGCTCACACGGCGGGACACAGAAAGGTCGCGCGCAGTGAATTCAAAGCGGTCGTCTTTGTATTCCGGCAGTTCGTTTTCGTCCTGAGGACGCTTGCCGAGCGAGACGGAAAGTTTGAGCGGCTGTCCGTCACGCAGGCCTTCGAGTTCGACAGTGCTGCCCACTGGATAGGCACGGATGAGTTCCGGGAAGACTTCGGAATCCTCCGGGCGGCTGGCATTGATGACGCGGCCGTCGAGCTTGAGAAAGAGATCGCCCTCCTTCACACCGCCGGCAGCCGAGGGCGAACCCGGCGCAGTGGCTGTGACACGCACGCCCTTTTTCCCGGCAATGCCGAGGGCCTCTGCGAGGTCGGCGGTGATCACCTGAGTGGTGCCGCCGAACCACGGCTTCTCAGCGAGCTGCGGCTTTTTTGGTTCCGGCTCCGGACCGACCTTCACTACGGTGACCAGCTTTTCGCGTCCGCGGTCAAAGCTCACGAGCAGCGGCCGCGGTGCAGTGGCGTCTTTGGTGAATTCCTGGGTGAAGGCACGCAGCGCCTCCACGCTGTCGATGGGCTTACCGCCGGCACCGGTGATGATGTCATCGGCCAGCAGCGGGGGCTTCGATTCCGCTGTGGGGCCGCCGCCTTTCACGGTATGCACAAGCACGCCTTTGGTCGTCTCACGGCGGCGGTCGAGTGCCGAGACTGTGGTGAGATTCCTCACCGTGAGGCCCCAGCCGGTGAGTTCCGCCTCTTTGGCCAGGCTGGGATCGCGCTGTAGTGTGGTGAGTTCCCATGTCTGCGGCTGGCCGGCCCGGATGCCCTTGAGCGTGACCTTCGTTCCCGGGGCCGTGTTGAGCACGAGCGCATTGAAAATGGGGATGTCCTCCGGCGCATGGCAGTCGGGCAGTGCGGTGCCGTTGTATTCCGTGATGAAGTCACCGGCTTTGATCCCCACTTTGTCCGCCGGACTGTCTTTGAAAACGGTGGAGACGAGCGCGCCTTTGGCATCGCCCATCGCCCGCAGCAGTGGCTGCGCTTCGATGCCAATCCAGCTGCGCACCACGGTGCCTTTTGCGATCAGCTGCGCCGCGACTTCCTTCGCCAGATTCGAGGGAATGGCCCCGCCGAGGCTGGCGATGCCGACTTCATTCACGCCGATGATTTCGCCGGCGAGATTCACGAGCGGACCGCCGCTGTTTCCTGGGAAGATGATGGCATCGTGCCCGATCCAGCGCACGAGTTCGCCCACTTTCTCGCCGTCGAGCGTCATGGCGATTTGATTGCGCGGCACGATCATTTCCCTGTTAGCCACGATGCCGCGGGTGATGGACTGCGAGAGCCCGCCGGGACTGCCCATGGCGAGCACAGCATCGCCGACGCGGAGTTTGTCAGAGTCGCCGAACTTCGCGACCGGGAGCGGCTGGTCCTTGAGGCGGCGGGTGGCGAGGTCGAGCTTGATGACGGCGAGGTCGGAGAGCGCATCCGTGCCTACGAGCGTAGCGTCCACTTCCTCCCGGGTGGACAGCGTGCAGACAAAGCGGGTGCCGCGGCCGGCCACGTGGTGATTCGTCAGGACATGCCCCTCCGGGGAAATGATCGCGCCGCTGCCGCTGCCGCGCATTTTCTTCATGCGGCCGTCCTCGCCCTCCTCCATCACGACATGGATGAGCACCAGCGTGGGATACATGGCCTGAATGGCCTGCTCCACCTGGGGCGACTGCACCGCCGCGGGGACTTCGGGAGCTTGGGCAAACGCCGGTGCAGCGGCGAGCAGGGAGACGAGGGCGAGCGTGGAGCGGATCATCATGGTGGAAGGAGAGCGCAGAGCGGTGGAATGTCCACCCGAAGCGTCCACCGGGGCGGGATTTATGGCCCTGCGCTGCCCTGCCGGCCCATCAGGGCCCTTCCAGCACGATATTCCCCCCGGCGGGTGCCAGCGGCGAGCCTGCGGGGTCCTGCGTCAGGAAATAGGACTGCGGCACGAATCCCGTGCTGCCCAGATTGAAATCGAAGGCATCGTTGGTGCCGATGTCCGCCGGGAGAATGCCGGCGAGGACCGGAGGACTGCCCGCCCCGGCTGTCACCCAAAGGTGATAGGCAGAGCCCTCAGCCGGGGGCGGCAAATGCCGCACCGTGAGCGTGCCCTGATCCCGCGCCGGATCATAAACAGGGATGGCGCGCGGGATCTCCAGTGTTTCCCCGGCAGCCGGCGGCAGGCTGGCAGTATCCACCGGCGTCTCCGGGGCGGTCGCGCTCCCGGTGACGGGATCCGGGCCTTTTTGGTTTGGCGTACGTCCGTTGAAATAGCCATCCACAGCAGAGGAGAGGATTCCATCCGGCGTCTCCTCCGGCTTCAATCCCGGAGGATGCATTTCCACAATCAGCGGCCACGACCGGCCCGGCACCGCGGCAAACAGTTCGCGGTCCCGCTGGCGGTAGCGCTCCAGTTCCGGCCGCAGCACGGCCAGTTCCTGAATGAGCCGGCGATTCTCACTGCGCACATCGGCATGAGTGTCATTCGGTGCCGTGGCGGCATCCGCGACCGCCGCATCCGCCCCCGTCCTGCCGCCGCCGGACTCAGGGATGGTCGCCGGCGGCGGCGACGGGGACTGATGCGGCAGCCCGCTGCGCAGGTGTACGGGTGTGGTTCCGCCGGATGCCATTTCCACCGGGCGGGACACCGGACGCGGCCACAGGGCAAGGGCCGCAGCCGCCACAGCCGCCGCCGCCCCCCATCCGCTCCAGGCTAGGATGACCCGCGCGAGGCCCGGCACCGCCGGCTCCGGCAGCAGGCCGCATGCGGCCTTGATCTGCGGCAACAGATGCGCCGGAGGCTCCACGGGAACCGCTGCCTGCAGCGCCACGGCACAGGCGAGTTCCTCCACCAGGCGGCGGGCCTCCCTCATGACGGGATCCTCCGCGGCGGCGGCTTCATACAGCGGCTCATCCTCCGGGGCGAGCAGGCCGAAGAGGTGCCGGGCGGCATTTTCACAGGCTTCAGATTTCATCGTGAAACAGGGTGCGAAGTTTTGTGAGCGCGCGGCGCAGCCGGTTCTTGACCGTGCCGAGGGGAGTGCCGAGACGCTCTGCTATTTCGGTGTGGGTATATTCCATGAGCACGGCCAGCTGGATGCATTCCCGCTCAGCAGGCTCCAGGCGGGCCATGAACTGCTGCACCCTCGCGAGGTCATCCGCCGCGAGCACGGCAGGAGCCGCCGAGGGTTCTTTGGAAAGCGGGGTGCCGCCCGCAATGCCGCCGCCGCGCTTGAGCCGCGTGCGGTAGCGCAGGCGGTCGAGGCAGAGTCCGCGGAGGATGCCAAAGGCCCAGACAAACGGCTGCCCGCGGGCCGGGTCGAAATCCCCGGCCTTGCGCCACATGCGGACAAAAGCGTCCTGCAGGCACTCTTCGGCTTCGGTGCGGTCATAGAGTATATTCATTGCGAGCCCCAGCAGCGGCGCTGCCCACAGGCGGTAGAGCTGGTCGAGGGCGGAGGCTTCCCGGCGCGCCATCGCCGCAAGGCACTCCGCAGCCCGGGCGCTGCTGTCTTCGCCTGGACCGGGAGGAGCTGTGAATGAGGTAGTGCCGGAGGGAGTCGCCGCCATGGGCCTGAAGGTGGCAGAGGCTGCCGTGTCCTGATTCATCCGTCAAACCAGGGACGGCCGGATCACCGAATATCACAAAATGATGCCGCGGGCCCCGATTTAGAAACGCGTGGTGACACTGAAGCGGAGCCGGGCGTCCTCCTCCACGCCGTCCGGCGCACTCAGCGGGATTCCAAGATCGCAGGAGGCGGAAATGTCCCCGCGCTGCCAGCGGAACCCGCACCCGGCAGCAGCAAAGGAATCGGTCACGCCATCACGCCGGTCATGGACGATGGCCCCATCCACAAAGACCACGCCGCGCAGGGTGCCGGCTCCGCGCGGCCGCCACGGCGGGGTCAGATATTCCACACTGCCGCTGATCCCGCTGTCCCCGTAGCCGGTGACTTCATCGAAACCCCGGAGGCGTCCGTTGATGGCTGGAGCAAACTGATCCGACGCCAGCAGGTGGCTGTCGCTCCACTGGGCATCCACGCGGAAATTCAACCCGTGGCCGCCACCAGGACTGATGCTGTGCTGGGCGAGGAGACGCAGGATGAATGACTCCGCCCCATCCGCACCGAGCGCCTGGTAATCCTCATCTCCCGAGCCAATGCCACCCGGGCTCCAGTGCAGGGATGCGGTGACTTCCGAGGCCGCGCGGCCCGTTTGCCGCCGCAGCCGGCAGCCGGATTCCAGCTGGAACATTTGGACGCTGCGCGACGTGAGCATAAACTCGTACTCATGATCCCGGAACGAGGCTCCTCCGAACCACTCCCCGCGCCATTCCCCGCCCGCGGCGAACGGAACGCGGTAGCGCAGCCCGGTGCGGCGGAACAGACCGTTCCGGTCCACTAACGAAAGCCCGGCCCCCTCCACACTCTGACTCTCTGAAACGCCGGCACTGAACTCCAGCAAATGACGCCATGCCAGAGGGGCCTCGTAGAGCAGGCTGGCCCCATGCAGAGAGTCATAATCAAGCGACGCCGTAGCCATGAGGGAGAACCGGTGATCCCGTCCGAAAACATCTCCGTACTGCCATCCGGCGAACCACCGCTCGTCACCCAGCCGGTCGCTGAGCGAGTTGTCCATGCCGGCATAGGCGCGCCAGGGTTTCTTTGCCTCCACATCCAGCAGCACATCGAAGCTCCGCTCATCCGGGCCCGGAGCGAAGGCTGCTGTGACCCGCCGCAGGGGATTCTCATTCAGCCAGTCGAGGTCGGACTGCACGGCGGAATGAAGCAGCGCGGCACCCGGCTTCACGGACCATGCCGCATCCAGAAAGTCGCGGCCGAACGCCTGCGTCCCCCGAACGGCTACCCTGCCGGCCACCGCCGGCACGACCTGCAACACCACGGTCCCACCGGTGATTTCCTGATCCGGAAATCCGGCCCGCAGCACGGGACCGCCGCGGCGCTCCAGCGCCCGCGTGACAGCAGCAGAAAGGCTGTCGAGCGAGGCCAGCGAAACCGGCTGCCCGAGGAAGGGTGCGCCCGCCGCCGTGACCGCAGCCGCCTCCGGCCCGGAGAACTCCCCGCACACCACCACACCGGAGGCACCGCGCTGACGGGCGAGTCCGGCGGCGCTTTCCTGACAAATAATCACCGCCCGCAGCGAAGCGACGAGTTCTGCATTCTCGTCACTCACCTGCCCTTCCCCGTCAGCAGCACGGCGGATGACGGGCCCGGCCGTCGGCTGCTCGGCAGCGGGCCGCAGGGGATCCTCCGCCCCGATTCCAAAACAACAACAGACAGTCAGCGCCAAAGCGGCGGAAGTAAGACACGGCACGGTGCGGCTCATGAAATCAACAGTCGAAACAATAGAGGGAAGGCTGCCGTCGTGCAGCCCGCGGCCTTCCGGATGTATGATGCGTGAGTGACGCTCCAGCGCTTAACGGCGGAGGAACACACGGCCCTTCTTCACCACAGCGGCGGGCTTGCTGCTTTGCTTCACGACCTCCGAGATGGACTTCTTCGTGAACTTCGGAGCGGGAGCCTCCTCTGCTTCGTCGCGCTCAGCCACGGCGGCCTCGCCCGCGGATTCCCCGCGCTGCCAGGGGAGCGGACCACCGGCGTTCATGTAATAGATTTCCGGGCAGACGGTCTCGCCGTCCTCCTTGACCTCTACCGGCTCTCCGCCGTCGCCGGACACGGGCTCTTCAGCCGTCACCTCGACCTCAGCCTCACCGCCCTCACCGCCCTCACCGCTCTCAGCGATCCCGCTGTCATCCACGGCGATTTCGTCTTCCGGCAGCACCGGCAGAATGCCGATCAAATCACAGTGCTCGGCAACGGCTGTCACTTCGACAACGGCTTCGTCCTCAGCGGACACACGGCTCACTGCCAGTCCGGAAAGCAGTCCGACCAGCAACACAAGGGATGTTTTTTTCATGGTTTCAGTTGTTGTTTTGGTTTGGTGGCGGCCGAAGACCGGCCCGCCGGATAGATTTCCGCCATTTGAGCAGGACGCGGATCAGGACGGAAGAAAAAAATCCTCCGGCCTGCCGGGTCAGACCCTGACCTTCGACTGCGCGGCGAAGGCGAACTTCGTGGTCTCCGGGCGCTGCCAGGCGGCCATGGCGTCCACGAGCGCCTCGATGCTATGGGCAGCGACAAGGCGTGAGCGGTCCTCCGGCCGCAGAAAGCCCCGCGTGACCATCCCGTCCACACAGGCCAGAACGCCGTCGAAGTAGCCGTCGCAATTCAGCACGCCAATCGGCTTGGCGTGAATGTCGAGCTGGCTCCAGGTCAACACTTCAAACAACTCATCCAGCGTGCCAAATCCGCCCGGCAGCGCGACGAAGCCCTCCGCGAGATCCACCATGAGCATCTTCCGCTCGTGCATGGTCTGCACCACGCGCATGTCGGAAACACCCGGATGCTTCAGCTCACGCGTATCCAGGAAGACCGGGATCACTCCCGTCACTGCACCGCCCCAGGACAACGCGGCGTCCGCCACCGCTCCCATCATGCCCACGCCGCCCCCGCCGTAGATGAGGCGAATACCGCGCGCTGCGAGGAGTTGACCGGTTTCCACAGCGGCACGGGCATAGCGGGGATCGTTGCCGGCGCTGGAGCCGCAATAAACTGCTAGAGACTGAAACATGCCTGCGCATAGACCGACGCCGGAGGCTCTGCAACGCCGATGCCTCCAGCGGCCGGGAATTCACCGCCACGCAAAAATGTTGTCGCAATCCCTGACGGAATATGCGGTGATCCGCAGCCTACCTGTCCACTTTCTCCATGAGCACGCACACCGCCCCCGCTTTCAACCGCAAGAACCCCTGCATGGCCCGCCTCAAGCACACGGCTAAGCTCTCCAAAGACGGTTCCCCGAAGGACACGCGGCATTTCGAAATCGACCTCTGCGGCAGCGGCATGACCTTTGAGCCCGGCGACAGTCTGGCGGTCCTGCCCACCAACTGCCCGGACCTGGTACAGGAGGTGTTGCATGCCCTTGGGCACAGCGGCAGTGAATCCGTCACTGATCTCGACGGCAAGGCCTGCACGCTGCGCGAAGCGCTCACCGCGTCCTGCGCCATCACCATTCCTGACAAGAAACTCCTCAACGCTCTCTGCGACCGTGAGCCGGGTCCGGATGCCGATGCGCTGCGCGCGCTGCTGGATCCGGAACGCAAGGATGACCTCAACGCGCACCTTTACGGCCGCGAGGTGATCGACTTTCTGCTCCAGTTCCCCGCGGCGAAATTCGAGCCCCAGGAATTTGTCAGTCTGAACAAGAAAGTGCAGATCCGGCTCTACTCCATCAGCAGCAGCCTGCGCGCCCACCCTGACGAAGTGCATCTCACCGTGGCCACCGTGCGCTACACCAGCCACGGCCGGGCCCGAAAAGGCGTGGCCAGCACCTTCCTCGCCGAGCGCATTACGCCGGAGACGCTCATTCCCACCTTCATCAATCCCGGCAAGGGCTTCCGGCTTCCGGCACCGGAGGAGGACACGCCCATCATCATGTGCGGGCCCGGCACCGGCATCGCCCCGTTCCGCTCGTTCCTCCAGGAGCGCAAAGCCACCGGCGCCAAAGGCCGCGCCTGGCTGTTCTTTGGCGAGATCAGCGCGAAGACCGACTTCTTCTACGAGGAGGAATGGGCGCAGCATCTCAAGGACGGCGTCCTCACCCGCCTCGATACCGCCTTCAGCCGCGATCAGGCGGAGAAAATCTACGTGCAGCACCGCATTGAACAGGCCGCAGAGGAACTCTGGAAGTGGCTGGAGGCCGGCGCGATCTTTTACGTGTGCGGCGATGCCTCACGCATGGCCGCAGATGTGGACCGCGCCCTGCACCGCGTCATCGAAACCGCAGGCGGGCGCACACCGGAGCAGGCTGCGGAATACGTCGCGCAGATGAAGACCGACAAGCGCTACCGCCGGGATGTTTACTGACATTCCCCGCGGTTGCCCTGGCTGCCGGCCCCGGCAGAGTGCGGGTGGTCTGACATGACACTCGCCAACCGCATTTCCATCCTGCGCCTCTGCCTCATCCCGGTCTTCGTGGTGCTGGCAGCCTCGTATGGACAAAGCGTCAGTGCCGGGCAGCCGGTGGAATGGCAGCGCATCGCAGCCATCAGCGTGTTCATCTTCGCCGGCATAAGCGATGCCGTGGACGGCTACATCGCGCGGAATTTCAACCAGCGCAGCCGCCTCGGCAGCATCATTGATCCGCTCGCGGACAAAGGGCTGATGCTCGCGGCCATCATCACGCTGAGCGCCACCGGCTGGTCGGCCATCCACCGCTTTCCCCTCTGGTTTCCCATTCTCGTCATCGCGCGCGATGTGCTCTCGTCCATCGGCGCCTGGATGATTCACCACCGCCACGGCCGCGTGCGGGTGAAGCCTCACTGGACGGGCAAAGTGACGAATGTCGCGCAGATTGTCGCGATCGGCTGGATCGGTTTTCAGCTGGAATGGCTGCCGCCGGTGGTGCCGACGGCGGTGGCCGCTTTCTTCACGGTCGTCTCCGGCATGATGCACCTCTACGACGGCGCGGTGCAGTACATCCACGGGCCGCATCCGGAGAAGGTGGACTCGCTCGAATAGCAGACGTGGCGTCAATGTTGCGCGGTGTCAGTTGCGCCGGCGGTCCTCCGTTTTATTCTCGCGCCCATGATTTCCTGCGGCGCATTATTCTCCACAGCCTGGCGCTGGCTCGCTCCGGCCGTCGCGGCGCTGCCGCTGTCGGTGGCGCAGGCGGCTCCACCGGCTCAGGTGCGGCTGGCGACTTTCAATGCCTCACTGAACCGCACCGCTGCCGGTCAACTCTTCACTGACCTGTCCTCGCCCGCCGCCGGCACCGCCGGGGTGGCGCAGGCCAAACGCATCGCGGAAATCATCCAGCGTACCGCGCCGGACATCATTCTGGTCAATGAGTTCGACTACGACACCACGACCGATGCTCAGGGGCGCACGGTGCTGGACCTCTTCCACGACAACTTCCTCGCCGTTCCACAGCAGCCGGGCCTGACGGCATTGAACTATCCCTACCGCTACACCGCGCCGTCGAACACCGGCGTTCATTCGGGTTTCGATCTCGACAACTCTGGCGGCATCACCACCACGCCCGGCAGTGATGCCTACGGCAACGACTGCTTCGGCTTCGGGCAGTTCCCTGGTCAGTATGGCATGGCGGTCTATTCCCGGTTCCCCATCCAGACCGCCGCGGTACGCACGTTCCGGAATTTTCTTTGGCGCGACATGCCGGGCGCTCTGTTGCCTGACAATGCGACAACGCTTCAGCCCAAGGACTGGTACAGTGACGCCGAACTGGCCGTGGTGCGGCTGTCCTCCAAAAGCCACTGGGATCTCCCCATCGACCTGGGCAGAGGGCATACTGTGCATTTTCTCGCGGCACATCCCACGCCTCCCGTCTTCGACGGCACAGAGGACCGGAACGGAAAGCGCAACCATAACGAGATTCGCTTCTGGGCTGATTACCTCGATCCCCTCCGCGCCACCTATCACCGCGATGATGCCGGCGTACGCGGCGGGCTGCCGGCACACACCCGGTTTTTCATCGCCGGGGACCACAATGCCGACCCTCTGCGCGGCGACAGTGTGAGCGGCGCAGCGCAGCAATACACCACGCATCCGCTCATCAATAACACCGTGGTCCCGTCCGCTGCTGCCTTCGGCAACAACACGACCAACACCGCCGATTTCTCGCCCCTGGATTTGCGCGTGGACTATGCGCTGCCGTCGAAATCCGGATTCACCATTCTCGGCAGCGGCATTTACTGGCCGGTAGCGCCGCATGCGCAGGCCAGCCTGGTGACGAATGCGAACGCCAGCGACCACCGTCTCGTCTGGATGGACCTGCAGCCGGTTCCCATTTTGGCACTGGCCGTGCAGAATTTGGACGCCATCCATGAGAATGGCAGTGTGCGCATTTCCTTCCGCAGCAGCGCAGGGCATACCTACTTGCTGGAGGAAACCACCGCGGTGCATACCGGACCGTGGACCGCAGTGCCAAATGCCGCCTTCAGCATCGCGCCGGATGGCACTGCGTCCGTCACGGTGCCTGTGAGCATTCCCGGCCGCCGCTACTATCGCGTGGTGGTGGGCTTTGCGCCTTAGCCAACGGCCGCCGCACTCCCGGAATTGGCGGCATTCCCGGCCCGGCTACCATGCGCGCATGATCCGTGCGCTTTTCTCCCTCCTTGGTCTGGCCCTGCTTCTTCCGCTGCGTGCGGAGGAGACCCCTTCCTATCTGGAGCAACTCGTCCGCACCGCCGAACAGTCGCTGGCGAAAGAAGTGCCGGACAAAGCGGCGTGGCTCGCCAACAAGGACCGTTACCGGCGGGAACTGAAGGAAATGCTGGGCCTGGAGCCGGAGCCGCCGCGCGGGGACTTGAAGCCGGTCGTCACCGGGACCATCGAAGGCGACGGCTTCGTCGTGGAGAAGCTGCACTTCCAAAGCCTGCCTGGGCTTTATGTGACGGCGAACTTTTACCGGCCCGCGCAGTTGAGCGGCAAGCTCCCGACGATTCTCTACGTCAGCGGCCACGGCCCCACGTATGCGCCGGACGGCACGAGCTGCGGCAACAAAGCGAGCTATCAGCACCACGGCATCTGGTTCGCGCGCCACGGCTACACCTGCCTCATCCTCGACACCGTGCAGTGGGGCGAAATTCTGGGCGAGCACTGGGGCACTTATAAACTGAACCGCTGGTGGTGGGTCAGCCGCGGCTACACGCCTGCGGGCGTCGAGACCTGGGCCGGCATCCGTGCGCTCGACTACCTCGCCACGCGCCCGGAGGTGGACATGGAAAAGATCGGCGTCACCGGCCGCAGCGGCGGCGGCGCGTATTCGTGGTTCATCACCGCCGTGGACGACCGCATCGCCGTCTCCGCGCCCACCGCCGGCATCACCACGCTGCGCGATCATGTCATCAACGGTGTCATCGAAGGCCACTGCGACTGCATGTATTTCGTGAACCTCTACGGCTGGGACTTCGACAAGCTCGCCGCGCTCTCCGCCCCGCGTCCGCTGCTCATTTCCAACACCGACAAGGACGACATCTTCCCCCTCGGCGGCGTCATCCGCATTCACGAAAGCACCCGCCGCATCTACGAACTGCTCGACGCTGGCAAGAACCTCGGCCTGCAAATCGCCGAAGGCCCGCACAAGGACACGCAGCCGCTCAACATCGGAGCCTTCCACTGGTTCGAGCGCTTCCTGAAAGGCAAAGACCTCATGGACACCATCGCCGAGCCGGCGGTGAAGGTCTTCCAGCCGGAGCAACTCCGAGTCTTCACTGAGATACCGAAGGACGAGATCAACACGCGCATCGATGAACTCTTCGTGCCGATGGCCAACCCGCCGGTGCCGCAGACACGCGAGGAATGGGAGAAGATGCACGACGGGTGGATGAAGGTGCTGCGGGAGAAGGTGCTGCGAATTCCGCCAGAATCGGTTCGGGAGCATGACTGGGCTCAGATCACCGATAGTTGGGGCCCGTATTTTCGGACGCCGAGTAATGAGCAGCAACACGAATGGGGACCTATACATCTGAAAGACGGAAAAATTCAGGTTCATCTGACCGGCGGCGCAGAATTGGATGCAGGGCCTTCATGGGAAGTCCTTCCGCCGGAAGAAAAGAGAACTCTCTCTCCAAATGACTGGATATGGTTCCGCATAGATGAGGTGCCGGATTATCGCGATGACATGCTGACTTGGACGCATCACGGCTTACGGCGGTTGAATCTGTGCGGAGTGACGTCGGACCTTTTCCGTTGCGGCGAAATCAGGTTTATCTGCGATTCCATTCACAACGGGAAGCGAACTCAGGTTCTTCATGCGTCCGGCAGTGTCGGAGTGGATGCCTTGTATGAGTCGCTCGTCAGAGGTGGAGTCGTTCGACTGAACCTCCGGGAGATCACCTCGACCCACCGCCAAGGTCCTCACTTCCCCGGCATTCTGAAATACATGGATATCCCCCAGGCCGTGGCGATGGCGGCGGAAAAGATGAAAGTGCGCATCACCGGCCGCCGCGAGGACTGGACGTGGGCGATTCAGACGGCCGAGAAGATGGGCTTCGCGCAAAACCTGGAGATCGTTCCGGCGCTGGAGATCGTTCCGGCGCTGGAGATCGTGGAAGTGAAGAAGGTCTGGGATGCCGCGCCGCACAATGCCTTCACCAGCCTGACGAAGTATAAGGACGAGTGGTTCATCACCTTCCGCGAAAGCTCCGGCCACGTCCCCGGCACCGATGGCGCGGTGCGTGTGCTCGTCTCCAAGGACGGCAGCGCATGGGAATCCGCCGCGCTCATCACCGAGACCGGCGTGGACCTGCGCGATCCGAAATTCTGCACCGCCCCCGATGGCCGGCTCATGCTCACCATCGGTGGCTCCATCTACGACGGCACCAGTGCCCCCGGGGCAAAGCGTAAACGCACCGCCGCCCGCACGCGCTCGGCTTTCTCCAGCGACGGCCGCACCTGGACCGCACCCCTGCCCTGCTGCGACGATGGCCAGTGGCTTTGGCGCAGCACTCTCCGGCCACAGATCGTGAGAGATCTCGGACCAAACCCAATCCCGGAGTCGCTGTTCGGCATCGCCTACACCGTAGCGGACGAGAATAAATTCAAACTCAGCCTTTGGTCCTCGCCCGACGGTGCGAAGTTCAGCCGCGTGACCAATCTCGATCCCGGCCGCCACATTCTGCCCAACGAAACGACGCTGCGCTTCACCGACGACGGCACGATGCTCGCGTTGACCCGCAACGAGAACAACGCCAAGCGCGGCCACGCCATGTTCGGCGTCAGCCAGCCGCCCTACAAAGACTGGTCATGGACCGACACCGGCCACATCATCCAGGGCCCCGACTTCATCCGCCTCGCCGACG
>Ga0315905_10000937_pt1 | contig 31748 bp, 26 predicted proteins | sample LakEriMetagenome_5_FD_203522 | JGI IMG/M metagenome (GOLD analysis project Ga0315905, IMG submission 203522) | Freshwater fungal communities from buoy surface, Lake Erie, Ohio, United States - Buoy 4 MA121 | ecosystem: Environmental > Aquatic > Freshwater > Lake | place: USA: Lake Erie, Ohio... | reverse complement strand
GGCCCGCGCCGCCGCGCCACCCTCTGCCGCAGACCTTCCGGGAGAGTTCCACGTCATGCAGCACCGTCGCCTCGGCACATCCGCCATTGTCGTTTCCGATATCTGCATGGGGACAATGACCTTCGGTAGCCAGGCCGATGAAGCCACCGCGCTGCGCATTCTCGACATGAGCTACGATGCCGGCATCAACTTCTACGACACGGCGGAAGGCTACCCCGTGCCGCCCGATGCGAAGTGGGTCGGCCGCACCGAGGAAATCGTCGGCAAATGGATGAAGACCAAGCCGCGCGATGCGATCGTCATGGCGACCAAAGTCTCGGGCCCCAGCCACGTCTGGTTCCGCAGCCCCAAGCGCAATGGCATGACCGCGCTCGACCGGCACAATATCATCAAGGCCGTCGAGGAAAGCCTCCAGAAGCTCGGCACCGACTACATCGATCTCTACCAGACCCACTGGCCCGATCACGACACTCCCTATGAAGAGACGATGGAAGTGCTCGACGAGCTGGTCCGCGCCGGAAAGGTCCGCGTGCTCGGCTGCTCCAATGAAACCTCGTGGGGCCTCATGAAGTCGATCGAGGCCGCAAAGGCCGTGGGCGCCGCGCGCTACCAGACGATCCAGAACAACTTCAGCCTCAACAACCGCCGTTTCGAGGACGAACTGGCACAGGTCTGCCGCAAGGAAGGCGTCAGCCTCATCCCCTATTCGCCCATCGGCGGCGGCGTGCTCGCCGGCAAATACAACGGCGGTGCGCGGCCAGAAGGCGCGCGCTTCTCGAAGTATCTCGAAATGGGCGGCCGTCAGGCTGGCATGGCTCGGCGCTTCGTCAACGAGAAGTCCACCGCGTCGGCCGAACGCTTCGCGGCCATCGCGCACGAACATGGGCTCGATCCCGTCACCTTCGCGGTAGCGTGGTCAAAGCAGCACGATTTCGTTGCCTCGACCATCGTCGGCGTGACGACCGAAGAACAATGCGCCCCGATCTTCGCCGCCGCCGATCTGGTGCTGCCCGAGGAAGCCATGAAGGCGGTCAACGCGGTCAGCCGCGAGATCATGTATCCGATGGGGTAAAAGGTAGCCGCTCTGGCTCCGGAGCGCTTCGCCAGGCTCGCAGTGACGAATTGGAGAAGTGTGGTGAAGCAAGGGCGATGGCCCTTGCCCGCCGAAGACTCCTAGTAGCGCCGCGCCACCGCGAACTCCGCCGCCTCGGTCATCGCCGCCTTGGCCGCGCTGGCCGGGAATGCGGCAATCGCGTCGATCGCCCGCTGCGCATAGTGCCGCGCGCGCTCGCGCGTGGCGTTCACCGCCTCGTGCTTGCGGATAAGGGATACCGCATGGGCCAAATCGGCATCGCTGTTGCGGTCCCCCGCAATCGCTTCCTGCCAGAACGTGCGCTCCTCAGCCGAGCCGCGCGCATAGGCGAGGATCACCGGCAAGGTCATCTTGCCCTCGCGGAAATCGTCGCCCTGGTCCTTGCCCATTTCGGAGGCGTCCGAATCGTAGTCGATCGCATCGTCCGCCAACTGGAACGCGATGCCAAGGTTGCGGCCATAGGAATCGAGCGCGAGTTCGTCGGCCTCGCTGCGTTCGGCCACCACGGCGGCGATGCGGCAGGCAGCGGCAAACAACGCTGCTGTTTTGGCATTGATGATCGCGAGGTAGCGCTCCTCGCTTGTCTCCACCTGCCGCTGCGCGACGAGCTGGTCGACCTCGCCCTCGGCGATCACGGCGGAAGCATTGGATAGGATCCTCAGCACCTTGAGGCTGCCGTCTTCCACCATAAGTTCGAAGCTGCGGCTGAACAGAAAATCGCCCACCAGCACCGTCGCCGGGTTGCCGTAGATGATATTGGCGGCCTTCTTGCCACGCCGCATGTCCGATCCGTCGACCACGTCGTCGTGCAGCAAGGTCGCGGTGTGGATGAACTCAACCGTCGCGGCCAGCTTGTAGTGGCGGCTGCCGCCATAGCCCAGCAGCGAGGCGCTCGCGAGGGTCAGCATGGGGCGCATACGCTTGCCGCCACCGGCGATCAGATGGCCCGCGAGAGCGGGGATCAGTGGGATGCGCGATTGCATCCGCCCGAGGATCACTTCGTTGACACTGTTCATGCCATCGGCCACGAGCGCCATGAGCGGCTGCAGCGAAGGCTCGGCGCGGCGGGGGAGAGGGTGGATGGTCGCGGTCATCGCCGTTCGCTTGGCCTGCCCACCGGCGCTTTGCAAGATGCAACTTTTGCCAGTGTGGGCAGCATAACCCTCGCAGCGGGCCATGTGCGGGCGATGTGAACGGAGATTTGGGATGAGCGAAGACCCGGTTCTGGCCGGTTACCGCCAGAGCATCGACAACATCGATGCGGCGATGATCCATATCCTCGCCGAGCGATTCCGCATCACGCAGGCGGTCGGTGCCTACAAGGCAGCGCACCAGCTCCCTGCCAGCGATCCCGGCCGCGAGGAACGCCAGATCGCCCGCCTGCGCGCGCTTGCGGTCGATGCCAAGCTCGATCCCGAATTCAGCGAGAAGTTCCTGCGCTTCATCATCGAGGAAGTGATCCGCCACCACGAACAGGCGGCCGGAGCAAAAGCCTGACAATGGGCCTCGCTGCGCAAGGCTGGCTCCGAAACGCCTGGTACGTCGCGGACTGGGCCGATGCGATCACCGATGCGCTCACCCCGCTCGAGATCCTGGGCGAGCGCGTGGTCCTCTACTGCGCCGGGGACGGCCATCCCGTCGCGCTCGAGGATGCCTGCCCGCACCGCAAGCTGCCGCTCTCGCTGGGGCGACGCGAAGGAGATACGCTGATCTGCGGCTATCATGGTCTTGCCTTTGATTCCGCCGGCACCTGCGTGGCCGCGCCGACGCAGGCTGCCCTGCCGAAGGCCGGAGTAAAGGCCTATCCGCTCGCCGAACGCTACGGCCTCGTGTGGATCTGGATGGGCGATCCGGCGGCGGCAGACCCGGCGAAAATCATCGCGATCCCGCAGTGGGGCTCCCCCGATTGGGGCTATAATCGCGGACCCATGATGCAGGTCGATTGCCACTATCTCTATGTAGTCGACAATCTCCTCGATCCCACCCATGTCACCTGGGTCCACCCAGGCTCGTTCGGCGATGCCTCCTGCGCGGCGGTCCCCATCGAGACCACCGCGCGCACCGATGGCGTCACCGCAGCGCGCTGGCTGGCGGATACCCCGCCCGCGCCGTTCTACGCCAAGTTCCTGAAGTTCAAGGGCAATGCTGACCGCTATCAGCACTACGAAGTGCGCTATCCCTCGAACGCGGTGATCAAGGCGGTATTCGTGCCGGCCGGCGCGGGAGGCCCCGGAGTCGATGGCGACCAGACGTCTCACCCCGACGCGTTCTGCATGGACAGCTTCAACTTCCTGACCCCCGTCAACGCGCGCCAGACGCGCTACTTCTGGTTTCAGCTCAGGAACTTCGCGCCCGATGATGCCGCCGTGTCGGAAGAGTTCACGCAGGACGTCAAGCACGCCTTCGAGGAGGACCGCGTGATCCTGAACGCGGTGCAGATCGGCATGGATACCAGCCCCACGCCCACCATCGACCTCAAGAACGACCTTGCCTCGTTCCGCTTCCGCCAGACCTTGGCGCGGATGATCGCGGCGGAAGGCTGAGCGCTTTCGCCTCCCGCCTGGGGGAGGGACCAGGGATGAGCCGGCTCCCTCAGGCCGCGATCAGGAAATCGCTGAAAGCCAGCGCCGGGGTGCCTGTCAGCAGCGCCACCTGCACCGCGGCTCTCGCCCCGGTGCCATCCGCATCATACCACAGCGCCCCGGACGTGGTGTTGTAGATGAACGTGTCCGTCGCATCATGCGCCGCATTGACGCCTGCGCCAGACCAGAACGCATCGACGCTCATCGCCCCCGTACCGGCAAACCCGGTGAACACCGTGCGGCTGAACGAGAGCTTGTCGCTGCGCGAGGTGAAGTCCTGCAACGTGTCGAGGTTGCTCGCAGCATCCGGCGCGCTGGCGAACACGAAAGTATCGGCACCCGTCCCGCCGGTCAGGATATCATTGCCCGCACCGCCCGCCAGCCGGTCGTTGCCGCCCCCGCCGACCAGCGTATCGCGCCCGGCATCGCCGTTCAGCGTGTCGTTGCCAGCATTGCCGGTGATCACGTTGGCCAGCGCATTGCCCGTGCCGCCAAGGCCCATGATGTGATCATCTGCCGTCGTGCCGCTCAGCGTATCGACCGCCGGCGTGCCGATGATCAGCTTGTAGGGGCCATAGCTGAACACTTGCGCCTTGATCCCGGTGCCGTCGGCATCGCCGCCAAGACCGCTGCCATCGCTCCACGCAATCACGAAGCCGCCGCCAAGCAGGCTGCTGATGACCGGGCGCTCCTGATAGTCCGCAGTCACCGTGTTGACGACGACCTCGCCGCCAAGCTTGGCACCCGCGCCATCATAGAACTGGGCCTTGATCTCGCTGTTCGTGGGGCTGACGAAGTGCTGCCAGGTCACCACGAAGCCCCCGCTCGGCAGGCTCGCGATCGAGGGAAAGTCGCGCTCGCCCGCGCCCGGCGCGCTCACCACCAGCGATGCGCCCAGCGCGGCGCCGTTGGCATCGAACTGCTGCGCACGGATCAGCGTGGCGGGCTCGCCGGGGGCCGGTTTCGAATCCTGCCAGGCCACCACGAACCCGCCGCCCGCAAGCCCCGTCACCACCGGCAGCATGGTCTGCTTGCCCGCCACCCCCTCGAAGCCTTTGTAGACCTCATTGGCGGGATCAACCGGGCGGCCGTTGATCGCAAGCAGATACTCGCCAGCCTTCACCTCTGCGCCTGGCTGCGCCAGCGGGGCCTGCAAACCCGGGTTCCAGCTTTCGCCCCTCACCCCCGTTCACGAAGGTATGGCCAAACCCGGTATGCCCGGTCATTTCCTCGAACAGCGCGTTGAGTTCGGCGCGAGGAGGCGCTCGCCGTGCCTGGCGAAGAGGATCTTCCTGCCATCGGCCGAGGCCGACAGCGACCCCGCCTCGGCCGGAGACAGCGCGACATAGCGCGCCACCGGCAGATCGAGAGCGACGATGCGCTGGTCGAGCCCGGCAAAGTCGATCTGGGCGAGCTTGCGCACTGCGCCGGTGCCGTCCGCGGTGCGGAAATGCAGGGCATACTCCCCGCTCTCGTCGCTGAAATAGGCGACCGAATTGCCATCGGGCGAGGCCGCCGGATCACGTTCGGCAACGCCCGGCGTCTGTGTGAGTTCGCCGCTCAGTCGTCCAGTGGCACGCCGGGAAGTTGTTTGGCGGTGCGGATCGTCAGCGAGGTCTTCACGCTCGCCACATTGGGCGCGGGCGTCAGCTTGCTGGTGAGGAATTCCTGGAAGCTCTGCAGGTCGCGGCTGACGATCTTCAGAATGAAATCGATCTCCCCGTTGAGCATATGGCACTCGCGCACTTCGGGCAGGGTGCGCATGTGCTCCTCAAACTGGCGCAGCGATTCCTCGGCCTGGCTCTTCAAGCTCACCAGCGCGAAGACGGTGATCGCAAAGCCCAGCTTCGAGGGGTCGAGCTCGGCATGGTAGCCCCGGATCACGCCCGCTTCCTCGAGCGCGCGCACGCGCCGCAGGCAGGGCGGCGCGGTCAGGCCGACGCGCTGCGCCAGCTCGACATTCGTCACGCGCCCTTCATCCTGCAATTCGGCGAGCAGACGCCGATCGATCCCGTCGAGAGTAGCCATGGTTCGCTTTTTGCCCTGCGTGCGCTCGAATTTTTCAGTCTGGACCGACTGGTTAACACTGCCCCATGCCATGCCGCCCCTTATGGCCGCATGCAGCGGGCTATCTCGCCAATCTTGGTAACTTTCCACACCTTGTGTGGCAGCCGTCGATAATTTTGTTGTTTAATATCGCAATCGTCCCACAATGCAACGCAATCAACAGACCCCTTCCCGCACTCCCGTATTTTGTTAGGGTTCCGGTAACCACACGGGCGCACCGCGCCGCGCGTCGCCTTGGCTTGGAGAACGCATGATTGTCGACGATCGCCTCGATACCGTGCTGCGCACCGTCGCGGCCGGGCCGAGTGCGATTTCGACGCAGATGCGCCAGTTGCTCGATCTGCTTGGCCGCACGCCGGCCGAGCGCTGGACCGAGCAGCATGTTGCGGCGTTGACGCGGCTCGATTCGCTGAGCGCCATGCTCGGCGAGCAAGCGAGCGCATCCCTTATTGCGGCGTCCACCCTGCGTTCACCAATCCTCGTCGAACATTTTGCCGAAGCCGGTCCCAAAGTGGCACTTGCGGCAATCACCGCGGCCCGGCTGCAGGAGCGCGACTGGCTTCAGCTCATTCCCGATCTTCCGGTCCAGGCGCGCGGGTTCCTGCGCCACCGCCGCGATCTCGGGCCCGAGATCGAGCAGCTGCTCGCGCAGCTCGGCATCACCGATTTCGCCCTGCCATTGCCGCCGGGCTTCGTCCAGGACGTACCCGGCGAAGCGCTGATCGTCCCACTGCCCCAGATCGCCGCCCCGCCCCAACCTGCCGATGATGCCGCCCAGCCGGCCGGCGAGGGCATCAGCGCGATCATCGCCCGGATCGAGGCGTTCCGCCGCGCGCGCGCGGTGCCGGCCGGCGCGCGTCTGCAAAGCGGCGATCTGTCGGCCACAGTCCAGAGCCACCTGCCCTTCGTCGACGAGGTGCATGCCCCGCCGCCCGCTGTCACAGCCGTGGACATCACGCTCGATGCCGATGGCACGGTGATCGCCGCCCAAGCCGCGCTCGCCGCTGCGCTCGTCGGGCTGCGGCCCTTTGCCGCCGATCCCGATGCGCCGGTCAGCTGCGATCCCGCCACGCTGAGCGCGGCCCGCGCGCGCCTGCCAGTAATCGCCGGCCGGCTGGAGCTCGAAGGGCCTGCCTCCATCGAAGGCGCCTGGCGGATCGATGCGGTGCCCAGCTTTGTCCCAGAAAGCGGGCACTTCCTTGGCTGGCATGCCCGCCTGCGCCGCCCGCCGGTGCAGGAAACCGTCAAGCTCCCGGCGGCCAACGATGACGAGGCTGCCCGCAGCACCGATCGCCTGCGCCAGATGCTGCATGAGCTGCGCACGCCGATCAATGCGATCCAGGGCTTTGCCGAGCTGATCCAGCAGCAGATGCTCGGGCCGACACCGCACCAGTATCGCAGCCTCGCCGCCGGCATCGCCTCCGATGCCGCGCGCATGCTGGCCGGGTTCGAGGATGTGGAGCGGCTGGCCCTGCTTGAATCCGCGCCCGCCACCGGCGCGGGCAGCGGCGAAACCGATCTCACCGCCTTGCTTACCCGGCTGATCGCGCAGCTCGATCCGCTGCTGGCTCCGCGCGAAGCGGTGCTCTCGCACGATCTGCCCGAAGGCCCGCTGCCCGTTGCTGTTCCCGCCGAAGATCTTGAGCGCACCTTGTGGCGGCTGCTCTCGCTCATCGCCAGCGCGGCTGCTCCCGCCGAGCGCATGGCGCTCTCGCTGCGCGTCGGGGCCGGCCCGCGCGGCTACGCCGTGCGCCTTGTCCTCCCGCTACCCGCTCCGCTCGCCACCCCGGCCGAGACGGCCCCGCTGCCATCGGCAGACAGCCTCGCCAGCCCCGGTGGGATGCTCGGGAGCGGCTTCGGCCTGCGCCTCTGCGCGGCTGAGATTCGCGCAGCAGGTGGCCTGATGGTGCGCGAAGGGGCAAGGCTCGACATAACGCTGCCGCTCTTGACCGCCGCAGGCCTTGGACCTAGCCCAAAGGGTATTGTCGGCGGACGGGCCGGCTGAGGGGAACTTCTTGGGCGTAGCTCGGCCGAACATTCTCGATGTGCCGGATGCGAAGCAGCGTGTGCGCTTCGCGCCGGGCTTCGGACAGCGCTTCATCGTGACGGTCGACACCGAAGAGGAGTTCGACTGGACCAAACCGCTCGGCCGCACCGGCCATGGGCTCAGCCACGTGCCGCGTCTCGCCCGGTTCCAGCAGTTCTGCGAGGGTATGGGCGTCGCCCCGATCTATCTGATCGACTATCCAATCGCGACCGATCCTGCTGCGGTGGAAGCCCTCGGCGACGCGGTTGCCAACGGCCGCGCCGAAGTCGGTGTACAGCTCCACCCCTGGGTCAACCCGCCGCACGACGAGGACGTCACCGTCTTCAACAGCTATGCGGGCAACCTGCCGTCCGCGCTGGAAGCGTCCAAATTCAACACCTTGCGCGATGCGATCGAGCGCGCTTTCGGCAAGGCCCCGCTGATCTACCGCGCCGGCCGCTACGGCATCGGCTCTGCCAGCGCCGAGATGCTCTCAGGCGCCGGCCTTGCGATCGACACCTCGGTGCGCGCCCGCTTCGATTACAGCTCGACCGGCGGCCCCAGCTTCCGCGACCACCCGGTCGTGCCGTGGTGGGTCGATCGGCCCGGCGGCCTCATGGAACTCCCGCTCACCACCGTGTTCTGGGGCATGCTGCGCCAGCAGGGGCAGATGCTCTATCCGGCGATGTGGCGCATGCCCAAGCTGCGCGGCCTCTTCGCGCGGCTGGCGCTGCTCGAACGCATTCCGCTCACCCCCGAAGGCGTGAGCATCGAGGAAGCAATCAAGGGCATCGACATCGCGCTCGATGACGGCCTGCCTGTCCTCGTCTTCTCGTTCCACAGCCCTTCGCTGCGTCCCGGCCTCACGCCCTATGTGCGCGACGAAGGCGGGCTTGATCTGCTCTACGACTGGTGGCGTGCGGTCTTCGCCTATCTCCGCAAGCGCGGGGTCCGCCCGGCAGGCGTCGCCGATATCCTGGCGGGCGCCGAAGTCTGAGCCCCCGCTTGCCAATCGCCCGACGCCGCACTAACCGGACGGACAAGGTGGGCCTGTAGCTCAGCGGTTAGAGCTGGCCGCTCATAACGGCTAGGTCGCGGGTTCGAATCCTGCCGGGCCCACCAACCGGCAGTGCCCCCGGCAGTGCAAGGCCTGGGATGCTGCGCTAAGCCCGCGTGTGACGCCTACCCCCGCAGCCCGGTCAGCGGCGCCGGCGCAATCGCCGGGCTTTCCAGGCTCGCGACCGGCCAAGCGCAATAATCCGCCGCATAGTAGGCGCTCGGGCGGTGGTTGCCTGAAATCCCCACCCCGCCAAACGGCGCCGAGGACGCCGCACCATTGGTCGGCCGGTTCCAGTTGACCACGCCGGCGCGGCTGGCCGCCCAGAAGCGGCGGTAGAGCGCCTCGTCCCCGCCGATCAGGCTCGCTGCAAGTCCGTAGCGCGTGGCGTTCGCTGCAACCATCGCCGCTTCGAAATCGGGCACGCGGATCACCTGAAGCACGGGGCCGAAGATTTCCTCGTCGGGCACGGCAAGGCCGGTCACGTCGATCATCGCGGAGGATAGCAGCGGCGTGCCCTCGCGCAGACGCTCAAGCGGGCGGATCACCGTGCCGCCCATCGCCACGAGCGCCTCCCACGCCTGCACGACCCGCGCCGCCGCGTTCAGATCTACCACCGGGCCCATGAACGGCGCGGGCTCGTCGAACGGTCCGCCCACGATGAGGCGATCCGCCAGCGCCGCAACCGCATCCAGCAGCGCATCGCCATCCGGCCCTACGATCAACCGCCGTGCGCAAGTGCAGCGCTGCCCGGCGGAGAGAAACGCCGACTGGACCACGAGCGACGCCGCCGCCTCGACATCCGCGTCGGCAATATCCCATGTGATCAACGGGTTGTTGCCGCCCGTCTCGATGGCAAGGATCCGGTCGGGCCGCGCCGCAAAGGCCTGATGCAGCGCGAGGCCGGTGTTCGAGGAGCCTGTGAACAGCAGCCCATCGAGCTCCGGATGCCCCGCCAGCGCCCGCCCGGTATCGGCGCGGCCTTGCGTGACCACCAGCACGCCCTCGGGCAGCCCTGCCTCGGCCCACAAGGCGGCCATGTAGGCACCCGAAGCCGGCGTCAGTTCGGAGGGCTTGAACACCACCGCATTGCCCGCGAGCAGCGCCGGCACGATATGGCCGTTGGGCAGGTGCGCCGGGAAGTTATACGGCCCCAGCACCGCCAGCACGCCATGCGGCTTGTGGCGCAGCGCCTGCGGCACGCCCGCCGCCTCGCCATGCCGCTCGCCAGCGCGCTCGGCCTGTGCGGTGATCGAGATCGCCACCTTGGCCGCCACGGTGCTGATTTCGGCGCGCGCTTCCCACAGCGGCTTGCCCGTCTCGCGAGCGATCACCGTGGCAAAGTCCTCGGCCTTGGCCTTGACCACTTCGGCATAACGCTCGGCAATCGCAATGCGTTCTGCGAGCGATCGCAGCGCCCACGCCCCTTGCGCAGCGCGGGCCGCGCGGACCGCCACATCGACATCCGCATCCTCACCCTGCCACAGCACGTCGCCGGTCATGGGGTTGGTGGAAGTCCAGGTCGTCATGGTCGCTCCTCGCACGCGTGCCGCTAGGTATTGCTCGCTGCCCAGTTGGGGGAGGCCCGCGCGAAGGTCAACCGGTCCGTCTCAATCCTCGGGCAGCGGTGCGCGCCCGGTCGCTCCGCGCCTGCGGCCCTTGCGGCCTACCCAACGCCCGTTGGGGCGCTTTTCCAGCTCGCGCCCGCACATGCGGCACGGCCCGACCTTGAGATGCCCTGCATACCGCACCTCGCGACGCGATGGCGCATGCCGCCCGAATAGGCATCCGATCCGCTCCAGAAAACGCGCCATGGTCAGGACAACTCCACAAAGAACGGCCTCTCCGCTTCAGCCATTCGCGCGGGGCGCTTTGCATATATACGTGATTCTACCAATATACATTTCGCAAACCTTATGACTTCCGCATGCGATTGCGCCTTGCCGCCTCGCCCCTGCTTGCTCTAGGGCTCGCGCAGTCGGGGAGTAGCGCAGCCTGGTAGCGCATCTGCTTTGGGAGCAGAGGGTCGCAAGTTCGAATCTTGTCTCCCCGACCATTTTTTTCAGTGCCTTAGGCCGCCTTTCCCGGCCCAACCCAAGGCCGGAAATTCCTCCGGAAAGCACATAGCTATCACGACGGCGCCTTCCGGCCGGAAGGCATTTGTCGCCGCCATACCGGTTCTGTCTGGCTGCAGGTTCCGGCTGCTCCTGGGCGCCGCGCAACCTCATCAAGCAGCAGCACCCCTGTTTCCGTCTAGTTCAGGGGCAAGCTGGCCGGCATATCCCATGCTGCTGCGGCGCATGGGGCGCGATGCGATCATCGTGCACGGCTTCTGCTCCACCTTCCGCGACTGGGCAGGCGAGAGCACCTCGTTTCCTCCGGTAATGTGGTGGATCAGGCCATGGCCCACCACCTCGCCGACAAGGCCGAGGCGGCGTATCAGCGCGGCACCCTGTTCCCGAAGCGCGTCAAGCTGATGGCGCGAAAACTGGCGGGATGCGGACCGATCCGCCGGCAGGCCTCGGCAAACGTTCCACCCTGCGCCAGCACGATCTCCGCTTCATGCAACTTGCCATTCCATTCCTCCTTGATGGCCAACGCCAAAATGGAACTTGGGCCACTCAGAAGGCGGCAGATCAATGGGTGCTACTGTTCCTTGTCGCGCCGAGACCGGTCATTGGCACATGCCACGGATCTTGCTCAGCAGTTATTGCCAGAAGCAAGCTGAGCGATGATGGAATATGCGATGTCCGAAGATTCCGTGGCATTGCCGCCGCTTCGGCCCGAGGATCAACCCTGGTCTGTGGCCAGCGCCAGTGGAAGGGGATCAAGCGGCCAGCTCGGTCTGGACAACCGGACGAACGGGAAGGTGGAGAGGTCTTCTGACGCGGCTCCGGGGGCGTCGCAGTAAACGATGCGCCGAGCGATCGGGCGGAAGGCTTCCTCAAAATGATTGGCCGATTTGGCCACTATCAGCGAGAGCGCCGCAGGATCGATGCCGTGCACCTCGAATGGCTCGCGCGACATGATCTGCTGGCGAATGCTGTTGACGATGATCGTCAGGCCGCCGGTTCTGAGTGCCACGGAGCGGCCAAGCGGCTGGGGGGCGCCATGGCCGAAAATGCGCTGGCTTGCCGCCTCCTGCACAGAAAGAACCTGAAACTCCCGCGTCAGCGGCGGCCCGGAAAGCGGGCCATGTCGCCCGCCCAGCGAAAGTGTCAGGCAGCTTCGGGCGCCGGCCGCGAAAGCTGCGTCCACTGCCGCAGGGTCCCAAAACAAGGCCAGACCGATGTTGGGAATATCGGCCTCGAGCAGGGCGTGCAGCAGGAACGTGGAATCGCCCGATGCGCCGCCACCCGGGTTGTCCGCGCGGTCAGCCAGTACCACCGGACCCGAAGGCCCCAGCGCTTCGCGGACACGATCGAGGCTTGCCGCAACGCTTTGGAGCGGTGCCTCCGCATCGCGCGCCACCGCCGCTTCCACATAGTGCCGAGCGAGTTGATCCACAGCCGCTTCCGCCGCGTCATGATCGCCGCTTGCCCATACCATGGACGCCGCATCGGGCGTGTCGGACAAAGCGAACCCGTGGGCAATCGAAACTGCCGCCAGCCCGGCGCCTGCTTCCAGCCTTGCCATGGCTTGCACCAGCGCCTGACCAGGACCGGTGCGCGTGGGCAGATTGGCGAACAGCGGCAGCCGCCTGCGGGCCAGGTGCGGCTTTGGCCCGCCGCGCCGCGTTTCACCGATCAGTTGCACCAGCCGCGCGGCCCTGGCGCCGAAATCGATGTGGGGATATTCCCAGCAAGCCAGCAGATGGGTGGCCTGCGCCAGCATGGCGTCCGAGACATTGGCGTGGAGATCAAGCTCCATGCCAATCGGCACGGCTTCGCCGACAAGCGCCCGCACCTCGGCCAGCAGCGCGCCCTCGCAGTCGTCTTCGCCTTCGGCCACCTGTGCGCCGTGGCAAAACAGCAGCACGGCATCGACATGCCCGGCCGCGCGCAGGCTTTCGGCCAGCCGGCTGCGTAGCAAGCGCCAGGTCGGCGCATCAGTCCTTCCGCCGGGCTGGGCCGACGCGAAGAACCCCTCGACAGCCGACCAGCCGACGGCTCGCGCTGCGCCGAGGATATCCGAATACCCGAACAGGCTCTCATCAGAGACACCGGGCTCGCCTGCGATGGCATAGTCCGCAAGGCGCGTGGGGATCGGCGAGAAGACGTTGGTTTCGTGGAAGATACCGCCGACGAATACGCGCATCGGCATCACGCCTTGCCAAAATGGCCGAACGTCCGTTCGATCTCGTCGAGCAGCGCGTCCGTGCCCGTGATCAAGGGATCGACGCAAGGCAGGCCGCATTCGGCAGAAAGTTCGGCAAAGGCGCGCGCGCGGGCATCTTCGGCCATGCCCGCGCTGTTCAGGCTGATACCGACACAGCGAACGTCCGGATTGGTCAGCCGCGCGAGGTCCAGCGCGAGGGCGATGCAACGCGATGCCGATGGCAGCGGGAAATCGGGATAGCCGTCGATATGGGTCCGCCGGGGATCGTGGCAGAGCACAAGGGCATCAGGCTGTGAACCGTGCAAGAGACCGAGGCTCACGCCCGAATAGGCAGGGTGGAACAACGAGCCCTGCCCTTCGACAAGGTCCCAGTGATCGGGGGTGGCAGGGGGGGAGAGCAGTTCGGCGGCGCCCGCAATGAAATCGGCCACCACGGCATCTACGGCAATCCCGCCGCCGCTGATCAGAAGGCCGGTCTGCCCGGTGGCGCGAAAATCCGCGTTCCAGCCCCGCGCGCGCATGTCGCGCTCCAGCGCCAGTGCGGTGTATTTCTTGCCGATTGCACAATCGGTGCCGATGGTGAGCAGCCGCCGCCCGCTGCGCCGGGTGCCGCTGCCGACCGGAAGGGCAACGCCCGGCGGCAGATGCCGGACATCATGCAGCCGCCGCCCCAGCTGTGCCGCGCGATCCGCGATCTCGGGCCTTGCGGACAGCCGGTCGTGCATGCCGGATGCCAGATCGAGCCCGGCGTCGAGCGCCTCCAGCAGCGCGGGAACCCAATGATCGGGGATTCGCCCGCCGAACGCGGCGACGCCCACGACCAGGGTCCGCGCGCCGAGCGCGCCAGCTTCGCCAGCGGTCGCTTCGGGCAGGCCGATATCGACCGTGCAGCCCGGCAGACGGACTTGGGCTATGCACCAGTCGCGGCGCCAATCAAGCAGGCCGAGCGCGGTCTTGGCGTCGAGCCGGTCTTTGACGTCTCCCAGAAAGAGCGCGTAGGGCCGGGCGATTTCAAATCCGGCATGGTGCGAGGCTGGTTGCGGACTGGCGGTTTTCATGGTCCAAGAAAAGCCGAAGCAGCGCCCGTGAGCAAGATGATCCCCTCCCGAACCGGACAGTCCGGTCTGCCGTTCGGTGCGGCCGCGATGCTGTTTGACCGGATCGGGAAAGCGAACTTCCTGCCAGCCCTGTTTGCGGCAGCTGCCGAGCTGGTCCCCTGCGACGGCGGCTGCATCATGGAGTATTTCGAGGACCGCAAGCCGATCTACCTGTTTCACAAGCCGTCACCGAGCCGCACAGTACAGGTCGATGCCTATTTCGACGGGCCTTATGTGCTTGATCCCTTTTTTCGGCTGCACATGGTCGAGGGAGCAGGCGAGGGTGTCTACTGGCTGGGCGATGTGGCGGGCGATGATTTCACCCGGAGCGACTACTACAAGACCTTCTATGCTTTGACCGATGCGTTCGACGAGCTGGATCTGCATGTCACAGGGCCCGGGGGCCTCAGGCTTTCGGTGTTCCTGGTTCGCTCGCGCCAATCCGGGCGGTTCGATCGGTCCGATGAGGCGGAACTGGCCGCATTTCTCCCCGTCGCCCGGGCAGCCTTGCTCCGGCATGTGGCGATTTCGGCCTCGGCCGACGAGCCACCAGCGCCCGAGGACATCTGGCACGCCAAGCTTCTCGTCACCTTCGGCCATTTCGCCGCCTCGGTCCTCACCTCACGGGAGCGCGAGGTGGTGATGTTCATGCTCAACGGCTATTCAGCCGGCCTGACCGGAGAGAAGCTGGGCATCTCGGAAGGCACGGTGCGCAACCATCGCAAGGCGATCCACAAAAAGCTCGACATCGGCTCGCAGGCAGAGCTCTTCGCGCTGTTCCTGAACTGCATCCCCTTCGCCGATGCCGACCGGCCGACGGACCCGCTGATCGCCTATGAGATGGCGCCCACGCGGCGTGTCTTGCCTGGTAAGGCGTGAAGTGGCCGCATCTGTCCTGAACCGGATATGGGCAAGGCGGCGGTTGCCGCCCTACTCTCGGTCCTCCCATCATCCGGAAAGGGACGCCATGGCCGCCAAGCGCTCGAACCCTGCTGTGACGGACCCGCTTGGTTAGGATGGGCGCGGCGCACCAGCAAGGCGGCGCAAGGCGAACGCTGCTCGGCCCGCTTTCGCTGCTGGGGCTCTTCGCGCTCCCCTTCACCATCATGCAGGGCCCGGGGCTGGCTATTGTCCCGAACCTCTATGCCGCGCGCTTCGGTTTCGATCTGGCGCAACTGGGCGTGGCCCTGCTTGTGGCGCGCCTGCTGTTCGACGCCGCGCTGAACCCGGTGATCGGCTATCTATCGGACCGGACTTCCTCGCCGCTGGGTCGCCGGAAGCCTTGGATTCTGGTGGGCGTGGCGGTGTCCGTGATCGGCGTCTTCATGCTCTATGCGCCGCGCGGCACGCCCGATTTTGCGTATCTGGTCCTGTGGTTTTCGGTTGTCTGCGCCGGCTGGACGATCATCGATGTCGCCTACACTGCCTGGTGTACCGAGATCACCACCAGCTATGATGGCCGTGCGCAGATTTCCTTCTTGCGCCAGGCTTTCACCAACGCAGGCCTGCTGCTGCTGGCTTTTGCCCCGCTCTGGCTTTCCGCCACGGCCGAGATGGACTTTGAAGTGCTGGGCCCGACCGCCTGGTTCGCCCTGATTGTGATGCCGCTTGTCACCGCGTTCGTGATCTGGCGCGTCCCGCAGGGCGAAGGCGCAAGCGAGGCCCTGACCGTTGGCAATCCCTTCGCCAGCATGGCGAGCACGCTGTCAAGCAGGCCGTTCCTGATCCTGCTCGGCTATTCCGCGTTTGCCTATACCGCGATGGGGGCGGCCGGCGCGCTGTTCTTTCTGTTTTTCAGCACCTATCTCGGGCTCGGCAGCCACTTCACGCTGGTTACGGTCACCTCGATGACACTGGCGATCCTGTCCATCCCGCTGTGGACTTGGCTGATGCGCCACACTTCGAAGCGGGCGCTGGTACTGGGCGGCACGCTGGTGCTTTCGCTTTCTTTGCTGAGCGCGCACCTCATCAGTCCGGGCCCCTATGCGCTGCCCCTTTATATGGCCATGGACGCCAGCTGGTACGTCAGTCTGGTCGCCATCGAAGCGGGGATGCGGGCAATGCTGGGGGATATCGTGGATTATGACGCGCTGCGGACCGGCGAGGCCCGGGCCGGCGAGTTCGCCGCGGCATGGTCACTGGTGATGAAGGCCGGCATCGCGACCGGTGGCGCGCTAGGCTATGGGGTCGCCGCCTGGTTCGGCTTTCGTGCAGACGATGCGCAAGTCGGGCCAGAGGCGGCTTTAGGGCTGAAACTGTCGCTGGGCGCCGTGCCCGCGGCCATATTGATTCCTGCGGCACTGATCTTGATTGCCTATCCGTTGAGCCGTCGGCGGACCCTGATCATCGGCCGGGCCTTGCACCGCAGGGGGCTCCGCGCATGAAGGCCACAGCCGTGCTGGAGCAGTGGCGCTACAAAGTGCCGTTCCGGATCGCGCGGGGCGCGTTCGACGAGCAGCACCTCTTGCTGTGCCGCTACGAAGACGCAGGAATTGTCGCCCAGGCCGAGGCGGAGGCCGCCGAGTCCGATGCTGGCGAAGCCCGGGTGCAGACAGATATTGCCGCTGCGCTGCTGCAGGATGGGCTGCCGACGGCAGAGGTGGTCGCCGCGCTGCCGGCAGGGCCGGTGCGCAATGCGCTCGATTGTCTGCGTTGGGACATCGAAGCGAAACGGCGCGGTGTGCGGGCGTGGCAGGTCGCCGGGCTTGAGATGGACAACGAGACGCGGGTCGAAACCGTGATGACCGTGACGATCAGTGCGCCCGACACGATGGCGGCAGCGGCGGCGGCGCTGAAAGGAGCCTCCATGCTCAAGGTGAAGCTTGGAAGCGGCGACATCGCGGTCGATATTGACTGCGCGCATGCCGTGGCCACCGCCGCGCCGGGCAGCGCGCTGCTCATCGATCCCAACGAGGGCTGGTCCTTTGCAGACTTGCGCCGCTTCATCGACGCGACCCGGCCACTCGACATCGCGCTGTTCGAACAGCCTCTTGCCCGCACAGCAGACGCGGCGCTGACAGACTTTCGGGCACCCGCACCGATTTGCGCCGACGAAGCCTGCACCACCCGCGCTTCGCTTCCGCCGCTGCTTGGCCGCTATCAGGCCATCAACATCAAGCTCGACAAGACCGGCGGGCTGACCGAGGCGCTGCTTTTGCTGGCGGAAGCGCGAAGGTTGGGGCTCGGTGTGATGACGGGGTGCAATGGCGGTACCTCGCTGGCAATTGCCCCGGCCTTTCTGATCGCAGCCGGATCCGATTACGTCGATATCGATGGGCCGCTCCACCTGCTGGAAGATCGGTCTCACGGGATGCGGTTCGAGGGGCTGAGTGTGTCGCCACCCGTCGCCGAACTGTGGGGATGACAGGATGACGCCGACCCTGAAGCTCGATTTGCGCATTCCCCTTGCGGACGGGGTTTCGCTGGCGGCGGTTCTGGCAAGCCCGCCGGGGCCGGGACCATTCCCAACATTGCTGACGATCACGCCCTATGGCGTCGACTTCTGTGTCGATACGGCGCTGCGCCACGCAGAGGCGGGCTTTGCCTATCTGGTGGTCGAATGCCGCGGCCGCGGCGAATCCGGGGGGCATTTCGCGGTCTATGGAGACGCGCCTGACAGCGTCGAGGCGATCGCATGGGCTGCGGCCCAGCCCTGGTCCACGGGCCGGGTGGCCTTGCAGGGCGGCTCCTATGCCGGGCTCATCCAGTGGACGATTGCCGCGCTGAAGCCGCCGGCACTGGCCGGAATCCTGCCCATCGTCGCGCCCATGCCCGGGCACGACAGCGATGCCTGGAACGGCATCATCCCGCTCTATGACATTCGCTGGGCGGCTTTCGTAAGCGGCCAGGCGGCGCGCCCCAGACTGTTCGGGAATGACGCCTATTGGCGCGGCCGGTTTGCCGATCATGCCCGCTCGGGCGCGCCGAGCCGCGCGCTCATGGCGCCGCTGGTCGCAGGCGACACCTTTCTCGAAACGATGATCCGCAACCCCCGGCCGGGCCCGCACTGGGATTTCGCCCGCCCCACGCCAAGCCAGTATGCGGACATCCACGTTCCGGCGCTCAGCATCAGTGGCACCGCCGACAATTCCCTGCGCGGGGCCATCCGCTATTTCGAGCAGCACGACGCCCACGCGCCCGACGACGTGCGTCGCCACCTCGTGATCGGCCCGTGGAACCACGGCGGGGCCCGACTGCCGCTGCGCTTGGAAGGCGAAGGGACGGGCGATGATCCGCTGGCCGATCCGGGCTGGTCCGACGCGCTGGAAATCGCCTGGCACCGACATCTGCTGGAGGGCACCGCGCTGCCGGACTTCCTGACCGACAAAGTCGCCGTCTACATCTCGGGCGCCGAACGCTGGGCAAAGGGGCCCTCGCTGGCCGCACTGTGCACGGACCGTGCGACGCTCCACCTCGTGCCGGGCGGCGAAGTCGGTCGTCTGGCCGCAGCACCGGGCGCGGGCAGCTGCACATTCCGTTATGATCCGCAGGACTTCCGTTACGCCGAGCTCGAAGCGTCTGCGGCTGTCGGAGACCTGTTCCTGGCGGCGAGCGGGGACTTTCCCTTCGAAGACGGCTTTGCCCGCCACTTGTTCGGACAGGGCGTGCTGTTCCTCTCCGAGCCGCTGGCCGAGCCGATGACCATCCTTGGTGTCCCCGAGTTGACCCTGTCGCTCGAAACGGACGTGCCCGACAGCGACCTGATGTTCGCGCTGCAGGCGATCCTGCCCGATGGCCGCAGCCTCAACCTGTCAGCCGATTTCCAGCGCCTGCGGCACCGCGACGGCCCGGAACATCCGGAACGGCTGATGGTGCCGGGGCAAGCGGAGCCCGTCCGGTTCGCAATGGGCCGGCTGGTGGCGCGCCAGTTACCCGCAGGCGCGCGGCTCAGGGTGGTGGTGCGCGCTCTGGCGTCCATATACCTCGAACGGCACCGCAACGCGGCCGGTCCTGTCGCCGATCAGACCATGGCCGATGCGCGTGTCGCCACGTTCCGCCTCCATGCCGAAGGGAGCCGGTTGTCTCTGCCACTCGTCGCTAGCGAATGTTGAACGACACCAGCTTCAGCCGGGCATATTGCTTCAGCCCGGGCAGGCCATAGTCCGACCCGAAGCCCGAACGTCCGAACGGTTCGATCCCCAGCGCCGGCGCTTCATCGGCAAGCGCATCGGCGTGGCCATTGATGGTAACCGCACCGGCCCTCAGCGCCCGGGCCATGAAGTGCCCTTCGTTGAGGTCGTTGGTCCAGACTGCGGCGACCAGCCCGTAGCCGGATGCATTGGCGAGCGCTGCGGCCTCCTCGCGGGTCTCGAAGGTGGTCACCGCCAGAACCGGGCCGAACACTTCGTCCGAGGCGATCGCCATGCCGGCCTCCACTTCGGCCACAATCGTCGGAGGCACCCAAAGGCCCTCGCCCGGCACACTGGCCCGGCCGCCGATCACGCACACGGCCCCCTCGCGCTCGGCCCGTTCCAGATGCGCGAGCACGCCGGCATGCTGGGCCGGGCTCGCAATCGGGCCCATCGCGGTGCCCGGATCGAGCGGATTGCCCGGCGCGAAGTGTGCAGCCTCTTGAACCAGCGCTTCCATCAGCGCCTTGGCCCGGCTGCGATGAACCAGCAGGCGCGAACCGGCCGAGCAGACCTGCCCCGCATTCCAGAAGATGCCGCGTGCCAGAGCCGGTGCCAGCCCGGACAAATCCTCGAAGCTCTCGCAAACGATCTGCGGCGATTTTCCGCCAAGTTCCATGGCCATCGAACGCGGTACGCCGCTGGCCGCCGCTGCCTGCGCCTGAATCAGCGCACCGGTGCGGGTGGAGCCGGTGAAGGTCAGGTGATCGACCCCGGAATGCGCGGCAAGGAAGGCGCCTGCGGTCTGCCCCCGGCCCGTCACGATATTGAGCACGCCCGCCGGAATGCCGGCCTCTGCGGCCAGCTCGCCAAGCCGGAGCGCCGAAAGCGAGGCGACTTCGGACGGCTTCAACACCACCGAATTGCCCATCACAAGCGCGGGGGCAAGCTTCACCAGCGCCTGATTCAGCGGAAAGTTCCACGGCGTGATCGCGGCCACCACGCCATGTGGTTCAAGCAGGTTCATCTGCAATGCGCTCGCCGCCGTCGTGCCGACCGCGCCTGTTGCCGTGGCAGCGAGGCGGGCGGTGGTGCGGACCATGTCAGCGGAATAGGCGACATCGTCGAGCGCTTCGGAAATGGGCATGCCCATCTCGAGGCTGTCCAGCAAGGCGAGCTCTTCTGCCGCGGCGGCGATCAGGTCGGCGAAAGCCTCCAGCATGGCGCTGCGGGTCCGCATGGGCAGTTGGCCCCAAACGCCCGCTTCGAAGGCCCGCCGGGCGCTGTCGACGGCCAGCCCGACTTCGGCGGCCGAGCAGTCGGGCAGCAACGCAACGCGCGCGCCGGTTGCCGGATTGTGCGATGCGACCACGTCTGTGCTTGGAAGATCCACTCGCTGGCCATCGATCCAGATACGCGGATCGATCTGAAGGCCGGCCGCGCGGGCCTGCCAATCTGCTGCGGTACCATCGGCCATGGGTGAGTCACTCCTTGTTGCTGCGTTCGCGCGCCGGACCGCGCCTGTCGATAGCCGGTTCGGGACAGGCGCGCATGTGCGCAGCGGATCGCGCTTGCACACAGGCCCCATTGGCACAAGAAGCGGCTGTGGGAGCGGAGAAGGACATGGCAACCAGCACATTGGCGCACGCGAGCGCATTGCAGGCGCTTCGCAGCCGCTTTGGCGAGCAATTGCAAACAGGCGCTGCCGTGTGCGCTCAGCACGGTGCAACCGAAGGCATGGGTGGCGGCCCTGCGCCCGATGCCGTGCTGTTCGCGCAGAGCACAGCAGATGTGGCCGATGCGGTGAAGACATGCGCGGCCCACCGCTTGCCCGTGATCGCGCACGGCGCCGGCACCAGTCTCGAAGGCCAGCTCTGCGCGGTCGCAGGCGGCCTTTCGATCGACTTCACCCGGATGGACAGCGTTCTCGAAGTGAATGCCGCAGACCTTGATGTACACGTCGAGGCCGGTGTCACGCGTGAGGCGCTCAATGTGGCGCTCAAGGAACACGGCCTGTTCTTTCCGCTCGATCCCGGCGCCAACGCGAGCCTTGGCGGCATGGCATCCACCCGTGCCTCGGGCACAAATGCCGTGCGCTATGGCACGATGCGCGAGGTGACGCTGGGACTGACGGTGGTGACCGCCGCCGGAGACGTGATCAAGACCGGCACGCGGGCGCGCAAGTCTGCCGCAGGATATGATCTCACCCGGCTTTATGTCGGCTCGGAAGGCACGCTTGGCCTGATCACCGAACTTCGCCTGCGCGTATTTGGCGTGCCCGAGCAGATCGCCTCGGCCGTGGTCCAGTTCGAAACGCTGGAAGGCGCCGTCGAGGCCGTGATGCTCGCTATGCAGATGGCGGTCCCGCTCGCCCGCATCGAACTCCTCGACGCGCTGCAGATGGAGGCCTGCATCGCCTGGTCCAGGCTCGATGAGTTCGAGCCTCGGCCAACCCTGTTCCTCGAATTTCACGGCTCACCCGGCGCCGTGGCCGAGCAGGTCGAGACGATGCGCGCGCTGGTCAGCGACTTCGGCGGCGGGGCGATGCAGTTCGCGACTCTCACCGAGGACCGCAACCGCCTGTGGAAAGCGCGCCACAATGCCTGGTTCGCGGCCAAGGCGCTCAGGCCCGGTGCCGAGGCCTTCGCGACCGACGCCTGCGTTCCGATTTCCCGGCTGGCCGACGCCATCGCGGAGACGCGCGCCGAAATCGAAGAGTCGGGTCTGAAAGCGCCGCTGGTTGGCCATGTCGGTGACGGCAATTTCCACATGCTGCTGCTGTTCGACCCGGCCTCGTCGGAAGAGCGCGCCGCCGCCGACCGGATCAGCCAGAGCATCGCCCGCCGCGCCATCAGGATGGGAGGGACGGCCACCGGCGAACACGGCATTGGCCTCCACAAGCTGGGCGCAATGGAACCCGAGCATGGCGCACCGGCGCTCGAAGTCATGCGCGCAATCAAGCAGGCGCTCGACCCCCTCAATATCCTCAATCCGGGAAAGATGGTGCCTGAGCTTGGCTGAGAAGCCCTTGCCGATCGCGCGCTTGGCCAGGGACGTGTCAGTCCGCTTCGAGGCCGGATCGACAAGCAGGGCGTTCTTCGCAGAACGAAGTTCGATGCAAGGCCATGCTTGCCACCCTCGGATGGCACAAGCCGCAGGACGCACGGTGCGGGGGTTGGCAAGCGGAGCGAGACGCGGCAACTTGTCATCGTCAGGCGTGAACGAACACGCCGATTGCTCGGCGAGAGGATGGCCGACACGTCGGGGAGGAATGATCCATGCCCATGCTGCGCCCGGTGCCCCGGAGCGAAATCACCGACGATGTTGTGCTTGCCTATTTCAAGCACCTGTTCGGAGATCGCGACCCGACGCTGGAACCTGGCACGGCAACAGGCACGCCGGGTGACTGGTGGAGCGTGTTTGCGCTCTCGCCGGACATCTTCCGCCACGCGGTCAGCGGCTTTGCGCTCTATCGCGGACCGGAGCGGCGGATCGATCCGGTTCTGCGCGAACTAGGCCAGACCCGCGCCGGCTGGGTCAAGGGTAGCCAGTTCGTCTTCTCCCAGCATTGCAAGAGCTTGCGCGGCCTTGGTTGCAGCGAAGAGAAGATCACCGCCGTGCCCCACTGGCAAGTGGCGGATTGCTTCGACGAGCAGGAGCGCGCCGTGCTCGCTTATGCCGACTGTCTGTCAGCGGCGGGTGGCCGGACGCCAAAGGCGGTGATCGACCGGCTCAGGACCTTCTGGGATGACCAGCAGATCTTCGAGTTTACCTACATCACCTGCCTCTACGACATGCATGCGGTGATCTCCCGGGCGCTACGTCTGGAATTTGACAACCGCGAGGATCCGATCGTGGAAGTGCCAGCGCCCGATGGCTTCGATGCGGCGGACTTCCTCGGTGGGCGGCGCGAGCAACAGGGACGGAAAGCATGAGCGGGAATACGGTATTCGACATTCGCGGGGTCAATCACCTTGCGCTGGTCTGCCGCGACATGGCGCAGACGGTCGCGTTCTATCGTGATGTGCTAGGCATGCCGCTGACCAAGACGATCGACCTGCCCGGCGGAATGGGCCAGCACTTCTTCTTCGACATCGGCAATGGCGACAGTCTGGCCTTCTTCTGGTTTCCCGATGCGCCTCCCGCAGCGCCCGGCACGGCCGCGCCCGCTGCGCTGCCCGCGCTTGGCGACATCAGGACGGCCCATGGTTCGATGAATCATATTGCGTTCAACGTCCCGGCGGACCGGTTTGACGACTATGTGGCGCGGCTGCACGGCCTCGGGGTCGAGACTTCGCCGGTGCTGAACCACGACGATTCCGAATGGCAGGTCGCCCCGCAGATGCAGGACGGCGTATTCGTGCGCTCGGTGTACTTCTTCGATCCCGACGGGATTTGCCTCGAGTTTGCTGCCTGGACCACGGAACTGGGCGGTGAGGCCCATGTGCGGCATGATCCCATGCGCGCAGATGGCACCAAGGCGGTCGGGATGATCGTCAAGGACGCGGTTGCCCAATAGCGCCGCTCCCGGTGCCTGCGCGGGCTGCAGGCCGTTATCGGGCGGCAGTCGGCGCGAACAGGGCTCCGGCAGCGAGCCATGCGAGCACCACATAAGGCCACAGGCTGCCGGGCCAGGCCGGGACCGGATAAAGCGAGTTGTAGAGGGGCCAGATCAACACCGCAGCGCTGGCGCCGCCGGCAATGAAGCCGGCCCGGCTGCGGTGCGATCCGGCGAGGGAAGCCTGCGCCAGTGTCACGCCGATATAGACCAGGATCAGTGCAAGGCTTCCGATCGTGCCGAGGTTGCCATACAGTTCGGCTGCGGAGACGCGAGTTGCCCAGACGAGGACCAACGCCGCCATCACGCCTGCGCAGAGCATCAGGGCATTGGTGGGCGTGCCATGGCGGTGATGCGCATCGGCAAGAGCAGGATATCGTTCACGGGCGAGCACCATCACCATGCGCGCCGCCGCATTGAGGCTGCCAAGCACGCAGGAGAATGCCGATAGCGCCGCCGCGAGGTTCAACCCGGCGGCGAGACTGATGGTCCCGTAGCGCCGGGCCAGGGTATCAAGCGGGGCGCTGTCGCTCGCCAGATCGCCCAATCCACCTGCCGCGTAACCGACGACTTGCGCATAGGCGGTGAAGACATAGAACACGCCGCCCAGCACAATCGTACCGAGGATCGCGAGCGGTATGGCGCGCTGCGGATCGCGCGTCTCCTCCGCGACAGTTGCCGCCCCTTCGAAGCCCGCAAACGACAGGACGGCAAAGACGAGCGCCAATCCAATGCCCATCCAGCCTTTGCCCGGATCGGGAGAAAACGGGGCCATCGGCAAGGGTCCGCTTTGCGCCGCGCCCCAGAGGATATGGAGGTTCAATGCTGCGATAGCGGCGACGGAAACAAGCTCAAGGACCAAGATCAGGCGCGCAACGCGCTGCATGTCGCGCCATGAGAATGCCAGTCCTATGGCGACCGATGCGACGCTCACCGGTATCCAGAGAGCATCCGTACGCAGGCCAGCGTCGCCGATGGCTGCCGCCACGAAATGGCCGACCAGCACCGCCGTTCCAGCACCGAAGCACAAGTAGCTGAGCAGCAGCATCCAGCCGGCGAGAAATCCGGGCCGAGGACCAAACCGGTTCCGGACATAGGCCTGCGCCGAACCAGCCGATGTCTCCCGCCGGGAGAAGGCGATGAAGGAAAACCCGACCAGCGCCAGCAGCGCCGTCCCGATTGCGAATGCGAGCGGAGCCGCCCGGCCTGCCGCGGCAACCACCAGCGTCACGTTGAACGCCATCGCCATGGTCGGGGCGACGATCGAGAGCGAGAGGCCCGCTGCTTCCAGGAGGCCCAATTTCCGGTGCAGCTTCATGCCTTGTCGTCTGCGGTCACCGCAAACTGGATCAGGCCCCCGACAAGCGCAACCGCGGCGAGCGGCAGGAACGACATACCGCCGTGAGTCTGGCCGACGCCGATCCAGCCGATCAACGCCGGCCCGAAATAGCCGCCGAGGCCGCCAAGGCTGTTGATGAAGGCGATCCCGGATACAGCGGCCGGTCCGGCGAAATAGCGGTGGGCGAGGGGCCAGAACGTGACGATCGAGAAGCCAAGCCCCGTCGTGATCATTGTCAGCGCGAAGATGCTGGCCACCTCCTGCGACGAGAACACGCCAAGGCATGCAAGGCCTGCCGCTGCGAGCATGTAGCCAAGAAAGCTGTGCCAGCGGCGTTCGCCGGTCTGGTCGGAGTGCCGCGCCCAGATCACCTGGCAGACGGCCATGACGCCCCAGGGGATCATCGTAAGCAGACCGATCTGGAGATAGGCGCCCTTGGCGATACCGAACTGCTGGATCAGCGTCGGCATCCAGAACGTTACCGCGTAGAGTGCGATTGTCGTGCTCATGTAGGCAAGGCCCAAGCACCAAATCCGCAGGCTCGAGAAAACCGAGAGCACGGTGACAAGAGGAGCTTTCGCGCCTGATGTCGCTTCGTCGCGGGCAATGTCTTTAAGGATTTCAGCGCGCTCTTCATCTCCGAGCCAGCGGGCCGTGGCCGGATTATCCGGAAGGATCAGGAGAAAGGCGATCCCGACAATGATTGAGGGAACCGCCTCGATCAGGAAGAGCCACTGCCAGCCGCGCCAGCCGCCCAGCCCATCGGCGAACTGCAGGATTGCGCCGGAGAGCGGGCCGCCCAGCACGTTGGATGCGCCGACCGCCATCATGAACAGGGCAACGACCCGGGCCTGCTGGCCGCGCGGGAACCAGTATGTGAGGTAGAGAATAATCCCCGGGTAAAAGCCTGCTTCGGCCGCCCCGAGCAGGAACCGCAGCAGATAGAAACCGAATTCCGCGTCCGACAGGCCGAATACCTGCGCGGCGCCGCCCCACTTGAATGCGCCGACGAACATGAACAGCGCGGAAAGCAGGCCCCAGCTCACCATGATGCGCGCCATCCAGCGCCGTGCGCCGACCCGTGCCATGACCATGTTGCTCGGCACTTCGAACAGGCAGTACCCGATGAAGAACAGCCCTGCCCCCAGCCCGTAGACCGCATCACTGAAGCCGAGATCGCCTGCCATCTGCAGCTTGGCGAAACCCACGTTCACCCTGTCGAGAAAGGCAACGACATAGCCGAAAAAGAGCAGCGGGATGAGCCGGCGGCGCACCTTGCGATAAACGGGCAGATCATGCTGGGCGTTCATCCCGTGTCCTTCGATCAACGGGCCGTGACGGACAGGAACTGCCCGAGCAGGTTGACCGCTTCACCGGTCAGCACCAGCGCGAGCGTCCAGAAGATGATCTGCTTTGCCACCGCCGATGTCGCGACGCGGGCGCCGACGTAGCCGCCTAATACACTGCCGAGCGACAGCAATGCGCCGATCCGCCAATCGATGACCGCCTGATATTCAAACACCAGCACGGATACCAGGACACTGGGCAGGATCAGCGCACTCTTGACCGAATTGGCCGCCACCAACCCCATGCCGACCGAACCGGTGAGCGCAAGCAGCAGGAAGGTTGCACCGTCCAGCACGATGAACCCGATCCACATGCCGATGGCGAAGAATATGAGGCACTGGCGCGGGCCGAATACCAAATTCGCTTTCTGCTCGGAATCCAGAGCTTTGCGCAATCGGAAGAACAGCATGAACAGAGCGACTGCCACGGCCAGGGCGATGGCGAGCTTGAACTGGTGGCCGGATATCTGCAACGAAATCAGCGCGCCCACGACCGAACCCAGACTGGTCGGTATCCCGGCCTTCCACACCACCTGCCAGTCGATCGCCTTCTGGCGATGATAGCTGATGACTGCGGTCAGGCTCGCGGCCAGGATCGGCAACCGGTTCGTGGCATTGGCCATGATCGGATCCAGCCCGATAGCCAGCAGAAGCGGCAGGGAAACCGCAGCGCCGGACGAAGCTACCGTCGTTATCAGACCGCAAAGAAAACCGGCGATGAAGACGAGACTGATCCCGTCTGGCCCCATATCGAGCAAAAACGCCCCCTTACCGGTGTGCCCCCGGCCGCGCTTATTGTATCAGGAGCGGCGCGTTACATGGATGCGGTAGGCGGCAAAGCTGCAAAGGCGTCAATCTGGTACCGTTTCTTCGGGCCAGGTTGCTTGTTCGCCGCGTTGCAGGCCATAGCGGTACGCTATGGTGCGAGGGGAGTTGGCGGACCGGTGCCAGCAGGCGCCATTTCGTCAAGTGTCACGGTTTGATCGGAGGAGATGTCATGGCAGTCCGCCCTGTCCTGAGAATGGGTGATCCGCGATTGCTGCAGCCATCTCTGCCGGTCGAGCAATTTGGCACGGAAGCGCTCCGAGCACTGATCGAGGATTTGTTTGACACCATGCGCGCGCTTGATGGCGCAGGCCTTGCCGCGCCGCAGATCGCCGTGCCGCTGCAGGTCGTGATATTCGGCTTCGACCGGAACCCGCGCTATCCCGATGCACCGCCTGTTCCACAAACCGTCCTGATCAATCCCGTGATCGATGTGCTGGACGAGCGGCTAGAGGATGGCTGGGAAGGCTGCCTGTCGGTCCCCGGGCTGCGCGGCGAAGTCCCGCGTTTTCGTGCCATCCGCTATCGTGGCTGCACAGCCGATGGAGCCCAGTTCGAACGTGTGGCAGAAGGCTTTCACGCACGGGTGGTACAGCACGAATGCGATCATCTTTCCGGTGTGCTCTATCCCACCCGCATTCGCGACATGACGCGTTTCGGGTTCCGGGAAGAACTCTCGGCTGGCTGACGGGCCGCTCCTTCGGACGTTCGCCGGCTTGCGCACCCACATTCCACGCCGTTCAGGGCCGGGCCGATACGGGGGGGGCCTCATGGACGACGTCGCCACCGAGGACGGTAAGGTCCACGCGCGCGGCATGGATCGAGAGCGCCGGTACGGCAAAGGGATCGCGGTCGAGAACGACGAAGTCGGCGAGCTTGCCGGACGTCAGCGTCCCGCGCTCGGCGGCCTCTCCCTGCAACCTGGCCCCGTTGACCGTGTAGGCGGCGATCGCTTCGGTCAGTGTGAGAGCCTCCGGTGCATTCAGGGGTAGGTCTTCCTGCCCCTCCGGGTCACGACCTCCCGCGTAGCGACGCGTGACGGCTGTCTCGAGTCCCTCGATGGGACTGACATCCGTCACGGGCCAGTCGGATCCCCAGACAAGGAGCGCGTCATTTTTCAGCAGCTGCCGCGTCGGAAACAATCGCCCGACGCGCGTCGCGCCGAACAGGCGCGGCGCGAACACCCGCTCCCAGGGATCCTGCCGGCTCCAGAGCGGCGCCATGTTCGCCGCGACCCGAAGCGCCCGGAACCGGGGGAGGTCTGAGGCCGCGACGAGGTTGACGTGCGCGACGGTGTGCATCGGCCCAGGGCCGCCGTTGGCACGACGCGCGGCCGCGACCGCATCAAGCGCCGCGCGGACGGCCGCGTCACCCTGCGCATGGAAATGCACCCGAAAGCCCAAGCGGTCGAGGCGCTTGGTGAGGCGGTTCAGGCGCTGTTGCGCGATGAAGATCTCGCCGCGGCCGTATTGCGGTCCATCCGCATAGGGCTCGATCAGCGCGACGGTGTGCGATCCGTACGCTCCGTCGAGAAAGACCTTCACGCAGTCGGCCTTCACCCGACGGCCTGACAGGGCGCGCCGTTGAGCAATGAACCGGCGAATCTGCGGCTCGTCCCGGTCTTCGGCGCGATGCGCGAGACACAGATGAACACGCATCGGCAGACGGTCGGAGATATCGAGAGCCCGATACGCCGCGGCGATCTCCGGCGTCGCCATCGCGTCTTCCAGCGCCGTGATGCCCTGCGCATTCATCGTGTGGAGAGCCGCCGTCAGCGTGCGTCGATAGTCCTCGGCAGTGGGCGGTGGGATCACGCGCTCCACCCGCTCCATCGCAGCGGATTCCTGAAGCGCTCCGGACGGCTCGCCGTCGGCGTCGTGCTCTATTCGCCCGTTCACGGGGTCCGGGGTGTCCCTGCCGATACTGGCGGCGGCAAGCGCACGGCTGTTCGCCCAGCCCTCATGACCGGAGTTGTTGGTGAGATAGGCCGGACGGTCGGGTACCACGGCATCGAGGTCTCGCCGGTTCGGCTGCCCGCTCGGCAGGAAGGCCACTTCGTCCCAGCCGTCACCCAGAATCCAAGGCAGCGTCGGATGTGTTGCCGCGAAATTGCGGATGCGTTCGAGAATCTCGTCACGGCGCGTGAGCCCGTGCAAATCGACTGCGCGCTCAGGGTCAGGGATAACCGCAGGGTGCACATGGGAGTCCTGAAAGCCCGGCAGCACCGCCCGGCCGTTCAGTTCGACAACACGGGTCGTGGGACCGATCAGCGCGCGGGCCCCGGCTGTCGTGCCGACATACGCGATGCGCTCTCCCGTGACGGCGATTGCTTCAGCCGTCGTTTGGTGCGGATCGCCCGTGTGGATGACACCGTCGACGAGGACAATGTCCGCCGACGGGGCAGCATGACCGGCGGCGGCAGGGGAGGCTGCCCGCCCGGGCCGCCCGGCGCCGGAAAGCAAGAGCACAACGGCTGCCGCGATGACGAGATACTGGCGCATGGTCTCCCCCTGTTCACCCCTGGTTGTGCGAGGCTATGCTCTGCTCGGCTGTCCTTCAATGGGACGCGTTCTTGCCTTAGGGCAGCAGGAAAGTAGCAAAAAAAGCTTCGCGGCAAAGCTGTCGTAGACCGGCAGGTCTCTCCGCGTCCTACACGGCAATTCGAACCCGGCGACGTCAGATCGGGATGATGGACCCGCTGTCACGAGCCACTGTCTGCCGTCTCGGGAGCTTGGCACTTTGCGCAGCCGGTCGGAGTGCGCACCTGGGCGGTGCCAGAAAGTGAGATATTGACCGCCTCGATAGTTCGATTCTTGTGTCCCGGACCATATTTTCAGCGCTTTATGGCGATTTTCTCGGCAAAGCCCAAGGCCGGAAGTCACTCCAGCAATCACATAGCTATCACGGCGACGCGTTCCGACCGGATAGCATTTGCCGTCGCCATGCCGCTTCTGTCAGGCTCGTGGCCCGTGCTGTTTCAGCATGCTGCGCAACCTCATCAAGCAGCAGCACCACCGGCTTCGTCGAGCTCAGCGGGCAAGCTGTCCGGCATGTCCATGCTGCTGCGGCGCCTGGGGCGCGATTCCATCACAGAGCAAGGCTTCCGGTCCACCTTCCGCGACTGGGCAGGTGAAAGCACCTCGTTTCCCCGCGAGGTGGCGGAGCATGCCATGGCGCACCAGCTCGCCGACAAGGCCGAGGCAGCCTATCAGCGCGGCACCCTGTTTCCCAAGCGCGTAAAGCTTATGGCTGCGTGGACGGCCTATTGCACCTCCCCGGTCGCTGATGGTGCGAACGTCTACCGGATCCGGGTCGGGGTTGATCAGGCCTGGAGCGTTTTTCGATAGGATTGCAGTACCGGCTGTAGGGCGCGGGAGGAAGCGCAAGGCCGCGCCTGCTGCCTTGATCTTGTCCCGCACTGCCGAACGCTCGTGGCTCGACAGGTTGTCCATGATGACGACGTCGCCGGGGCGCAGTTCGGGCACGAGCACCAGGGTGACATAGGCTTCGGACCAGTCGCCGTTTATCGGGCCGTCAAGCACCATCGGCGCGACCATGCCAGTCATGCGCAGGCCGGCAACCAGCGTGGTCGTTCTACAATGACCATGCGGGAAGGCCATCCGCAGTCGTTCGCCTTTCGGGCAACGGCCATGGCTGCGGGTCATGTTGGTCGTGGTCCACGTCTCGTCGATGAAGACGAGGCGCTCCGGTTCCAGATCGATCTGGCCTTCGAACCATTCCCGGCGCTGCTTCAGGATGTCGGGACGGTCCTGCTCGATTGCATGGCCGGTCTTATTTGCGCGTCATCCCCCGGCGAACAAAGAAGCGCTGAAGCCCGGCAACTGAGATGGCGAGACCGATCTCGCCAAGCATTTGCCGCAACTCTTCAAGCGAGATGTCCTTGCGCGCCTCCCAGACTGTGAGGATATCCGCTGCTCGCTCCTCCACCTGGCGGGATCGCATATCGCCGCCCGGCAGCTTCGGAGCAAAGTCACCTGTCTCGCGCCGCTGCGTTTGCCAGCGGATCGCCGTCGAAGGCGCAACGCCAAACCGGCTTGCCGCTGCTCGGCAACTCACCCCCCCATCGACCGCCGCCAGAACCCGAGAGCGCAAATCCATCGAAAGAGGTTGAGCCATCCATGCGGGCCTCCTTCACCAGCACGGATTCTGAATCAGAAATCACGCCCGGCGGGAATTGCCTCCCGGTTCAAAACGGTCGAAACCGGCTCTAGGCGGACCTCTTGTGAAGTCCGCCCCAGCTCATCAGCGGCTTGTCACACAGACTAGGTCACCGGCTCATAAAGCGCATCCAGATTTTTGACGCGGCGAGTTTGGCGAGCGCGAGGTAGTTGTCGGCATGCTTTTCGAAGCGGGTGGCGATGGCGCGGAAGTGTTTGAGCTGGAGACCCGC
>Ga0315905_10000936_pt1 | contig 31767 bp, 34 predicted proteins | sample LakEriMetagenome_5_FD_203522 | JGI IMG/M metagenome (GOLD analysis project Ga0315905, IMG submission 203522) | Freshwater fungal communities from buoy surface, Lake Erie, Ohio, United States - Buoy 4 MA121 | ecosystem: Environmental > Aquatic > Freshwater > Lake | place: USA: Lake Erie, Ohio... | reverse complement strand
GTGATCTGCACAAGCGAATTTGGAAGGCAGCCTTTTATGCAAGGGTCGCAAAAGGGAAGAGACCACAATCCAGGTGCTTTCACCGCATGGATGGCCGGCGGTGGCGTGCGCGGTGGATCGAGCTATGGCAGCAGCGATCCGATGGGTTTCCAAGCGGCCGAGAATCCGACTTACTGCTATGATCTTCACGCCACTGCATTGCATCTATTGGGGATCGATCACGAGCGACTGACCTTCTATCACAATGGTATCGAACGTCGATTGACCGATGTGCATGGCCATGTGATCCGAGAACTGCTTGCCAAATCCTAATGCGATGAAGCAGTCTCTGCATTCGATGCAACACTATGGGTTCAATGCAACGAAGTTAAAACGCGCGGCGGTGTGAATGTGTCGGGGAACCAGCCGATCACATAAGTATTCCGTCCGTCGACAATCGAAACTTGCCGTCGGGTATCGGTCCGCCCGATTTGGCCAAGGTACTCCGGTGCCAGCGATAGCCAGTGGGACCCCGCAGGTAGTTCGATTCGCAGGACTTGAATGCTTCGAGGTAGCAAACCCCAGCAACGTGTGTCGGCCGATTCAAGAGCTTCCCATGCCACTCCAGCCGCATCGAGGCCCAGGGAGGTCAAGCCGTTCGAGGAGGTTTGCTGTTTGACTGCGGCGACAGTCGCTTTCTTGATCACCCGACGCGCGACGGCTCGTGCGATGAGTTGGTTGCGAGCGGCCTGAGAAGTCTCCAGAGCCAGTTGATCGATATCGGCAATCGAAACGGTCGAACCCACAGCTTGGTCTTGGACCGTAACTCGGACCCCCTCGATGTCCGAATCGGGGACGGTGACCTTGGGGACCTTGATCGGAGCGATCGTCGGAGGGAGCTTATAAGGCCCGACAGCGGAGATGATTCGGTCGGCGATCAGCAGAGCATCGCTGGTGGGCTGTTCGACCGATTCGATTTTATAAGGTCCGCGCCCGACCATGGCAAAGACATAGAGTACACCGTTGCCGGACTCGGAGTGGACGCCCTGGGTGACCCGCTGGATATCCCCTTGGATCGCTTGGCAAGCCGGCAACAACTCGGCGACCTGAGAGTAACTCCTCTGCGCGTCATCGTAATCCAGATGGGTTTGCTCTCGAAGCATCCCGCGCAGGTAGAATCCGATGGGCAGCCCAGTGAATTTTTTGGAGTTCGTATCGACGGGCGTTTCCCCCCAGAGCTTTTGCATGACCGCTTCGTGTTTGTCTTGGATTTGGAGCGTATAGCTTTCGGCATCGATGCCATCTCTCATCAGATTCGCGAGTGCCAAGTAAACGCGGATTAGGATTTTTTCGTAGTCCTCACCGGCATAGGAGCGCGCCGTATCATCGGTCCACATCGCAAGTGTTTTTTCGCTGAGCGATTCCTGCTCGAGGCGATCGAAACGATCTCGTACCGCTTTGAGTCGCGATTCGGCTTGCTCTGTTCGCCCATCGAGCAGATCGACAACAGCAAGGTCGAGATTGGTCACATCGCGATCCTGACGATGGCTCTTGTGAAGCTTCTCGAGCCGATCGCGGCAGGCTTCGAGTTGGCCATCATAGAAAAGAGAACGGGATAGCGACACACGCTTGGCATGCGTCGAGCAGCCGATGCTTGAAACCAAGCCTAGCATCAGGCATAGCAGCAAGCCTAGGGTCGCGCGCAGCGACACATCGAATCGCGGCGGGTTCATTTGAGCGGGTTGTAATTCCAAACGCTACCGAGAGCTGTTTTGTGGTAACCCTTTCGGATCTCAGCCGATTCTTTGGAATAGATGCCCGTGTGGACATTGGTCAGTTCAAGCGTCAGCAAATAGTCGCGCTGCTTCGAGCTATTGCGTTGGGTCGTACCGCTGGTGAGCTTGGCATAGAGCAGGTAATCGATCGGTGCGCCTTGTCGCTGAAGAACAGCCGTAAAGAGGTTCATGTTATCAGGCACCATCAGAGCATCCGGACGCAATCGGGTTTCGTGCAAAGCCGCATCGACCATGCGTCGACTCACGGGCTGGAAGACGTCGGATTCGAGGATCTTGCTGTCGATTTGCTCGTAGAGCTGATCCTTGAAATCCCCGATGTCTTCGGACATTTTGTTCTCGACACAAACAAAGCAAATCGTCTTCTTTTGTGGAGAGCCATCCGGGCCTATTAAGCACTGCTCTTGCTGCTTGGCAAGGAGTTTTCCGACCGATTCATCGACCAGAGGGTGGAAGACCTCTGAACCGGCCTCGTGACTTCCGACCATGTCGCTTGCTGTTGGTTTGACGATGTGCCCATATTGGTAGCCACGGCAACCGGTCGCAAGGGGCCCGAGGGAAACCAGTCCCAACAGCCAACGCCGACGCATCCAGACATTCTTCTCAAGGGGCTGATCATCTGGAAGCATAAGGAATCCTTTCCTAGGCTGGGCGCTGGGGCAAGCTGGGGCAAGCTGGGGCAAGCTGGGGCAAAACGAAAGCCACAGGTGGGATTCTTCAAAATTTCCAGATCCAGCACAATAGGAGCTTCTTGCCTAGCTTGTGGACTTGGCGAACTTGGCGAACTTGGCGGTAAGTTGGGGACGCTGACCGAGCTTAGACGGCCACCTCAGCGGCGATCGCCGGATGAGGATCGTATCCGACAAGCTCCAGATCCTCCCAGCCATACTCCAAGACAGAATCCCTATCGGTCCGTACCTTCAAACTCGGAAACGGCTTGGGACTCCGCGACAATTGCTCATGGCACTGCTCAAGATGGGTATCGTAAATATGAGCATCTCCTAGCGTATGGACAAACTCGCCAGGCACCAAACCGGTGGATTTTGCTAGCAAAATCGTCAGGAGGCTATATGAGGCGATATTGTAGGGAACCCCTAAAAACATATCGGCGCTGCGTTGGTAGAGCTGGCAACTGAGTCGGCCTTTGGAGACGTAGAACTGGAACAAGGTATGGCATGGCGGTAGCTTCATCCTATCGATGTCGGCCACGTTCCAAGCGCTGACGATGAGCCTACGGGAATCGGGGTTATGACGGATTGATTCCTGCACTTGGCTGATCTGATCGATCGTTTTTCCGTCGGGGCATTCCCAGGACCGCCATTGCTTGCCGTAGACAGGTCCGAGCTCTCCGTGGTCGTCTGCCCACTCGTCCCAAATCGTCACGTTGTGCTTCTTGAGATACTCGATGTTGGTCTCGCCTCTCAAAAACCAAAACAGCTCGTAAGCGATAAAGCGAAACGAAATCCGTTTGGTCGTAAGCAATGGAAAGGAGTCCTCGAGCGAGAACCGCATCTGAGCCCCGAAGAGGCTGCGGGTGCCCGTGCCGGTCCGATCGGATTTGGCATCTCCGCGATCCAAAATCCGTTGCAAGAGTTCGAGGTATTGCTGTTCCATGATGAATCTGCCTTGGGCTCTTTGAATAGGCTTGAATAGGCTTGGATCGCCTCAGAACGGCTTCGATCGATACGGACCCAAACCGCGGTGTGACTTAAGCGGGTTTTCGATAGGACAATGTCCAGTGTCGATCGCTGGTCATTTGGATGCACGAGGCATCGACACCGAGTGCTGCGAGTATTTTAGCGAGTTCCTCGGTGGTCAACGCTGCTTGGAGGCTTTGACGAAACAGTTGTTGGGACCTAGGACTTTCGTTTCCTGCATGCTGCGCGACGAGCGATTCGACTTGTTCCTGGCTCGCTGGGCGAAACAGATCCCGGACAAAGAGGAGACCTCCTGGTCTGAGCACACGGAGTGCTTCTGCAAAGAAAGCCTCGCTTTGGGGTAGATGGTGCACGAGGGAGTTGCTGATGACGGCATCGAAAAAGCTGGGGCCAAAAACCAGCTTCTTCGCATCGGTCCGATGGAGTTGGATCCGATCGAGCATGTGATTGATTTCGATATGGTAGCGCGCCAGTTCGAGCATTTCGCTCGACGCGTCGGCTGCCATCACCCGAAGGCTGGGGGCTTGCAAGCACAACTCGACTGGAATTCTCGCCGTACCGGTCCCGAGATCGAGGATGTCGCGACCGAGGGTTCGATCCTCTTGGGAGGCGAAGGCTAGCAGATCCCGAACAAAGGCACGATTGACTTCTGTGAAGTCCATGTCGTGGTACTCGATCGCTTCTTGCAGATCGTTCATGACTTCAGGTTCTAAAACGCGCTCGAGCATCATGGGGACCTTTGGGACTAAGGGTTGGACGCTAACAGCAGTCGTCTACAGGCGCATCGTCGAGCCCTCGGCGGCGTGGACCAGGTACCTCGCGGCCTGTGTGGGTGATGCGATTGTTGGCATCGACAAAAACGACCTTGGGCTCCGGCACGCGGACCTCGTTTTGCGTCTCTGCGATCAACCCAAAGGTTGCGATGATGATCACGTCGCCGGGTCGGACCAAATGAGCTGCAGCTCCGTTGATGCACACATCGCTCGAGCCTTGTTCTCCAAGGATGGCGTAGGTCTCGAGGCGGGTTCCTCGCGTGACATCCCACACATGGACAGACTCGAAGGGTGCGATGCCTGCGGCGAGCATCAAGTCCGGAGGGATCGTCAACGAGCCTTCGTAGTGCAAGTCTGCTTGCGTGACCGTTGCGCGGTGAATTTTGGAGCGAAGGAATTTTCTGAACATGCCTCAATTGTGATGTTTTGAGGCGTTTTCGGCTACGGCTAATTCGCTGACCTTAGCGAGCCCGGCCAGCACCGATCTGGCCCGCAATTTCAAGGCCTTTTTCCAAGACCCGGTCGGGCTTCCCGGCCGCAGCGGGTTCCGAAGCAGGTTGCAGAACCGGCCGCTGGGCCGTCAGATTCGCACCGGTCTCGGTGCTGCCTGCAATCCCCTCGCTCGGGATCAATTCGACCGGCGGCTTCAAGGCCACGAGTGTCGTCGGGGTCGCGTCGGGCTCCTCAGGAACCATCACGTGCGGGGTGATTCCTCGCTGGCTAATGGCTGTCCCACTGGGCGAATAAAATCGGCTTACGGTCAATCGCAATCCACCGATCCCTCGCTCGCTGGGGAATACCCCCTGGACGCTTCCTTTTCCGTAAGAAATCTGACCGACGATGTAACCTCGATCGTGATCTCGAATCGCACCTGCGAAGATCTCGCTGGCGCTTGCGCTCTCCGCATCGATCAGGACGACCAATGGCATATCCCAAGTCCCTGCGGCATGGGCGGTGTAGTTTCGGTTTTCCGAAGTGTTCCGACCGCGTGTCGAGACGATCCCACCTCGGACGATAAAGTAGTCGGCCAGTTCGACGGCCGACTCGAGGAGCCCTCCGGGATTTCGCCTCAGGTCGATGACCAAGGACTTCATTCCTTGGCTCGAGAGGTCAAACAGAGCGCGGCTGACCTCGTTGACCGTGGTCTTTTGAAAGTTGGTGATCCGGATGTAGCCGATTTGTCCGTTTCGCATTTCAGCCGACGAGACACTGGGGATTTCGACGCGTCTTCGGACCACGTCGATCGCAACGCTTTGGTCGCCTCCCGATGAGATCACCAATTTGACGCTGCTGTTCTCGGGTCCACGCAGCATATCTGCGGCGCGTTTGGCTCCGATACTGACAATGGTCTGCCCGTCGACTTCAAGAATGTAATGGCCCGGGAGCAATCCGGCTTGCGCTGCTGGGCTGCCTTTGAAAACATCGACAATCCGCAATTCGTTTCCTTCGGCCCAAAGCTCTACCCCAAGACCGATCAGGTTCCCTTCGATTTGGGACATGATCTCTCGGTACTCGCCTGGGGTCAGGATCGAGGAATAAGGATCGAGCAAACCCACCGAACCGCTGATGAATTCGAAGAGTGTTGCCGTGGGAATCAATCCGATTTGCTCTTGGGCCTCCGAGGCGACAAGCAAAGCAAGGTTTTTCAGATCGTTGGCGTTGCCCACCTTCTTTCCGAAGACCAGACGGTGGACATTTCGGCGAAAGTTCTCGATCGAAGCTGCCGGTGTCTTGGGCAGATGCTTCTGAATGAAATCGCGTTCGGTCAAAGCAACTTCGAGGAATGCGGTTCCATAAAGGGCTAGCTTGTAGTAATCGATCGAATCGACGTAGTAGGTTTCCAGTTTGCTGACGACATCTTGATAGACCTCTAACGATTGTGCGGGCGTGGAACGTTCCACGCTTTCGATAAACGAGCGATCCGCGTAACGTCTGGTCACATCGAGATGAACGCGAGAGATTTGCATGCGTTCGGTGATCTGCTTGTTGAGCGGCAGAAGCTTGAGCGACTTCTCGTAGTGCTGGATGGCTTCTTGCCATCGGCGTTGTTGCTCGAGGGCTTTGCCGACCCGCAGGACCTCTTCGGGCTGGAGCGCGGCGGGAGTCTCGGCTGTCGCAGGGACCGTGGCCTGGCTGCCCGTAGCAAGCGGGCTGCTGGTGGGAAGTGTGTTGGAAGTCGGTAGGTTTTGGGATAGAGCCCAGCCGCTGCACATCCATGCAAGACAGCAGCTAGCTGCGTAAATCAGAGGACGAAGGTGGTGGAGCATTCTGGATGTCAAGACAAGGGTTGCACGGATGTCCCCAGCAGGTGGAGTGCAATGGCTTTTTGGCCATGCAGATCCACCAGCAGTTGCACCGGTGGTTACACCGGGGGGCCGGCGAGTATAAAGCGCTGATAGGAAAGGTCAAAAAACGATCGCAAGTTTTTCCAGTCGCGATCCTTACAACCCTCAGAGCTTCACATCGACGTTCATTACATGACGCAAAATGGGATAGTAACGACCGAGAATCCTCTCGAGACACCGCGGGGTTCAAAGCCACCACGGCGATTGCATCCTGCAAAGAAGGTCGTTTCCACGAGGTCACTTTATGCGCCTGCCCGAAGCCGGGCAAGTGAATTGCTTTAAGAATTCCGTGAGGGATTTACGGAATGGCATTGCATTCGTGCAAGCGGAAGTGCGCAAGCACTCCGGTGAGTGATGTAATGTCCTCGATATCGCTATGTTTTTCACCGGACGGCTTGCGCCGTTCCGCTTTTAATTTAACGCCATTCGGGGATTTAGGCGGAGGATTTCTTCGCGACCAGCCCGGATGGCCAAAAGACTATCTTCGAATGCGATGGGGCAAAAAGCGGCTCGTGTTGTGCGTGATGGCTTGGACGTCCTCGCGGATCCCCATCCCGCAAGCTCGATCACCGACCACCCAGCTTCCTAGTACCGCGTATCCATTCTCGGATCGATAAAGGGGATGGTAAGCTTGGTAGATGCAAGGTTGGTTCCAATAAGGTCCTTCGGTGGCCATCTGAGCGTGCTGTTGCTGCGTGACGATCTCGATGTTGCTTCCTTCGCGAGCCAAAATCGGCTTGCGCACAAAATCTCCTTCAATGGGCTCAAATGAGGCTTTGAGCAAGTACTTGTTCTCAGGGAATAACTCCCAAAGGATCGCTAGGATCGTTTTGTTCGACAGGAGCATTTTCCAAGCCGGTTCGAGCCAAACGGTTTTTGAGGTTAGCAAGTGACGAGCGAACGATTCCTGCAACATCCACTCCCAAGGATAAAGCTTGAACAAATACTCGATGGGTTCGAACTGCTCGTCGACAAACGTCTTTCGGTCTGAGTCATATCCGACCTTTGAGATATCCAAATAGTGCGTATCGATGCCGGCTTGAGAGGCCGTATCGCGCAGGTAGGTAACGTTCCCGAAGTCCTCTTCGTGGCCATCGCTCGCCGTGAAGTAAACTCGATCCCAACCTTGCTGCCGCAGGTACTTCCAAGCTTCGATCAATTGTTCATGGAGGCTGTTGAATTGATCGTACTGAGCGATTGCTGCCCCGCTGTTTTGAAGCGATTCGAGCCAATGCCATTGAACGACCGAAGCCTCGAACAACGAGGTGGGAGTATCGGCGTTGTACTCGAGCATTTTGGGAGGGCCAGTGCCATCCCAAGCTAGATCGAAGCGTCCGAAAAGGGTCGGCTCGTCGGCTTCCCAACTCTGCTTGATCCAGTAGTGGAATTGGGAAGGGATTCCGAAATCGCTCAACCGATCTTCTTCGATCACGCACTCGGCCGCTTCGATGCACATCGCATGCAAGACATTCGTGGCTTGTTCGATGACCCGGATTTGGTCGTAATTGAATTCGAACCAACCCGACTCGTCCCAGTAGAGCTCGTCGTCGATGGTGTGGTAACTAAAGCCGATCTGTTCGACCTCGGCCCGCCAGTTAGGGCGAGGGGCCCCAGTGATTCGTTGCATCGCAGGTTTCGTTGTTCTCGGGAAGACGGTGAATCAGGAGGACGGTGAATCAGGAGGACCGGTGCTCGGTTACGAGCCGCTCGAGAAGGAGCTACCCGTTCGGCCAAAGCCACCGCTCGAGACGCCGCTCGGAGCGCCCGCTGGGCGGGAGCCCGACGAGAAACTCGAATGGTTCGGTGATGTCTGTGTCATTGAGCCACCGCCGGACATGGAGGGGGCTTGCACGCCTGAGTTTCCGCCGAAGAAACGCCCTCCCCCACCCCAGAGCCAAAACCATGGCATGTAACTGCCGGTCCGCGCTGCGTGATTGTTATTGTTTTGGTGGGCGTTGTTCGAGGCCGTCTGGGACGGGTTTGCTTGGCCCGCAGCGGGCTCGCAAAACTCCGTCTTCGGGGGCTCACCGGGCTTGGCCGGGCCGCTGCAATTTGCAGGTTTGGCCACCTGTGGCTTTTTGGCTGCCTCGCAGCCAAAAGCGGCGATGGCCGGGAGCATCAGGGTCAGGAGAACTTGTGTACTTCTTTTCATAGAATCCTCTGCATTTCGATGGCTCGTTTAAGGGGATCGCTTATTTATAGCATCGATACGACGACGATCAGGCTAATTCCGATTAGCAACGCAGCGACGACGATGCCGACGGCGATATTTTGCTTTTCCAACTGGGTCTCAACGTCGAGGCGGCCTGTGATCCACTCGAACATTTTGAAGCCCGCGAGCATCAAAAAGATCCCCAAAAGGCCGTAAGCTCCGGTGGCCACCAAGGCCCCGAGCAGTTGGTCCAACTGGGGGAGGTTCGCGATTGGGGCTGGATTTTCAAGCAAAACGTTCATGTGGGGGGTCCTTGGTCGCAGACAAGTGGGAGATCCGTTCGAGGCCTCATCCACCTGATACTATAACTATCCGATTGAGGCCGTAGGAGGATTAGGCCTAGAAATTCCGGTCTCTAGGCGCACTGAGGCTACGTTTTTTGCCTTGCCTCCGTTGCCGCGCGGTGATCCACGTTACACCGAGCAGTGTAAATCGTTCGCGGTTAATGCTGGCCCAGTCCTATGAGTCCCATAAGTCCCATAAGTCCTTCAGATTCCATCAAATGACTCTTCGAGCAACCATCAGGCTTCGAGCACGAGGTTCTAAATCCATTTAGGGTTTTGGAGGGCGACCGGAATAGGGCGCGGTGTGTCCGTCGTCCTTGCCCAGGTTTTTTGTCTCGGTGCCGCGTGTCTCCGAGACGCGCACTAGGAACGGGTCGCCGTTGTAGCAAACTTCGCTGAAGTACGCCCAAATCGAGGAGTCGGTGTTCACGAACATCGGTGCGAGTTTGCCCGCGGTCGTGGTGTAGCTGAAACCGCCGAGGATTTCCGTGCGTCCGCCGCCGAGTGTGTGGACGAGCGTTCCGCCGCGCTCGGTTTTGTAGCCGAGCACCCACACGTCGCCACCGTCGTTGGTCAGATGCGTTCCCTCGTTCTCGATGTCGAGTTGCCGCGCCCACACGTGTTGTTTGCGAAAGCGAAAGTTATCTCCTACCACGTCCTCAAGAAAGACCTCGCCCCCTTCGCTGCGCGGCGTGCCCTGGATGGTGTAGGTTTCCATGCTGCGCAGAACGACGAGACGTTTCGTATCCAGTTCGATGCCGCCGCCCACATGGCTGAAGTGCTCCAGCGTCACCAAGGGCGCGTCGCCATCCGCGATGCGGAAGTTTACGAAATCCCGATTTCCATAGTTGATCGCGCCGCTGAGACCGACGATACGCCGCACCTTGCCACGCACGATAATCGTCTCGCTGCTTTTGTAGTGGCCGGGGAAAAAAACTGTGGTCGCGCCGGAGTCCACGGCTTTCTGAATCGCCTTAGCGGAATCCGCCTGCGCTGTCGGGTCTGCACCAAAGGCATCTACAACGGCCCACTTCGCCGGGTCTTCCCAAGTCGTAGGAGGTGTCTCTTTGACCGGCAGTCGCAACGAGGTCGCGGGCGAGGTAAATGCCGTCGTCGCCGCGTGCGAAGAATACTCCACGATGTCCGGGCCGAGCGAGCAGGGCTTGTCCTCGCCGTTGACACGATAAGCGGCGGCGAAATCCGGTGTGGAAATGTCGGCCAGCGCCCGTTGGTAGCCGGTCGTCTTGACATCGCGGAGGAAGATGCGCCCGCCATTGAAGTTGACGAGCGCAGGATGCTTCGCCGCGTCGCCAGTGCCGGTGAGCGTCGAATCGACGAGCAACAGCGTGCCGTAGGTGCTCACCGCCGGTACTGCGTTCTTGCTGACGAGCCCCCGGATGCTGATCGTCTGTCCTTCGTTGGTGAAGCCGAACTGTGTTTGCCCGCGCAGTGTAATGTTCTCAAACACCTGGCTGTTGACCGCCCGCGCCGTCGAGATGCCGCGAGCGAAACCGTTGATTTCGCAATTCTTCACCAGCAGCGGACCATTCATGTCGCGAGCCGCGAGATCAAGCCCCACTAATCCGCTGCCTTCCCCAGCGACGAAACGACAGTCCCGCACCGCGCCCGTGTTGTTCGAGTAGAATTGCAAACCGACCGCACCGGGATTTCCCGTGCCGACATCGAACGTGAGATTTTCGACGTAGTTGTGAAACCAATCCGCGCTCCCGAATCCGCCACACCACATCATTGCCTCGGGCTTTTTCGCATCGGTGAACGTCCCGTCCTTGAGCCGGATGATGCTCTTGTCGTGCGATTCGCCACAGAGAGTGGTATTTCCCCAGTTGTCACGCCCGCCAAAATTCTTCGGCCACTTCAGCGTGGCGCTCACGAGGTAAGTGCCGCGAGGGAAGTAAAGTGTGTGGTGCCGTCCGGTGTGCTCATTGATGGCGCGTTGAAGCGCCTCGGTGTCGTCGGACACCCCATCGGCCTTCGCAGAATAGGGGGGCTTGGTGACATCCACTACGTTTTCGGAGCTGGGATAAGTAGCGTCAAAAAACGCGAGCGGAGCAATCGCCAAGAGTACGAGAATCGCTGTTGCCATAAGAAATGTCCCGAATCGCTGAAGGGTAGTGGTCACCAACACCAATTCCATTTCCGGATGAATTTTTCGGTTGGTTGTTTGTCTCATTGCCAGCGTCAGTCATGGTGATTCTTTCAAGTTGAGGCCTAGCTTTGTTGTGTTTACGGGTATTTGGATGACTATTCGTTCGCCAGCGATAATTCTTGGCAACGTCGTCAATGGATCGGCGTGATTGTAGTCCTTCTTGGCCGGACAACAGCCCGCAGTTCATTCAGCGCTCGCGATGACCGCATCGATTTCAAACGCAACCAATCGTGGGCTTGGGTGCAACGATTGGTTCTGCGATCACGGTGGTGGTTGCGTAGTCTTTTCTCTGACGTAGCAGGCAAGTTCCTCTGCGAGCGCAACAACCTTGGGGTCGATGTCGGTCTTGCATTGATCAACTGCCGGAAGTATCCACTCTGCTGTTTGCACGTCGAATGTCATCGTTGGCTGTTCGTCGAATGCTTGTTTAAGTTGGGTCAGGACAGTCAATCGCGTAGCAGAATCTCCCGAATACAACGCGCTCGTCGTGGCTTGGGCACCTGTCAAAAACAATCCAAACATCCCTATCACTATCGGGAATAGCAATCGAACGGCAAAATAGGCCGTGAGGGCAACTCCGACAGAGAATGAAATTCCTATAAGGAAGCTAGCAATGGTCAACCGCCAGACTCGTTTTCGCCATTTGTTTGGAACTGCTGCAGCGTTCGACATCGTAGGTTCCTTTACCCTCTCGTACTCGCGATCGTAATCGTCATCGTCCTCGTCATTCAGCAGAGCGGTCTTGCATTGGTTTGTACATGCTGGCCGGAGCGCCGGTGATGACAGCCCGAATTCAAAGAAGGACACTACACGCCGTTGACTGAGGCGGATGGTTCGGTTTGGTTCTTGGGCTCCGCCTTGAAAGCGCGAACGGCGTTAGGAATGCTCATAACAATGGAGTAGGCGAAAACAATCCCTAGGAAGTGAAGGGTTCGCATCGCGTTGGAACTCGAAAAGCCGTAGAACGCCGAGTAGACAGCGAAAAAGATGGCACCAAGAAGTGCCATGAAGGCAAGAATAAATACCGACACTACCTGTGTCACTATGGCCCCGCCATAGAAACTGGCTGCTTCGGATGTGGTCCTCTTCCGGTATACCATGTCGAGGATTACGATCACGTAGCCAACAACAAAACACAAAAGACCTGAGAGACTCTGCCACTTCGTTTGCGTGAAGTATCCTGCCGATAACGCAACGAATCCCAACAGAAGCAAAGCCCATGCGATCTGGAGGGTCGCGGGAATCGTGATTGGCTTAGTTGTTGCACTCATTCTTTTTTGTCCGATCGACTCGATTCACCCTGCGGCTTGGTGAATCCCTGATTTTTTTGCGCACCTGATCGCCGCTTGGGTGCAATCGTCAGTTCGGAGATTGGAATCGCTACTATTATACCACGACTAATGAGCAGATGAAATGAAGCTTCGGATTTTCGTAAGGCTTCGCTCAAGTACGACGTTGTAGTTCCCAGAATTGCACATGAGCCGAACCAAGTAACTCCCGGAAGCATACAGGAAAAGGCGACCAGCTTGTCCTGCAAAATGCACCCCAACACAAAAGCGACGATCGCCACGAACATGCTCGCGAGCATCCCGATCCCAGTCGGACTCGGACTGCTTACCCAAAACCCCCAAAAGCTCAGGAGCACCAAAATCATCAGCGCGAAGCTGTTCGCATACAGGCTGTACGTTGCTAGAACGCCGGCGGGAGCGAGAAGGACGACAAAGGCCCCTCGGAACAGAAGAAGAGCCTTGCCTCCAAGCGCGGTGCGAACTGCCGAAGACCAGTTCGTCAATCGCCAATCGTAATGGCGACCGTCGGGGTCATTGAGAAACTCGTCGTGTTCCAAACAGTTCGCCTCCGTTTGCCGACCGAACATTGGCGATCACGCGATCGCCGTCAAAAACCTAGGATTCAAATTCGCGGACGACCGGCGACTTGCGCGCATCGCTTGGATCGCCAGTTGTCGACGCGGTAGTCCAAAGTCGGAACATCAAATAGTCGATGCTTATGCGCCCAGGGCCGGTCAAAGTAAGTCCCAACGTCGAGGCAAAAAATACGGTGCCAAGCAATGCACTACCCGACACATCTCCCTTGTGGAAAACAAAAGCCGCAACGAAGGTAGTCACTGCATTGAAGAACGCAGCCGGGCGAGCAAGCAAGCCAAGTGCCAGTAGAATCCCGCCGAAGAATTCTGAGAGTACTGCACACCACGCGAAGAAACTCGGAAAAGGGAAGCCCATCTTGGCAATATCAGCTATGAACCAGTCTTGCGGTCCCCATCGTCCGTCTCGCGGCAAGAACTTCTCGAACACCGTGCATAGGAAGATTCCCGTCGCGAGGCGAATTAGCAAAAGTCCCAAATCAATCGAGATAGAACGCGGAAATGGGTAACCAAGACCAATGGATCGAATCCGTTTCATTTTGTTGCGATCGTACTTGGAGATGCCGAACAATTGCGATCGGCTAGGCCGAGAGGATGACTCAACGCGAGTAAAAAAACGCTCGATCGGCCACTTCGGTTCAATGCTTTGTTTGCGCTTCGTTTCGTACTAAGCATCGCGGTGCTCGTGCTCGTGCTCGCGCTCGTCGCGGTCCAGTATAGCAATCTGGCCCAATGGTACGCAAGTTACCGCGAACCGCCTCGATCAACGATTGACATCGCCTCAATTCAAACAGCCATCGAGTACGAGTACCGTTTCACTGAGTACCGTTTCACTGAGTACGAGCACGACAAAATCCGATGCGAGGCACGAACGGCGACTTGGGTGCACTGCATCGGTACGCCCGTCAAAAGCATTGAGTTATGGGGGTGCTCATCCACATTGGACCAGAACCCTATACGAGATAGGAATCTCTGGGAGATCAGTATACCAAATGACAGATTCAAGAGAACAAGCACGAGGTGAAGGCAACGGCGCGAGGGCTACCGAGCGTGGGAAGGAAGCCTGCCAACAGGCATCCTTCCCGGATTAATCCGAAACTATTCGTTCGAGTACATGGTGGGCGATAAGTATTCCTTCGTGTCAATTCCACTCTCGGTAGTAAAGGTAACATATCGGTCTGATTCAATCATAGAACGCTCGTTGGAGGTGAGCGACTCCTCAACTTTGCGTTGAATCAATTCGTCGTCGATGTATTCCACAGTCAGTTTTGCAGCGACGGATGACGCGACAATGATGACCGATAGAATTCTCATTCCTGGATATGGCAAGAAAACCACGCGACCAGCAATGTACATCGAAACAAACTGGTACCCGAGCAATGCAATTTTGTAGCGTTTCAGATCGCTGGTCGAAGTGCTCTCCACTGCACCTTGTATTCCGTCTGCTGCGGAATCAACTGACTTCGTGATGGGATCAATGACATTGGAAGAATTGCAACCGATTGCGGATCCGGTTGCAGCCATTGCAGTCATTGAGAGGATTTGTCGGCGGTTGGTTCGTCCCATTTCAAAGCCTTTCTTTTTGGATAACGCCCCGCGATCAGCGAGGCAGAGGAGTTGACACTGGGGGGCAAGTCAAAAACGGCTGATCGAGGCCTTCGTCCGCACCTCGAACCTGCCTCCTCCTACTTGGGGATTCTAGAGGAACTCAGGGCTACGCGGAAGCCGAGGAGACCGTCCCAGTCGCTACACCACTCCCAAACATTCCCGTGCATGTCGTACAGGCCCCAAGCGTTTGGCTCCAAGAGTCCAACCGTATGGGTTCGTTGCGAACTGTTGCGTTTAAACCAACCGTACTCGGGCAACAATCCCTCCCCATCGTCAAATGAATAAATCGTTTTGCTACCAGCGCGACACGCGTACTCCCACTGAGCTTCCGTGGGTAATTGATAGACTCGACCTGCTTTCTGGTTACCAACCAAAGCCCCTTGATAGCAACTTGGGTTGTTCCCCGTCACCGTTTGGTATTGCGTCTGCGTGACTTCATACGCGCCTAGGTAATAGTCGTTGCTGATTGTCACCTCGTGCTGGCTTTCGTTCTCTTGACGGCCTTCCTCACTCTCAGGCGAGCCCATCATGAATGTCCCTTTTGGTATCAGCACCAGTTTCATCCCGATGCTGTTGGCGATCTCTTTGGGGGATTGGGCGAGTAAGTTACAATCCAGTTGGATCATCCCGGAAATCACCAACGATGACAAAAACATCGATAGCGGACGTGGCATGTGCTGTTGGTTCCTCATTCGGTGGCTCGGTCGAAAATGCTGAAACGCAATGAAATTGTAGCGTTCCAGGCGATGTCGCTTAAAAAACAAGACACTTTTCTCCCTACCCCCCCCATTCGTTTGTGCTTCTTCCCACACTCGATTCGATCAAGTACGGCAATTCGGCCCATTGGTCTGTAGGTTCTCGCAAACCGCGTCGGTCAACGATCGGCATCGCCGCCGTTCAAACATCCATCGAGTACGAGTACCGTTTCACTGAGTACCGCTTCGCTGAGTACGAGTACGACGAAATCCGATGCGAGGCACGAAAGACAAGGTAACCTAGCGGCGACGGTAGGGGCAACCATATCGCGGGACCTAGTCGCCGCCTCGGTCCAACCATTAGTTTGGCCGCTAAACCTCTTGCTCAAACTGCACAAAGAAGCTGGGATCGACATCGTATGTTGTCCGAGGGATCAGCCCCAGCTCCAATGACTCGAATAGCTCGACCAACTTTTCACCATCGACTAATTCAATTGGCGGAACACCATCCCGAACAGCTTCCTTCAGCGCGTCCGAGGAAAACGAACCAGTAGTCAGAATAATCCCCTTATCGGCGCGTCCTTGCATGGCGCCGCGGAAGTCTCTTACCACGGAGGAGCTAACGACGCCGGCATATCGCTTGCACTGGAAAAGGAATTTGAATGTGACGAACGGGTTGACCTTCAGTACGCCGATGCCATCGATCCCACCATCTCGAGAGCGACCAGTGACGACAACTTGCTCAAAATCGGATTCACGCAATAGGCGCTGGCATAGCCGCTCAAAGGCCCCGGGCGAAATACTCCGGATCAGCGAGAGCAACTGGGTCTTATACCCTGATTCTTCGGGCAGTTCTGCGTCAGCCTCTCCATCATCCTCATCCGCCTCCGCATCGGCATTGGGCTTGCTGTTTACGCCGCTAACCTTCTTTCCTTGGCGCTGCACATCCAGAAGGAGTTGATTAACCTCATGGTCCGACAGGATAGGCGCGTTTTTTCCTTTTTCCGTCAACGTCCATGCTCCGCGTTTGGATCGATCAAGATAAATGGTTGCTCATCTCCCGATAGCAGGTTGAGCGGTTTGGGGGGGTAGCCCAGAGTATTGCGCCTCCGTTGTCGCCTGCGTTCAGACTGACGAGTTCGTGGCCCACGTGACCGGTTGCTGCTGCGTTTGCTCTCGGGCCAAATCGATGTGGAGGCGATTTATTCATGAGCCAAAATGCCGTCACCGCGTCTCCTGATTTGTATAATCAATCCCGGCCCAGTCCCATGAGTCCCATGAGTCCTATGAGTCCTATGAGTCCTATGAGTCCTATGAGTCCTATGAGTCCCATGAGTCCCATGAGTCCCATGAGTCCCATGAGTCCCATGAGTCCCATGAGTCCTATGGGTCCTATGGGTCCTATGGGTCCTATGGGTCCTATGGGTCCTATGGGTCCTATGGGTCTGATTTACCCGAAAACCGGCTACCATCCGCCAGGAGATGACCCATGAGTGGTTTCATTCCGCCGCACGGTTTCATTACGCCGCATGGGGGTTACGAAGATCTACTTTCCTTCCGCAAGGCCCGTATCGTGTACGACGGAACGGTGCGATTCTGTGATCGCTTCCTCGACAAACGGGATCGCACCGTGGACCAAATGGTCCAAGCCGCTCGGTCCGGCAAACAGAATATCCTCGAAGGCTGTATGGCCAGCGGCACCTCCAAGGAAACTGAAATCAAACTGGTCAATGTAGCCCGCGCCAGCCTGGAGGAATTGCTGGAAGATTACCGTGACTTTCTTCGCACCCGCAACCATCCACTCTGGGAGAAAGCTTCTCGTGAAGCTTTGTTTGTTCGAAAACTCGGATCGAGGTCCGATGTGTCTTATGAGTCCTATCGGACCTACATCGAGACTCGTCCGCCCGATATTGTGGCCAATATTCTCATCTGCCTGATCCACCAGACCAACTACCTGTTGGACCAACAATTGCGAGCCTTAGAAAAAGCCTTCCTGGTAGATGGTGGCCTGCGCGAACGGATGACCCGCGCTCGCCTGGAGACCCGCCGCCAACAACATCGAGGCGAGCCCTGAGCCCCAGAGGGCGGCACTTCTCTGCCGTCGTGCGTAAGCCGACGGCCTGCAACATACCGAAGAGAGCTAGGTCGGTTGGATCTCCAGATATCCGATGGCCCCCTAACGTGAGTGGCTTATTGATCCCAGGACGCTCAAAAAAATTCCCTTGACTTTTTTAAAATTAACCTCCTGAAATACGTATTCCCTATTGGAATGTTTTTTGGCCCAAGTCAAGCAATAAGAGGTGTGTAATGGAAAGCCGATCAAGTCAATGGATGATGGTACGGAAAACCTATTTGATGCTGGGATTTTACGCGATCATGGGCCTTGCGAAGTGCTCGGAGGGGGCTGTTCTATCCGGACCGATAGTGAATCCAACCACCCTCAGCACTTACTACCTACTCAGCCAAAACAATTGGACTGCGAGCCAGGCAGAAGCTGTTAGTCTTGGCGGAAACCTTGTAACGATCAACGACTTGGCTGAAAATGAGTGGGTCGTTGCACAGTTCTCGAATTACGGTGGGCTTGCTCGCGCTCTTTGGATTGGATTAAACGATGCCGAGAGAGAGGGAACCTTCGTTTGGGCTAGCGGAGAGGAGATCGCCTTTAGGAATTGGGGATCAGGGGAGCCGAATAACCACATGGGTATTGAGGATTGGGTCCACATCTTTCCGCAGCCAGATCCCCGATTTAAACGATGGAACGACGCACCCAATTCCTCTAACGCATTTGGCTTTCGCTTTCACGGAGTGGTCGAAGTCCGCGCGGTACCTGAGCCAAGCACATTGGTCATTGGATCTCTACTTGGAATTGGAGGGTGTTTGCGCAGGCGGAATTCCAATTGTCTGCCCAAAACAGCTATCCATCCGGTTTGATGGGCCGAAAAGCATTATCTACAAGTGACCGATGAGCATTGGTCTAGGGCTGCGAATCTGTCCCCCATAGCGTCCCCCATCGGTAGCGATACTGAGCCCATCAAGGGAAATCAGAAAACAAAAAAACCCAGCGATTTGCTGGGTTGTGATGGGGGGAGAGTCCCCCCGATGGCATACCTAGTGACCCCGACGGGAGTCGAACCCGTGTTACCGCCGTGAAAGGGCGATGTCCTAGGCCTCTAGACGACGGGGCCTTATGCTGTTTCTTTCCCCCAGAAGCCGAACCTCGACCCCCAAAGGACGCGAAAGTGTAAGCCACAGACCGAATCTGTCAAGCCAAAAAACCCAGCAAAACAAAGCCCTAACCATCCCACTAACCCAGCCACCAGTCCCCACCAGAAAAAAATCACTGTTGAATAGTTAGCGATATTCCGATATATTGAAGTATCAGCGAGACCGATGCCTTGCCCCCCTGCCCTATAGCCTCAGTAACGCACCCCGAATCGATCCGATCTCTGAATCCAATTCCATGGCAAGCTCAACTCCTACCCAACTGACAAGCCTCGAGGCGCTCGGACAAGCCGCCGAGTGCCTTAAGGTGCTCGCTCACCCCCACCGCCTTCGCATGCTCCAAATGCTCAAGTCGCAACAGGTTACGGTCACCCAATTGGCGGAAGCTTGCCAAATCCCAACCCCCATGGCCTCCGAGCACCTCCGACTCATGCAACGCTGCGGGTTCCTATCGAGCCGACGCGAGGGGCGAAAAGTCTTCTACCAAATCATCGAGCCGCACCTGAACAATATCCTCCAGTGCATCGAAGACCGCTTCGGCGAAAAACCCAATCCATCCCACTCGTCTGGGTTGGTCACTTAATCTCTCCCTCCCCCTAAAAGCATCATGTCCAACCAAACCATCACCCCAAAATCCCTCTACGATCTGATCTCCAAGGGCAACTCGGTCCACCTGGTCGATGTCCGTACCCCAGCCGAGTTCCAAGAGATCCACGTCGATGTTGCGAAAAATGTCCCTCTGGATCGACTCGATCCGGCGGCTCTCGGGCTCGATGCCCAATCGCACCATCCCCTTTACGTGATCTGCCGATCCGGCGCTCGAGGCTCTCAAGCTTGCCAAAGCCTCCTGCGCGCGGGTTTGTCGAACGTGGTCAACGTCGAAGGTGGCACGATGGCCTGGGCCCAAGCCGGCTTGCCGGTGATCCGAGGCAAAAAGTCGATCTCGCTCGAGCGCCAGGTGCGGATGGTCGCCGGCTCCTTGGTCTTGATCACCTCGATCTTGGCGGTCATGCACGATGCTCGCTGGGGAATTCTCTCTGGCCTGATCGGTGCAGGTTTGCTCCACGCTGGCCTTTCCGATAGTTGCATGATGGGAATGTGCCTTGCCAAGATGCCTTGGAATCAAGCCAAATCCTAATCACCGTGAACACCGATGTCGCCAGAGACCACGATTCAAATAGTTAGGAAAGCACCGGAGGCGACTTCGGCGCACAATTTTGTTTGTACTGTTTCTCGTACTCGAAGCGATTGACGAGAACCGCTTCGATCAACGATCGGTATCGCGGTAGGTTCAACAGCCATCGAGTACGAGTACCGCTTCGCTGAGTACGAGTACGAGCACGAGGACGAGCACGAGGACGAGGACGAGGACGAGCACGAGGACGAGGACGAGCACGAGCACGAGCACGAGCACGAGCACGAGCACGAGCACGAGCACGAGGACGAGGACGAGCACGAGCACGAGCACGAGCACGAGGACGAGGACGAGCACGAGCACGAGCACGAGCACGATGAAATGCGATGGGATACACGGATCTCGGAATCACTACGAAATTTATTCACTACGAAATGATGCAAGCGATGAATAACCGACTGGCTGGGTTGCTGGCTTTGATGCGCGAATTGCGATCCTGGCTATTGATTCTCGTCGGCTTTGCGGCCGTCGGCTGGATGCTTCTGTGGGCCGCCGGGGTTTTCCACCCCAAGGTCCATTCCTCGGCTGAGCATGCACCTGTGGCCATCCCACCTGGCGCTGTGCTCGAGACGCTCAAGCCCGTTGCGATCCCTCGTTATGAGACGGCCGTAGGGACGATCCAAGCGGTGCATGAGGCGGCTGTGGCTTCGAAAATCCTCGCACGGATCGAAGAGGTCAACGTCACGGCGGGTCAAAAAGTCCGCGCCGGGGATGTCCTCGTCAAGCTTCAGGACCAGGACCTGCGAGCTCGGCTCGGACAAGTCGACTCGAACCTTGTGGCCGCCCAAGCGCGCCAAAGCCAAGCCCAGTCGGAGTTCCAACGCGCCAACTCGCTGCTGGCCCAGGCGGCGATCTCGCAGAGCGAATACCAATCGCGCGAGGCCGACTTGCGATCCGCCAACGCCGAGGTCGAACGGGCCACGCAGTCGATCGAGGAGGGTCGCATCCAGCTCTCGTTTGCGACCATCGCTGCGCCCTTTGATGGGGTCATTGTGGACAAGCAGGTCAAAGCGGGCGATACCGCGGTGCCTGGCCAAGTCCTCTTTCGCATCTACGATCCGACCGAGATGCAACTCGTTGCCCAGGTCCGCGAATCGCTTGCGCTCTCGCTCAAGCCCGGACAGGCGATCACCGCGAGCCTCGATGCCTTGAATCTGGAAACCCAGGGGACCATCACCGAGGTGGTACCCCAGGCCAACTCGGCGACGCACTCGTTCGAGGTCAAGGTTCAATGCCAGTTACCCGAGGGGATCTATAGTGGGATGTTCGGTCGGCTGAAACTCCCGCTCGGTACGGAGGAAGCGATCTTGGTGCCGCAAACGGCGATCGCTCGCATCGGCCAATTGGCCATGGTCATGGTCGTACACGAAGGGCACATCCGTCGACGCAATGTCCAACTCGGTCGCCAATATGGCGATCAAATCCAAATCCTAGCTGGTCTGCAATCGGGGGAAACGATCCTGCTGAGCAAAGCACTCAGGGAGGGTCGATAATGACTAGTCCATCGAAGAACGACCACGTCCCGAACGATTTTCTCTCAGGGATCGTCCGAGCGTTTCTCGAGAGCAACCTTTCGATCATCCTGATCATCACCGCCTCTTTGGTGGGCCTCGCTGCGCTGTGGTTGACACCGCGCGAGGAGGATCCTCAAATCGTCGTCCCGCTTGCCGATATCTTCGTCAACGCTCCGGGTTATGACGCCGACCAAGTCGAGCAACTCGTATCGACGCCCCTGGAGCGCATGCTCTCGCAAATCGACGGTGTCGAATATGTCTACAGCATGTCGCGCGACGACCAAGCGATCATCACCGTCCGATTTTATGTAGGCCAAGACCGCGAAAGAAGTTTGGTCAAACTCTTCAAGAAGCTCAACGAGAATCAGGATGTGATTCCATCGGCCGTCCGCGATTGGATTCTCAAGCCCGTTGAGATCGACGATGTGCCGATCGTGACCCTGACCCTCCAAGGTGCCGGCAACGACAGCTTTCAATTGCGTCGCATCGGAGAAGAATTCGTCGAACGCCTCGCGACGATCCGCAACGTCAATCGCGCCTACCTCGTCGGCGGTGAGCCTCGAGTCGCACAGGTGGAAATTTCGCCAGATCGATTGCAAGCTTATCAGCTCACGCTTATCGATGTGCAGCGGGCGATCCGCGCGGCCAACGACGTAGCGCCCGGAGACCAAATCGCGCGCAAGGACATGCAGATCCAACTGAGGACATCGGCAGGGATTCGATACCCGCAGGAACTCAACGACTTGGTCGTCGGGGTTTTCCAAGGCATGCCGGTCTATCTCAAGGACATCGCTAAGGTAATCGATGGGGCCAGCGAACCGAGGACTTATGTTCGGCACGGTTGGGGAGCGGCTGCTGAGTTCCCACAGCATGAAGCAACCCCTGGGAGTTTTCTCGGGAGCCACAGCGGAGCGGAGTTTCGGGCCGTTGGGGATTCGAGCCCGGCCGTGACGATCGCGATTTCCAAGCAAAAAGGGGCCAACGCCGTCTCGGTATCCCGTGCAGTCATCGAGCGGGCCGAGGAGCTTCGAAGGACGATTCTACCCGACGATGTCGATGTGGTCGTCACACGCAACGCAGGACAGACGGCCGATGAAAAAGTCAACGAGTTGATCGAGGCCTTGGGGATCGCGATTTTGATCGTGATCTTGCTCCTGACGATCGGGATGGGATGGAGGGAGGCATTCATCGTGGCGATCGCCGTTCCGGTGGTCTTTGGTCTGACCCTCTTTGTCAATTTGCTCTTTGGCTTCACGATCAACCGCGTGACCCTATTTGCATTGATCTTGGCCTTGGGCCTTTTGGTCGACGATCCGATCGTCGATGTCGAGAACATCGCGAGGCACTTTCATGACCGCAAGCGAGCTTCGAGGAGGATCGTCATGGAGGCCGTCGCGGAGATTCGTCCGCCGTTGATCAGCGCGACACTCGCGGTGATCGTCAGCTTCTTGCCGATGTTCTTCATCACCGGCATGATGGGGCCTTACATGTCCCCGATGGCCTTGAACGTCCCGGTCGCGATGCTCATGTCGATGCTCGTGGCCTTTACGATCACCCCATGGCTCAGCTATCACGTGCTCAAGCACGGGTATGAGCACGGGTATGAGAACCGCGAGGACGTCGGCGACGAGCCCTCCGTTCCTGGGATCCTGAGCAATCATGCGGCTTACGATCCGGTAGCCGTCAGCAAAACGCTGCTTTATCGGATTTTTCGACCGATCATGGCACCGCTACTCAAGACCCGTTTTCGAGCCATCGTGTTTCTGCTTTTGATCGCTGGATTGACGTTTGCAGCCATGGGGCTCGGGGCCTTGCGCATGGTCCCTTTGAAGATGCTGCCGTTTGACAACAAGAACGAGTTTTTGGTTCTGCTCGATATGGATGAGGGAACCACGCTCGAGAGAACCGCAGCGGTCCTTCAGCAGATCGAAGACCGGATTGCGACCGAGCCCGAAGTGATCGACTACACGACGTATGTGGGATGCCCGAGTCCTATAGATTTCAATGGCCTCGTCCGCCATTACTACTTGCGAAACGGAACCCATCATGGAGAAATCCGAATCAATCTTGTAGGGAAAAAGAATCGCAATGAGCAAAGCCATGCCATCGCGCTGCGTTTGCGAGATCCGTTGACCGAAGTTGCACGCAACAACGGCGGAACCTTGCGGATCGTCGAGTTGCCCCCTGGACCACCCGTCCTGGCCTCGATCGTCGCGGAGGTCTATGGAACGTCCGAAACATCCTACCGAGACCTATTGGCCTCGGGACGGATCGTCAAAGGCCGCTTGGAACGCGAGCCCGGAGTCGTCGAGGTCGACGACATGACCGAGGCTCCTATGACCCGTTTGACGTTTGTGCCGGATCAAGAGAAAGCGGCCCTGGCCGGGATCAGTGTCAGCGACATTGCCGCAGCCGTCAGGACCGCTTCGGTCGGTGAGACCAGCGGAATCCTGCGCGCCGAGACCGAACGCAGGCCCTTAGAGATCGTCGTTCGCTTGCCCCAAGAGTTGCGGCAAGACCCCTTGGAGCTCAGCCAGATCGCCGTACGAGGTCAGAACCAATCGCTCGTTCGACTCACCGAGATCGGGCGATGGCAACAGGACAGGGTCGGTCAGACCATCTACCATAAGAACCTTCAGCGCGTCGCTTATGTCACGGCCGAAACGGCCGGCCGTCCACCGGCCGATTGCATCATCGATGTGCTGGCCGACGAAGCCACAGGGCAATCAGGCCAACAAGATGTTTCGTTTGTGGCCGACGGCCAGGCGCGCCGGGTCGAGTCCCGGACGTTTCTACGAAACGGATCGGGGATCGCTTGGGGATTGCAAGAGGGACACACCGCCCGATTCTCCGGGGAAGGCGAGTGGCAAATCACGCTCGATGTATTCCGGGATCTTGGGTTGGCCTTCGGAGCGGCCATGGTCCTGATCTACATCATCTTGGTCGCACAGACCGGCTCGTTTATGGTCCCTGTGATCGTCATGCTCGCGATCCCATTGACGGTCTTGGGTGTCATGCCTGGATTCTATTTGCTCAACGAACTTGCAGCGAGCAGTTCAGGAGGCTACGCCGATCCGGTGTACTTTACCGCCACGGCGATGATCGGCATGATCGCCCTTTCGGGGATCGTCACACGCGACTCGATCATCTTGGTCGATTTCATGGAGCAAGCCGTCGCTGCTGGGCGACCGCTCTTCGATGCGATCCTCGAGAGCCGCGTCGTGCGGCTGCGTCCTATCCTGCTGACGGCCGGGGCTGCGATGCTATCGGCCATCCCGGTGACGCTCGATCCGATCTTCTCAGGGTTGGGTTGGTCGCTGATCTTCGGGCTCATCGCCAGCACGATCTTCACCCTGTTTGTTATCCCGGTGACCTACTGGTTGTTCTATGCAGGAAGAACCGACGGGATCAAGCGTTAGGCAGCCGGAGTCGCCTGTGCGGTATTGGCGACTGGGAATCGGATGCTGAAGGCAGTCCCTTTCCCAACGGTGCTCTCGACGCGGATACGACCTCGATGCTCGTCGATGATTTGCTTGCATGCGGTGAGTCCCAATCCCGTGCCCCCTTTGCCCGAGGCATCCGGTCCGGATTTGGTCGTGAAGAATCGGTCGAAGATTTTCGGCAGAACCTCTTTGGGGATTCCTGCGCCGTTGTCTCGGACCGTCAGCACCACCGAATCGGTCTTCGGCTCATGCTTGACGATGATTCGAATCGTGCCGTTTTCTTTGATCGCTTGGCGAGCGTTGGTGATCAAGTTCAGGAGCAATCGCTGCAGTTGGCTGGCCGATCCGAGGATCATCGGAACGCTCGTCAACTCCTTTTGGACATCGATGCGATACTTTTGTAGTTCCTTTTCCAGCAGGACCAGAGCGTCGTTGACGGTTGCTACCAAATCGATCGGATCGAGGTTGCCGGTACCTGGACGAGCCAACCCTAGGACCAAACTGGTGATTTTCGCGCCGCGGTTTGCCGCATCGAGGATCCGCGATAAGGCTTTTTCGCGAGTCGCTTCGTCCTTGTGCCGCATGCCGAGCTTGGCATAGTTGAGGATCGTCATGAGCAGGTTGTTGAATTCGTGCGTCATGGTGCTGGTAAGCTCACCGACGCAGGCTAGGCGTTCCGAGTCGATCAGACGCTCTTCGAGCTGGGCGATCCAGCGGTCTTGGGCAGACCGATCGCTCGGGACATCATGATCGGGACCAACAACAGATTTTTGGTTTTTGCTCGACTCCATGATGGGTGTATCGGATTCTTACGGCTGGGGGATGCACCAGGATTGCTCTTGTAAGGGCAATTGTGCTAGGAAAGATTCGCGAATCTTTTCCTCATGAAATGGTTCTAGAGTAAGCCCACTTAAAGCCAATCGCATCTTATCGCCATGAACACCTTGGAAGCTTTGGAAACAATGCTAGCAATCGCCCAAGACGAGGGGATCGAGGTACGCTCCGAGTGGCTCTCGGGAGTACGGGGTGGATTGGTTAGGGTTGGGAGCAAGGCGGTGCTGTTTGTCGACCAGGCTTTGACGGTTCCCGAGCAGTTCGAGCAGGTCCGCGGTGCTCTAGGGGCGTTGGATTGGTCGCAGACGTCGCGTGGAGAACAGATGGCCGTCTGTTTGTCGAAGCCTATTTCGGACCGCTAGGGTCCGGGTGGGATTGGGCTGTTGGGTTGGTTGGCGGATTGGCTTCGGGCGCGGTCTAGATCGGTCTTGAGCTCGCGCATGTAAGCGTGCCACTGAGACTGCAGAATTCTTAGATCGCCGAACGAGTCGGTGAAGAGTTCGACGAGTTGGCCACGGGTGATGCTTCCGTGGGTTGTCTGGATCTCGGAGATTTTTCGGTAGTAGCCGATGAGTTTTTCAAAGTGCCGTTCCATCAAGAAGTGGGTCAGTCCCCAGGCTTGCCCGTAGACCTCGGCTTCTTCTTGTTGGTTCCTAGCGATATCGAACAGACCGTCGCAGACCAGCAGTCCGATGTCTGCACGGCGAGGGTCCGAGGAGACGCGGTAGTAGCTTTTGAGTCGATTTTCGTTGACTGCGCCGATACCTCCCCAACCAGCATCGCTGGAGGTTTCGAAGTAGCTAGCGAGTCCTTCGTGGGCCCATCGCAGGGCGATTTGATCGCGGGGCATAATCCCGGTGTTGCCGGCCAGTTGATGGGTCGCTTCGTGCGAGACGACTTCGATGTCGTCGTCTTCTCGGGTGAGTTTGACGAGCAGTTCGACGGTGTTGGCCAAATAGGCTGCATCTTTGGCCTGAACGGTGCCCCGAGCTCTCATTTTATTGCGTTGGAGTTCCTTGGAATGCTGTTCCAAATCGCGCATGCGCTGCGTGGTCCCTTGGTCGAAAAACACAGCGACGTTGTCCTCCGAGGACCAGTACCCAAGAGCGCCAACGAGCGACGGATCGCGTTGCTGGGAATAGCTGACGTAGTCTTGCTCTTTTCCAAAAAGGACCACTTTCATCGGCTCTTTGGGGGGCTCGAGAACGACCCCTTCGAGAGCGAACTTCATGAAGTACGACTCGTAGACTTTTTCGAGCAAGTCCAGGCGGCTCTGCCAGCGGCTCTGGCGTCGACGACCGACCTTAGTCGATCCAGTATCGTGGAGCAGGAGATAATGGTCGCTGCGAGCCAGTTCCATCGATGGGATAGGAACCGAGTCGCGCAACTGCTGCTCGGAGGATTCCCAGCCGACGACTGGCTGCTTGATCCTTTTGCGAGCTTCGAGCAGCCTGAGCATGGTCGGGTGATCGGGTTGGATTTTGTAAGCCGCGTTGCAGCATTCGCGGAACTCTTCGAGAAAACCGCTGCGCAGGGCGAAGCGGGCCGCTTGGATGTAGTCGTCGAACCGCTGCTCTTGACGCGCGACGTTTGCCAAGCGTCGGTACTCCTCGAGTTTCGTCGGCGCTTTGATCACCAAAGCCGTTTCGTGGCTGAAGGTCAACGTCCCGAGCGACGGGTGCGTGTACTCGAAGGTGCCTTGTCCGACCCCTTTGGTCCTTCCCTCCAAGAGCACGGTGACCTGAGTCCCAGGCAATCGATAGACGACAAAATCGGCGTGAGCGACCAGTCCGAGGCAGAGGGTGGCTAAGGATGCAGTCAGAATGCTTGGGAGATGCGCAATGCCTCGCGGGTGCAAACCTTTCCGTACTCGGGAGGTTGAGCCTCGGCGGGTTGAGCAAGTGGCGAGAGGATCGATCGAAGGGGTTTCGATAGTTGGTGGCTCTGTGCGCGGTTCGGGACGCTGTTCGGGACGCTGTTCGGGCTAGAAATCGGCTTTAGATCGACCCTCGTGCATCGATCACCGGGGTCATTATGGATAAGGGCTGGGGAAAAAGACAGGTTCGAGCGTCGAAACCGTCTCTCGGGGACCCACCGGGGGGGGTAGCGGAAATCTTTTGTCGTTTTTTGACCTAGTGACCAAACTAGTCACTGCTCCGGTTCACATTATCTTAACTGACGGTTAGCTCGTAGTTTAGGAATGCTCCTGGGGTCGATTTTTGGCTCTAGTAGGATTTCTTACCTAATCCTCAAAGCTAGTCTCCTGTGGACTTTGCGACGCGGAGAAGAAAAAAGTTGACTTTGCGTTTGGAAACGATAAACTGCGGTCCCATGACGCAACATGTAGTGCCATCGCGGCAGAAAAACTACTAAGGGTAGTGTTTTCGGTCGATAATGGAACTGGATGACACCTCGATTGGGAATTGCCGCAAGCGACCAGGCAACCCCATTCGAAGCGTCGGAGGCTTTTAGGAGTTTGGAGCAAGAAGCTCCCAAGAGGTCGCAAGGAACCGTGTTTTCCAAGTTGCGCAAGTAAGGGCCCCTTTTTTCCAGTCCAATCCCTCAGCGGTCCCCTATCCACTGAACCTTGGCTATTAGAAGAGCTTATTTGCTTTCCACCCCTAGTCACCCCAAATGGAGTCAATCCACAACAATGGCAATCGCAGAAATCGGCAACGAACTGAAAACTCGAACTCGAACCCCTCAGGAATTTCGAGGCAATCGCAATGGACTCAAGATCGAGACGCGGTTCTGTCCTTCTGGAGTAAGCGACCCTTTTGATACCGTCGAGTGGGAGACCCGCAGTGCGGCGATCAAGGACGAGAATGGCAAGGTGCTATTCGAGCAGACCAATTGCCAGATCCCTTCGACATGGAGCCAATTGGCGACCAATGTGGTGGTGAGCAAGTACTTTTATGGGGATCCGAAGAACACCGATGAGCGGGAGTATTCGGTCAAGCAATTGATCCATCGGGTTACAAGAACGGTTGCCGATTGGGGTCTTCAGGACGGGTACTTCGACCAGCCTGCAGATGCGGAGCGATTCTACAAGGATCTGACTTGGCTGTGTCTTCATCAGTACGGTTCGTTCAATTCTCCGGTATGGTTCAACGTTGGACTCTTCCAGCAGTATCAGGTCGTTGGTACCAAGTGCAATTGGCACTACAACGTCGAGGAGGGCAAGCTTGAGCAACCCGAGAACCCTTACGAGTACCCGCAAGCATCGGCTTGTTTCATCCAGAGTGTGGATGACAACATGGAAGACATCATGCGCCTGGCGGCCAGCGAAGCGATGCTCTTTAAGTTTGGTTCAGGGACCGGGACAGACCTCTCGACGATCCGTTCGAGTCGCGAGCAGCTCTCGGGCGGTGGCAAGCCCAGTGGTCCTTTGTCGTTCATGCGAGTCTACGACCAGATCGCAGCGGTGGTCAAATCCGGTGGCAAGACCCGGCGAGCGGCCAAGATGCAGTCGATCAAGGTATGGCATCCGGACGTGATGGACTTTATCGAGTGCAAGTGGAAAGAAGAGCAAAAAGCGCACGCTCTGATCCGCGAAGGTTACGAATCGAACTTCAACGGCGAGGCCTACTCGTCGGTGATGTTCCAGAATGCGAACTTGTCGGTTCGCCTGACCGATGAGTTCATGCAAGCGGTACGTGACGATCAAGTTTGGAGCACGCGATGGATTTCGGACAAGCCGAAAGAGGCGCCGCCCAAGTACCGCGCTCGAGAGGTGCTCAACCGAATGGCCGAGTGCGCTTGGAATTGCGGAGATCCGGGTGTTCAGTACGACACGACGATCAACCAGTGGCACACTTGTCCAAACAGCGGACGGATCAACGCGAGTAACCCTTGTTCGGAATACATGTTCCTGGACAACACGGCTTGCAATCTTTCCTCGATCAACTTGATGAAGTTCCGTCGCGCCGACGGCTCGTTTGACAACCAAGGCTTCATGGCCGCTTGCCGATTGTTCTTCATCGCGCAGGAGATCTTGGTCGATCATGCGGCCTATCCGACCGACAGGATCGCTTACAACAGCCACCGGTTCCGTCCGCTTGGGCTCGGCTACTCCAACCTTGGCTCGTTAATCATGACCAATGGGGCTTCTTACGATTCCCCGATGGCCCATGGCTTGTGCGGCTCGATCACCGCATTGCTCCATGGAGCGGCCAATCTGGCCAGCGCCGAGATGGCAGGTGTCGTCGGAGCCTTTGCCGAGTATCCCGAGAATTCCGAACCGATGATGCGCGTCATGCAAATGCATCGCAACGCCGTTGAACAGATTCCCGATGCAGGTCCAAGGTATCTCAAGGACGCGGCTCGCGAGGTATGGGACAAGGTCTTGGAGGCCGGGCGTATCCATGGGTTCCGCAATGCACAGGCCACTGTGCTTGCACCGACTGGAACGATCAGCTTCATGATGGATTGCGATACGACCGGTATCGAACCGGACATCGCGTTGGTCAAGTACAAGCAGCTCGCAGGCGGTGGCATGCTCAAGATCGTCAACGGCTCGGTTCACTTGGGTCTGCAGAACCTCGGGTACACCCCTGAGCAGATCAAAGACATCGAGAAGTACATCAACGATCGCGATACGATCGAGGGAGCACCGCATGTCAAGCAAGAGCATTTGCCGGTCTTCGATTGTGCATTCACCCCAGCCAACGGCACACGCAGCATCCGATGGCAAGCCCACGTCGAGATGATGGCCGCCGCTCAACCGTTCCTATCCGGTGCGATCAGCAAGACGGTTAACATGCCTTCGGATACGACCGTCAAGGACATCGCTGACGCTTACTATTGGGGTTGGGAACTTGGCCTCAAAGCCGTTGCAATCTACCGCGATGGATCCAAGCAAAGCCAGCCGCTTTCGACCAAATCCGAGTCGAAAAAGGCCGAAGAAGCCGAAGCGGCCAAGGTTGTCGAGAAGGTGGTTTACAAAGCGCGTCGGGAGCGATTGCCCGATACCCGCAACTCGGTGACCCATAAGTTCAGCATCGCTGGACATGAAGGCTACATCAACGTAGGACTCTACCCAGACGGTCGGCCAGGCGAAGTCTTCATCACCATGGCCAAAGAAGGCAGCACCATCGGTGGGCTGATGGATAGTTTCGGTACGGCAATCTCCTTGTCCCTGCAATATGGGGTCCCCTTGGAAGTCCTGGTCAATAAGTTCAGCCATACCCGGTTCGAACCCAATGGCCATACCACCAATGCCGACATTAGGATCGCTAAGAGTGTGGTCGACTACATCTTCCGCTGGATGGGTCTGACGTTCCTGGCTGGTTATCGCGAGGAGCAAAAGGCCAAAGCCGATTTGATCTCAGGCAATGAGAGCAACCAAGTCAGCAAGCAAACGGGCAATCAAGCGGCTGCGACTCCGATCGTGACGATCAAGTCCACGAGTGCATCGTCGGCAGCATCTTCGACCGAGTCGACCAGCGAATCGATCCGAACCGAAGCTCGATTCGTGAATCACGAGGACAAGAGTCCGACTTGGGCCGTCTCCTCGACGGCGATCCGTGAGGACAGCCGAGCCGAACAGTTTTCGCGATTCCAAAGCGACGCTCCGGGATGCGATAACTGCGGATCGGTCACGGTCCGCAACGGCAACTGCTATTTGTGCCACAACTGCGGCAACAGCCTTGGCTGTAGCTGATCGAATCGCTTACCGATCGACCAAGGGCTCCGTCGGCATATGCTGGCAGAGCCCCAAGGGCACGTGAGTTTCTACTTCAACTCCGAGCACCTGCCGTGTAGCTCTTGGCACCGCCGATCGCGGTTTTACACAGCGCAATCTTGTTGAAACCCAACTGAGAAAACACTCAGCTAGCATTGCAGTCTCCGCATGCTTTCATTCGTACCAGGCACCTGCTGGGGCCGAGCCAGGATTTGCTAGCAGTGCTAGCCGTCAGGTGCCCGATTCCGGTGCCGGGCACCTGCTGGGGCTGAGCCAAGATTTGCTAGCCGGATTCCGGTGCCAGGCACCTGCTGGGCCGAGCTTGATTTGCTAGCAATGCACGGCGTCAGGTGCCCGATTCCGGTGCCAGGCACCTGTTGGGGCCGCCGGGCGATGAGTTTCGCTAGCATTCTGCTGCCGTTCGGCAGTCGGATTCCGGTGCCAGGCAGTCGGATTCCGGTGCCAGGCACCTGCTGGGCC
>Ga0315905_10000934_pt1 | contig 31789 bp, 31 predicted proteins | sample LakEriMetagenome_5_FD_203522 | JGI IMG/M metagenome (GOLD analysis project Ga0315905, IMG submission 203522) | Freshwater fungal communities from buoy surface, Lake Erie, Ohio, United States - Buoy 4 MA121 | ecosystem: Environmental > Aquatic > Freshwater > Lake | place: USA: Lake Erie, Ohio... | reverse complement strand
ATGCAGATGTTTTAATCACATTTTCAAATGGCGCTCGGGCATCATTTACTAATTCAGATCTTGCGGCGGCGCGTAAACCTAAATTTTATATTCTAGGAACAACCGGTGCGATAACTGGTAATTGGGATCCAGCAGCTGCTTTAGCACCGGCTGATTTGCCGGCAATCCTCACGGTGCATCACTCCGACGGAACTGATGAAGTAATCCCAAACTCACTTGCTAATCCTTATTCATTTCACCAAAGCGTCGTTGCATATCTAAACCACAACACCCCAATGAATGTGACAACTCGTCAATCTCGTGATGTAGTTGCAATTATGCAAGCAGCGGAAGAGTCTGCGCTATCAAATGGTCGTTCGGTAACACCTTTACTTATTAAATGAAAACCACTCGCTGGGGATTAATTGGTGCAGGTTGGATTGCAACCAAAGCAATTGCGCCAGCGATGCATACACAACCTAACGCGATAGTTCAAGCAGTAGCTAGCAGTGATCTAAAACGTGCACAGCTGCTAAACCCAATTACTATTCACAATAGTTATGAAGCGCTGATAAATGATCCATTAGTTGATGCGGTTTATATCAGCCTTCCTAATCACTTACATTGTGAGTGGAGTGTGAAGGCTCTTAACGCCGGCAAGCATGTTTTGTGTGAAAAACCATTTGCGATGAACGTTTCAGAGGTTGAATCCATGGTTTACGCCGCTCGTGATAATAATCGACTATTAGTTGAGGCAGTTAGTGCTATGTGGCATCCAAGGATGAAGCGGTTAGTTGATTACGTAAAAGCTGGAAACATTGGTGAAGTAGTTTCTATTGATTCATCCTTTACTTTCCCGGCCTCCCTTAAAGGAAATTATCGACTCTCCCCAGCTATGGGAGGGGGTGCCCTTTTTGATGTCGGTATTTATCCACTCCACGCGATCACAGCGCTAATCGGTGATGATGCAAGTACAGTAATTAAAAGTTGTGATGTAAAAATTGGACCTACCGGAATTGATCTAACAAGTAGATGGACGATGAGTATTAATGATTTAATCACCGCTACTGGCTTGGCTTCATTTGAAATGCCCGAGAACCAAAGTTTGATCATCCGTGGTGAGAAGAGCTCTGCCGAACTTATTGGGAGCCAAGCATTTACCTCATGGCACACTGCAAGTAGCTTGCGATTAGGTGAGCAAATTGAAGAATTTGAAGCGGTGGACCCATACATGCTTATGATTGAAAATTTTGGTAAAAAAATTCATGGTCAAGAAAGTTGGGTTCTCCCACTCGAAACATCAATATCGGTTCAGAAAATGCTCGGCCAACTACAAAACTCTCACTAGTTAGCCAGCGTGCCCTAGAAACTCATAATTTGGTCATCCTAGGTTGCAGCCCTACCCGCCCCACATGTTTTTTAATCAATATCCCCAATAAAGTACTGATGTGAATAAACCTTTATGGAGCCCAAGCCAAGATGTGATTTCTCAAAGCTCTGTCTACAAACTCATGCAAACTTTAAAGATAAATGATTATCAATCACTACATACTTGGAGCATAAATAATTTAGAACAATTTTGGTCAATAGCATGGGATCAATCTCAAATTTTAGGTGAAAAGGGTGAGAGATCCTATATTCCTGCTGATTACATACCAGAGGCAAAATTTTTTCCAGATGCAACACTTAATGTTTGTGAGAACTTATTAAGTAATAAATATAAGGATGAAATTGCCATCACGAGTATTTTAGAAAATGGTGATAATCTCAAAATTTCTTGGGCTGAGCTGCGAAAGAATGTTTTCAATTGTGCAAATGCAATGTTAAATGAGGGTGTAAAGCCTGGCGATCGTGTCGTAGCTTGGGCGCCAAATAAGAGTCAGACAGTCATATATACCCTAGCTGCGCTAAGTATTGGAGCTGTTACAAGTACTGCCTCACCTGACTTTGCACCAGCAGCAGTCCTTGATCGATTTACACAAATAAAACCAGTACTTTTACTTTCTAGTCCCTCCTATCAATACAATGGGAAAACAATTGATTGTTTAAAAAGTCTTAATGAGATTGTAAATGGTTTACCTACATTAAAAAAAGTAATCTTAACGGATATTTCATCAGATAAGTATGAAAATTGGGATAGTTGGTTAGATCCCTTTAAAGATATGAGCTTTGAGTATAAAAAATTCTCATTTGATCATCCAGGATTTATATTATTTTCAAGTGGCACAACAGGTAAGCCAAAATGTATCGTACATCGAGCAGCTGGAGTGTTGTTAAAATTAAGAGCAGAACAGCTTTTTAGTTTTGACATAGATGAAAGCGATAAGGTTTTCTTTTTTACTACGTGTGGCTGGATGATGTGGAACTGGCTTATTTTTATCTTAGGTAGTTCAGCTTCCATCGTGCTTTATGATGGCAGTCCAGCTTATCCAAATCTTCATCGCTTACTAGAAATAGCTGAAAATGAAAAATGTACCAGGCTAGGGCTTTCAGCAAAATATATTGATCTGCTTAGAAAATCTGAAACTAACTATACGGATGAATTTCAATTCAATAATCTTAAAACTATTATGTCTACTGGCTCCGTTTTATCACCGGACGGATTTGAATTTGTTTACCAGAATATAAAATCAGATATCCAACTTGCCTCAATTTCTGGTGGTACTGATATTTGTGGTTGTTTTATCGCCGCTGTACCAATTCTTCCAATATATTCTGGGGAGATTCAAGGTGCATGCTTGGGAATGGCTATAGATGTTTTAGATGATGATGGCAATTCCTTGCCCGTAGATTTAAAAGGAGAGCTAGTTTGCTTAAAAGCTTTTCCATCAATGCCAATAGGTTTTTGGGGAGATGAACGAAATTCTAATTTTAAGCAATCTTATTTCTCAAAATTTGAAGGGGTATGGACGCATGGTGACTTTGCATCCAAGACAATAAATTCTGGCTTTATCATCCATGGCCGAAGTGATGCAACTTTAAATGCCAAGGGAGTGAGAATTGGTACTGCTGAAATCTATCGTGTGGTGGAAGGTTTAGCAGAAATACAAGAATGTTTAGCAGTTGCACAAGAGTTTGAAAATGACTCTCGAGTAATTCTCTTTGTAATTTTAAGGCCTGGTGATACCTTGTCGCAAGAAATAAAGGATTTAGTAACTAAAGCTCTTAAAACGCAGGCAAGCCCTCGCCACGTGCCAGATCTAATTATTCAGGCACCAGAATTTCCAAAAACTAAGAGTAATAAGCTAGTTGAACTTGCTGTCGCTGATCTTATTAATGGTAGGCCAGTTAGAGATAAAAATAGCTTAGCAAATCCTGATTCTTTAACCTGGTTTATTAACCTAGACTTGAAAAGTGGAATAAATTTATAGAATATTTATTACTTATCTTTAAAAATTATGATAGTTTACAAATATAGATACTCAAAAGAAATCCTTGTGGGTCAAGTTTTTACTTTTTGGAGGGTAAATGAGTAAAGTATTTTTATTTGTCGAAGTAAATGTTAAACCTGGAAAAATGGATGAGTTTGTTAACAAAATTAAAGCTCACGCCGCAGTTATCCGTACTGAGGCTGGGTGTGAGTTTCTAGATATCTACCGTAATACTCAAAAATCAGATGTATTAAATGTCTGGGAGATTTGGAGTGATCGCCCAGCCTGGGATGCGCATATGGTTAATGAAAATAGCAAAGCGTGGCAGAAAGTTGCACAAGATTATGTCTTTGGCGAAAGCATCACTGTAATGAAAAACTTGGATTAATAAGGTTAGTAACACTAGGTAGCAATGAGTAGAAAACTAGTAGCAGGTGTTGACTCCTCAACCCAATCGGTAAAAGTTGTAATAAGAGATGCTGATACTGGTGATTTAGTAAGGCAAGGAAAAGCTGCCCACCCAGATGGTACTGAGGTTGATCCAGCGCACTGGTTAAGCGCCTTAGATAAAGCAACTGAAGCAGCTGGTGGATTCTCTGATGTCTCAGCAATCTCTGTTGCCGGTCAGCAACATGGTTTTGTTGCTATAGATAAAGATGCCAAAGTAATTAGGCCAGCCCTACTTTGGAATGATCTGCGATCGGCAAAGGCTGCTGCAGATTTAAACCAAGAGTTTGGTGGACCAAATGAAACTGCAAAGGCAATCGGATCGATTTTAGTTGCCTCTTTTACTGTTTCTAAGGTGAGATGGCTAGCTGAAAATGAAAGTGAGAATGCTAAGAAATTAGCCGCTATCGCACTTCCCCATGATTGGATCTCTTGGCAGCTGCAAGGTGGCGTTGATTTTAATAAGTTATTTACCGATAGAAGTGATGCCTCTGGTACTGGGTACTTTTCATCAGTTACAAATCAATATCGAAAAGATTTATTAGCAATTGCTTTAAAAGATGATCGCGAGATACACCTACCTAAGATCGCAACATTTGATCAGTTTGCAGGTCATACAAAGAGCGGGATCCCTATTGCAGCAGGAGCTGGTGATAATGCTGCGGCTGGTTTTGGGTTAGGCGCTAAAAGTGGAGACCTAATTATTTCACTTGGTACAAGTGGCACAGCTTTTTTTGTTTCAGATACGCCAACAGCTGATCCAACTGGGGCGGTGGCTGGTTTTGCAGATCTGACTGGAAGATACCTACCGTTAGTTTGCACCTTAAATGCAGCCAGAGTTTTAGATGTTGCTTCTAAATTATTAGGCAAAACTCATGATGAGATTGGTTACTTGGCGTTAGCAGCAAAACCTGGTGCACAGGGATTAACTATGCTGCCTTACTTTGAAGGTGAGCGCACACCAAATCGTCCAAATGCAAAAGGTTTATTAGCAGGAATTACGAACAGTAATTTAACTGCTGAAAATATTTCTAGAGCTGCGATTGAAGCAATTTTATGTAGCTTAATTGATTCCTTTGACACCTTAAAAAGTAGTGGTGCAAAGATTGAAAGAGTAATGGTTATTGGTGGGGCGGCTAAAAATCCTGGAGTAGGCCCTATTGCTTCTGCAATTTTAGGTCGAGAGGTAATGACATTTCCGCCAATGGAATTAGTTGCTGATGGAGCTGCTAGGCAAGCTGCTTGGGCATTACTTGGTGAGCTTCCTAGTTGGAAGATTCCAGATGTAATCACATCATTTGAAAAGCACTCAGAAAATGTTCTAGAGCAACATCGCAAACTAAAAGCTAATTCAGAGGCATTAGACAGTATTACCTTTTAATCATTTTTCTTAAGGGTGCAGCGTTCAAAATCACCCATCTTTTTAATCTTTAATTTGTTCGATATTTCAAGAATTCCAATTTTCCCATAGGCTTTGCTTATGACCGTTCTGGTATTCGGAAGTTTAAATCTAGATTTAGTGGCGTATGCCAATCAATTACCAGCTCTTGGTCAAACTGTTACAGGTGATAAGTTACTACGCTTTCCTGGTGGCAAAGGATTAAATCAGGCTATTGCTGCTAAGCGTTCTGGTGCGCAAGTTTTAATGGTTGGCTGCCTTGGAAAAGATAGTGAGGGCGATTATTTAAATCAAGTATTACTTGATGAAGGAATTGATTCAAGGTTTATTACTAGAGTTGAAAAGCAAACTGGAATTGCAGTTATTGAAGTTTCTGCAGATGCCCAAAATAGAATTCTAATAATTCCTGGAGCTAACTCAATGGTTGAATTTAGTGATCATTACTTAACTAGTTTAGCTAAGCCAGCAGTTTGCCTTGCTCAACTTGAAACCCCGATAGGTGAAGTTGAAAAGTTTATAGTCAATGCACACAAAGCCGGCAGTCTTACTATATTAAATCCTGCTCCAATTCAAAAACTTAACCCACAGATTATTTCAGCTTGTGATTATTTGGTAGTTAATGAAACTGAAGGTTCATTTCTAACTGGAAAAGCAGTTGAGAAAGTAAGTAAAGATGAAGCTCAAGAAATTGGGAAAAAATTAATCAAACTTGGTGCAAAGCGAGTAGTAATAACTCTGGCTGAGCAAGGCAGTTTATATATAGATGAGCAGAGGCAAATTTATACTCCAGCATTTAAAATCAATGCCATCGATACTACGGCTGCTGGGGATGCATTTTGTGGCGCGCTAGCAACCTCACTTTCAAATGATTTGCCAATAGATTATTGTCTAAAGTTTGCTACTGCAGCTGGAGCACTTGCTGCTACCAAGGCGGGTGCGGTGCCATCGCTACCAAAAACTGATGAGATATTGTCAATGCTCTCATCTGTGCAGTAAGTTTTAGCCATGATTAAAAATGGAATTCTCCACCCACAACTTGCTTCACTACTCGCAAGATTTCGACATGTAAATGCAATTGCAATTGTTGATGGTCCATTTCCTACCTATCCAAATGTAGAGACTGTAGAGCTTGCAATTACTATGGGGTGGCCAACAATTCCACAAGTATTAGATGAGATACTTCCACATCTTCAAATTACATCTTTAGTCTTAGCCAATGAGTTTGAAGAGAAAGTTGATAGCCAAACTGTTCAAAGTTATCTAAAGCACCACAAAGGAATTACAACCACCAAAATCCCACACTCTCAATTTAAGGTTGAGGTCGGGCAATGCTTGGGGATAATCCATACGGGAGATGCGATCCCCTACAGCTCAGTAATCCTCAAATCAGGCTGAACTAAATTGATTCGTAAAACTTAATTTAAATGCTAAATTCTGCATCCAAAGTTCTTAACAAATAAGTATTTTCTTATCCGCTAAGGTTAAGTCATGGCAGCGGCGAATACTAAGGAAATATCCGATCTAGCAAGAGATATCCGTTTACAAGTTTTACTTACGATTAAAAATGCTGGAATGGGACATATCGGAGGTGACTTCTCAGTTACGGATATATTAGCAACTCTATTTAGTGCTGTTTTAAAAGTTGACCCAAAAAATCCTAATAAAATAGATCGAGATCGATTAATTCTAAGTAAGGGTCATGCTGCAGTTGCTCTTTATTCGGCATTGGCACTTCGTGGTTTCTTCCCTATTGATGATCTTAAAACTTTTGCAAAACCATTGAGCAGTTTAAATGGGCATCCGAATCGCAACAAAGTTCCTGGGGTAGAGTCAAATACCGGACCACTTGGGCATGGATTTCCAATTGCGGTTGGAACTGCAATTGGCTCTCAGCTTAATAATAATCAAAGTCGTACATTTGTAATTCTAGGTGATGGAGAGCTGCAAGAAGGTAGTAATTGGGAGGCAGCAATGTTTGCTGGGCATCGAAAACTTACAAATTTGATCGCTGTTATTGACCATAATGGATTTCAGCAAGGGAGCCCTATCTCAAGAACTAATGATCTATCGCCACTTGACAAAAAATTTGAGTCATTTGGTTGGGAGGTAAGAGTAATAAATGGGCACGATTATCAATCTTTACTCTCTGCCTTTACAGATGTGCAAACCAAACCACGAGTTGTTATTGCACAAACTGTTAAGGGTAAAGGAGTTGATTTTATGGAAAACAAAGCTGAATGGCACCACAAAGTCCCCTCTGCTGAACAATATGAAGCAGCACTTCTACAATTAAGTAAACAATGACTCTAAGTAGGATTGAAGAGTTTGATAATCGAATAATTTTTGCAAAAACTCTAATAAAACTTGCGCAGGAAAATCCAAAGATTGTAGTTGTTTGTAATGATTCTATTGGCTCCAGCAATTTGACTGAATTTAGAGATCTTTTCCCTGAAAGATTAATAGATGTGGGTATCGCTGAACAAAACATGGTAGGTATTGCAGCTGGATTGGCTAACTCTGGCTTAATTCCATTTGTCTGCGCAGCTTCACCTTTCTTAACGGGCCGTGCACTCGAACAAATAAAAGCTGACGTTGTTTACTCCAGAGCAAATGTAAAGCTTTGTGGTATGAGTCCTGGGGTTGCATATGGTGAACTTGGTCCAACTCATCATTCAATTGAGGATATTGCCTGGATGCGCGCATTAGATTCATTAACCATTGTGCTACCAGCAGATGAAATGCAAACCAAAGAAGCTCTAATCTGGGCTGCAAATACTGAAGGACCAGTATTTATGCGAATTGGTAGATTTAAAGTTCCATCCGTTTCGCAAGGTATGAACCCTGCATTTGTTCCAAATAAAGCAATGCGAATAATAGATGGTACAGATATTTCAATAATTGCGGCCGGAACTTTAGTTTCTAGAGCAATAGAAGCAGCATTACAGTTGAAGTCTGAGGGAATATCTGCTCGTGTTATTAATCTTTCCACAGTAGTCCCACTTGATAGAACTGAAATTTTAGCCGCGGCCAAAGAAACTAAAGGAATAATTACAGTTGAAGAGTCAGTAACTCGAGGGGGCATTGGTGGTGCGATAGCCGAACTTGTTGTTCAGAATAACCCAGTCCCCATGAAGCTTTTGGGAATTGATACATTTGCGCCCACTGGTTCCGCCTCATTTTTGCTTGAACACTTTGGGTTAACGGCTATTAATATTGTTAACTCTGCTCGAGAGCTTTTAAATAATGGAGAATAGCTCTCCGGTTATTCTGGCAATCGATCAAGGTAGCGGATCTACCAAAACTCTTGCTATTGATTTAAAGGGTCAAGTACTGGATCAGTTTGAAGAAAAAATCTCTACAACTTTCCCCAAGCCGGGTTGGGTAGAACAAGATCCTCAGGAAATTTGGCAATCTACTATAAATGCATCAAAGAAGATCACTAAGCAATACAAAATTGCTGCAGTAGGTTTAAGTGTTCAAAGAGAATCAATACTTATTTGGGATCGGAAAACTGGTGAAGCTTTAACTCCAGTAATTACTTGGCAAGATAGAAGGGCCTCTGAATTAGCAGAATTACAAAGTCCTAATTCCCTAAGAGTAAAAGAGATCAGTGGCTTGCAACTAGATCCTATGTTTTCGGCATTAAAGATTCAATGGTTGCTAGAAAATTATAATTTTGGGGGGGCTGATGTATGTATCGGGACCATAGATTCATGGATTGCTTTCAACCTTGGTGCAGGACATATCATCGAAGTGGGAAGTGCTAGTCGCACGCAACTACTAGATATAGAAAATGGTAATTGGAGCGAAGAGCTTTTGAATATCTTTAAAATTCAACGCAGTAGCCTGCCTAAAGTTTGCGGTTCTGACGAAAAGCATATGTGTACAAATATGCGAGCATTAGGCTTAGACAATCAAGTGCCATTATCTGGAATTATGGGAGATTCTCATGCTGCACTATTTGCCCATCAGGGCTGGAGATTAGGAAACTTCAAAGCTACGCTCGGTACCGGAACTTCTATAATGGGTGCCACTGAACATAATGCACAAACAATTGCTTGGTCTGTTTCTGGGAAGATAACAAGAGCTGCCGAAGCCAATATTCTTTCAACCGGATCAACACTATTGTGGTTGGCAGAATTATTCGATACGGCTCCAGATGAACTGGCAAAGCTTGCAGAAGAGTCAACCCAACATGTGCAATTTGTGCCCGCATTTAATGGTTTGGGAGCTCCGTGGTGGGATCGCCAAGCACAAGCAATAATTACAGGATTTACACGTGGCAGTAGTCGAGCTGACTTAGCGGCAGCGGCCTTACGTTCTACCGCTGCACAAATAAATGATGTTCTAGAGGATTTTTCTAAATCCTCCATTGTTATAAATACTTTGAATGCTGATGGTGGTGGGGTAAGAAATTCATATTTAATGCAACTGCTATCTGATCTAAGTGGAAAAGAAATTAAATCGTCAAAACTTGCCGAACTTTCTGCGTTTGGAGCTGCAATGGTTGCAGCCCTAGGTGCAAAACTTTTGAGTATTTCAGAAATTGAAAGTATAAATCTAGAGTATGACCAATATAAACCAACGCTAACTGAAAAAATGCGTCAGGAAAATCTCTTGATTTGGCGTAGGGCGCTCTCTGCCTCTCGAGTTAAAAACTGAGAAAGATCTGTTCATTAATGGAAGAATCTCGTAAGATCTAGGTACGCTAAAGAGAAGGCAGAATTAGTATGGGTAAATTGACATTTGGTGCAGGTATTTGGGCATTCGGACAATTTGTCGATCGATATGCAGGCGATGGTTATGGGCCAACTCGTTCAAGTCAACAAATGATTGAAGATGCTGCGCGAGTTCCTGGATTAAAACATTTGGATATAAATGTGCCATTCGATATACCAGAGCGTACTGCAACCGAAATAAAGAAAATGTTAGATGATAATGAACTAATTTGCCGTGCGACAACACCACATATTTATATGAGAGAGTATGCAAAGGGTTCATTTACCAATCCCGATGCAAAACTTCGATCCAAAACTAAAGATCGAGTTCGTGAAGCTATTTCTGCAGCAAAAATACTAGGCGCTACCTATGTGAAGTTTTGGCCAGGCCAAGACGGCTTTGATTTTCCGCTACAAGCAGATTACATGCAAATTTGGGATTATACGATTGATGGTATTCGTGATCTTGCAAATGAAAATCCTGATATTCAATTTGCAATTGAATACAAATGTAAAGAACCGCGAGTTCATATGACGCTAGCAACAGCTACAAAAACCTTACTTGCAATTAGTGAAATGAAAGTTAATAACGTTGGTATTGTTATGGACTTTGGCCATTCACTAATGGCTCAAGAGACTCCGGCAGAATCTTTGCTACTTATACACAGACATGGAAAACTCGTTAGTGCCGAGCTCAATGATAATTGGCGAGGGTGGGATGATGATTTACCTGTTGCATCAGTTCATTTGTTTGAAACGATTGAATATATGCTTGCACTTCGCAGTATTAATTGGACTGATCCGATTTTGCTTGATCAATTTCCTTTCCGTGAAGATCCTGTAAGAGCACTAACTCGTAGCATTGAAATTATTAAATATCTTGAAGAAGTTTGTGATCGCATTGATATCACTGAACTAAATCAAGCTCGTAATGCTCAAGATGCACTTGCCGCCCAAGCCACCATCTGGGATGCCTTAATGAAAGAGAAGCGCTTTTCAAGGTAGACCTGGTTTGGCTTTTTGCTGATTATCAGATTACTCCTGTGGGCAACTGGAGCGAAAACAGAGGATTCAGAGGGGATTAACCTACTTTTATAACATTTAAGTGATAATAAATTAATATTACTACGACTTCTCATCTATGCGCAGTTTATGTAGGCTCTACTTAAGTTCGTGATCCGCGGACCCCTATAGGAGGAAATAAATGAAAATAAAGTTCTCACGCAAGGCGCTTGTAGCGATGCTTGCAGTGTCTGCTTTAACTTTATCAGCATGCTCATCATCAAGTGATGATGCTTCTGGTGATATTAAAGTAAGTTTGATCTTAAAAAATCAAACAAACCCATTCTTCGTCTCCATGGTTAAAGGTGCCGAAGCAAAGGCAGCTGAACTAGGTCTTGATCTAACAATTAGCTCAGGTAAAGAAGAAGGCGATGATGCAGCACAAATCACAGCAATTGAAAATGCGATTTCTGCAAAGCATGCTGGAATTGTTATCACAGTAATGTCTACAAATGTTAACGCAGCAATTACCAAAGCTCGCGAAGCAGGATTACTTGTGATCGCTTTGGATACACCAACAGATCCAGCTGATATTGCTGACATCACATTTGCAACCGATAACCGTGAAGCTGGAAGGCTAATTGGTCAATGGGGCGCAAAGAAACTTGGTGGCCAGAAGGCTGTAATTGCACTTCTAAACATTTTCGATGATCGTGTATCACCAGTAGATTATCTACGTGATAATGGATTCCTAGAGGGTATGGGAATTCCTACAAATGATCCAAACAAAATGGCTGATGAGGCTAAAAAAGGTAAGTACTCTGGCGGTGACTACGAAATCGTAGGTAACGTAGCTACTGGTGCTAACGAAGATGGTGGACGTACTGGCATGGAAAAATTACTTGCTAAGAATCCAAACATCAATATTGTCTACACAATCAATGAACCAACTGCTATTGGTGCTTGTGCTGCCCTAAAGGCTGCTAAGAAGACTGCAATCATGGTTTCTGTTGATGGTGGACTTTCAGGTATCGAGGCTGTTAAGAGCGGTTGCATTGGAGCTACATCACAGCAGTATCCATTGCGAATGGCTGATTTTGGCCTTCAAGCCATCTATGACCTTGTGAAGACAGGAAACAAGCCAGCGGTTACTGCTGGTAAAGATTTCTTCGACACAGGCGTTACGTTAATTACTGATGACCCACAAGATGGTGTTACATCAGAGAGCACACAATATGGAATTGATAACGCTTGGTAAATCCAAGTTTTCATCAAAACATAAGTAAGTAGTAAAGAGTTAGTGAGGGCGGTTAGATTTTTGGCCGCCCTTGCTAATTTAGGTAGTACTCTTTAAGTTAGTACCGAGAAAGTTAGAGTTAGCACCTACGCGCAAGTTGTGAGGAGATTTTAATGAGTAAAGTTGATACTCAAGATGCCGCAGCCGAATTTATGGGCCGAGCGTCAAACTCTCAAAAAATACAGGGAATTCTTCATCGATATCCATGGCTGAGTTCAGCACTAGTACTTTTGATTGCCAGTATTACTTTTAGTTTTTTTAATGAAAATTTCCTAACACCCGGCAATCTCTCACTGATACTCCAACAGGTGGCAATAGTGGGCGCAATTGCAGCGGGTCAAACTTTAATTATTTTAACTGCGGGAATCGATTTATCCTGTGGCGCAATCGCAATTTTTGTATCGATGGTCATGGCAAAAAGCTTCTCAGGAGATTGGAGTAACCCAGATGATGGAATACCGGTATTTTGGGCCTTTGTTCTTGGCCTATTGGTTGGAACCTTAGCGGGAGCATTTAATGGATACCTGGTAACTAGATTTAAATTACCTCCATTTATTGTCACTTTAGGAACACTGAATGTTTTCATAGCTTTTACCTTAATTTACGCGTCTGGTAGAACGATTTCGACAAATGAATTACCCCAATTTTTTCTAGTATTAGGAACTTACATAGATGTGGGCGAGTTCAGCATTACCTATGGAGTTTTGATGATGATTTTAATTTACCTAATTTTAGCTTTCGCACTGCGCTTTACTGGATGGGGTAGACACGTCTATGCAGTAGGTGATGACCCAAATGCCGCCCGATTAGCTGGTATCCAGGTAAATAGAGTTTTGATGTCTGTATATATGGTTGCTGGATTAGTTTTTGCGATAGCAGCCTGGATAATTATGGGTAGGGTTACTGTGGCAAGTCCTAATACTGGTCCTGATTTAAATTTGGACACTATTACTGCGGTGGTAATTGGTGGCACCTCACTCTTTGGTGGTCGAGGCGCCATATTTGGCTCCCTAATTGGCGCTGTAATTGTTGGTGTATTTCGTAATGGTTTAACGCTGGCTGGAGTTGACTTGTACTATCAAATTCTTGCCGTTGGATTATTAATTATTTTTGCCGTAACAGTAGATCAGTGGATTAGAAAGGCACGAGCATGAGTACAGCAGCTGTATTACAAGCTAAAAATATTATAAAAACTTTTGGTCGTGTCGTTGCATTAGATGGTGCTGATTTAGAATTATTCCCAGGTGAGGTGCTTGCCGTAATCGGTGATAATGGCGCCGGTAAATCAACCTTAATTAAATGTTTATCAGGTGCTGAAACGCCTGATACTGGCAGTATTGAGATTGATGGCCAAACAGTATCCCTAAGGCGACCACAAGATGGGCGCGAAGCTGGCATTGAGACGGTGTATCAGACATTAGCGATATCTCCTGCCCTGGATATTGCATCAAATTTATATTTAGGGCGTGAAATAAGAAAGAAGGGTCCTGCTGGATTAATTTTCAGAATTTTAGATACCTCAGGAATGAAAAAACAAGCAAAAGATCACATATCAGCTTTAGGTATTGGCACAATTCAAAATATGAGCCAAGCGGTTGAAACTTTATCTGGTGGACAGCGCCAAGCGGTCGCTGTTGCAAGAGCTGCAGCATTTGGCCAACGATTAATTATTTTAGATGAACCTACAGCTGCCCTTGGAGTTAGAGAATCAAATCAGGTTTTAAAGTTAATTGAATCTCTTCGCGAGCGCGGAATGCCAGTAATCCTTATTTCTCACAATATGCCGCAGGTGTTTGAGGTTGCAGATCGTATTCAGGTAATGCGACTTGGTAAGAGAGTTGCTGTGGTAACTCCAAAGACTCATGATATGAAGGATGCGGTTGCGATCATGACCGGAGCGGTAAAGATTGACCCTAAGGATCAGACACTAAAGCCAGTTCGGTGATCTTAGAAACCTCAGTAGCAATTGTTGGCTCTGGGATGGGTGGCGCCACTACCGCCTATGGATTAGCGCAAGCTGGTATTGATTGCTTAGTTATTGAGCGCGGTGATTTTGTTAAAAAAGAGGATGCTAATTGGTCTGCCCAGGAAATATTTATAAATCAAAAGTATAAGCCAAATGAAAAATGGCTAGATGAAAAAGGTAAATCCTTTACCCCTGGTGTTCATTACATAGTTGGTGGTAATACCAAAGTTTATGGCTCCTCACTTCCAAGATTTAGAGAGAGTGATTTCCAAGAGATTAAACATAAAGAGGGGACTTCACCTGCCTGGCCATTTACCTATCAAGATCTAGAGCCGTACTACTGCCAAGCAGAGCAGTTATATAAAGTTCATGGTGCAACTGGTGAGGACCCAACTGAACCACCGCGCAGTCAACCATTTCCATATCCAGCATTAACTCATGAAAAATATATTTCAAACTTGGCAGCTAAATTAACTGCAGCCGGTGTTAAGCCCCATTCAAATGCAATGGGAGTTGATCTTAGAAGTGATGGAAAATGTATTCGGTGTGCAACTTGTGATGGCTTTGTATGTAAATTAGATGCCAAAAGTGATGCTCAAACATGCGCACTAGATCCAGCAATGAAAACTGGGAAAGTGAAATTGGAAACCAATCTAAAGGTTACTCAGGTTGTTGTAAAAAATGGCAAGGTTGATCATTTATTGGCACAAAGAGATGGCCAAGAGGTAAAGATAATCGCTAAAAAGTATGTACTTAGTTTAGGTGCGGTTAATACTGCTGCCTTGCTTTTAAAATCTGGCTCAGTTGCTAACTCTTCAGGTTTATTGGGTAAAAACTTTATGATGCACAACAATGCCCATATTGCTGCTTTTGATGTTAAGAGTAAGAATGATGTAATTTTTCAAAAAACACTCTCGTTTTCAGATTGGTACTTTGATGGTGGCTCTGGCTATCCATTAGGAGTTGTTCAACTTATTGGAAAAGTGCAACCAATTATGATGAAAAGTTACGCAACTATGGTTCCGCTTGCTCTTCTGAAATTTATTGCAAATAGATCAGTTGAATTTGTAGTTATGAATGAGGATCTTCCAGCTACTTCAAATCGAGTAGAGATTGCTTCAAATGGCATGATACAGATTCATCGAAAAGCAGTTAATACTTCAGCCCATAAAGAATTAATGCAGAAAACCAAAAAGGTATTGCGTAAATGTGGCTTTCAAGCAATTTTTGTTCAACCATTTGATATCTCAATGAACTCTCATCAATGTGGTACATCTGTTGCAGGCCATGATCCAAAACTGAGTGTGGTTGATCAATACTGCAAAGCACATGATGTTGAAAACCTTTATTTGATTGATGGTGGATTTTTTCCATCCTCTGCAGCTATGAACCCAGCGCTAACTATTGCAGCTCAAGCTCTCAGAGTTGTAGATAAATCAGGTTTAAAGCAATTTAACTAAAGACTTTAGTCAACGTGAAAGTTTTCATTAATTTCATGCCACCATTCATTATCTTTAGCCTCTAGAACTTGCCACTGCATTTGATCGGTAATTTTCCACCATTTTTGCATCTCAGGCTCGGCAGCTAACTTAGCCATGTCCGCTTCATAATCAGCTCCAGTGTATTCAAGATAAGCAAAGAGTAAATTTTGGTAGCGGAAAATTGAGTAGTTAGAGATATTAGCTTGCTTAATTATTTTTATGATACTTGGCCAAGCGTTAGCATGTAATTTCTCATACTCTTCAATATCCTCAGGCTTTATACCAATAACTTGCCCAATTCGTTTTACAGCCATAATGCTTACAACTTTAGAACGCGCTGTAACTCGGCATGCATAATTGTTGGTTCGACATCAAAATTAGTCCAGTACTTAACCCCAATGACTGCTTGATTTACTACCATTCCTAAGCCATCAATAGTCTTTGCGCCAATACTTGATGCACTCTTAAGTAAATTAGTTTGTGGTGGGTTAACGATTACATCGGCAACAATCATTGTTTTTTTAATGGAGGTATGGTCAATATCTAAGTCATAACTTCCACTATCTGCCATACCAACTGATGTTGCATTAATGAGCACATCTATAGAATCTGGAATCTTAAATTTTGCACTCCAAGCAACAAATTGAGCTGAAACTTGTAGCTTGGTTTTTAGTAATGAAACTAAATCTTGACCTCGCTTTTCATCCCTATTTATAATCATAAAATCCTTCGCACCATCTAATGCCAACTCAACCGCTATCGCTCTTGCTGCCCCACCAGCACCTAAAATTGCAATCTTTTTTCCACTTGGTGAATCAACTTTTTTAAATGCTTGTAAAAAGCCTTTGCCATCGGTATTTTCTCCGATTAACTTGCAATCCCGATTAACCACACAATTTACTGCCCCCATAATCTGCGCAGATTGCCCCAAGCCATCTAAGTATTGAATGACTGAAACTTTATGTGGGATAGAAAGATTAAACCCGGCCCAATTCATTGCTCGAGCTCCCAAAACTGCGTTAGCTAAATCTTTTGGTTGGACTTCACAATTTATGTAACGAAAATTTAATTTATGATGCTTATATGCTGCTTCAACCATTGCAACTGTTGGGTTACCGCCGGAAGGAGTAGAAAAACTTCCAGTTAATTCACTCAAAAAGGTTTCGCTCATAGATTTACCTTACTAGAATAGTGAGATGATTAAAAGTTCAAAAGATATTGGAATAGGCATAATTGGTGTTGGAGTTATGGGCAGAGGGCACGCACTTTATCTTTCAGATTATGTAAAAGGTGGAAAAGTTGTAGCTATCTATGATACAAATTTAGCAGCTGCGCAAAAGGTGGCTAAAGAAGTTTTTAAGAAAACTAAAGTCCTTCCTAAAGTTTATAAAGATTTATCGATGATTTTAGATGATCAGCTAGTTAAAGCTGTGATTATTGCTTCACCTGATCATCTACATGCAAATCATTTAGAGCAGGCAATTTTGGCAGGCAAAGATGTCTTATGTGAAAAGCCTCTTGCTTCAAAAGAAAAAGATGCTAGAAAAGTTGCAAAACTTGTTCGCAACTCTAAATCTATTGTTGGAATTGGCTTTATGCGTAGATTTGACCGCCCATACCAAGACTTAAAGAGGGAGATTGAAAGTGGAAAGTATGGAAAAGTACTTCAGATACGTTGCACGTCAAGGAATGTAAGCTCACCAACTGCAACTACTGCGATGCTTTTAACAAATGTTGCTGTCCATGAAATAGACATAATTAGATGGTTACTAGGTGAAGAGATTGTTTCAGTTAGCGTAAATTTTGCAAAAACCACTAGTAAGGCAAATTCAAATCTTTCTGATCCAATTTCCGTAAATTGTTACACCGAATCAGGAGTGTTAGCTACTATTGATATTTGTGCAAATAGTACATACGGGTATGAAGTAGGTATGGAAGTTATTACCGAAAATGGATCTTTAGTTATCGAGAATTTAGGTCAACTAAATATTGCCTATAACTTTAAGCTTCCTGCAAGAAAGGGTGGAACTTTGCATAAAGATTGGATGGGGCGCTTTAAGCCGGCGTATATAGCTGAACTAAAGGCTTTTGTTAATTCACTTCAAAAACGTAAATTAGATAAGAATTTTGCAACAGTTGAGGATGGCTTAGCAGCAAGCATTGCATGTGGTCTTGGAGTTAAAAAACTTTAGCTATAAACGACGCTTTGCTTTACCTTCGACCTGTCTAGCATGTGCACTTTGAATTTCAGGATCATTACTGCTTCCTGAAACGCCAACCTCCCAAAACGCTCCGCCTTCGGTCCATTTACTTGGGTGTGTATCGATCACTAAAACGCTAACACCAGCGTAACTTTTTGCAGAGATGAATTCATCTTTCAGTGACTCTAAAGTTACCTTCTTAGCATTTGCTCCCATTGATTTAGCATGGGCCACAAAGTCAACATTGACTGGTTTGTCTAAATCAGAATCATTGAACATAGTTCTAAAGCTCTTAGAGCCATTAGAGGTTTGTAATCTTTGAATAACTGCAAAACCTTTGTTGTCACAAAGAATGTAGATTATTGAGTTTCCATTATTTACGGCAGATAGAATTTCACTATTAAGCATTAAATATGAGCCATCTCCAACCATTGAGATAACTTTTCCTGCTCTACCAGAGCTTTCATATGCTAGGGCTGCTCCCCAAGCACCAGCAATCTCATATCCCATGCATGAATAGCCATACTCACAATCAAATGAATCTTTGCTCTTAGTTAGCCAATTGTTATTTAACTCCCCTGGTAGGCCTCCTGCAGCGGTTAACACATAATCTTCATTTGCAGAGGCCTCGTTGATTAATTTCACAACCTGGGAGTATGACGGAAGATCTAATTTTTCTGAGGTTCGAGTTTGAATATTTCTTAATACTTCATCTCGAACAGAAGATCTATTATTACTCCAAGCCGAATCAGCTTTATAGCTACCAAGTAAACTTCCTATTTCTATCAAGCTTTCTTTAGCGTCACCAATAATTGCGACCGCATTTCGCTTTGTTGCATCAAATCTTGCAGTATTTATTGAAATTACTTTATGCACAGGATTTTTAAATAAAGTCCATGAACCAGTTGTAAAATCTTGAAGTCTGCAACCTACTGAGATTATTAAATCAGCTTCTTCTGCTAACTTATTTGCTGGATCACATCCAGTTACCCCAACAGGGCCACACCAAGCTGGATCTGAGGCTAGTAAGGTGGATTTTCCCGCTACAGTTTCAACAACTGCAATACCAAACTTATTAGCAAAATCAGAGAGCTCTTTGTGTGCTCGACTATATCGGGCGCCACCACCTGCGATTATTAATGGTTTCTTCGAAGCTTTTATAATTTCAACAGCCTTTGAAATTGAATTTGAATCTGCTTTTGGCCTACGAATTTCGTGAATTACTTCATTGAAAAACTCATCTGGAAAATCAAAGGTTTCAACTTGGACATCCTGGGGTAATGCAAGAAATACCGGACCGCAATCTGCTGGATCTAGCAAGGTTTGAATCATATTTGGCAAAGTATTAAGTAGCTGCTCTGGTCGATTTATTCGGTCCCAATATTTTGTAACAGCTCTAAATGAATCATTAACTGTTGTGATTGGAGAATCAAAATGTTCTACTTGCTGCAACACTGGATCAGGCCGACGTGATTGAAAAGTATCTCCAGATAAAATCAACATTGGTAGTCGATTTGCCATGGCAACTGCAGCTGCTGTTACCACATTAGTTGCACCTGGACCAATAGAAGTTGTAACAACTGCGCACTGTTGTCTTAACTGAGCTTTACTAAATGCCACTGCAGCTAATGCCATACCTTGTTCATTTTGTCCACGAAGGGTTGGAATAGCTTTTCTGTTTCGCTCTAATGCATCACCTAAACCAAGGGCATTACCATGGCCAAATATCGCAAAAGCAAATGGAAAGAAAGAAACAACTTTGTTATCTAATTGAATTTTCTGAGCAATTAGATACTTAACTAAAGCCTCAGAGGTAGTTAATTTCACGCTTCTACCCTATCTACTTATCATCATTTGTGAAAGAATGAACTAGTGAAATCCTTCTACTCAAGAATCGCATCAGCCCCAATATCTTGGGGAATTTGCGAAGTCCCTGGATGGGGCAAGATGCTTCCTACTGACAGAGTTTTATCAGAGATGCAAAATCTAGGATTGCCAGCAACTGAATTGGGAGCTCCTGGATTTTTACCAACAGATCCAAATGAAATCTCTGAAAAATTAGATCAATTTGGAATGAGTTTAATTGGTGGGTTTACTCCAGTAGTTGTGCATGATAAAAATCAGAACCAAGAGACTATTAGGCAAGTAAAGAAAACTGCAGAATTATTTAAGAAAACTGGCGCTACACACTTAGTCTCTTCCCCTGTCTATACCTGGGATTGGGATACTCCACAGCCACTTTCAAATGAAGAGTATAAGAATATGTTTCAAATGTTTTCAGAGATTGACAAAATTTGTGAAGATAATGGCTTACAAAATGTATTACATCCACACTTACAAACAACGGTTGAAACAAAAGGTGATGTGAATCGAGTACTAGATGGATGCAATGTGAAGTGGTGTCTTGATACCGGGCATATGGCAATAGGTGGTGTTGATGTGGTTGATTTTGCGAAAAAAGCATTTGATCGAGTAGGGCACGTGCACTTAAAGGATGTGAATTTATCCAAATCCAAATCAGTTTTGGCAAAGCAAGAGTCCATCATGAGTGGTGTTCAAAAAGGTTTATTCACTCCTTTGGGGTCAGGTGATGTTCCTATTGCTGATGTCATTCGAACCTTAGAAGGTGCTGGATATCAAGGGTGGTATGTAATTGAGCAAGATTGTGCCATTACTGGAGATTTACCTGCTACTGGAGATGGTCCAGTAAAAATGATTAGCAAGTCGATGGAATACCTTAAGTCTCTGGCGTTAAATTAATAGATATGAGTACATCGTTGGATTTAATTAGTGTCGGCCGGATAAGCCTTGATTTTTATGCAAATGAGTCAAACGTAGGATTTAAAGATGTGAAGACATTTAGTATGTCTATTGGAGGTAGCCCAACCAATGTTGCCATTGCAGCCGCCAAACTAGGAAATAAATCTGCAATTATCACTAATGTTGGTAAGGATTCCTTTACTGATTATATTTTAGGAAAATTAAAGGAATTTAAGGTTGATACAAGCTATGTTGGAATGGATGAAAGCCAATTTAGTCCAGCAGTTTTTGCTGCTATGGATGATCCTTATAACCCAACAATATTTTTTAATCGTCCACTAAACGCACCTGACACCAAGATTTCAGCAGATCGAGTCTCCGAGCAAGTAATCAAGTCTGCAAAAGTGTTTTGGATTTCAGCATGTGCACTAGCTACTGGTGAAACAGCAAAGTCTATTCAAAGTTGGCTACTAGCTAGAAATCTCCAAGGACAAACTGTCCTTGATTTAGATTACCGACCGACTTTCTGGGAAAGTGAGTCAATTGCAAGGACAGTGACCATGAAAGCAATTGAGAGTAGCAATATTTTAGTTGGTAATCGAAAAGAGTTTGAGGTTGCAACTGGCTTGACTGACCCAGATCAAATAAGTAAGAATTTTCTTGGAAAACAAGTATCTCTAGTAATTGTTAAATTAGGAGAAAATGGTGTTTACATTGCAAATAAAGAAAATAGCTTAGTTGTTAAGCCAATAAAAGTTGATGTTAGATGTGGGCTTGGTGCCGGGGATGCATTTGGTGGGATGTTGGTTCATGGCCTGGTTAGATCGTGGGACATTGAAAAGATTGGAAATTATGCCAATGCTTCAGGTGCCATAGTTGCCTCAAGATTGTTGTGTTCAGATGCCATGCCTAATTTTAGTGAAGTTGAGGATTTAATATCTGGGGTATTAAATTGATGAAGTTTAACGAAAAAAACTACACAAAGTTATGTGATGATCGGGTTAACAATCCAGCAAAACTTCATAAACTACTCAAAGGTAGAAAACGAAGAGCGAAATTAACTAAAGATGGAAAATTATTTATAGTTGCTGCTGACCATACCGCTAGGGGAATTATCTCGGCCTCGGGCCAACCTCTGGCCATGGCGGATAGATATGACCTGCTAGATAGATTAATTAGAGCATTAGCAGTACCAGGTGTAGATGGAATCTTGGCTACACCAGATCTAGTTGAAGAGCTGGCCTACTTTGGTGCTCTTGATAATAAATTAATTTTTGGAAGTATTAATAGAGCAGGAATTTTAGGTGCTGATTGGGAGTTAGATGACCGCCAAAGCGCTTATGATGTGGCAGGTATTAAAGAGTTTGGGTTAGATGGTGGCAAAACATTATTAAGAATTGAAAAGAGTGATCCTGGGGTTCTTAGAACTATAGAGATGGTAGCTTCGGTAAATTCAGCGTTAGCTAGAGCAAAGAAACTTTCAATAATTGAGCCTCTTCCGTATATCAAAAATACATTAGGTAAATTTGAGTTACAAAATGATATTCAAGAGTTAGTTAGGGTTATTGGTATAGCTTCAGCACTTGGTACAACAAGTGCTTATACATGGCTAAAAGTTCCAGCATTTGAGGATTTCAAGTACGCCGCCAGAGCTACATCACTGCCACTAATGTTGCTTGGTGGAGATCCTGGAAAAGATTGGCAAGCCACTTTTAATAAGTGGGAGCAAGCATTTAAATTTGAAAACGTGAGAGCACTAATTCCAGGTCGTGCCCTCCTGTTTAGTCCAGAGTTAAGTGTAGAACAGGCAGTTTCTAAAGCCGTATCGGTAGTTAGGAAAGTTTAATGAGCTGGTTATACCGAGGCGTTAAATCAATAACTCCTAAAAGTGTTGACTGGAAATATTGCGGTATGCATATTCTAAATTTATCGGAGCAAAATAATCATGAGATTATATTTAATGATTTCGAAGGCGTCTTATTGAGTTTATCTGCTGAAAATGTGAGTGTGGTAGTTGATGGTGTTGAGTTTAAATTAGTTGGCCGCACTGGAGTTTTTGCAGGCATTTCTGATTGGATTTATATACCTGTTGGTGCAAAAGTAGGTATAAGTGGAAAAAATGGATTACTAGCTTTATCAACTGCTCAGGCCACTAAGAAATTTCCTGCTGCTTACATAAGCAAAGATAAAGTCTCTGTTGAAATCAGAGGAAGTGGGTTTGCAACCAGACAGGTAAACAACATTGCAACACCTGACTCATTCATAGGTGCTGAAAAGATATTGGTATGTGAAGTTATAACGCCTGGAGGTAATTGGTCATCCTGGCCGCCACATCGTCATGACGGAATAGCAGGTTGTGAGTTTAATAATGAGGAGATCTACTATTTCCAGATCGGAAAACAGAATTCTGATCATGGTTCAAATGAGGGACGTGGATATTTCAGGGTCTATTCATATGATCAAAGTATTGATGAGACCATGACCATAAATGATCAAGATTTTGTTATTGTGCCCCATGGCTATCACGGACCATCTATTGCAGCTCCTGAGTATCCAATGTACTTTTTAAATGTGCTAGCTGGGCCGAATGACAATCGAACTATGGGATTTTGTGATGACCCTAGCCATCATTGGATTAGAGAGGATTGGAAAACTCAGAAGCAAGATCCTCGATTACCAATGACTAATAAAGATGGTAGGAGGATTTGATATGAGCGCCCGTAAAGATATTTCTGTTGCCGTAGTCGGCCTAGGTTGGATGGGTCAAGCCCACAGTCGATCCTTAATTCGAATTCCCACATTATTTCCAAATAGAAAATTTAATCCTATTTTAAAAGTATGCGCTGATTTTGACAGTAATCGCGGTAAGCAAGCAATTGAGGATTTTGGATTTGAAAGAGCTACAACTGATTGGAAAGAAGCTGTTACGGCAAGTGATGTTGATGCTGTTTGGGTTTGTGCCCCTAATATGCTGCATATTCCAATTATCAAAGCAGCAAGTGATGCTGGAAAAGTTGTATTCTCTGAAAAACCTATTGGGGGTAAGCCAGAACAAACTATTGAAGCTTTTAATGTTGCTAAAAAGAATAAGACATTTACTGGAGTTGGCTATAACTATTTATGGGCACCATTAGTTCTTCATGCAAAGAAGATGATTGCTTCAGGTGAGCTTGGTGAGATAATTCATTACAAGGGACGCTTTTTTTCTATGTATGGCAGTGATGAATTAGGGCTACTTTCCTGGAGATTTAAGTTTGATCAAGCAGGGTATGGAGTATCTAGCGATATTCTTAGCCATAGCGTTTCACTCGCCCAATTCTTGATTGGTGATATTGCTGAAGTAGTTGGCATGAGGCAAACAACAATTAAACAGCGTCCACTTCCGACTGGAAATTCAAGCCACTACAGCAGAGGAAAAGTTGGCGATCCTACCGGTGAGGTTGAGAATGAAGATTTTGCTTCAATGTTATGTCGATTCAAAAATGGAGCAACTGGAACTTTTGAAACAAGTAGAACTGTAGTTGGACCGGAAAGTGAAAACATGTTTGAAATATACGGCACAAAGGGCTCACTAAAATGGAATCATGAAAGCTTGAATGAATTGCTTTACTATAAAAAAGATGACAACCTTGAAACTGGCTTTACCAAAATTCTTGGTGGCGACCGCTTTGATTTCCATGGCGCATTTGTACCTGGGCAAGGAAATAGCCTAGGAACAGAGGATTTAATCTGTATTGAGGATTACTCATTCCTAAGTGCCTGGGTGGATGGAAATGATTTTAAGCCATCATTTGCCGAAGCAGTGAATGTAGTAACAGTTCAATCTGCCTTAATTAAATCTTGGGAAAGTAAAAGCTGGGAAAAGGTCTAATGCTTCGAATAGATTCTCATCATCATATTTGGGACATCAGTGTTAGGCCGCAAACTTGGATGCAAGGTGATGAGGTAAAACCCATTTCTAGAACGATTCTAATGAATGAATTAGAACCTGAGTTAGAAAAAGCAAAGATTGATTACACAGTAATTGTACAAACTGTTGCAACAGTGGATGAGACTCCAGAATTTCTTGATCTTTCACTATCTCACCCTAAAATTTGTGCAGTTGTTGGTTGGTTAGACTTAGAAAGTGATGATGTTCGCCCCCAATTAGAAAAATATCTTGCGCATCCAGCTGGAAAAAACTTGGTGTCAATTAGAGATTTAGCGCAAGATAAAGAGGACCCGAACTGGTTACTAAGAGATAATGTTGTAAGGAATATTCACCGAATAGGTGAAGCCGGTCTTACCTTTGATATTTTGACCAGACCGCCCCAACTAGCGGCTGCAGTAGAAATGGTAAAAATGTCGCCAAATAACAGCTTCGTTTTAGACCACATCTCAAAGCCATATATAGGAAAGGGTGAAATGCAACCCTGGGCTAAGCAGATAAGTGAAATAGCATCACATGAAAATGTAGTAGTAAAGGTCTCTGGATTATTCACTGAAGCTAATTGGAGTGATTGGAACCATCAAACTTTTAAGCCCTACCTTGATCATATTTTAAAATCTTTTTCACCTTCAAGAATGATGTTTGGCTCAGACTGGCCAGTGTGCTTACTGGCTGCAACTTATACAGATACCATTAATCTTATGGAGGAGTTTACAAAAGATTTTACAAAATCTGAACAAGAATTGTTTTGGGCAGGTACGGCAAAGCGAGTATACAAATTAGAGGTTTAAGATGAAACGCCAACTTCCAAGATGGAAAAGTATTAAACCACTTTTAGGATGGGGACTTCCAAAATCTCCCTTTCGGGATCGAAAGTTAAATTCTGTTGTAAATCTTGCTGAATTGAGGTCACTTGCTAATAGGCGTGTACCTAAAGCGGTTTTTGATTATGTTGATGGTGGCGCTAATGATGAACTTGCATATGCTAGAAGTCAAGAGATTTACTCAAGAGTTGAATTCAAAGCACGAGTCTTACGAGATGTTTCAGTTATTGATTTGAAAACTAAGATCCTAGATAAAGAATCTGCACTACCAATAATTTTTGCACCAACCGGATACACCAGAATGATGCACTATCAAGGTGAAGTTATGGTGGCAAAAGTATGCGATGAAAATAATTTAATTTATAACTTATCCACGATGGGCACAACATCTTCTAAAGAAATTGGTGAACAGGTTCCAAATGTAAGAAGATGGTTTCAACTGTATTTATGGCGAGATCGAGATCAAAGTTTAAAATTTATTGAAGAAGCAAAGGCTGCTGGATTTGAAGGGCTTATGCTCACAGTTGATACAGCTGTTGGTGGAATTAAGTGGCGAGATATACGTAATGGCTTAACTGTTCCACCAAAAATCGGGCTTAAAACTTTTTTTGATATGGCACTTAAGCCTAAATGGTGGTTTAACTTATTAACTACCGCTCCCCTTGAGTTTGCGACATTTAGAAATTTTAATAAGCCACTTTCTGAAATAGCTGCAAAAGTATTTGATCCGGCAGTTACTTTTGAAGATGTTAAGTGGCTACGGTCGGTATGGCAGGGAAAGTTGATCATTAAGGGAATTCAAACGGTTTCAGATGCCCAAGAACTTGCAAAAATTGGTGTAGATGCAATCGTCCTTTCAAATCATGGTGGTCGTCAATTAGATAGATCAGTTGTTCCACTTGAGCTACTGCCAGCTGTAAGAACGGCTATTGGCCCTAAGGGAAGTAGTCCAGAAATATATATTGATGGAGCAATTATGAGTGGGGCAGATTGTTTGGCAGCGGTTGCACTTGGAGCCGATGCGGTACTTATTGGGCGTGCATACTTATATGGCGCAATGGCTGCTGGAAAAAATGGTGTTGAAAAGGTTGTAGAAATTTTGAGATTTGAGATGGAAACAGCTTTGAAATTAATGGGTGCTAAAAACTTATCGGAGTTATCACCAGATTTTATAAATATTAGATCTTAGGCATATCTGGCGTGAAGTGCACCATCAACCATTAAATCTGCCCCGGTAATAAATGAAGCATCTTTTGATAGTGCAAATAAAATCACATTTGCTATTTCTTCGGGTGAGCCAAACCTAGCATTTGGTGCCACAGATAATGAATGTGCTTTTTCTTCTGGAAACTTTTCCATATAACTTTTTAGTAGTGGAGTTGCTGTTGTACCAGGTGATACTGAGTTCACTCTAATTCCATATTTACCCTCATCTAGAGCCAGGTTTCTCGATAAACCAATAATTCCACCCTTTGCAGCAGAGTATGGAAAGAAGTTTGGCCGAGACATACGACCATGAATGGATGAGATATTTACAATCGAACCATATTTGGCTTTTCGCATCTCTGGTAAGCAAAGCTTTGCAAGATACCAACTTGATTTTAAGTCCAGTGCAAAAAAATCATTCCATTCTTGATCTGCATACTCCACAGCATCTGCGTATGAATTTCTTCCAGCGTTAGAGACAGCAATGGTTACTGGGCCAAAGTTTGCAATCAACTTATCAAATCCTGCTTTAAAGGTTTCAAATTTAGATACATCTGCATGCGTAAATTGAACTTTATGTCCTGCTTTAGTTAATTTCTCAACGAGTGCATTACCTTTTTCATCATCAATATCTACAAATGAAACTTTTGCACCTTCATTTACGCCACCTAAAACTAAGGCTTCGCCAATTCCGGCAGCCCCACCTGTTATGAATAAATGCTCACCCTTTAATATCATGCAGATCTTGCTCCTAATCCGCCATCAACTGCCCAATCAGATCCGCTGACATAGGTGGATTTATCTGAAAGTAAGAATGTAACTACCTTAGCTACTTCAAATGGTTCTCCCATACGACCTAGAGGTTGAATTGAATTTGCTCGATCAAGTCGACCAGATTCTCCACTTAGCCAAGTTTTTGTTAAATCAGTCAAAATATATCCTGGTGAAACAGCGTTAACTCTAATCTCATGTTTACCTTCATCTAAAGCTAAATTTCTAGTTAACCCAAGTACGGCAGATTTAGCTGCGCCATACGGGAAAAAGCCTGGATAGGTTAGCCGGCCATGAATTGAGCAGATATTTACAATTGACCCACCTTTAGCTTTTCGCATTGCAGGTAGAGCTAATTTTGCAGTTAGCCAAACTGGTTTCATATCTATTGCAAAGAAATCATCCCACTCTTTATCTGTCATGGTTACAGGATCTGCATGAGAGTTAACTCCAGCATTATTTACAACGCCTGTAACCTCACCAAATTTACTTACGCCGGATTCAAATGCATTTTTTAATTCCTCAAAATTGGCCACATCTGCATGAAAATAGGCAACTTTTTTTCCACTTGCGGTTAACTCTGTAGCCAACTTATTGCCAGCGTTATCATCAATATCTATAAAAGTTACCGCAGCTGATTCAGTAGCAGCATCTCTAACAATTGCTTCACCAATTCCCTTGGCGCCGCCTGTTACAAAGATATGTTTATTGGCTAACTTCATGGCGATAAACTACCTTACTAGCCTCATTAATTGCATTACGAAAAGCTAAAACATTTTTGCTTACTCCACTTACGCCGTCCTTAGTAACCGGGCCGCCTAAGCCAACTAAATCAGCACCGGCCGCAAACCACTTTGGAATTGAATCCAAAGTAATACCAGCGGTAGGGCACCAGCGATTACCTGGAAATGGCTCACGCAGCATCTTTAAATGATCTGGTCCTAGAATTGTTGCTGGGAATAATTTTAATATGTCAGCGCCACTTTCTTCTGCAATGGCAACTTCACTTGGTGTGGAAACACCTGGCATTGATACCAGATTTAATTTTTTAGTTGCAGCAATTACATCTTCATTTGTATTTGGTGAAACTATAAAACTGACCCCAATATCCTCCATTTTTTTAACCTCTTTAACAGTTCTAACTGTGCCAGCTCCAACTAGTAAATCCTTATTTTTTAATAGCTTCTCAATGATTTTATGAGCACCTGGCGTAGTAAGAGTTATCTCAATTACTTTAACACCAGCTTCTACTATTGCATCTGCTAAAGCTTGCCCTTCACTTTGAGAATTAGATCTAACTAATGTCATCATTTTCTCAGAAAGTAATTTATCTATGGTCTTCACTAATTACCCCTAACCTTTGCAATAATTTCTTTATCAACTAAACCTAATTTACCTGTTGGTATACCGGTCCAATCCCCAAACATACTTGCAACTAGTGCCCCGCAGATACTTCCTTGCTCAAGTGCCTGTTCAACGCTTAAGCCGCTTAGTAAACCCGCAATAACGCCACCAGTAAAGGCATCACCAGAGCCAACTGGGTCTACCGCAACTACTTTTGGAGGATTAATCTCTGCATAATTTCCATCAATGCTATATCGCATCATTTGATCACCTTTGGTCATTACCGCAATTTTGCAACCGCGCTTATTAGCTTCGGCAAGAATTTTTTTAGGCTCATTTGATCCAAATACGACTTGATACTCATCTTCGCCACCAATTAATAATTCAACATTTGAAGCAAGTGGGAATAAAACTTTCTTAGCATCTTCTTCACTCCATAATTTTCGCCTAATATTTAAATCAAAACTAGATTTAACGCCTAGTGCTGCTGCTTTTTGCAAAGCATGTTTAACTGTCGCTGCCCCGCTATTTGAAATTGCACAAGTAATACCAGTGGTGTGTAGCCAGCGAGTAGAGGATAGATAAGAGTCTAAAATATCTTCCGGCTCAATAGTTGAAGCTGCTGATCCTTTTCGTAAGTAACTAATCTCAACCGGTGCAGTTTTACCAGAGTTTCGCACCATAGCTGCCGTAAATGAATTAACACGTTTAATAAGCGTGACATCAACACCTTCGGCTTTAATATCTTCCAACATAACCGAACCTAATTGATCATTACCAAAACGAGAAAAATACTGAGGCTTTAACCCAAGTCTTGAAAGAGTTACTGCAACATTAACCTCAGCTCCTGCTGTAACTCGTTCATATTTTTTAGCGCTCATTACTGAATCGCTATCACTTGAAATAAATACTGAAAGTGCCTCGCCAAAGGTAAATAAATCAGTGCTCAATTACGCACCAAAAAGATTAGTTTTTTTACCAGTAACTCCAGGATTAGCAATAAAAATGTATCCAGATTGTGGATACTTCTCTAGATCCATTTCCTCACCCGGGTTTCCAACAGCAGTTGTAATTATTAATTGGTCAAGATTTTCACCAGCAAAACAGCAAGAAGTCACCTTTGGAACTGGTAATTTTATTTCAGCAATTTGTTTACCAGTTTTTCCATCAAAGCCTCGCACGCAAGAACCCATCCAAAATGCCACCCAGATATTATCTTCGCTATCTGAGCACATACCATCTGGATAACCCATCCCGTCTGAGATCTCAACTAAGGTTCGCCGATTACTTATCTGGCCATTGTTGTAATCAAAAAGCTCAACCTTCATAGCTAAGGTGTCGATGTAATACATTTTTGTTTTATCAACTGACCAATCCATGCCATTTGAGATACCAACATCTGAAAATAGACGAATCATTTTCTTTCCATCTCGACTTAATTTATATAACGCACCTTCATTACTTTGGTTTTCATACGCCATTGACCCAAGAAATAGATCACCATCGGGTGAAACCTTGGCATCATTCCAACGCAGTACATGCTTATCCTTAAACCCATCAGATTCTTCTCTAGTTGGTAAGTTATGTAGTGTTCCATTTAAATCTCTAAGAACTGGGCCATTTGCGGTGCCTAAAATATCGCCACCATTTACTCGTGGGATTTGAAAGCCAACTGCTTCATCTGTTTGGTATTCAGAGATTTCACCAGTAACTAAATTCTTAGATCGAATAAATTGGCCATAAATATCACACCACTGAACCTGATTATTTCCGCTGCCGGATGCAGTAGGTCCTTCACCTAATTGATTGCGCCGGGAATCAAAAACCTCAACTGCAATCGACATTACTAACCTTTTAAAGAGCCAGAGAGCAATCCTCTTAGGAAATATCGTCCTAGGAAGATATAAACAATTAATGTAGGAAGTGAAACTATTAATGAAGCGGTCATATTTACGCCGTAGTAAACCTGATTTGATGAGCCGGTAATAAAGTTAAGCGCAGTTGTGGCAACGGATAATTTTGGTGACCCGCCAGTTAAAAATATCGCAAAGAGGAAGTCATTCCAAGCCGAGGTAAATTGCCAAATCAATACCACTACAAATGCTGGAACTGAAAGAGGCAAAATAATGGATCGATAAATTCTAATCATTGAAGCTTTATCCACACGACCTGCCTCAATTAATTCGTTAGGAATAGCTTCATAATAATTTCGGAAAATTAAAGTACAAATAGGAATTCCATAAATTACGTGCGCTAAAACCAGCACATAAATAGATTTATTTATCTCCAGTGTCGTAGCAATTCTTACCAGCGGAATCATAATTGCTTGGTATGGAATGAACATTCCAAATAAGAATAAGGTGAAAACTAAGTTAGATCCTTTAAACTTCCATTTTGCAAAGACATAGCCATTAATTGAACCAATAATTGCTGAAATAATTGCAGATTGAATTACGAAGAACAAAGTCCTGGTCATTGAATCTGAAATTGATTGTGGGAAGTAATCTGTGCCGCTCCAAGCAACAGACCAAGCTGAGAAATCTAATTTCTCTGGCAACTTAAATGCATTAGTTAGGTAAACATTTTTTACACCTTTGAGTGAGTTAATTACCATCACATAAATTGGCATTACTACTAAAAACCAGATAAATGCTAAAGAGACATAGCGGAAAATTAACCAGAACCGCTCTTTACCGTTTAACTTACGCTTTTTATTGCGCACATCATGTTTTGCGGTGATTAGATCTACAATGTCATTACTCATCAGCGGTACGCCTGTTGTTTGTTGTTATAACGAAGGTATGGCACAACCACAATTGCAATCATAATTAACAAAACAATTGCAATCGCTGTGCCTTTGGCATAATCACGTGAATCAAAGGTTGCCTCCCACATATAAACAGCAACTACTTGAGTTACATAAGATTTACCGTTAATACCAATAATTAAATCAAATGCCTTCATCGAGATATGTCCTAAAATTATTAACACAGTTAATAAAGTAGGTGTTAGTTGAGGGAATAAAACATATCTGTATATCTGTGACTCAGTAGCCCCATCTACTCGGGCAGCTTCGCGCATATCATCTGGAATGC
>Ga0315905_10000933_pt1 | contig 31803 bp, 22 predicted proteins | sample LakEriMetagenome_5_FD_203522 | JGI IMG/M metagenome (GOLD analysis project Ga0315905, IMG submission 203522) | Freshwater fungal communities from buoy surface, Lake Erie, Ohio, United States - Buoy 4 MA121 | ecosystem: Environmental > Aquatic > Freshwater > Lake | place: USA: Lake Erie, Ohio... | reverse complement strand
CGCCACGAGCGCCATCAGCAACAACAGCGAGATTACATTTAACCAGACTCCCGCCTTCAGCATATCCTTGCCGCGTATGTAACCACTGCTGTATGCAATCGCGTTGGGCGGTGTACTCATGGGGAACATAAAATCGCAGCTGGCTGCAATCGTGACCGGTATGGCAAATACCTCCGGTGATGCGCCGGAGCCGGCTGCTAGCGCGGCTACTATAGGTACGAAAATGTTGACCATCGCGATGTTGCTCATCAGCGCGGTTATTACGAGTCCTGTCGCGCACAAAAGGCTCACGAATAAAAAAGGATTACCCGTGTCGAAGGCCGAGATTGCATTCGTAAGTGTTTTTACCAAACCGCTTTGGTCAAAAGCGGTGGCCAGGCTCATACCTCCGCCAAACATGAGCAAAACGCCCCAAGGCAGTTTCTCGGTATCACGCCATTCCAGCACTTGTTCTGATTTGTTTGATGAGGGTATCAGAAACATACAGCTTCCCATGATGAGTGCTATTGCTGTATCGCTGAATTCGATACCCATGGGTTTGAACAAAGTGCTAAGAGGCTCTTGAAGCATCCATAACAAAGCGGTGGATACAAATATTCCGAACACGATTTTCTCTTCGCGCTTCCAATTTCCAAGCAATGCCAATTCACTGCTTATTATGGCTTGACCAAGCGGGAATCGACCCAGTCTATTCGGGAAAACGACCCAAACCATCAGTAGGTATGCGCAAACGAGCAAGGCCAGTGAGAAGGGTAAGCCCCATGCCATCCAATCGAAAAAGCTGACTGTATGCGCGAATGACTTATCGAGAATGCCCGCCATACTCGCATTGGGTGGCGATCCTACCAATGTTGCAATGCCTCCTATGCTTGCACCATATGCTATTGAAAGCATCAAAGCTGTCGAGAAATTTCGCGTGCCTTTCGTTGCCTGCGGCTCATTGGCTAACAGCATCACTACAGACCCTGCTATGGGCAGCATCATAAGTGTAGTGGCTGTATTGCTTATCCACATACTGATGAAATAGCTGGCCAGTAAAAAGCCAAGAATGATGTGATTTGCACCTGTGCCCGTGCGCGACACGATATTCAAAGCGAGCCTTCTGTGTAAGTTCCATTTCTCCATGGCAAGCGCAATAAGGAAACCGCCTAAAAAGAGAAAAACGTAACGATTACTGTAGGCAAGACATGTCTTTTCCAGGCTTAAAACGCCCAGCATCGGAAACAGGATGATGGGAAGCAAAGATGTAATACCCATAGGCACACTTTCGGCAATCCACCATATGAGCATCCATGCCACAACCCCGAGCACTTTTGCTTGAGCCACATCGAGGCCCACGGGTTGCATCCACCAAATCAAGGCGAACGCGAGGGGGCCAAGCAGTAGCGATAAATTCTTACCAGCCGAATTCATAGGCCTCAAATGTAACGTACTCGCAATCTTGCGCGGTAAATTTGCACCATGCAAGAGCGTGCGGTAAAAAAAAATCAGGTGCTTGAAATTGTCATCAGCGATATGGCTTTTGGCGGTGTAGGCATTGGTAAGTTGCAAACAGAGCAAGGCGAATTCGCGGTATTCGTGCAAAACGCCATTCCCGGTCAACGGGTGCTGGCGCGTGTAGAGAAGGCTCAGAAACGTTTTGCGGAATGTAAACTGGTCGAGGTTCTGAAACCATCACCCGACGAAGTTTCGGTTCCCTATCAAGCCATACCCGGAGCACCCTATGCTACTCTGCCCATCGAACTTCAGCGGCAATACAAGCGTCGCACGACGCTTGAGCTTTTTCGCAGAATAGGCAAGATTGCCCATATCGAAGAGGTGTTCGATGAATACATTGAATCACCTGCCACGTGGCACTACCGCAATAAGATGGAGTACGCTTTCTCCGTCATCCGTTTCGATTTAGAGGAGAAAAAGGAATACGATGATTTCGGTCTAGGGTTCAAGCATCGCGGCACGTGGTGGTGTGTCGAAAATTTGGATCGCGACTCAGGTCTGTTCGATCAAGAGTTGGAAGAGCAACTGCGCCACATTCGTCAATGGTGCATAGACACAGGGCTGCCCGCTTGGCACCCGCCTGCGCATCATGGTTTTTTCCGATACCTTGTGGTGCGAAAAAGTTTCGCTACCAACGAGCTGCTCATAAACCTGGTTACTTCAGAGAGAGAGGTTGAAACCTTCGATACGAATGCCTTTGTAGCATGTCTTCAGAAGCATTTGGGTGCACGTCTTGCCGGCGTCATTCACACGATCAATCCCAATACGGGCGATCGAATTGATCCGTTATCAGGCCAAACGAATTTGCTCTGGGGTAGTCCGGTTATTGTGGAGAATATTCACGGATTGAAATTCGAAATCAGCATGACGAGTTTCTTTCAAACCAATCCCCGCAGCGCCGAAAAACTCTACTCGAAAGTGTTGGAATATGCCGGTGTGCGCGATTCAGATGATGGCAATGTCATCCTCGATTTGTTTTGCGGAACGGGAACTATTACGCAGTTGTTAGCGAAAGAAAGTGGTAAAAAAATTATCGGTGTCGATATTGTGGATGCAGCCATCCAAGATGCGCGCAGAAATGCGGAAAGAAACGACGTTCACAACCTAGAGTTCTTCGCGGCCGATGTAGGTAAGTTCTTATTGGAATATCCACAGTACCAGGATAGGATCAGTTGTGCAGTACTCGATCCGCCGCGTGGTGGAATTGCTCCGAAGACCCTGCGGAAAATTATTGCGTTGGGAGCGCGTCGCATTGTATACGTTTCTTGCAACCCCGCAACCCAAGCGCGCGATACAATCGACTTATTGTCGGCCGGATATTCGTTGCGTCGAATCAGTCTGGTCGATCAGTTTCCTCACACGTCTCACGTGGAAACTGTTGCCTGGTTCGAGTTGGATTAACACGTTTGTGTATTTTTGAAGACATGACAAAAGAGCCGACCCTCATATTGAATGCAAAGCAAATCAGCCGCAAGCTGACTCGAATGGCGCACGAAATTCATGAGAACCACTACAGGGAAAAGGAACTCGTGTTGATAGGGGTTGAAGGCCGCGGCAGTCAATTGGCGGCTCGCTTATGCAAGCTGTTGTCGGAAGTAAGTGAGCTCACCATTCACCAGGAAGAAATTCGATTGAACAAGGACAAGCCTCTTTCGGAACCTCTTGTATTTACCGGAGATCTAAAATCGCTCAAAGGGAAGTCGGTTATCCTTGTCGACGATGTACTCAATAGCGGAAAGACATTGATTTATGCTTCGCGATTTTTGCTGGATGTCGATTTAAAGTCACTGACGATTGCTACCCTCGTCGATCGTTTTCATAGGAAGTTTCCTATTCGACCTGATATAGTTGGTATCACACTCTCAACTAATTTGCGAGAGCATGTGACAGTTAATTTGAATAAGGGAAAAGAGGCTGTTTACTTGGATTAACTCGAAAATCAATTCTTACTTCCTGCCCGTTGTGCTTTAATAAGAGCAATTAATTCTTGTTGCTGCTCAGCTTTCTGCATGTCATGCTCAATCCACTTATTGAGCTGAGATACCAAATCCTTGATTTGTAACTGTAACTCCGCGATTGTCTTGTTTTGCGAAACAATCATATCAAACATTTCGGATGTTGGCTGAATATCCTGTGAAGTCATAGTTCTGGAATCAGGGTTCATAGCTTGCTCAATGATAGAGCTAAGGCTTTCTCCCTGTTCATACAGATAAACCAGGCGTAACAAATCAACACCCAACAACTTGTTGAATTGCATTATCATACCCGGACGCATGCTGCCGGCGAGAATGCGCTGGTTAAAGTTCGAAGGGCTAGTATCCAAGTCAAGTGCAACCTGTCTTTGCGATAAATTCTTCGCGTCTAATAGTGCCATTACCACCTTGCTGAAAGCCTCCCTCTGCTTTGACTCCATTTTCATGGTTGTAAAGTTCAACATAAATAATGATTTGGCTATCAATAAAATGTGTTTAATAGTGACAAAAACAGGCGGTCGTGTATGTAATAATTTGCAAAAAGTGGAGATTGTATGAATTCCAATAATGGGTATATGTAACCAAATAAGTATTCCGTCGTTTAAATTAAGTTTTTATGAATAAAATAAAGTTTAAGTCGATGAAAATATATTTACGACCTCCAAAACTAAATTATCTAATCGCCATGAAAAACCTTGCTTGGAGCTTGAGGGCTTCTCTATTGGTTGTATCCTTTTCGTTGCTCGCACAGCAAGCGTTCTCTCAATCGACGGTTTTTCAATTGACACCGAAGGAAAATGCTTTTATGTGTCCATTCCTGACTCCGATTTTTATGAAGGAGCTAACTGAGGCTGGCGCTGAAGAAATCCGGAAGGATCAGGATTTAATTATCCACTTTAAGGTTCCAACCAATTCGGAATTGGATTCGACAGAGATCTATCGGATAGCGGGTGAAGTTGGTTTTCAATCTAAAATTTTCACCCTTCAAAAAACAGAAGAATGAGAAAACTTAGCTCGCTTCTATTCTTGTTCGCGTTCATCATAGATGAGAGCGTAGGGCAAGACAACACATTCTATCGGAAGTATAACTTGGGTGGAATGCAAGGTGGTCTTCAGCTCGAGGCTACTCAAGACGGTGGTTTCGTGGCCACCGGCCAGCATGAAGGCAATGGCAGCGCAGGTAGCTGCGATGTATATGTTTATCGTGTCGATGCTTGCGGTAATAATCTTTGGTTCAAATTGATAGGTAATGGGGGCGCAGAAGGTGGAAAGTCAATCAAGCAAACCGGCGATGGAGGATACATTGTGGCTTGCCATTACGACAACATTGGTGCTTTAATTCGCATGAACGACGCAGGCGACGTGCTATGGTCAAAGGCCTATTCAGGAACCAATTGGGCTTTCTACGCTGATGAGACGGCAAACGGAGATTTTATATGTCTCGGTCAGGCCGGGTCAGCTCTATATGTTTTCCGCACAAATTCATCCGGCGATATGATTTGGTCTAAGAGCATATCGGGCATGGGGTCTATGAGTTTTTTTATTGGTGAACTTCCCAACGGCGATTTCATCTTCACGTCAACTTATGGCCTGCCCGGAAAGGACATGGCCGTAGGACGTATCTCTGCTACTGGTGATTTTATCTTCGGTAAATCCTATGGCGGATCCGGATGGAATGAAGGAGACCATACAAGTTGGTCATGTAAGGGACTTTTGGTAGATGACGGCCAGGCATTGGTTGTTACATCGCCCACTTGGATGGGCAGTGGCGGCGAGGATGTTCTACTCATGAAGGTTTCCACTTCCGATGGTAGCGTTTTGTGGTCAAATACGATCGGTGGCGGCGGCTCTGACCAGTCGAGAGACATCACGCTTCATCCGCATGGCTATGCTGTGGTAGGTAATACGAATTCCTTCCCGGTAAGTGCAAGTACGAACCCGGACACGCTTTCCCATGATATGGGTGAGCGCGATGTTTTACTGGTTAATGTTGACTTTAATGGTAATTTGATTTGGGCAAGAACCTACGGCGGAAGCGGCAGGGACCGCGGTATTGGTGTCAGCTATAACATCGATAACGGCTTTACGATGTCAGCTTTTACCAATTCAAGTTTTTTCGGAAGCGGCACGGATTCGATGGATCCTATTTTCATCAAAACAGATAGCCTTGGGCTTCTAACATGTCAAGTATATACCCCTCCCATAGTTCAAAACACACTGAATGTTACAGTAAACGACATAGGGCAAGTCTTTACCGCCGGATTGACCAACTCTAATTTGAATCCTACTATCAACGATTACACCCCTAACGACCTCTATGTATGCCAGTCTTGTTATACCGAGCCTTTGTATGAGCCATCAGACACAATCATTTGTGTGAATGAGGAGGTAGATTTTATCAATACCACTTCAGTGGGTTTGACCTGTTTTCAGAATTGGGTAATTGAAGGCCAATCCTTCAGTGGCGAACTTGATACGCTTACCTATGCCTTTGATGAACCGGGGCTTTATGAGGTTGAACTTTTTTCCACTTGTGGGAATCAAGACAATACTTTTATTACAAACATTTATGTCTACGAAACAGTGGCAAGTGTTACTGCTGTTTCGGACTATAATGGTTACGAGATTTCATGCTTTGATGAGAACGACGGATCAATCGGCGTTTCAGCAAGCGGTGGATATTTGCCAAACAATTCCGCTTATGACTGGTATTGGAATGCACCGGTACCAAGCTCGCCGAATATTACCGGCTTGGAAGCGGGCGAATACACGGTTATAGCAACCGATACTGAAGGATGCGCCGATACCTTGGTTATTGAATTGAGTGAACCACCCTTGCTGACGGCAGAGGCATCTGTTACCTCCAATTACAATGGATTTGATGTGAGTTGTTTTGATTTTAACGACGGGCAGGCAACCATCAACCCAGCCGGTGGAGTAATACCTTACAGCTATAATTGGACCTCCGGTGCGAATACACAGAATGCAGCTACTCTTTTTGCCGCCAGTTATTCATGCACCGTAACCGACGCTAATGGATGCCAAACTTCGGATGGAGTGAGCCTCAATGAGCCGACAATCTTGCAAGGACAAATTACCTTGGTGAGTGATTACAATGGATATGAAATCAGCTGTTTCAATGCGGATGATGGCCAGGCGGTTTTCAATGCATCCGGTGGCGTTCAGCCGTATAACATTTCGTGGAACGGCCAACCCTACACCGTTGGAGCGGTAATGTCAAGTTTGTCAGAGCAATTGCTAGATGTGCAGTTGACGGATTTGAACGGATGCAATGGCCAGTTCACGGCAACAATTGATCAGCCTCCACTTTTGACACTTTCAACGGATGTGGCGTCGAATTACAACGGATTTGATATTTCTTGTCCCAATGCTGCCGATGGCCAATGCATTGCACTTCCCAATGGTGGAGTTCCTCCTTATATTTTCATGTGGGAAGATGGTTCCAATCAAAATGTCTCAACACCGACGCTCACAGAAGGCTCTTATTCCGTAACAGTTATGGATGCCAACGGTTGCACCATTCAAGGAGAGGCAACCCTTGAAGACCCATTGCCAATTGCACTTACAGCGCAAGTGACAACGAACTATAACGGCTACCATATTAGTTGCTATGGCTTTAGTGATGGGTTGGCTTCTGCATCTGCTTCCGGAGCTGTTCCACCATATACGTATTGGTGGTCCAATGGTGCTGCATCGAATAATTCCGGGTTTATCTCTGCCGGGATGTATACTGTTTATGTGACCGACAGCCAGCATTGTGATACGATTGCCACGCAGGTAGAGGCTATTCAGCCGCAAAGTGTTTTCATAGAACAACAGGCAACTTCCGATTATAACGGATTTGGAGTTTCTTGCCCCGATGCCAGCGATGGTTGGATCACTGCACTAGCCGGTGGTGGTGTCGCGCCCTATCAATATGCTTGGTCCAACGGCAATGCTTCTTCCGGTAACATGGATATTCCCGCGGGAAATCACATTCTGGAAGTAACCGACCTGAATAACTGTGATGGTGAGTTTGAATTCATGATTACGGAACCTGCGCCATTGGCCATGCAGCCGGCCGTAATTTCCGATACGTGCTTCAAGGAAGTAGGTAGCATTCAACTCAATTTGAGCGGCGGTGCAGGAAATACAGTGGTTGAAATGAATAATCAGCCGGTGAGCAATGCTGTTTGCTGTCTTCTTAGCAGCGTATATTCCTTTGATCTAACCGATATCAATGGATGCACAATGCAACAGCTGATTGAAGTTCCTAATGTGCCGGGGCCGGTTGCTGATTTCTATCTCAGCGATGCCCCGTATTGTTCGGGTCAGACTGTTGTTGAGTTTCGCGATGACTCTGAAGGGCAGGTTGTTCGATGGAACTGGAGCTTTGGTGATGGTGAGCGCGAGTTTGAAAGGGATGTGAATCACCTTTACACAGAGCCTGGAGACTACAACGTGCGACTGCGTGTAATAGATGTGAATGGGTGTGTCGATGAAAAGGGTTCGGTTATTTCGGTGAGCCCTGACTTGCGCGTGTTTATTCCGAACGCATTTACACCGAATCAGGATGGTGACAATGAAGCCTTCTTCCCGGATGGCAGTAGCATCGTTTCGTACGACATGATTATTTATAATCGCTGGGGCGATGTGGTCTTCCGATCATCTCCTGAAACACCCAAGTGGAATGGTTCGGTTGATAACGCCAATCTGAGCTCAGAGAACGGAGTCTATAACTACCGTATAACGATTTACGGTAATTGCGAAACGAAGGAGATCACAGGTCATTTACTGATGATTCGTTAAGCAAAAAAGAGAAGTCATTTTTAGAATGATGCGATTGATAAAGATGTAATAGAGCTAGCGAAGCGATAAACGCTCCGCTAGCTCTTGCTCTAGCAATACATTTGCTTCATGCATCAGGAAACCGTTACCACTCATAGTGCTGTTGTGCATCAGGTTGGTATTTACGCTTGGCTAACCGGCTTGTGTATTCTTCCATTCTTGCGATTGGGTTCTTCACTTGACGCCCATTGGACATCCGCTTGGCCGGCACTGCTATTGCTGGTAGTTGTAGGCTTAGCCTCCAGGCTCATCACGATATCGCATAGGTTCTTTTGGATCATGCCAATTATCCTTGTTGTCATGTCTGTTCAAAGTTTGGCGGGAAAGGATTTCTATGGTGAAGACGTTTTTCTTCTCATTTCTTTATTTTTTCTCGTGTCGGTGCAGCCGACTGAATTGTTGCTGAATCTAACCGCTGCCCGCAACAGCATGACTGCGCTGTGGTGCGTTTTTTCAGTGGTGTTGATTGGGCTCATAGTTCGAAACAGCCTTTTACTGGGTTATTCGCATGAGTCGACGTACGCAATCAAACCGCTCTTTGCGCACCGAAATATTGCCATTGAAACATACACCCTTTGGAGTGTTGCTTTGTTTGCGCTGTTATCCGATAGCCGATTGCGGTGGTTGGTCCTTTTGATAGCGGCATCCTTAGTTGTAGTGTACCAGGTGCGCACTGCGTTCATAGGATTAGCGCTTTTTTTGGTGATTGAGTTTGTCCGAAATTTCAAGCATCAACGCTGGCTCAAATGGTTTTTGGTGGCAGGATGCGCACTATTGATTGCCCTACAAATGACCTTCTTTTTTTTGCGCACACCCGCTCAAAAACACCATTTTGACGCCTTGCCGGATTTGGTCAAGCAACTCGATTTATTTTACAACCTCACGAGCGCCGAAAGTTCGTCCGAACGACTCGTGATGTGGCAATGGACTGTGGATCGGAGTAATCTTTTCGGTAATGGCATTGGCTCCTGGAAGTTCGATGCGGAGGGATATATTGGTGCAGCTCTCGGTAAATGTGATTTGATGGTTCGTCACCCGCATTCCGATATCCTTAAAATGGTGTTCGAAACAGGAATCCTCTTTACAATTCTATTTCTCGCATGGTGGTTGGTTTTGCTCAAGCCATCGTTTCGGTATCTGGTTGTATTTCTTCCCATGTTCGTTTTTGCATTTCCAACCGAGCGCGGAGAAACCCTTGGTGCTTTAATGGTGATGCTTCTTTTTACAGCGAAGCCAAAGCCGGTGAATAGGGGATTACGATTGATGCCGGGACTCATCGTAACTGCAGCATTGGTGACGGTATCGCTCGGCTGGAGCCGCAGTCAGCATTGCCTCGGAAAGGCCATGCGTGATCCCCTCACGCTCAAAGCCACTTCACCTCTGGATCGAAAGCTGCTCGATACGTTTCCGTTCGATATCGTGCTGAACCGACTACCTACCTACCAAGCTATCATACTCGCCGATGCAGGGCAAACAGAGGCCGCACGCGAGCTGCTCACTGGCGTACTGGTAGAGCATTCCAACGATCAAGGGGCCTTGCGACTTATGCTGCGTCTGGGTGGAGAACTGCCTTCCAATGCGGTCGTATGCGATTCATTAACGATTGAGCGTTAGGAATTTCAGACAATTGTCATTGCGATAATACATTTAAAAACTACCTTTGAATACATGAAAACCATCGCACGTACCCTTTTGATATCGCTTGCTGTTTTAGCCATTAGCCTATCGTGGGCTAGTTGGGATAATTCGTTCACGCCTAATCATGAAACCACCTCCACGTGGGATGTCATTGACGCTGTCGAGACTTCTCCTGCCACTAGAGTCTCTCATCGCGCGCAAGCTTTGAAATCCGCGATGATGACCGGAACCTTAAGTTGTACAAGCGATGTCGATCAAAATGGAATTCCTTTAGAAGCATATCTGAATGTGGGATTGATTACCGGAACACTCACCTGCACCATCTTCCTTGATGCGGAAGGATTCGATATTACAGAGTTTGCTTGGCCACTCGCATGCGAAGGCGCTCCTTTGGATCTCTTCTGGCCCGGCTACAGTACATTTTCTTACACGACGACACCGTATGAAATCGCAGGTGACATAATAGTAGATCCTTTCGGTGTTCATACCTATTCTTATCCTTCAAATCCGAATAGTGTTTATCTATGGCTAGTGGATGGAGGAAGCATCATCAGCGGGCAAGGCACTTCTAATGTCACCATTGTCTGGGGCGAAGATGGATACGGATATCTTGGCGTTGTCGAGGTATTGGATGGAATATGTCCGGGCGAGCTCGTGTCGGATATGATTTTGATAGGAGATGCTGCATCGGTTGATATGGTCGCCCTAGCACATTGGTCTACCTATCCATCGCCTGCTGATGCTACCATCAATCTCGAGAGCGATCTATATCAAAACCAATGTGAAGTTAAGCTATTCGATTTCAGCGGCCGTGTGTGTCATCAAGGCGTGATGAGCGGAAAGCGTTACACTATCGATACCGGTTCGCTTGCAGAAGGTGTTTACATTCTCTATGCAGGCAGAAGTGCTCACAAGGTCGTGATCAAGCGCTAGACTAGCGTGTTTTGAGAAGTTCTAAAATTGCGTCAACTGCTGAATTTATTGTTGCGTCGTTGTTCAATTTATGTTGCGCTTTTGTGTATTCGGGTTCTCGGATTTTCAAGAGATTTTCAAGAGAAAAATCGGGTTGCCGGAGTATCGGTCGCTCATTGGAGGTGCCTTCTGTGCGTGCCTGTAATTTTTCAATTGCACACTGAAGATAGATAGTAACACCAGCGGCATTCATCTGCGTCATGTTGTTGTGAAAGCAAGGCGTTCCGCCACCTGTTGCAATAACGGCGGAGGAAGCGGACTGAATAATCGTGTGCAGCACTTCTGACTCACATTGTCTGAAATACTCCTCTCCGTATTGCTGAAACAAGATTGATATCGTATCGCCTTCGCGCTGCTCGACGTGCCTATCAAGGTCAACAAATGGAAGTTGAAGGCGCTTTGCGAGTGCAGCACCAACAGTGGTCTTACCACTCCCCATCGGACCAATCAAAAAGATGCGCATGTACTGAGTAAGGTCAGTCTGACAATAGGTCCACATAATACAACACTGACCTACATTTCGTCATAAAAAGACTAACTGTTCGGTCAAATTTACAGCAAAACCGTATTGGTCTTGGAGTTGTAATCAACGCAACAAATTCGAAAAACATGGATTTCTCAAAATTCACCTTGAAAACACAAGAGGCTATTCAGAAGGCACAACAAGTTGCTTTAGAAAAGGGCCATCAGACTATTGAAAATGCACACCTGCTCAAAGGTGTTATGCTTGCCGATACTACCATTACCCCGTTCTTGCTTAAGAAGCTCAATGTGAATGTTGCATTGTTGCAACAAGCGCTTGACAAAATGCTGGACAGTTTTCCTAAGGTCAGCGGAGGTACCATGAGTCTTTCTTCGGAAGCAAACATCGCTATCAATCGCGCGCAGAATTTCCTTAAGGAATTTAACGATGAGTTTGTAGCTATCGAACACTTGTTGCTTGCTATTGGCGAAGGAAATGATAAGGCATCGCAAATGATGCGCGATGCAGGTGTTTCTTCCAAAGAGTTGAAAAAGGCGATATTGGAATTGCGCAAGGGGCAGCGAGTTACATCAGCATCACAAGAGGAGACTTACAACTCACTCGAGAAGTACGCTAAGAATTTGAACAAGCTCGCACGCGATGGTAAGCTCGATCCGGTTATTGGTCGTGATGAAGAGATACGCCGCGTCATGCAGATACTCTCTCGCCGAACGAAGAATAATCCGATTATCATTGGTGAGCCGGGCACCGGTAAAACCGCCATTGCCGAAGGAATTGCGCATCGCATCATCAATGGTGATGTTCCTGAAAATTTAAAGATGAAGCAGATGTATTCGCTCGATATGGCAGCGCTCATCGCAGGGGCTAAATACAAAGGTGAATTCGAGGAACGCTTAAAGGCCGTCGTGAATGAAGTGCAGAAAAGCGAAGGGGAAATCATTCTCTTCATTGATGAAATTCACACGCTTGTGGGCGCGGGCGGAGGAGAGGGTGCGATGGATGCAGCCAATATTTTGAAACCCGCTTTGGCTCGCGGCGAGCTGCGTTCAATCGGTGCAACCACGTTGAATGAGTATCAGAAGTATTTTGAAAAGGACAAGGCGCTCGAACGTCGATTCCAGAAAGTGATGATTGACGAACCCGATCGTGATGCAGCTATCTCTATACTTCGCGGATTGAAAGAGAAGTACGAGAATCACCACAAGGTTCAAATTAAGGATGATGCAATCATTGCAGCAGTCGAGCTTTCGCAACGGTATATCACCGATCGCTTTTTGCCCGATAAGGCCATCGACTTGATTGATGAAGCCGCCTCCAAATTGCGCATGGAGATTAACTCCAAGCCGATGGAGCTTGATGAGTTGGAGCGCAAAATCATGCAGTTGGAGATTGAGCGAGAGGCCATCAAGCGGGAAGGCAATGAAACCAAACTCACCGATTTGAATAAGGTTATTGGTGAGTTGAGCGAAGAACGGAATGCGCTTGCTGCAAAATGGCAAAGTGAGAAGGATGTTGTGGAAACAATTCAGAACGCGAAGGCTTCCCTTGAAGATTTGAAATTGCAAGCCGATCAGGCAGAGCGAGAAGGTAATTACGGGCTGGTTGCTGAGATTCGGTATGGTCGAGTGAAGGAACAGGAGCAACGTATAGAGGAGGGCCGCCTGAAATTGCAAGAGCTCCAGGCTAATTCGAAGATGCTGAAAGAAGAGGTCGATCCGGAAGAAATTGCAGATGTGGTTTCTCGTTGGACCGGTATACCCGTCAAAGCATTGGTGGAAAGTGAACGCGCGAAGTTGCTTCGACTTGAAGATGAGTTGGCCAAACGTGTGGTGGGTCAGCATGAAGCTATTGTTGCTTTAAGCGACGCCGTTCGCCGCAGTCGCGCAGGCTTGAGTGATGAGCGAAAACCCATTGGTTCTTTCATCTTCTTGGGAACGACCGGTGTTGGAAAAACTGAGCTAGCCAAAGCGCTGAGCGATTTTCTCTTCAACGATGAAAATGCCATGACCCGCATCGACATGAGTGAGTATCAAGAGCGACATACCGTGAGCCGATTGGTGGGAGCTCCTCCCGGTTATGTGGGGTACGATGAAGGTGGGCAACTCACGGAGGCCGTGCGCAGGAAACCATATTCGGTTATTCTGCTCGATGAAATCGAAAAGGCACACCCGGATGTATTCAATGTATTGCTGCAAGTGCTCGACGATGGACGACTCACCGATTCGAAGGGACGCGTGGTGAATTTCAAAAACACCATTGTCATTATGACGAGTAATATAGGTTCTCAGATTATTCAGGATAATTATGATAAGGCGAAGGACCCGGAAGATGCCGATTTGTTTGATCGAACCAAGCTGGATGTCATGCTAGCGTTGAAGTCTTCGCTGCGTCCGGAGTTTTTGAATCGAATTGATGAAATTATCATGTTCACTCCGCTGGGCAAAGCGCAAATTGAGAGCATTGTCAAGTTGCAATTGCATCTTCTTTCCGAACGATTGGAGAAGGCAGATATTCACTTAGTGGTTACTCCCGATTCGCTATCCTATCTTGCCGACAAAGGCTACGACCCACAATACGGTGCACGTCCTGTGAAACGGACAATACAGAAGGAGGTCATGAATGAGCTCTCCAAGTACATCCTCAGCGGCAAGGTCGATAAGTCGGAAGCGGTTGTGCTCGATGTGTTTGACGGGCAAATTGTTTTCCGAAAGAAAATAGATGCCGAAGCACTAATCGAAGTTTAGAAGCGGGTAGGGTAAAGTCATTGTAATTTCGTAATAGGGATGTGAACCGAATCACATCCCTTTTTGTTAATACACGAAATCCTCCACTATGAGAAAATCAATACTCGTACTCTTTTCTTCACTTATCGTTTCTTTCGGTCTAACCAGCATGACCTCTAACAATGCTGAATACTCAGCGGGTAAAGCCGGTTCCAATGGTTCGCCTGGCGAGGGCACCTGTGCTTCGGGATCATGCCACAATTCATTTGCGTTGAACAGCGGTACAGGAAGTGTTGCTATTTCGGTAGTCGGCTTAATCAACGGAAACATGTATGTGCCCGGTCAAACATATCAAGTGAGTGTAACTGTTCAACAGCAGGGTATCGGGTTGTTCGGTTTTGGTGTCGAAGCCTTGCAAGCTAGTGGCGCCAATGCCGGCACGTGGACAGCCGCAAGCGACTCTCATATTCTCAATGCGACTGTTAGTGGGAATTCTCGCGCAACGGTGGCTCATATTGATAACTCCGGGTTTAATTCGAACACCCGCACGTGGTCGTTTAGCTGGACAGCTCCTGTTAACGAAATACCTGTAACCATGTATGCAGCAGGCAATGCTGCTAATGGCACAGGGAGCACCGGCGGCGACTACATTTATACGACTAGCCTTAGCTTGATGCCAGCTCCCGCACTTGATTTACCTATTATTCAAGCCAGCGGAGATTTAACCATTTGCGAGGGCGAATCAGTGGTGTTGAGTGTATCCAACAACAGTGGATTATCATATTCGTGGCAAGATGCATCGGGTAGTGTGGTTGAAACAGGTACTTCTTTTATTGCAACGGAAAGCGGTTGTTACAGTGTTTCAGGTAGCAATGGGTCGCAAACGGTAACTTCAGAAATCACGTGTGTTGAAGTGCAAGTTGTCAATTCGAATTTTTCCGGTCTCGCCCCGATGTATTGCATTGGAGATGCACCCGTAGAGTTGATTCCGGAAGTGCCGGGCGGAATATTTTCAGGCCCCGGAGTAGTCGACAACATCTTCTCTCCTTCTAATATGCCAGTGGGCGATTTTATGATTGGCTACACCGTGATAACCTCTGCGGGTTGCGAGTTCACTCAAACCGAGCCTGTGTCTATTCGGGCTATACTGCCTGCAGGATTTACAGATTTGGAGGATGTTTATTGCACCACGGATGCAACCATCAATTTGGATGTAGAAACCCAAGGCGGTGTATTTACCGGTCCTGTGCTTGCGGGTAATTTTTCACCCGACATCGAGCCTGGTATTTACGATATCACCTACACAACAGGCTCGGGAGTATGCGCGTCTTCAACAACACAGACCGTAGAAATTTTACCATCACAAAGTAGTGCCTTTTACCTGTTCCCTGCGTTCTGTGCTTCGTCGCCTTCTGAACAGATGTTGCCCGATGTGGCAGGTGGTGTGTTCACCGGCACGGGCGTGAACGGCGACACATTTGATCCCACACAAGCTATTATTGGTGACAACGAAGTGACCTACACGCTGGCTCAGCCCAATGGATGTATTTCAATCACCACTCAAGTTATCGAGGTGTTTGATGTCGCCAACAGCGACTTCTCCGGACTTGAGCCAATCACCTGCAGTACGGAAGGTGTTTTAGAGCTGATTCCTGTTTCCCTTGGCGGAGTATTTAGCGGACCGGGTGTGAGCGGATCTTCTTTCAATCCTTTGGAAGCGGGTGTTGGTGAACACACGATCCTTTACGACATCAACTTGGGCGATTGTCAGTCGGAAACGGCCATAACAACCACTGTAATCGAGGGGCCTGACGCCACATTTACAGGTTTGTCCGACGAGTATTGCATTGATGCCGAGATTTCATCTGAGTTGATTTGTGTGAACACACCAGCCGAGTTCAGTGGTCCCGGAGTTATGGATAATATGTTTGATGCGGCATCTGCGGGTATAGGCGAGCACACGATTAATTGCAGTTACACCGATGCAAACGGATGCACAGCGATTAGCTCGCAAAACGTAACCGTGAACGCTCTGCCGGTGGTCGACATAACGGTTGCAGGAGATTTAACTTCGGCGACAGTAGCTCAACAGGGAGCAACTTACCAATGGTGGAGCTGCGATACGGAGCTTCCAGTGGATGGAGCAACCGCGGAGGATTTTACCATTACCGATCCGAGCCAAAACGGCAATTACGCCTGTTGGGTGACCTTCAATGGTTGTGACGCCAGGAGTGAGTGTGTGCTGCTGCTGATTGGAAGCGTAGACGAGCTTGCTTCTGACTGGTCGGCCGGATTTTATCCCAACCCTGCAACTTCTGATTTGACGGTGTGGAGCTCTACCCCGGTGAGCGTAAGTATCTACAACGGCATAGGTGCGCTTGTACTTTCTCAACGTGTAAATGCGTTGAATCACGCGCTCGATATCGGTGAATTGCAGCAGGGACTTTATCAAGTGGTATTGCAAACGAGTGACGGAAAACAATCTGCGCAACTGCTGGTGAAACAATAAAATTAGAAATACCGAGAAAATTGTAACCTTATAAAAACACTACGCGTATCAAAACCGTGATTTGTTTTTTTGGTTAATTAATGGATTTGGTTAAGTAAGAAGGCCTCCCGAAAGGGGGGCTTTTTTATTTCCCTTCTCCTATCCACACTACCAATCGCAAGAAGCAGGGGTTTTCGGACGCACTGCTGTGCGCGCATGCTAGCGAAATCCCTTCTCCTATCCACACTAGCAACCGCAAAAAGCAGGGGTTCTCGGACGAACTGCTGTGCGTCCATAAAAAAATATTACCTCAAAACGTAACCTTCGATTCACTCCCCCCGTTTCAAGTGTGTATTTCATCAATAAGAACTAGATTATACAATCAACGATACTGAAGATAACTCTCTATGATTAAGAGTAGTTAAGGTTAATTAAGGTTAAGCAAGCGGATAGCCCCTGAAACGTCGGGGGCTATTCTTTTTGACGTATGCTAAACTAGGGCAAAATCGTCATTAATCTATTATTCCTTATACTTGCCGTTCATCACTCATCAAAAAAACGAAGATCTATGTCAAGTGTTTGGAGAAAGAAACCCATCTCTGCCTTTCATGCTGAGGCCGGAAAAAGTGAACTGAAGCGTATTCTCACCAAGTGGGGACTTACCTCACTCGGTATTGGTGCCATCATCGGCGGTGGTATTTTCACCCTTACCGGTATTGCTGCCCACGACCATGCGGGTCCTGCCTTGGCACTTTCATTTGTGATTGCCGGTATTGGTTGTCTTTTTGCTTCGTTGTGCTATGCTGAGTTTGCATCGGTATTGCCGGTGGAAGGTTCAGCATATGCTTATGCATACGGAACCGTGGGTGAACTCTTCGCTTGGTTCATCGGTTGGAACCTCATCCTCGAGTACATGATGGGTGCCACTACTGTGGCCGTGGCCTGGAGCGGATACTTCTCTAAACTGCTGCACATGTTCGGGTTGCACATACCCGATTGGCTCAATAACGACCCGATTACTTACGGTGGTTTCGCATTCAACTTGCCGGCATTCCTCATTACGTGGCTTGTAACGGGTATCCTCATCAAGGGTATCAAGGAGGCAGCAAGCACCAATAACTTGATTGTGATTTTGAAAGTAGCCGTGGTGCTTTTTGTAATTATCGCGGGTGCTTTCTATGTGAATCCAGAAAACTGGACACCTTTCATTCCTGCAGAGCAGCCTGTGCTCGACGCGATGGGCAATCCAACAGGTGATGTGAATTTTGGCTTTGGTGGTGTACTTACGGCAGCAACCATTGTATTCTTCGCCTACATCGGTTTCGATGCGGTGAGCACACAGGCAGGAGAGGCCATCAACCCAAAGAAGGACGTTCCGTTTGCAATCATCGCATCGCTTGTTATCTGTACGATTCTTTACATCTTGGTATCGTTGGTTCTTACCGGTATGGTTCCTTATTCAACCCTTGATTTGAAAGCACCGGTGGCCTCGGCCTTCTCGGGAGCGGGTATTTCATGGGCGGTTTATCCGATTACAATAGCTGCAGTAGCGGGTCTTACCTCGGTGATGCTGGTGATGATGCTGGGTCAAACCCGTATTTTCTTCGGTATGGCGAAGGACGGTTTGTTGCCACGCGGCATCTTTGGTGCACTTCACCCGAAGTTCAAGACACCTTATAAGAGTACGATCCTTGTAGGTCTTATTGTCTCGATTGTAGCCGCTGTTACTCCTATCAACAACATTTCGGAAATGTGTTCGATGGGAACGTTGCTCGCTTTCTCGATGGTTTGTTTGGCGGTTTTGATTCTCCGCAAGCGCGAACCGGATTTGGAGCGCCCTTACAGAACCCCGATGGTCAACATCATTGCCCCTCTCGGCGTGTTGTTCAATATCTTCCTCATGACCCAAGTGCGTATCCACACGTGGTATGCGTTCATCATTTGGGGAACTCTCGGCGTGGTTGTTTACTTCCTGTATAGTAAGAGGAATAGTAATTTGGAGAAAAATTAGTGTCTAGTGCCAAATGACTAGTGACGAATGAGGTGGACGCTGCGTTTTTTGGATCCACCAGTTTATGCCTAAGCGAAGGACATCCCGCTTCGGCATGAATAATCTCATGAAAATATCATAATTAGCCCTCGACTAGTCACTCGTTATTCGTCACTAGTCATTACTTATTGATCATAGTGCACTTCTTTCAACGTTGAATATCCCGCTGAATTGCGTCTATTAGAATAACAATGATATTGAGAACTAATCGATGTTCTGTATCCAAATTCTAAAGTGTAAATCAGCTTGATTAGTTTCATACATTCGTCGAAAAATAAACTTTTCAGTTATGAAACTTAGCACACGTCTCAATTCTGCTCGTTTTTTATTTCCGATAGTGTTAATGATTTTTTCGCTAGGCTTTGAGGCTTGCAAAAAAGATGATGAATTACCAAATCAATCAAACAATAATACTCCTGCTCCTAACAACGTTTGTCAAAATGACCAAGAAGGAGATATGATAGAGTCTGTTGCGATTGGAACACAGGAATGGATGTTAATGAATTTGAATGCGACTTGTTATCAAGACGGCACCCCCATACCAAACGTCACGGAGCCTGCGCTGTGGTCTTCAATGGTTGTAGGAGCCTGGTGCTGGTACAATAACGATAGCGCAACTTATGCCGCCACATACGGCAAATTGTACAATTGGTATGCTATAGCCGGCATACATAATGCGGCATCATTGAACAATCCAAGTCTAAGGAAAAAACTAGCCCCTGCTGGGTGGCATGTTCCGACCGATTCGGAATGGACTTTATTGATTGATTTTTTGGATTCTGATGCTAACGGCGGTTCATCGCCTGTAGGGGGCGAGTCTAATGAAGCCGGAGGAATGTTGAAGTCTCAGGGTACGATTCAAGAAGGAAATGGTTTATGGTTAGCCCCAAATGAAATGGCAAGCAATTCCAGTGGTTTTTTAGGAGTGCCAGGAGGTTCTCGTTCCGGTTCCTTTAACGGTATCGGAGCTCTCGCCGGTTGGTGGGCATCTACTGAAAGTGGTCCTGATAGTGCCTGGCACAGATGGTTAACAAATGATAGTGGAACGATCTATAAAGAGGGCTCCTGGAAATACACCGGTCGCTCTGTGAGATGCGTAAAAGATTAATGTCGTTTTAAACCGGTGCTAATGGCAAATAGCCGGTGGCATGAGTGCAATTATTAGCTGTATATCTCTTACTTACTACTCTTCGGGCACTTCTTACACCGCTTCCCGTGCTTATACTTTTTGCAGCACTCCTTCTTCTTGGCGCAGGAGTGAGCCATAAGTTGCATGACGATGCAGGGGCTTTTTGAAGATGTGGTGGCGCATTGACTCATGAATCAAAAGTCTGTGGTTTGCCGGGTGAGGGCAATACCTCTTTTCGGGTAGAAATTTTTAAGTGCGAGGTACGAAGGACGAGGTACGGTCAGCGCGTTGCGTTTTTCGAGGGGTGATTGTGCCAAAGCGGAGGGTGTTGCTTCCGCAGCCTCTCTCCACAGAAGAGAGGAGCACCGCAAGCGCAGATGATTGTGGCACAATTGCCACCCATGAGAAGCCAAGCCTTGCCCGTACTTAGTCATTTGTAATTTGTTCTTCTGCCTCAGCCAGTCCCCAGTCCCCAGTCCTCATTCCCCGCCCCATTGTTAGCACTTTGCGTTGTTTGTGACCCAACACCCGAACATTAGCCGTTTCTTTGCACAATCGGAGGCAATCACGCCTGCTGAGAAAATGCGAGGAAATCATGCAAATTCATCCGGGTACTATTCAAACCCTGCCTGTATTTGAGGTAGTTGAAAAGGGCTATCTGCTGGGCAGCGAGGCCGATAACGTGTTCATCGGCCGCCGTGAACTCAAACCCAAAACAGAGCCGGGCACCGAGGTGGAGGTTTTTACCTACTACAACGAGGAACGAAACCTCGAGGCGACCACCGAGTTGCCGTCGTTGCAGGTGGGCGAAGTGGGCTGCTACCGCGTGCTCAGCTCAAATAGTCTGGGCTCCTTCATCAGCATCGGTACACGCCGCGATGTTCTCATTCCGCATGCCGAGCAGGTAGAGAGTTTGGAAGACGGTCGCATGGCATTGGTAATTCTACTCGATGATCCCGAAAACCGCAGGTTGTATGCTACTACCAAGCTGAATCGCTATTTGCGCGGACGTGAGATTCCCTATAAGCGAGGCGATGAGGTCATGATGACTATTGCCGAGAAAATTGAAATCGGACGAAGAGTCATCATCGACGGTAAATATGTGGGTGCGTTGTTCCGCCAGGAGATGACCGATACCGTGCGCCTGGGTGAAAGAATCAAAGGCTATGTGCGCAAGGTGGAGGGGAAAGACATTGTGGTGAGCATGCAACGCGAAGGCATGGAACTGCTCGACGATGCCAAGGTGAAAATCATGAACTACCTCGAGGCCAACGGCGGTTACGTGCGCCTCAACGACGATACCGACCCGGAAGAAGTGAAACTGCGCTTGCACATGTCGAAGAAGACCTTCAAAAAGGCGGCAGGCATGCTATTCAAGGAAGGAAAGATATTGCTCACCAAGATGGGCATCAAGTTCAATAAGACAGGAGAAATCCCAACGGAGTGGGAGAATACCAAACTGCTTTCGGAAGAAGAAGGCGATGGTCCATCTGTGCGCCCCGCGAGGGCTCCCAAAAAGGAGACACCGGCAGAAGCTGAATGGGTCGACAAACCATTCGTTCCAAAAACAAAATCACCGGCCGCTCGCCCGCAGAAGCCAAAAGACAGCGAGCCCGAGCGCCCTCGTCCTACAGACGATGACAAGCCGCGCAACGATCGCCCGAAGAAAACACTTACGTTTAAAGGCAAGTAGTAGGCATGCACGTGTGGTCGTCCATCACATCGTTTTTAGCGTTTGATCCGAAGGCGCCTTTCATTTTTACTGCGGTCAACTTTTGGATCTTTTTCGCACTGGTCCTGATAGTGGATGCATTCGTGCACCGCAACCGAACACTGCGCCACACGTTTCTTTTCATTGCCAGTATCTTCTTTTACTATAAGACGACCGGGCTGTTTTTCCTGCTGTTGCTCTTCACGGCTGTGTGGGATTTTTTGGTAGGGAAGAAGATTTTTTCTACGAAGGATTCGGCTGCTAAAAAGCGCTGGCTGGCGCTCAGCATATGTATGAACCTGGGTGTGCTGTTCTATTTCAAATACGCCTACTTCTTCACGGATATCTACAACTCCATGACAGGCAGCACGGGCAGCGTTTTCAATGTGCTGGCGTATTGGAGCAATGGCTTTTTTGGAAGTCACTTCGAGGTAGATAAAATCATTCTGCCCATCGGTATTTCGTTCTTTACGTTTCAAAGTATCAGCTATACGGTGGAAGTGTATCGAGGCACTCTCAAGCCTGTTGAGCGCTTCACCGATTTTGCCTTCTTCGTTACGTTCTTTCCTCAGCTTGTGGCGGGTCCCATTGTTCGCTCGACCGATTTAATTCCACAGCTTTACAAGGAGTATCAACTCACACGCGCCGAATGGGGGCTGGCCATTTTCTGGATACTCAATGGCTTCATCAAGAAAATTCTGCTGGCCGATTACATCGCCGTCAACTTCATCGATCGAGTGTTTGCCAGTCCGACCTCTTATACCGGCTTTGAAAATCTTATGGCAATCTATGGATACAGTCTGCAGGTCTATGCCGATTTTTCAGGCTACACCGACATGGCCATTGGTGTGGCATTGCTCATGGGTTTTCATCTCACTAAGAATTTCAATTCGCCTTACAAGGCAGTTAGCGTGGCCGATTTCTGGCGTCGCTGGCACATGTCGCTCTCCAACTGGCTTCGCGATTATCTCTACATACCGCTCGGCGGCAATCAGGCGGGAACGGTGGGTACTTATGTCACACTAACCATCATCCTGTTGGTAGTGGGTGCGCTGGCTTCTTCGTGGATGGTCATTGCGGTAGGTGCCGGAGCTATGGCTGTTGCGCTTGTTCTAGCTCAGTGGTTGAAGTCGTTTGCAGGATGGCTCAATACGAATTTGAATTTGATGATCACCATGATCATTGGTGGGTTGTGGCACGGTGCAAGCTGGAACTTCATCATCTGGGGAGCGCTCAATGGATTCGCACTCGTGTTTTATAAGTTGTGGAAGAAGATAAGCCCATGGGAAAATCACAAGGACCGCTGGTATGTGCGGGCATGGGTTATTTTCCTTACGTTCTCGTTCATCACCCTCACGCGCGTGTGGTTCCGCGCAGGTAGCAATACTTCATGGACCGGACTCGATGAGCAACACGATATCTGGTCTGAATTCTGGTCGGCTACATCCATGCTCGAGCAGATTTTTATGCATATGGATTGGTCCGTTGCTCCGCAGGTATTGATGGGCTACAGCACTGTGTTTCTGGTTGTTTTATTCGGAATGATTGTGCACTGGCTTCCCGCTTCGTGGAAGGAAATTTATCGCACGCGATTCGCCATGCTGCCTATACCGGCATTGGCTCTTGTTTGTATTGGTGTCATCTTCTTTGCGTATCAGGTTATGTCGGCCGATATGCATCCTTTCATTTATTTCCAATTCTAGAGCCTGAGCCCTTGTAGCCAAGGCATTTGAAACTATTTTTGTCGTTCGCCGCTTGGAAAAATGAATGTTGGCGAGCAAATACACTACGTATGCAACAAACGCAAAGCAAGACGGGCAATGTATCCCGCCTTCTCAGCCAACTCAACGAGTCAGCCACTTTGGCCATGGCTCGTCTCAGCCGTGAACTCGCTGCACAAGGTCATCCCATCGTGAGCTTATCACTAGGTGAACCTGATTTCAATACGCCCGATTTTATCAAGGATGCTGCTAAAAAAGCCATCGATGATAACATCACCCACTATCCGCCTGTAAACGGAATACCGGAAGTGCGCAAAGCCATTGCCGCCAAGTTCAAGCGCGATAATGGACTCGACTATTCACCCGAGCAAATCGTCGTTTCAACGGGCGCAAAGCAAGCCATTGCCAACACCATCTACGCGTTGGTAAATCCGGGCGACGAGGTCCTTATGCCGAGTCCGTTTTGGGTGAGTTATGCTGAAATGGTGCGCCTCGTGGGAGGTGTTCCCATTATGCTACCTGCACCCGTGGAGCAGGACTTTAAGATTACAGCGAAGCAACTCGAAGAGGCCATCAACGATAAGACAAAACTCATCATTTACTCATCGCCCTGCAATCCAACGGGCTCGGTCTACAGCCGTGAAGAGCTGGAAGCTTTTGCTCATGTGATTGAGAAAAAAGAAGAACTTTACGTCATCAGCGACGAGATCTACGAGCACATCAATTTCATGGGTCGCACGGCCAGCATCGCTTCAATCGGCAACATGATCGATCGCACCATCACCGTGAACGGAGTGTCGAAGGCATTCGCCATGACCGGCTGGCGTATTGGTTTCATTGGTGCGCCGAAGTGGATAGCCGATGCTTGCAATAAGATGCAAGGACAAATTACCAGTGGTGCCAACAGCATTGCACAGATGGCTACGAAGGCCGCTATGGAGGCCGACCCGGAGGTTATTCAGCCAATGATCGAAACCTTCCGCAAGCGCCGCGATCTGGTGTACGACTTACTGAAGGAAATTCCGGGCATCAAGCTCAATAAGCCGGAGGGCGCGTTTTATTTCTTCCCGGATGTGTCGTTTTACTTCGGAAAAACAGATGGCGAACACACTATCAACGACGCGACCGACCTGTCGATGTATTTGCTGCGCACGCAGCATGTTGCTCTCGTAACCGGCGATGCGTTTGGTGACGCCAACTGCATTCGCATCAGCTACGCAACATCAGAAGAAACGTTGAAGGAAGCCATTCGCCGCATTGCAGCAGGGCTCGCCCAATTGAAATAATAAACCATGACGAAAAACGAAATCACTGAACTCTTCTCCCGCTTTAATAATCTAACGGCGCTGATTATCGGCGATGTGATGATTGATGCTTACTACTGGGGAAAAGTCGACCGCATTTCACCGGAAGCACCGGTGCCCATTGTCCAAGTGCAGAAGCGAGAGAACCGGTTGGGTGGCGCTGCTAACGTTGCGCTCAATGTGAAGCACCTTGGCGCAAAGGCCATCATTGCCTCTGTGGTTGGTGACGGAACTAAGGGTGATGTATTTCGTTCTACTCTGAAGGAGAATGGCTTTACAACGGAAGGTATCATTGATTCGCCTGAACGCATGACAACCGTGAAAACACGCGTCATTAGTCAGGGACATCACTTACTTCGCATTGATGAAGAGATTACAACTCCGCTGAGCTCTACCGATGAGCGCCATTTGCTTGATTGTGTGAAGGCGATTCTCGAACGTCAGAAAGTAGACGTTATCATTTTCGAAGACTATAACAAAGGCGTGCTCACAGAGCGCGTAATATCGACCGTATTGAACTGGGCGAATGAGCGAGGCATTCCCACGGCAGTCGACCCAAAGAAGGATAACTTCTTCTCGTATCGTGGCGCAACGCTTTTCAAGCCAAACTTGAAGGAATTGAAGGAAGGACTCAAGCTTGAATTTGACAAAAACGACTTCAAAGCGTTGAAGTCAGCTATCGACCACTTGGAGCAGCAATTAGCTAATAAGGTTACTATGGTTACGCTTTCAGAGCTGGGCGTGGTAGCGAACCATTCGCAAGACTTTGTTCATGAGAAAGCACACAAGCGCGAAATTCTCGACGTAAGTGGAGCAGGCGATACGGTGATTAGCGTGGCATCACTAGCCATGGCAGCCGGCGCAGAGCCGAGTGTGTATGCCGCCCTTGCTAACATAGCCGGCGGGCTGGTGTGTGAAAAGGTAGGTGTAGTGCCTGTCGATAAAGAATTATTGATGCAAGAAGCAATTTCGAAAATGGTCGGCGAACATATGACCCTCTAATTCTGTTATACTGCGTGCAAGAAGTAAAACCGTATTCGCAAGAGGGCGAAAAAAAGCAACAGGTTGCTGAAATGTTCAACAACATTTCTCATTCCTATGATTTCCTCAACCATTTCTTTTCACTCGGTATCGATGTGCTCTGGCGCAAAAAGGCCATACGCATGTTGAAAAAGGAGAATCCAAGACTTATACTGGATGTTGCAACGGGAACAGGCGATTTCGCTTTGGAAGCTGTGCGCATGAAAATGGAAGGCGCACAGATAATCGGAGTGGATATAAGCGCTGGTATGATTGAAGTAGGCAAGAAGAAAGTTGCAGCCAGAAAATTGGAGCATGCCATCACGTTTCAAATTGCAGACTCCGAGAATTTGCCTTTTGAAACAGCACATTTCGATGCATTTACGGTGGCGTTTGGAGTGCGCAATTTTCAAGATTTGCGCAAGGGTATGAGTGAAATGCTCCGCGTGCTCAAGCCCGGTGGGATGGGTGTCATCATTGAGTTTTCGCGCCCAAAGCGTTTTCCCATTAAGCAGCTTTTTACGTTTTATTTTAAATACATCATGCCAACCATTGGCAAGCTCGTGTCGAAAGATGCTCGCGCATACACGTACCTACCCGAGTCGGTTGATGCGTTTCCATCCGGTTCCGATTTCATTCATGTTATGCAGGAATTGGGCTATCGTGAATGTCGTTGCATACCCTTGAGCGGGGGTATTGCCAGTATTTACATCGGTAAAAAATGAAGGTAGAGGTTACGCCATCGCTGCTCTCTGGGCGAGTTGAAGCCCCGGGAAGCAAGAGCGATGCGCAGCGCATGGTGGCGTGCGCACTACTTGCAAAGGGTATCACAACCATTCATCGATTTCCTGAAGGCGACGATTGTGAAGCAGCGTTGCAACTTGTACAAGATCTTGGTGCCATTGTTTCACGAAAAGGTTCTACGGTAGAAATAAAGGGTGGATTCCCGCAGTCTTTCGCTGCCGGAATTCGGAATGCGAAAGATGAAATTCAATGCGGTGAATCAGGACTCGCCTCGCGAATGTTCGCTTCGATAGCGGCTTTGAGTGAAACCTCCATCAATCTTTCCGGGACGGGTTCCTTGATGAAGCGCCCGTTTCATGATTTGATACATGCGCTAGAGCAATGCGGTGTGGAAGTGGATTCTCAGGAAGGTTATTTACCTATGCGAGTTCGTGGTCCGTTGAAGGGAGGGCATATTCAGCTCGATGCATCACTATCGTCGCAGTTTTTAACGGGTCTACTCTTAGCGCTTTCACGCGCTTCTGAAGCATCGATTGTAGAAGTTAGTAGTTTGAACAGTCGACCGTATATCGACCTTACATTGGAAGTGCTGGCTCGATTTGGAGTGGAGGTGGTGAATGACTCCTACCAACGATTTCATATTACTCCTAAGGCATGGAAGGGAGTGGAGTTAACAGTGCCGGGCGATTGGAGCGGAGCAGCCTTTCTTCTTGTGGCCGGCGCGCTATCGGCCGAAGCAGGTTTGGTAGTCGATAATCTGAAAATGGATTCAGCTCAGGCCGATAAGGCCGTGCTCCATGCTCTGCTCGCAGCGGGAGTGCGTTTTGATGTGCTTCCGGATGCGGTTCGAATTTGGCAATCTGAAGTGCGTGCGTTTGAATTTGATGCTACGCATTGTCCCGACTTATTTCCGCCCTTAGCGGTGCTTGCCGCATTCGCAGATGGAGTCTCGGTTATTACCGGAGTATCGCGACTCATACACAAAGAGAGTAATCGTGCTAAAGCCTTGCAGCAGGAGTTTGCTAAAGCAGGAGTTCGTATTGTGTTGCGCGACGATGAAATGAAAATTTATCCGGCAGCCATCCGCTCTGCTCAACTTCATTCGCATTATGATCATCGAGTTGCCATGGCCGGCACTCTTCTAGGTATTGCAGGCGCACCTGTCAGTATACAATATGCAGAATCGGTATCGAAGTCGTTTCCTGATTTTTACTCTGTCATGCAATCTGTTGGTGCGCGCATAAAGACGCGCTAAGATCAGAGCCGTGCTGTCGATCATTGGGTTCAAAAGATGTTCGAATCAAGCGCTGTTCGAAGGTATATTCGCAATAGGTTTATTACTACACAAACTCTGCAAGTATGCAATTTTCAGCCGATCAAATAGCTTCAATGCTTCAAGGTAAAGTGGAGGGTGATGCCGGCACGTTGGTTAGTGGACTTTCTAAAATAGAAGAAGGTACGCCCGGCACGCTCACGTTTCTCGCTAATCCTAAATACACGGAGCACATATATTCTACAGGCGCATCGATTGCGATTGTAGGCAATGATTTCAAAGCGGAAAAACCACTCCCGACAACGTTAACGTTGATAAGGGTAGACGAGCCTTATGCTTGCTTTGCAAAATTGTTGGAAGCATACCATCAGCTTCGACAGCCGAAATATTCGATTAGTGAAAGGGCCCATATTGAATCTTCTGCTCAAATTGGAGAGCACGTTTACATCGGTGAGTTCGCATACATCGGTGAAGGGGCACGAATAACAAAGGGAGCACGTATTTATCCAGGTTGTTATGTGGGGCCTTACACGACTATTGGTGAGGCCACTGTTCTATTTGCGGGCGTTCGTGTTTATAATGATTGTGTTATTGGTGCTCACTGCACATTGCATAGCGGTGTTATTATCGGAGGCGATGGTTTTGGCTTTGCACCTAATTCGGAGAACAACTACCAGAAAGTGCCACAGATCGGCAACGTGATCGTGGAGGATTATGTAGAAGTCGGGTCAAATACGGCCATTGACAGAGCCACGCTTGGCTCAACGATTATTCGAAAGGGCGTTAAACTGGACAATCTGATACAAGTAGCACACAACGTTGAAATAGGTGAGAATACTGTGATTGCAGCACAAACCGGAATTGCAGGTTCTACGCGCATAGGTCGCAATTGCATGATAGGTGGCCAGGTCGGCATTGTAGGTCATATAACCATTGCTGATGGAACTAAAATCGCTGCGCAAAGTGGAATTGGAAAATCGATTGAAGAACCGAACACCATTGTGCAGGGATCGCCGGCTTTTGGAATAATGGACTACAAAAAGTCATATCTCGGCTTCATGAAGTTGCCTGAATTGATGCGTCAGGTTGCACAATTGCAGAAGAAATCGGAGGGATAGTAATTCTATGTGGAGCAATCGACTGCATGAGGTCAAATCGTTTTTTAGTCACTTGCGAGCCGCTCGAGGTCCTCATGGAGTGCATTCTCCGTTCGTATATAAATTGATTACAGAAGTTCTGCGAAAGAGGAATCGTGCTCAGTTATTTGGTGAAATTGAGCATGTTCGTGGTCGTCTTCGCAAATCAAAGGAGCTAATTGATGTTGCTGATTTTGGAGCAGGCAGCAGAGTGCACAGAACCAGTAAACGGCAGATTGGAGAAATGGCCCGAACGGTTTTACAACCAAGCAGCCATGCACATGCGCTGGGCTTGCTTGCGAAGCATGCCAGTGCCAAGCACATATTGGAGTTGGGGACTTCATTCGGTATCACCACCGCTCATTTATCAGCGTTGATCCCGGCTTGTAGGGTTTACACAATTGAAGGAAGTGAGTCCATAGCACGTGTGGCTGAGAAGTCATGGAATGAATTAGGTCTGGATTCAATTGATCTAACCGTTGGAAGTTTTGCCGAAAAATTGAGTGGCGTTTTGAAGCGAATGCCATCCGTGGATTTTGTGATCATCGACGGTGATCATCGCGGCGAAGCGTGTCTTGAATACCTCAAGCAGATTTTACCCTACACAAGTGAACAATCCGTGATTGTGCTCGACGATATTTACTGGTCTCCTTCAATGACCGAGGCGTGGCAGAGGTGCATAGTGGATTCGCGGTTTACCCTTACACTGGATTTTTTCGACTTTGGTGTTCTATACCAAACAAAGGGAAGGGTGAAGGAGCATTTCAGGCTTGCTCGCCCTTGGTAGTTTTTCTTTTCACATCTCGTTAACGCTATTTAATACCTTGTGGATAGCTTTTCATTGTGTCTGCGGAGCACGCGGTTATTTTTGCGCACACTAATAAATGAAACCATGATGAAAAAGTTTGTAATGATTGCATTGATGGCGATGCCTGTATTGGCATTTTCCCAAGACAAAACAGTTGCTGTTGCACCGGCAGCGAAGGCACAAGAAAACAAGTTTGCTATTGCTAATCCGGAAATAATCTTTTTGGAGTTGATTATCGGAACCAATCCGGCGGGTGTTCAAACCATTCGTGCTGATTTCGGTCGCGAAATTCTTGCCTCTCTTTCTGATAAGGAATTGATCAAGCAGTTGAGTGAGATGCGCTCTTTGGTGTTCCCTACTGTACCTGATGCGATGAATTACCTTTCATCATTGGGTTATAAGTTTCAGCAAAACTATGTGACTTACGATAAGGAGAATAAGCCGGAAGCAACTCACATGGTATTTGAGAAGCGCATGGCACGACGCTCTCCCGAAGCTAAGCCACGTCCGGAAGGCACCAAGCCGGCAGAAGATGGTGTTAAGCCAGCTCCTGCTTCTGGTCCGCAGCCGAAGATTGCACCGAAGGAATCAAAGAAGAAGTAATTCGAAAGGCCCCGTATCGGGGCCTTTTTTTTGGCTCATCTTTGCTGAGTCCCATCAAGGTATTTTGTGTTTAATGATATGCGTAAAGAAAAACTAGCCCTTCGGGTTCTTTACATACTGGCCATCTACGTCTTGCTGCAATTGATGTGGTGGGGCTATCAATTAGTTCAGTTGAACGCGCGTATTATAATGAGCAATGAGACCGATTTGCATCAGCAATATCTGCAGCTTCGTTCAAAGGTTTGGATGGTGGCAGGCGAGGGTCTGGTTTTTTTCATTTTGCTGGCTATTGGCTTCCGCTATATCCAGCGCACCGTTTCGCTTGAATTGGCTGTGGCGAGAAGGGAAAAGAACTTTTTGCTTTCCGTGACCCACGAGCTTAAAACACCCATAGCCGCTGTAAAGCTTTTTCTCGAAACTCTCCAGTCGCGATCGCTGACCGAGGAAAAACGACATGAGTTGCTTCAACAATCTGTTCAGGAAACAAAACGATTGCAATCGCTCACTGAAAATATCCTCATGGCGGCCCGACTGGATGGAAGCAAAGAGGCTATCACATCTTCTGTAGTGGATTTGTCTGATTTAGTGAAGCAGGAGGTGCGCAGATTTGAAAAACTTTTCGCTGCCACAATCGACTCTTCGATAACGGAGGGAATTCGCATACATGGAGACGAGCAAATGCTATCGGTATTGGTTGCGAATCTCATCGACAATGCGCTCAAGTATGGAGCGAAGAGTCCTATTAGCATTGAATTAAAGCAATTGGGCGGAAGCGTTGTCCTGACTGTTTCCGATAATGGACCGGGTATTCCGGCGGGCGAAGAGAAACGTATATTCGAAAAGTTTTATAGAGTAGGAAACGAAGAAACCAGAACTTCCAAGGGCACAGGTCTTGGTCTGTTTATCGTGAATGCTGTTGCGCGGACGCACGGAGCCGAGGTTTCGGCCGCCAATCAGATGAAAGGAGGTGCTGTGTTTACAGTGAATTTTAAAAGGCAGATAGAAGTATGAGTAAGAAAGTTTGTTTAGTGATTCTCGATGGCTGGGGTAACGGCGATTTGAATGCCGGTAATGCTGTTCACATAGCTAAAACACCGTTTGCAGATTACCTCACACAACGATACCCATCGGCTACTCTTCGCACCGATGGTGAGAATGTAGGTTTGCCGGAAGGACAGATGGGTAACAGCGAGGTGGGGCACATGAATATTGGTGCGGGTAGAGTTGTATACCAAGATTTGGTTAAAATAAATGTAGCCATACGCAATGGAGAGTTCTCTCAGAATTCAGTGTTGAAGGAAGCATTTCTTCATGCGGCGCAACAAGGTAAGCGTGTGCACTTAATGGGCTTAGTCAGTGATGGTGGTGTTCATTCGCATATCAGCCATCTGAAGGCTCTTTCTGACATGGCTTCTGCCTATGAGGGTGTGTCAACATTTATTCATGCCTTTACGGATGGGCGTGACACAGATCCCAAAAGTGGACTTGCATTCATTCGGGAAGTGGAAGAGCACATAAAAGGTACGTCTGTGAAAATCGCATCTATTTGCGGAAGATATTTTGCAATGGATCGCGACAAGCGCTGGGAGCGCGTGAAGCGTGCTTATGATATGCTTGTCGAAGGAAAAGGTCACCTGGCTCACCAAGCTTCGGGTGTAATTGAACAGTCATACGCAGCGAG
>Ga0315905_10000932_pt1 | contig 31818 bp, 23 predicted proteins | sample LakEriMetagenome_5_FD_203522 | JGI IMG/M metagenome (GOLD analysis project Ga0315905, IMG submission 203522) | Freshwater fungal communities from buoy surface, Lake Erie, Ohio, United States - Buoy 4 MA121 | ecosystem: Environmental > Aquatic > Freshwater > Lake | place: USA: Lake Erie, Ohio... | reverse complement strand
GGAACGTCTCTACATTCTTTTCGGGAATAGAACGTCTCTACATTCTTTTCGGGAATGGAACGTCTCTACATTCTTTTCGGGAATAGAACGTCTCTACATTCTTTTCGGGAATGGAACGTCTCTACATTCTTTTCGGGAATAGAACGTCTCTACATTCTTTTCGGGAATAGAACGTCTCTACATTCTTTTCGGGAATGGAACGTCTCTAGCATGATTACGTAATTATGTTATCTAAAAAAACACAAATTACTAGTAAATCTGTCTTGATTCTATCTTTCTAAATCCTTAATTTCCTTGGGAACTCCCGCAGTTAATACCTCATTTCCCTCAGAAGTAACTAATACATCATCTTCAATTCTAATCCCAATTCCTAGCCAACGCGGGTCAATTTCCGGTTGGTCTTCTGCTGGTTTAGTGTGAGGGACTATATACAGTCCCGGTTCTATTGTCAGCACTTGGCCAGGTTGTAAAATTTGCGGGTTTTCTCCGTGTTGATAAATTCCCACATCATGCACATCTAAGCCTAACCAATGACTGGTACGGTGCATATAAAATGGTTTATATTTTTCCTCCTCTATTAATTTATCAATTTCCCCTTTGAGTAAACCCAGTTCCACTAATCCCTCTGTTAATATCCGCACCGCTGCATTATGAGGTGCATAGAAAGAATTACCTGGCTTTACTTCTGCTATCGCTTGTTTTTGTGCTGCTAATACAACTTCATACAATGCTTTTTGTTCTGGTGTGAATTTACCACTAACGGGAAATGTGCGGGTAATATCTGAATTGTAATAACCATAAGCGCAACCAGCATCAATCAATAGCAAGTCCTGTTCTTGCAGTTGACTGTTATTTTCAATGTAATGTAGTACGCAAGCATTCTTACCAGCAGCAACAATAGAAGGATAAGCAGGTCCCATTCCTCCCCGTAAACGGAAAAGATGTTCTATTTCGGCTTGAATTTCATATTCATAACGTCCCGGTTTACTGCTTTGTAAAGCATAATTATGAGCTTCTACTGCAATTTCTACAGCTTGACGCATTAGGTCTAATTCTCTTGTGCTTTTATAAAGTCTCATATCGTGGAGAACAAGGCTAGGATCTGCGATCGCAATTGGTCCTGTACCTCGTTTAGGGTAAGTTCGTAGTAAACTTTGGTAATGTTGGATGATTTTATCATTAAAATTGCGATCGCGTCCCAAATGATAATAAATACGGTCCGCTTTTTCTAAATATTGCGGTAACTTCTCATCTAACTCTGCAATGGGGTAAGCTATATCTGCACCATAAAATTCTTTTGCTCCCTCTACTCCACAACGATAACCAGTCCAAACTTCCTTGTCTGGATCTTTCGGTTGCACAAATAATATAAAGCGATGCTCTGGATGATGAGGTGCTAATACTGCTACTGCTTGCGCTTCATTAAAGCCAGTCAGGTAAAAGAAATCACTATCTTGACGATAAATATACTCAACATCGTTGTGCATAACCGCCGTGGGCGCACTTCTGAAAATCGCTGTACTACTGCCTATTTTCGCCATTAAATCCTGACGACGTTGCTGATATTCTGTTTGCATAGCTAATTTATTAATAGTGTTGTTTTTAGCTTTAACAATTAAAGACTACTGAGAATGTTGTCGAGAAAATTGCTAATTCTACTTATAATAGCTAATTTTCTCTTTATTTGTGTTCACCAATCTTTTTTTGGACGAACCACAGAGGACACGGAGGTGGAGTTTTATGCTTGTTGAACACTTATCATATCTGTTGAGGCTGGTAATGGGTAATGGGTAATGGGTAATGGGTAATGGGTAATAGGTAATTGGGAAAAGGCAATACAATGATGAACTATATTGTAAGTGATTGGGCAGACATGATATTATTCGGGATCTCTATGTCAAGAAAACAGGATTTTATTTTTAAATCATGACTTTAATAAATAAAATATAAAATATTTTTTGATTGTTTAGATATTACTTTTAATTTGGAAAATTTGCTATTTATAAACATGATGGAAATGTCTGAAAATACTGACATTTAATCAAAATAATTAACCAGATGTTTACTGTTTACAGAATCTTGATCAAAAGCAAATTAAAAATAGATATTAATTACTCATAAAAATACATCATGTCTACAGATACAGGATTAGATTTAAATACAAGCAGTTGGACACCAGAATCCCCCCCAAAATTAGATGCTTTGACAAACCCTCTTAATCCCTTACTTCCTCCTAGTTCTGCACCTCAATCACCATTAGATCCATCATTATTACCAACAAATCCACAATTACCATTAGGAAGTCCTAACCCCAATCCTAATCCTTATTTAACCAGTGCAGCCATTGTTCCTGATTTTAATGCTGACGGTAAAACAGATAAACTTTGGGTTAACGTCCAAACTGGTGAAATTTTGGTTCGCTTGATGAACGGAACACAAGTTTTAGAACAGGGTTCTTTGGGTAAATATGATCTAACAGCTTATGACTACAAACTTGCTGATTTTAATGGTGATAATAAGACCGATTTCTTATTACGCAATAAGACAACAGGTGATAATTTGATTGTGCAAATGGATGGTACAAGAGTCGCTAATTACTTAACTTTAGATCGAGTTGATCCAGGTTGGACTGCTAATATTGGCGATTTCAATGGCGATCGCAAAACTGATATTTTCTGGAATAATGCAACTACTGGTGAAAATGCTATTTGGCAAATGAATGGTACAACGGTAATTAGTGCTAATGTCTTAGAAACTACAGGTCCAGGATTGACTGCAACCATTGTTGATTTTGATGGTAATGGTAAGAGTGACATATTCTGGCGTAATACCACCACTGGTGAAAATAGTGTTTGGTTTATGGATGGTAGCCAAACTACCAAGTATGATCTCCAGGCTCAAGATGCTTCCTGGACTTCTACCCTTGGTGATTTTAATGGTGACTTCAAAACTGATATTTTGTGGCGCAACTCCCAAACAGGGGAAAATAAGATTTGGACGATGAATGGCGTTTTTGTAACTGAAGGTACTGTCAGCACCTTGAGTACAGATTGGACTGCAAAAATTGGTGATTTCAATGGTGATGGCAAAACCGATATCTTCTGGCATAATGCCTCTACTGGTGCAAATACTGCTTGGTTGATGGATGGTACAAGCATCAGTTCTGAAGCTTTCTTACCTAGCAATACCCCTGGTTTGACAGCATCTCTAGGTGATTTTAATGGTGATGGTAAGACTGATATTTACTGGCGTGATCAACAAACATCCGCTGATAAAATCTGGACTATGGATGGAACTTTAGCTACTGAAACTCCTGTTGCTGATGTAGATAAGCTGACACCAGAATGGTATACAGGTTGATTTAATCAGTAGTTATTGTCAAGACATATTGTCAGTATGACTAAGACTTTCTAAATTCAGAATCAGCGATCACTTTCTGGAATATTACGGGAAGCGATCGCTTTTTTGCTTGAGAAGATATTGACAAAGAATTTTAAATATGTTATTATATCTCCTATAAATGAAAACTATTTTCTTTAAAACATCCCCAACTCCTTCAAAAAGTCGCGGATCTAAATCCGTGATCTCAAAATTTATAACTCAAAACCTGGATTTCCGTATTTTTTGGTAAACTCTTAGCATTGATTACTATAGAGTCACTATTACCTCGGCGGATATTAACACCCTGCATCAAAGTCAGAAAATCATCTACTGGGGTAATGTCACACTGGCTTGTATCAGCAGCTTGAGTGCGGTAATGGGTGGGAATAACCAACTTAGGATTTAAGACGGTAATGGCTGCTTTTGCTTCTTGAGCATTGTAAGCTTTAGCACTACCACCTACAGGAACAAATAATACATCAGGACGACCCATGAGGATTTTTTGTTCTAGGGTCAGGGGTGCAGCAGAACCCCCTAAATGCAGTAAATTAAGTCCTGCTATGGTGAATTTCCAAGCCAGATTTTTCCCGAATCGTTTTCCATTGTGACGATCATGGTCTGTGGTAATTCCCTGAAAATTAACACCCCTAAATTCGTAAACCCCCGGTTGATAAACTAATTTGGGATTTCCCGGTAGTCCTGCTACATAACCTTCGTCTAATAATTGACTACTAATTAATACCAAATCTGCCGCAACTTCTGGGGGACGATACTTAGCTGTACAGCCCAAGGTGCGAAAGGGATTAATGAGAATTTTGACATTTCCAGTGGTGAATAAAAAGCAAGTATGACCCAACCACTGAATTGATACATTACTAGACTGGGCGTTTACTGAAACAGGCAAACCTAAATTAGTAATTACAGCCGTCATTAGACCTGCCCCAGTATAGCCTATCAACTCTCGTCTTTTCATCTGTTTTTCGCTTTACAAGGTTCGCAGAAAATTTCTGAGTAATTCCTTACCCAAAGAAGTTAAAACACTTTCTGGATGAAATTGGACTCCTTGAATGTGTGGATAGTTCCGGTGTCTAACACCCATAATTGTACCATCTTCTACCCAAGCAGTAATTTCCAATACTTCTGGACAAGTTTCCCGCTCAATTACCAAACTATGATACCTAGTAGCGGTCAAGGGATTTTCTAAACCTTGAAAAATTCCTATTCCCTTGTGTGATACCTGGGAGGTTTTTCCGTGCATTAATTCTGGTGCAGAAACTATTTTACCACCGAATACCTGACCAATACTTTGATGTCCTAAACACACCCCTAAAATCGGTAATTTTTCGCCAAATTGAGCGATCGCATCTAAGGAAATTCCCGCATCTTCTGGACGACCAGGACCAGGGGAAATGACTATTGCGTCTGGGTTTAAGGTTCTAATTTCATCTACAGTCATCTTATCATTTCGTACGATTTGGATATCATTAGCTACAGGAAAATCGGCGGCTAACTCTCCCAAATACTGGACTAAATTATACGTAAAACTGTCGTAATTATCAATGACTAATATCACAATTTTTGCCTAATTTCATCTTAAAATATTCAAGACGTTTCCTAGAAACGTCTTTATTTTTCACAATTCACTATCTAGAAATTGGATAGGATTAAAGTTGCTAAAGGAGGCAATAATAGTGTACTGGCGACTAACACTGCTACTAAAGCGGAAACAAGTACAGCCCCAGCCGCACAGTCTTTAGCAATTTTTGCCAATTCATGGTAGGATTGTTTCACCGTTAAGTCTACAATAGACTCAATGGCAGTATTCATTAACTCTAAAGTCAAAACTAACCCACTGGTAACAGCAATTATAGCTATTTCCACTGCTTCTAGACGTAAGAATACACTCAAACTAATAGCCAAAGCGCAGACGGCTAAATGAATGCGAAAATTACGTTGAGTCTGAAAACCATAGGTAATTCCAGCCCAAGCATACTTAAAACTAACAAATAAATTAGAGGCAATTTGCCAGGAAAGTTCCCTCTCTTTAGACACAAGCGGTGGTAAGCTTTTACTTGTTGGTGATGACGAAAGTTTTGAAGGCATAGATAAAAAAATATGATATGTGACAGAGTGAGAATCTACCGATTTCCATAGCCGGATCAACTTTGAAGCAATTGTAGGCCATTTTAAATAGCGACACTATGAAGTAATCACTAAGATTCCCAATTTTAAATATACATATACTAGACCTCTAAGTTAATAATCATACCTATCTTCTCAAGTAAGATAACTTGTTGCTGTAACATTTCCATCAAACTTTCTTCATCAGGATGATCCCATCCTAACAAATGCAATAAACCATGAGCCGTTAACCAAGCTAATTCTGTAGATAAGCTATGTTCCTGCTGTTGTGCTTGTCGCTGTGCTGTATCTACAGAAACAATAATATCACCTAAATAGAGAGGCATAGATATGAGCATTTCCTCGCTTTGTGGTAAATTTGCTTCTAGAGATGCAAAAGCTAAAACATCAGTAGGTTTATCCTGTTCACGGTATTGGGAATTGAGGGTTTGAATTTCCGTATCAGTTGTCAACCGCAAACTAACCTCATAACTAGGTGCAGTTGGTAAATAATCATTAAGAATTTCTAACCACTCCTGAAACCAATTTTCCCAAGTTTCGGGAGGAATTAGGGAAAAGTCGTCAACACAATTTTCTAAATATAATTCCACTGGTAAAGGCACAATTTTTCCCCCTTAGCGGGTCAGATACGCTAAACCAACGAGGACAGATAATAGTCCTACAGCAGTTAACGCAAAGTGTTTCAAGGAAGTACCGCCTTTTCTGACCATGTTCCGCATGGCTAGTTTAACATAGCTGGGTTGGGGTTCTGTATTAGGGGACTTGTCCATAGTTAACTTCTCCAAAAATTTCCAAATAATTGCCAATAATTTCCTTTATTACTTTAACAGGTTACGGGGAAATAGGACTCAGGAGTGCAGACTATTAAGTAGGTTGGTGTTAAAAATTGTCGTTATGACAAGGGAACAGGGAACAGGGAACAGGGAACAGGGAACAGGGAACAGTCTTCGCCGTGAGCGATGTTGTGGTGCGGGCATCCTGCCCGCTATAATTATACAAATTAAATGCAGTACAGCTTATTAACCTAAATTAGGCTATTACACAGCCAAATTATACAATCCTCATATATAGCAATCCTCAACAAAACGTAAATACCTCTTTTTTTCTCTCTACCTCTGGGTCCTCTGTGTCCTCTGTGGTTCGTTCCCAAAAAGAGGATTTGCTATTTTTAATCCCTAGCTATCCTGATTCTGATAGTATAACTAAGCGTACCCTGCTTTCCCTAAGCTTCTACTATCTGATTTTCTTGTCTTAAATAGGCTTGAATGAACATATCAATCTCACCATTCATAATATCAGTAATAGCTGTTGTTTCTACATTTGTACGCAGGTCTTTAACCATCTGATAAGGATGAAATACATAGTTACGGATTTGATTACCCCAGGACGCTTCCACCATATCACCGCGAATTTCCGCTATTTCTTGGGCGCGTTGTTCTTTAGCTATAACTAATAGTTTAGCTTTAAGACGGGCTAGGGCTTTTTCTTTATTTTGCAGTTGTGACCGTTCTTCCGTACAACGGACTGCTATCCCTGTGGGAATGTGAACTATGCGGACTGCGGTTTCTACTTTGTTAACGTTTTGTCCACCTTTACCACCAGAACGGGTGGTGGTAATTTCTAAATCTTTTTCGGGAATGTCTAATTTGACGGTATTATCTATTTGTGGCATCACTTCCACTCCCGCAAAACTGGTTTGTCGTTTACCGTTAGCATTAAAGGGAGAAATTCGTACTAAGCGGTGAGTACCCATTTCAGAACGCAAATAACCATAGGCGTAGCGTCCGGTTATTTCTAGGGTGGCAGATTTAATACCCGCTTCGTCACCTTCTGATTCTTCTGCTAAAGTAACTTTATAACCATGATCTTCTCCCCAACGGGTATACATCCGCATTAACATAAATGCCCAGTCTTGCGCGTCTGTACCACCTGCACCAGCGTTAATTGTTAAGACTGCACCTTTATCGTCGTAGGGTCCAGAAAGTAGTTGTTGTAATTCCCATTGATCTAGATCATGATTGAGTTTGTTAATGGTAGACTCGGCTTCTTGTAATAACGCTGTGTCCGTTTCTAGTTCCAATAGTTCAACAACTACCCTAGTATCGTCTAAATGGGAATGCCACTGGTAATATTGCTCTAAATGGGATTTTAGATCATTGAGTTCTTGTAGGGTGTTTTGGGCTTGGGTTTGGTCTTCCCAAAATTCTGTTTGGGCAGAAATTTGTTCTAAGTCGTGAATTTTGGCTTTGAGTGCGGGTACGTCAAAGATAGTCCTGGGTTTTACCCAGGCGGCTAGACAATGTTTCGATTTCGCGTTTTAGTTCTAATACGTCCATAATTTTGGCTGCTGGCAGGGATGTGATATTTTTCTCAGTTAATTGGATAACTGGCATTTTATATTCTACTGGATTTTGGTCAGAAGAAAGAAGGGTTTACAACCTTATCATAGATTTTGGCTTGGGGTATTCTGGGCTTTTGTGCGGGCTTCTATAGCTTGTTGGTAATCTGGTTTATATTCTATAGCTTTATCGTAGGATGCGATCGCCTCTTTGTATTGTTGCATATTTAATAGCGCATTACCGCGACTATACCAACTTTCATAATGATTTGGTTTATAACGGATAGCTTTATTATAGGATGCGATCGCTTCTGGATATTTTTGCAAACTATATTGTGTATTTCCCAGATTGTACCACAGTAAATAATCATTTCCCTTTAAGGAAATAGCTTTTTTATAAGATTCTATGGCTTCTGGATAGCGTTTAACTTGATGTAATGCCCAACCCCGATTATACCATGCTTGATACCGTCGAGGATTGGATTTAATCACTTGGTTAAAAGAATCAATAGCTTCTGGATATCTACGTAATGTCATCAATATATTACTTCTTGATAACAAAGCGGGAAAGTTACCCTGATTGTATTGTAGCACCTGATCATAAGCTTGCAGAGCAAATTCATAACGATTTAAATTCACCGAACAATTACCTAAATTATACCAAGCTAATTCATGATCTGGTTTTAATTCTATGGTTTTTTTGTAAGCTGTAATTGCTTCCTCATACTGTTTAAGATTTTGTAATGCCAATCCTCTCTTGTACCATAATTCAGAATTATCAGATTGTAAATTAATTGCTTGTTCATAAGCCTTAACTGCATTATTATAGTTATTAATTTTTATAAAAACATCCCCTTTAGCTTGCCAAACTTGAGGAGCATCATTTTTGAGTTCTAAAGCTTTATCAAAAGTGGCAAGTGCTTCCGCATAACGTTTGAGATTTACTAAAACCAACCCGCGATTATTCCAAGCTTCTAAATAATCAGGTTGAAGTTGAATAGCTTGATCATAGACCATTAAAGCTTGTTCATATTTCTTTAATTGAAATAATGCTTGACCTTGACCATACCAAGCTTGAGGATAATCAGGTTTAATATCTCTGGCTTTTTCATAAATTGTTAAAGCCTCTTGATAGCGTTGTAATTGCAGCAGAGTATTCGCCTGGTGATATAATTCTATAGCATTTTTATTATTCAGGCGATTAATTATAAATATTCCACCGACAGCACCAATAACTAACACAAATATCCCCAAGGGTAATTTCCAGAATATCCCTTTTTTAACTTGAGAATTTTTAACTTGATTTTGTAAAGTTGCCGGAGAAAAAACTATTGTTTCCGATGTATTTTTATGCAAATTTTGTAAAGCTTGTAATGCTATTGTCGCAGAGGCATAACGTTGTCGAAAATCATAACATACCATTTGATTTAAAAATTGAGCAAATTCTGGGGATACCGTCGCGGAATTTTGCCAAATAATTTCATTAGTTTCGGGATCTTTTTCTAATTGTTCAGGGGATAATCCTGTTAAAGCTTGAATAGCAATAATTCCCAAAGCATAGATATCACTACTAAATTTGGGTGTCCCTTGTGCCTGTTCTCCAGGAGTATAACCAGGTGTGCCAATAGCGACAGTAGATTTAGTAGTATCAGGTGAATTTACCAATTTAGTCGTAATTTGTTTAACTGCACCAAAATCAATTAAAATTAGTTTACCATCTTGTTGTCGTCTCAGAATATTCCGAGGGTTAACATCACGATGAATTACTTTTTGTTGATGTACAAAATCCAAAATTTCTAAAATTTCTTGTACTAGGGGAATTACCTGATTTTCAGTAAAAATTTTACCTGAACTTAATTCTTGACTAAGGTTATTACCTACAATAAGTTCCTGCACCAGATAAAATTCGGCATTTTCTTCAAAATAAGCTAAAAGTTGCGGAATGCGGTCATGAGTCCCTAATTTATATAAAACTTGGGCTTCTGTGTCAAACAACCTTCTGGCTATTTCTAAAGTAGCAATATCACCAGACTGAGGTTTAAGTTTCTTAACTACACACTGCGGTAGACCGGGTAAATGAGTATCATTAGCAACATAAGTTTCGCCAAATCCGCCACCTTCCAGGTAATTGGTAATTTGGTATCTGCCCACAAGGGTGTTTCCTAGCATTTTATGAGCCTATTTGAATAAGTAAGTGAACGGAAAAACCCGACATAAGTAACGAAAAGTAAAGTTGCCCAAAAACTCTTCCTTGTAACCTGTAACCTGTAACCTGTAACCTGTCACCTGTAACCTGTCACCTGTCACCTCTTCCCTGTTCCCTGGTCCCTGTTCCCTGTTCCCTTGTCATAACGACAATTTTTAACGTCAACCTACTTAATATGTTATATTATGACTATTTTGCCACAGAAAAATGAGAAGATTTTAATTTTCCAATGCCAAATTATAAGCTTTAACTAACAAATCAATGCCGGTAATTGCTCCACCCACAACAACAGCATTAGCGCCTAAATCTAAGGCTTTTTTGGCCATTTGTGGTGAAGAAATACCACCCTCACAAATCACAAAAGTGTCAAGATTTTCTACTATTTTAGTCAGTAATTCCCAACCAGGAGGAGAAAAGTCTTGAGTTTCCCCAGTGTAGCCAAAAAGAGTAGTTCCCACAATATCCGCACCTGCATTAACAGCTAATTGTGCTGCTTGATATGTATCTACATCTGCCATAACCGGCTTATTTAATTGATCATGAATCAAATTAATAATATTTGCTAACTTTTCATCACCAGGACGATATCTAGTAGTAGCATCTATAGCTATAATATCAGCACCAGCAGCCGCTACGGCCACAGCGTGATGAAATTGTGGTGTAATATATACATCAGAACCAGTTATTACTTGTTTCCAAAGTCCGATAATGGGAACTTGGACTTTTTTCCGCACCGCTTCGATATGATTGGGAGTGTCAATTCTCACTGCTACAGCCCCATTATTCACTGCTGCTTGTGCCATTGCAGAAATTACATAAGGATCATGTAATGGGGAGTTTATGGGTGCTTGACAGGAAACGATTAATCCTTTTGGTAAGTTGGTCATGTTTTATTTTTAATTGTAAGTTAATTTGGGCGATTAGGAAGATTCTCAGATCTACATTCTTTTCTGGAGATGTCTATAGGCTTTATCCCCATTAAACCTTTGTTGGGATTCAAATTCTTTGTGGGTTTCACAAAATAAATTTATATCGCTTTTTGGTCTTGGTTTACCAGCGACTATATCTACAATATCTTTACCATTGGGTAGGACAATTAGCTGGTTTTTTCTAGTATGAATTTTCTTTTTACCAGAGTAATACTTTTTTGTGTATCATATTCCGAATGTCTTTCTATTTATGTAGCTCTATTGCTTTGTCTACCAATTGCTTTAACTGTTTATAATGGATTCCTAATAACCTTTGTGATTCTTCAGTATTGTTATTAATATACTCAACTGTGTTGCTCATAATCTCTGGATAGATATACAATTCTATCCTCTTATACTACAGTTTAATTCTTTTGCGGAGATGTCTACTGTCTGAATCAGGATTTCCAGGATTTAAAGATGTTCAGGATGTAGAAAAAACTCATCTTTAAAACCTGAAACATCCCCAGACAAGTATTCATAAAAAACCCTGTAAATCCCCAAATCCTGAGCATCCTGATTCAGATAATTAAGTATTTTCAATATGAATAAAAAACTCATCTTTAACTACATCCCTCGACATATTCCACTTCTGGTAGTTTACCTGCTCTATACCTAGTTACACGCTGACCATCAGTTTCAAAAACAATGCGATAGTTTTGTTCAGCTTTATTTTTGGGAATAAAAGTTAAATAATGTCCTTTTGTATATTCATGGGGTGTAACTTTAATTTGTCCAGGGTAAAGTGATTTAATTCGCGCTTCTGTATCACCAATTTTTGCACCAGAAACAGTAGTTATTTTGGGATTATCTATATCTATTCTGGCAATAACATCGCTGGTAACATATTGAAGACGACTCTTAACATCATCTTTTGTCACCATAAATGACACACCTTTGAGTTCTCCTTCTGTTTCTAGATAGTAACAACTATCACTTCCAGCATAGTTAACAGATAAACGAGTATTAGCCGCAGCAGCAGCAGCTTCAGGAAGATTCATCCCTATTTTTACTGAACCAATACTATTGATAGTTACTTTGGCTTGACTGGTGAGTTTTGTCTGTGCAATAACTGTTCCGACAGTGACAGAAAAAACTGTGATAGTGATAGTTGCAAAACTTAGTAATTTGGTTTTGTGATTCATCTGTTTGTTGATGGTATTTACCCAGTCTGACACACCCTAGATATTTAATATAACATTTGCTTAGGTTCTCTATCTAACTAAATCCCGCAGATAACAAAATTCTCCTAGAATACAATTTTACAATTGGTGTTTTGGTGAAGCATTACCAAGCATAGCATATTCTTGAGAAAATATTTATAATTAATTCCTAAATAACTAGATAACCAAGGCAGGTTTTTCCTTTAATAGGAATTGAGAAGTGATAAGTATAACTTTTCACTTCCCATAAGACTACTCCTTACACTTATGGCAATTAGAACAGATAATCAATAAGTGCAACCTCTAGCTAAAGATGCAGATTTCTTGGCAATGGCAATAAAATTGGTGTAATTTATTGCCATAAATCAAATATTATTATTTACCTCGCAATATTTCTTCAAGTTCTGTTAGCTTCACAGGTCCAGAAAAATTCTGACTGGTAATAATAAAAGAAGGTGTTCCCCCCAGTCCTAATTTTTGTGCTAATAACAGGTCATTTTGGATAGGTTTAATGGCTAATTTGCGGTCACTAGCAAATTTTGTGAGATTTAATTTTAGCTTTTTAGCTGTATCTAAATATAAAGTCTCACCCAATTGTTTTTGATTTGTAAATAAGGCATCATGATATTCCCAGAACTTACCTTGTTGAAATGCTGCCCAAGCTGCTGTAGCTGCTGGTAATGCTTGTTCATGAATTTGATAAAGGGGAAAATGTTTATAAACTAATGTGAATTTATTAGGATATTTTGCTAATAAATCTTTTAGTTTTTTATGTGCTTCTGCACAATAGGGACATTCAAAATCCGAGAATTCTATCAATACAGTTTTTGATTGATTCGCACCAATTGTAGGAGAATCACCAATTATGGTTTTGGGATTTGTTTGCAAATTATTGATAAATTCTTGTCGTGATTGTTGTAGTTGCTGTTGTTGCTGCTGCTGATATGCTTCCACAGATTCAATAATGATTTCTGGGTTTTTGCGAATAATCTCTAGAACTTGTTGTTCTAGTTGGGGATCTATTTTAGTATCAGCTTGAACGGGCAGTGACCAGCTTAAAATTAGGCAGATAAAGCTGAAAATTACTAAATTTCGGAAATGAGTAAAAATTTTGAACATTTGTCAATACTATAAAATTAGCAATGTAATTTTATCAACTAACGGAGAAAACGGCAATTATCCCAATTTTAGGGAATTATGCCTTTTATGAAAATTTATATTTAAAACATATTTTAAAATTAAAACTGGGGTAAATACAAAAATAAATCATGAACAGTAGAATTTTGGCTGTATCTGTATTTTTATTTACAGTTAGCCTAGTCAGTACAGTTGAAGCTGCAAATTATGAAGATATGAGACAGTTATTAGCAAGTAAACAATGTCCAAGATGTCTTCTCACCAATGCTGGTTTAGTCATGGCTGACTTAGCCGGAGCAAATTTAAGCGGTACTAATCTTGCTGGTGCGAACCTGAGTCGTGCTAACTTGACTGGTGCGGATTTACGAGGGGCAAATTTAAGCGGAGCAAATTTATTTGGTGTGAATTTAAGCGAAGCGAAACTCAGTGGTGCAAACTTAACTGGTGCTGATTTAAGAAACACCTTTTTAATGAATGCTGAGTTGAAAGGTGCTAATATAACAGGGACAAACTTTCAAGGTGCGGTAGGAATACCTTCGCAAATTGCAAAAGCAGAAGATTTTTACGCCTGGGGTTTAGCAGATGCAGAAAAAGGTAATCTTAAATCAGCTATTGATTATTTTAGCCAAGCGATCGCTCTCAAACCAGATTATGCTGGAGCATATTTAGCCCGTGGTGTCGCTAGTTATCAAGGTTTAGACAGAAAAAGGGCTTTAGAAGATGCCCAAAAAGCAGCAGAATTATTTGCAGAAGTCAAAAATACTGAAGGACTGAAAACAGCGCAAGCTTTCATTATAGAATTAAAAACACCCTACACAGAAAAAGTCAATGTGGGTAAACCCAGCTTTATGGATTTTGTGGGGAGTTTAGGTTCAGTCTTATTACAGTTTCTACCCTTCTAATCTAAAATTCATTCAATCATCATTTTCTATCTGCGTTCATCTGCGTTCATCTGCGGTTAATTACCCTAGAAATCTGATTAAATTTAGTAGAATACTCACAACTAAACAATAATCCTAAACAAGGAAAAAAACAGATGCCAGACAATTTTAAGAGTAAAGCTATCACACAGGGGGTACAGCGATCGCCAAATCGAGCCATGTTGAGGGCTGTTGGTTTTCAAGACGGAGATTTTGACAAAGCCATTGTCGGTATTGCCAATGGATACAGTACCATTACCCCTTGTAACATGGGGATTAACCAACTGGCACAAAGGGCAGAAACCGCTGTAAAAAATGCTGGGGCAATGCCGCAAATCTTCGGTACAATTACTATTAGTGATGGTATTTCCATGGGAACAGAAGGGATGAAATACTCCCTAGTATCACGGGAAGTTATCGCTGACTCCATTGAAACAGCCTGTACGGGGCAAAGTATGGATGGTGTATTGGCCATTGGTGGTTGTGATAAAAATATGCCAGGGGCAATGTTAGCCATGGCCAGAATGAATATTCCTGCCATCTTTGTTTACGGTGGCACAATCAAACCCGGACATTATGACGGTAAAGACTTAACTGTTGTTAGTTCCTTTGAAGCCGTTGGTCAGTACAGTGCGGGAAAAATTGACGAAAATGAACTGTTAGCTGTTGAACGTAGTGCCTGTCCCGGTGCAGGGTCTTGTGGAGGAATGTTTACAGCCAATACCATGTCTTCAGCATTTGAAGCAATGGGCATGAGTTTACCCTATTCCTCCACCATGGCCGCAGAAGACCCAGAAAAAGCCGACAGTACGGAAAAATCGGCCATTGTCCTGGTTGAAGCCATTCGCAAACAAATATTACCTCGGACAATCATCACCCGTAAATCTATTGAAAACGCCATTTCTGTCATTATGGCGGTAGGTGGTTCTACTAATGCAGTTTTACATTTTCTGGCCATTGCCCGCGCTGCTGGTGTAGAATTAACAATAGACGACTTTGAAACCATTCGCGGCCGTGTTCCCGTTGTGTGTGATTTAAAACCTAGCGGTAGATATGTAGCCACAGATTTACACAAAGCCGGCGGTATTCCCCAAGTCATGAAAATGCTATTGGCACATGACTTACTCCATGGTGACTGTATGACGATTTCCGGGCAAACTGTCGCCGAAGTTTTAGCGGATATCACCGCAGAACCACGGACAGACCAAGATGTAATTCGTCCCTGGAATAATCCCATGTATGCTCAAGGACACTTAGCTATCCTCAAGGGCAATTTGGCCACGGAAGGAGCAGTAGCAAAAATTACTGGAGTTAAAAAGCCTGTCATTACCGGACCAGCAAGAGTATTTGAGTCGGAAGAGTCCTGTTTAGATGCGATTTTAGCAGGGAAAATCAAAGCAGGGGATGTGATTATTATCCGTTACGAAGGACCAAAGGGCGGACCTGGTATGAGAGAAATGCTGGCCCCTACCTCTGCTATTATTGGTGCCGGTTTAGGAGACTCCGTAGGATTAATTACTGACGGACGTTTTTCTGGTGGTACTTACGGTATGGTGGTCGGTCATGTTGCCCCAGAAGCGGCTGTAGGTGGTAATATAGCCTTAGTGGCAGAAGGTGATAGCATTACTATTGATGCTCATGCCCGGTTGTTACAACTTAATGTATCAGATCAAGAATTAGCGACTCGTCGTGCAAATTGGCAACCACTTCCACCCCGATATACTAAAGGGGTACTAGGAAAATATGCCAAACTGGTATCTTCTAGTAGTGTGGGTGCTGTGACAGATTTGAATTTATTTACTAATTAGTAAGAACTGATTATATCACATCCCGGATTTATTGAATAAGTCCGGGATTTGTATTTTGTATTAGGATATTTTATATTTTTTATCTTGATTTGAGGACTAAGGTTTTGATAGGAATAAAAAACATCAATATACATGATTTATCTATTTGGGTGGAACAAGCAAAAACCCAAGCAGCACAAGGAAAAGTTATTGAACGCATTCCCCAATTAGCTATGGCTAACCCTCACTGGTTTGCTGTTAATATAATTTGTAAATCAGATGAAAATTACAGTTTAGGAAATACAGATTGTATATTTCCATTTATGAGTGCAATTAAACCGTTTTCTCTACTCTATTTATTGGAACAATTCACTGCAAAACGGATTTTACAATGGGTTGGTATTCAACCCTCGACCGCACCTTTCAATTCTTTAGCGCAATTAACAGCAGATAATGGACATCCTCGCAACTCAATGATCAATAGTGGTGCTATTACTCTCGCTGATAAGTTTCCAGGAAAAGATAGCCATGAATCTACACAATTGTTTTGTACATGGTTAAATAAGTTAGCAGGTACTAATCTATATATAGATTTAGATGTTCTTACTTCAGTTCGTGCTAATCGTTCTCCTATAAATATAGATATTACTAATTGTCTCTATGAAGCTGGAAATGTCAATAATATTAAATTTGCTCTTGACGTTTATGAACAAATATGCTGTATATCTGGAACAGTACAAGATTTAGCGAAACTGGGAAAAATACTAGCCTGTGAAAGCGGTCTTATCAATAATCAAAATCGTCAAATTGTGAATGCAGTCATGTTAACTTGTGGTTTATATGAAGTTTCCGCAGAATATAGTATCAAAATTGGTTTACCCATGAAATCAGGTATTAGTGGTGGACTTGTAACTATAGTACCAAATCAGGGAGCAATAGCCAGCTACAGTCCTGCTTTAGATCATGCTGGTAATTCTGTAGCTGGTTTAGCGCTAATGGAAACTTTATCTCAAAATTTACAATTGAGTATTTTTTATTAATTACTCTTTAAGTTGAGATTTGATATTTCCCATTGTTTGAGGAACTGAATCTGTATCTAGTTGATTTGGATTTGATTCTAGTGGTTCTTTTAACTCTGACTGTTGTTCTGTTTTTGGTGCTGGTGTTTCTGTAACGTCAGCAGGTTTAACTTCGGGAATTGACTGTTGTTCTGTTTTTGGTGCTGGTGTTTCTGTAACGTCAGCAGGTTTAACTTCGGGAATTGATTGTTGTTCTGTTTTTGGTGCTGGTGTTTCTGTAACGTCAGCAGGTTTAACTTCGGGAATTGATTGTTGTTCTGTTTTTAGTGCTGGTGTTTCTGTAGAACTAGGTTGAGTAACTGGAGTTTTAACTGTATAATTCTGGTCTACAATGCCACGGACTTCATCTGCTGTCAATTCTCCTCTAACAATTTTTGAAAGAGTATCTTGACCATTAGGTTGATAGTCAATTAATCTGATAGTAGTGTTAAAGGCATTTTTTACAGGTTGTCCTTGATTATCGAGAAATTCTAGTTTTACCCAAGTTTTGCCAGGTTTAAAGCCTTTAAGATAAATGGGTTGCCAACGATCAAGAATAAAACTTTCACCATTAACTGTGCTACGAATACGCCAATTGCTCATCATATCATCAGGATTAGTTTCCGCGACACTGTGCAACGGTGCATTAGTTAAGTAGAAATCCAACATAATTGGTTCTGCACCATAATTACCATTAGGACGGCTGTAGGTAAGTAAAGGTAATTTAGTATCAGGATTATTTTCCTCAGTTTTCGTCAAAATATGAAATGTAGTTTGAGCATACGCACCTTCATTTTTAAAACTTTCATGCCACGGACGAGAAGCAAAAACGCGGAGAGTATGAGTACCTGGAGATAAATTTGGTAATACTACCGATTGATTTAGGTCGTAAACAGCTATATAAGGTTCGTTATCTAAAATTAGGTGCAAATGGGGTCCAAGTTGCCATTGAGGGTCTTTAAATATTGGTAAGTCCTTAACCTGCAAACGCACGTTAACGGTATTTTCCTGAAGAACTTCATCTATTTGGGGACTGAGAATACTAACTTGGGGTTGATAACCTTCTAGACTAGGACGCAATGCTTGAATAACATCTGGTGGTGCAGTTTCCGAAAACGTCCCCGAAATTTCTGAAGCTGGTGGTGCTTTAACTTGGGTCTGAATAGATGGTTCTTTGCTGCTTGCGGATTCAGCACAACCGCTTAAAATCACAACCAGAAATAATGCAACAATAGATTTAATAATTGAAGCTCTCTTTAACAAAACCTGCTGAAAAGATTTTTTGCACCTAGTGTTCATGTTTTGATCCTGTAATATTTTTTAACAATTAACGCAATCATTGTGACGCAAATTATGACTCATGGACTATGGAATAAAAGCATAAATCTATGGCCAGAGTTATAAATTTACTGATTTTTTTCTGATTACAATGGCAAACAAGTAATTTTTTTGACTGAATTACCGGACAAGAATTTGCTTTTAGACTGCCAAATTTGCTCAAAAGTCCTTGAATAGCAAGTTTTCAAGCCTCTTTAAGTATAAATCATTTAATTTGCAAATTGTTGTTATTTGTAAATTAAATGAAGAATCTATTGACATTTGGACAATATATGAATTTGTAAAGTAGATGAGACCATAAATTTGGCTATTTTTAATTATTGTTAACAGGTGTATAACAATGAGCAAGTTCAGACTCTATAATTCAACAGAAACAACTTTTCTTTTCCACACGACAACCGCATCGCCAGACCAGAGCAATCTGAAAACAGCGACTGTGTTATTCTAGGTGGTATTCATGATTCCCCATTCCTTATAGAGAGGAGGTCGAATGACGATTAGTCCTCCGGAGCGAGAGGAAAAAAAGGCAAGAGTGATCGTTGACAATGACCCGGTTCCTACCTCATTTGAAAAATGGGCAAAGCCAGGGCATTTTGACAGATCCTTAAGCAAAGGACCAAAAACCACAACCTGGATTTGGGACCTCCACGCCCTCGCCCATGATTTTGATACACATACAAGCGATTTAGAAGACATCTCCCGCAAGATATTCGCCGCTCACTTCGGCCATTTGGCTGTAGTAGCAATCTGGTTGAGCGGAATGTTATTCCATGGCGCTAAGTTCTCTAACTACGAAGCTTGGCTGGCTGATCCATTAGGAGTCAAGCCCAGCGCTCAGACAGTTTGGTCTATTGTTGGACAAGACATTTTAAACGGTGATATGGGCGGCGGTTTCCGCGGCATTCAAACCACCTCCGGCTTGTTCCAAGTATGGCGTGGCTGGGGTATCACTAGCTCCTACCAGCTATATGTAACTGCAATTGGCGGCTTGGTATTAGCAGGCTTGTTCTTATTTGCTGGCTGGTTTCATTACCACAAACGCGCTCCTAAACTGGAATGGTTCCAGAATGTGGAGTCAATGCTGAACCATCACTTATCAGTGTTGCTAGGCTGCGGTTCTTTGGGATGGGCTGGTCACTTAATCCATGTATCTGCACCAATCAACAAACTGTTAGATGCAGGTGTAGCAGCTAAGGACATCCCTCTGCCTCATGAGTTGCTGTTTGATACAGCAAAAATGGCAGAACTTTACCCTGGTTTCGCTAGCGGTTTAACACCTTTCTTCACCTTAAATTGGGGAGCTTATGCTGATATCCTCACATTTAAGGGTGGTTTAAACCCAGTTACAGGCGGCTTGTGGATGACTGATATTTCTCATCACCACCTAGCGATCGCTGTACTGTTCATCGTGGCTGGTCATATGTACCGTACCAACTGGGGTATCGGTCATAGCATCAAAGATATTCTAGAAGCTCATAAAGGTCCTTTCACTGGCGAAGGTCACAAAGGTCTTTACGAAAACCTCACCACCTCTTGGCACGCTCAATTGGCTACTAACCTAGCTTTCTTGGGTTCATTGACAATCATCATCGCCCATCATATGTACGCGATGCCTCCCTATCCTTACTTGGCGACGGACTACGCAACACAATTGTGTATCTTCACTCACCATATTTGGATCGGTGGTTTCTTGATTGTTGGTGGTGCGGCTCACGCGGCCATCTTCATGGTGCGGGATTACGATCCTGTTGTTAACCAAAACAACGTATTAGATCGCGTGATTCGTCACCGTGACGCTATCATTTCTCACCTTAACTGGGTTTGTATTTTCTTAGGCTTCCACAGCTTTGGTTTGTACATTCACAATGACACCATGCGTGCTTTGGGTCGTCCCCAAGATATGTTCTCCGACAGCGCAATTCAATTACAGCCAGTATTTGCTCAGTGGGTGCAAAACCTGCACACATTAGCTCCTGGTAACACAGCACCTAACGCTCTCCAAGTAGTTAGTCATGCTTTTGGTGGTGGAATTGTTGCTATCGGCGATAAGATCGCTATGATGCCCATTACATTGGGTACAGCGGACTTCATGGTTCACCACATCCACGCATTCACCATTCACGTTACTGTTCTCATCTTGCTCAAAGGTGTATTGTATGCCCGCAGTTCTCGTCTGATTCCAGACAAGGCTAACTTAGGCTTCCGATTCCCTTGCGATGGTCCAGGTCGTGGCGGTACTTGCCAAGTTTCCGGTTGGGATCATATCTTCCTGGGACTGTTCTGGATGTATAACTCCCTATCAATTGTAATTTTCCACTTTAGCTGGAAGATGCAATCTGATGTCTGGGGAACAGTAGACCCAGATGGCACAGTAAACCACATTACTGGTGGCAACTTTGCAGAAAGCGCTATCACCATCAACGGTTGGTTACGTGACTTCCTGTGGGCGCAAGCTACACAAGTAATTAACTCCTACGGAACAGAATTGTCCGCTTACGGGCTAATGTTCTTAGGCGCTCACTTTGTTTGGGCGTTCAGCTTAATGTTCCTGTTCAGCGGTCGTGGCTACTGGCAAGAACTAATTGAGTCCATCGTTTGGGCGCACAATAAACTGAAAGTAGCCCCAACAATTCAGCCTCGCGCACTGAGCATCACTCAAGGTCGGGCTGTAGGTGTGGCTCACTACCTATTAGGAGGAATCGCCACCACTTGGGCATTCTTCCACGCACACATCCTTTCAGTAGGATAAAAATCAGTAGAATTTTGGGTTTTGGATTCTAAGATTTTAGATTCAATCCAAAATCCAAAATCTAGAATCTAAAATTTTGCTGACACTTGATGGCTAAAGGTCAGAGGACAGATCACACCTATGGCAACAAAATTTCCAAAATTTAGCCAGGATCTCGCACAGGACCCGACTACGCGTCGGATTTGGTATGCGATCGCTACAGGCAACGACTTTGAAAGCCACGATGGCATGACGGAAGAAAATCTTTACCAAAAGATTTTCGCTACGCACTTCGGTCACTTGGCAATCATCTTCCTGTGGGCATCCAGCCTCCTGTTCCACGTGGCCTGGCAAGGTAACTTTGAACAGTGGATTAAAGATCCCCTGCACGTCCGTCCCATTGCCCATGCAATTTGGGACCCTCACTTTGGTGAAGCAGCAATTGAAGCTTTCACCCAAGGCGGTGCAAGCAATCCCGTAAACATTGCTTACTCCGGTGTTTACCACTGGTGGTACACCATCGGGATGCGGACAAACACCGAACTATACACTGGTTCCGTTGGTTTGCTCCTGTTGGCAGCATTGTTCCTATTTGCTGGTTGGTTACATTTACAACCCAAGTTCCGTCCTAGCCTCTCTTGGTTCAAGAGCGCTGAACCCCGTCTGAACCACCACCTCGCTGGTTTGTTCGGTGTTAGCTCCTTAGCTTGGACTGGTCACTTGGTTCACGTTGCTATTCCTGAATCTCGTGGTATTCACGTGGGTTGGGATAACTTCCTGAATGTAGCTCCCCATCCAGCAGGTTTAACTCCTTTCTTCACAGGTAACTGGGGCGTTTACGCTCAAAACCCTGACACCGCTGGCCATTTATTTGGTACTTCCACTGGTGCTGGGACTGCGATTCTCACTTTTTTGGGCGGTTTCCACCCCCAAACAGAATCCTTGTGGTTGACTGACATGGCTCACCACCACTTGGCGATCGCAGTTTTGTTCATCATTGCTGGTCATATGTACCGGACTAACTTCGGAATTGGTCACAGCATCAAAGAAATGCTGAACTCCAAATCTGGTTTAGTTCCCGGTAGCAAAAGCGAAGGTCAGTTCAACCTGCCCCACCAAGGTCTTTACGACACCATCAACAATTCCCTGCACTTCCAGTTGTCATTAGCTTTGGCATCTTTGGGAACTATTTGTTCCTTGGTAGCGCAGCATATGTACGCTCTGCCTCCTTATGCCTTCATCGCTAAGGACTACACAACACAAGCAGCGCTGTACACCCACCACCAGTACATCGCTGGTTTCTTGATGGTTGGTGCTTTTGCTCACGCAGCAATCTTCTGGGTTCGTGACTACGACCCCGAACAAAACAAAGGTAACGTTCTTGACCGGATGTTACAGCACAAAGAAGCGATCATTTCCCACCTTAGCTGGGTATCTCTCTTCTTAGGCTTCCACACCTTGGGCTTGTACGTTCACAACGACGTAGTTGTGGCCTTCGGTACTCCTGAAAAACAAATCTTGATTGAGCCAGTATTTGCTCAATTCATCCAAGCTGCCCAAGGTAAAGCTCTGTATGGCTTGAATGTACTGTTGTCTAACCCCGACAGTATTGCTTACACCGCTTACCCCAATGCTGGTAACGTTTGGTTGTCTGGCTGGTTAGATGCCATCAACTCAGGCACAAATTCCTTGTTCCTGACCATTGGCCCTGGCGACTTCTTGGTTCACCACGCTTTCGCTTTGGCTATCCACACCACCACCTTGGTACTCGTTAAGGGTGCTTTGGATGCCCGTGGTTCTAAACTGATGCCCGATAAAAAGGACTTCGGTTATGCGTTCCCCTGCGACGGTCCAGGCCGTGGCGGTACTTGCGATATCTCCGCATGGGACTCTTTCTACCTGTCTATGTTCTGGATGTTGAACACCATTGGTTGGGTAACTTTCTACTGGCACTGGAAACATCTAGGGATTTGGCAAGGTAACGTTGCTCAGTTCAACGAAAACTCTACCTACCTCATGGGCTGGTTCCGTGATTACCTCTGGGCTAACTCTGCTCAGTTGATTAACGGTTACAACCCCTACGGCATGAATAACTTGTCTGTTTGGGCTTGGATGTTCCTTTTTGGACACCTCATCTGGGCTACTGGTTTCATGTTCCTCATCTCTTGGAGAGGTTACTGGCAAGAGTTAATTGAAACTTTGGTTTGGGCGCACGAACGTACTCCTTTAGCTAACTTGGTTCGCTGGAAGGACAAGCCCGTTGCTCTCTCCATTGTTCAAGCTCGTGTGGTTGGTTTAGCTCACTTCACTGTTGGCTACATCGTTACCTATGCAGCGTTCCTCATTGCTTCTACTGCTGGTAAGTTCGGTTGATCTTAACTACTGGTTGTAGGTAATTAAAAATCCCCCACCTTGCGGTAGGGGATTTTTAATGGAATTCTTCAGTTTTTTGAATTTTCTGATGTAAGCAAGAATAGATTTGCTAGAATTTTATTGAAAAACAAAAATAAAGTTTTGTAAAAAACTACTGTATGAATATTCAGAAAAATATTATTTTGCATTTGTTGTGAGTTTTAAGTTGTTTTAATGCTTTAGGAGCAATATGACAGAACTGCAAATACCAGAAAAATTTAAGCCTGGTTTTAAGTTACTGATAAGCATTGATGAAAAAACTGTACAGAGCTTTATAGATAGTTTTCAACAAGCACAGCCATTACAGATTAATGATTTAGTATCAGTAGTGACTTCACGGGTTAATACTTTGACAAAAAAAGAAGTCAAAGATGTAATAGAAACCCTGATTTCTATACATAACCTTAGAGACTACCTTCAGGAAAATAATGATGCTTCTACAAATGAAGTAATAGAAAAAATTAGTCAAGCTGTTGAAGATGATGAAGAATTAGAGATTACTGATGAACAAAGACAAGAATTTGAGAGCCGTTTAGTTAATTTTTTAGGTCTTGATAATATTCTGAGTTTTAGATCTAAATCTATCGAAGTTATACGCGACCATGAGCGTCTATTTCAGAATTCACGTATTCATACTGATATGCGTCCTGTGTTTGAGTCAGGCTTAGAAGACAGTCCAGCAGGGGTAGCTATAGTTAATATGCTGAAAATCGAGTATGTAGATTTAGATGGTAAACACGAGTTTTTTGTAGCTTTGGATGCAAATGATTTAAAACAATTACGCGAACAGTTAGATATAGCAGATAGAAAAGTAAAAGCTATTGAGTTGATGCTGAATCAAGTAAATATTCCATACTTAAATTATCTAGATGTAGAGTAGAGGTTATAAAAATGGCAGTTGCAAACCCTTGGATACCTGACAAAAAGAAAAGTTTACAGCGATCTCAACTCGATTATTTACCTAGTCAAGATTCTAATGAAATCAATAAAGCCACCCTAAAAAACAAGTTGGACTGGAATTATTTAAATCTAAAAAAAAGAGTCAGTGAGAATAATCCTGACAATTTATTCTTGTTCAAAAGAGGTATATTGCTTACCAGTAATAGTCAAGTTAAAGTATTTACAAAATATGAAGTTTTCGACCTAGTAGGTAAAAACTGTATTACAGTCAATGATGGACAAAAAATTTATGATTTGGTTCATCCACAATTACAAGCTAACCAACCTGTAGAATTAGACTTTGCAGGAGTGGAAATTTTTGCTGCTCCATTTTTCAACTTTGCTATCGGACAATTATTGAAAGATATACAGCCAGAAAATATTAGCGAGTTATTAAAAATTTCTAATATTAAACCTCTTGGCAATCAAATCATCAGTTTAGTAATAGAAAACTCTAAACGTTACTACTCAGATCCTATTTTTCGTAGTAGATTAGACAAAGCAGTCAATGAAAAATCTAATCATCTTTAAATGCCAGCTACAATTAAACCTAATTACAAAGTTGAAGCTGAGGTATTTAATATCCAGTCTGATACTCCCAAAGCAGATGACATTTTTTTAGTAGATAGTAATGTCTGGTATTGGTATAGTTATACTAATGCCAGCACAAACGCTTTACCTTATCAAATATCACATTATCCTACTTATGTAAACAAAGCTAATATTACTGGATCGCGGCTTTTATATTCTGGGCTTTCTTTAGGAGAATTAGCACACTTAATAGAAGAAGAGGAAAGGAAATTTTTTAATCCTAATTTAAGAGCTAAAATATACCGTCATAACTACATATCAGAGAGAAATAAAGTTGTCCATGAAGTTCAAACAGCATGGGGTATAGTTACATCAGTTGCAGATTGTGCTGAAATTTTGGTTGATGAAAATACGACTAATGAATCATTATTAAGATTCCAAACACAATTACTTGATGGTTATGACTTACTCATATTAGAAGCGATGAATAAAGTTGGAGTTAAAAAAATTATTACAGATGATGGAGATTATTTAACTGTGCCTGGCATTCAAGTGTTTACAGCTAATAATAATTTTATTAATACTGCAAGAAATCAAGGTAAGTTGTTAGTTAGGTAATTGTTCAAACTGGAATAGCGATCGCTTACTTAACTCCGCATATATCATACATACCCGGTTAATTACTCCCTTCCCGGCACAAGATATTAACTAAAAAGTGTTAGTTGAAAATCCCCTTACTTTACCAAATACTAATATGTCCTTTGTTCCCTTACATATTCACAGTGATTACAGCTTGCTTGATGGTGCTAGTCAACTACCAGAATTGGTAGATCGAGCGATCGCATTAGGAATGAAAGCGATCGCCCTCACAGATCATGGTGTCATGTATGGGGCTGTGGAACTGATCAAAATCTGCCGCAGTAAGACGATTAAGCCAATCATTGGCAACGAAATGTATATCATTAATGGTGAAATTGACAAACAAGAACGTCGTCCTAAATATCATCAAGTCGTATTAGCAAAAAATACTCAAGGCTATAAAAATTTAGTTAAAATCACCACCATTTCTCACCTGCAAGGAGTACAAGGTAAAGGCATTTTTTCCCGTCCTTGTATTAATAAGGATTTACTCAAACAATATAAGGAGGGGTTAATAGTCACCAGTGCTTGTTTAGGAGGAGAAATTCCCCAAGCAATTCTCAGTAATCGGCCAGATATAGCTAGGAAAATTGCGAAATGGTATAAAGAAGTATTTGGTGAAGATTTTTATTTAGAAATTCAAGATCATGGTTCTCAAGAAGACAGAATTGTGAATGTAGAAATCGTCAAAATTGCCAGGGAATTAAACATTAAATTTATCGCCACAAATGACTCTCATTTTATCTCTTGTTTTGATGTAGAATCCCATGATGCCTTATTATGTATTCAAACCGGTAAACTCATTAGCGAAGATAAAAGAATGCGGTACAGCGGCACAGAATACCTCAAATCATCCGAGGAAATGCACCAGCTATTCCGTGACCATTTAGCCGATGATATCATTGCCGAAGCGATCGCTACAACAGAAGAAATTGCGGATAAAGTTGAACCTTATCACATCATGGGTGATCCACAAATTCCCACACCCACAATCCCTTCAGGACATACAGCAGATACTTATGCAGAAGAGGTTGCATGGTTGGGACTTTTAGAAAGATTAAATCGCAAATCTCGCAACGAAGTAGATCCAGTCTATAAAGAAAGATTAGAATATGAATTAAAAATGATTCAGCAAATGGGATTTTCCACCTACTTTTTAGTAGTTTGGGACTATATTAAATTTGCACGAGACAATAATATTCCCGTTGGTCCAGGACGGGGTTCTGCGGCAGGTTCTTTAGTAGCTTATGCTATGAGAATTACGAATATTGACCCTGTACATCATGGTTTATTATTTGAAAGATTTCTCAATCCCGAACGTAAATCAATGCCGGATATTGACACAGATTTCTGCATTGATAAACGAGATCAGGTAATTGAATATGTCACTGAAAAATATGGAGTTGAGAGAGTAGCCCAAATTATTACTTTTAACCGTCTGACATCAAAAGCAGTATTAAAAGATGTCGCTAGAGTGTTAGATATTCCATACAATGAATCTGACAAAATGGCGAAAATGATTCCTGTAGTCCGGGGTAAACCTACAAAATTGAAAGTGATGATTTCCGATGAAACTCCCGAACCAGAATTTAAAGCCAAATATGATAATGATCCCACCGTGCGGCGCTGGATTGATATGGCCATGCGAATTGAAGGGACTAACAAAACCTTCGGTGTTCATGCTGCTGGTGTGGTTATTTCCGCAGAACCATTAGATGAACTTGTTCCCCTCCAACGCAATAATGACGGTTCTGTAATTACCCAATATTTCATGGAAGATTTGGAATCTTTGGGATTATTAAAAATGGACTTTTTGGGCTTGCGTAACTTAACCCTAATTCAAAAAACCATTGATTTAATTGAACAAAGTCAAGGATATCGTATTGATCCCGATGAAATCACAAAACAGGAAAGAAAGGCACAAAAAATATTAGCTAAAGGTGAACATACCAGCTTACCAAAAGATGTGACTAAAGCTTATTCACTATTAGAAGCAGGTGATTTAGAAGGCATATTTCAATTGGAGTCTTCAGGGATGAAACAAATAGTGCGAGATTTGAAGCCTTCTAATATTGAAGATATTTCTTCTATTCTCGCACTTTATCGTCCTGGACCATTAGATGCTGGATTAATTCCTAAATTTATTAATCGTAAACATAAACGAGAAGAAATTGAATATGATACTCAAATTTTAGAACCGATATTAAATGAAACCTATGGAATCATGGTTTATCAAGAGCAAATTATGAAAATTGCTCAAGACATGGCAGGTTATAGTTTAGGACAAGCTGATTTACTCCGTCGCGCTATGGGTAAAAAGAAAGTTGCAGAAATGGAAAAACAAAAGCAAAATTTTATTGATGGTTCTGCAAAAAACGGTGTAAAACCCCAAGTTGCTGAACATTTATTTGGGGATATGTTAAAATTTGCCGAATATTGTTTAAGTTATGATACAGAAATTTTAACTGTGGAATATGGTTTTTTAGAAATTGGGGAAATTGTGGAAAAGCAAATTGAGTGTCGGGTGTATACAGTTGATAGCAATGGCATACTTTATACTCAACCTATTGCCCAATGGCATCATCGCGGACAGCAAGAAGTCTATGAATATTTATTAGAAAATGGGGCAATTATTCGCGCGACAAAAGACCATAAGTTTATGACTGAAGCAGGGGAAATGTTACCCATTGATGATATTTTTACCCAAGGCTTAGATCTATTACAATTGGCAGATTTATAGCAGAAGACAAGGAGCAGAAAAATATCTATTCTCTGTTCCCTGAATTGTTACGAGGGAATTTACAAATCAATCCAGTTAATCCCAAAACTCTTTTTGAAAACGAACCACAGAGTCACAGAGAACACAGAGAAAAGAGAATAATAAGTTCTTGCTTGCAGAAACCTATGCTTTTTTCTCAAAACCTGTGTTATTATTAGTATATGAATCATTGTGGAGGTTAACGAAAATGACTCAAGAATTAATAGACCTGAGAAACAGCATTTTACAAGGAAATTATGCCGATACTTTAGCAATTATTGATGAATTAGAAGGAATGAGTAAACAAGCAATATTGAGAAATATAGAATCATTTTTAAAAATTTTACTCATTCACTTGATTAAAAATCAAATAGAACAGCGATTAACAAATTATTGGATGGCTTCTATTCGTAATTCAATTAGAGAAATTCAAAAAATCAACTTGAAAGAAAATAAAAAATCCTATTATGTCAATTATGATGAATGGGAAAATTTAATAGAGGAAGAAGTAATTGAAGATGCGATCGCTGATGCTAGTCTAGAAATCATGAATGGTAAATATACCCGTTCTCAATTATCAGAGATATTAGATAGAAAGCTAATTATAACAACAGCTATGACATTTTTATTCTTAACTTACACCTATTCACCAAAAGAATTACCAGCTATTATGGATGATTATCTCAGTCAGTTACCAAATGATAAAAATTGGTAATTTTTCGTTATTTTTTTGGTTTTTCTCTTTCCCATACTCTAGCAAATAATTGACTACTGGTACGGAAGTGATCATAAAATTTCACAGTATCTTATAAGTAAAATTTATATAAATACAATAATACTTTTAATATTCATAACTGATGAAAATTCAACTTTAGATTTTCTTAATAATTAATTGAGAATTATTTTTATTTAGCAACGAGCTTGCAATACTTTCGGCGATTTGCTAGAATTATTGAGAATTTCATAATTGGGTTATTATTGTCAATTTTGCACCCTGCTAAAAAGATGATCTTTAAAAGTCTTTATTTGTAGTCCTTTCAGAGATCGATTTTGAAAAAAAATACAAAACTTTACAAATTAGCAGTGGTTTGAAAGACTAAATTGGGGAAAAATTATTCAGCAAATAATGTAATTTGACTAGTAGAACTAATGTACTATTGACAAATAGGTTAACTTATGGTATGGGAGGATGGTTTTTGGTGGTAAGTAGGGTTAGTAAGCAGCTAAGGATTTCTGAGAATTTAGTTTTTGTTAGTGCGCTAAAGCTTTATAGATTGTATCTCTAATGTAGAGACGTTTCATAAAACGTCCCTACATGGTTTTTGGGAGATATTGAGAAACTACACCCAACTAACAATAAAGTCTTGGTTAGTGAGATTTAGTACAGGGGAAAGTTGAGCTAATGCTACCTGTAAACCAGAACCCAAAGCATCAGCATCAAAATAGACGATACCATTACTATTATTATAGATAATGTGATTAGTCCAAGAATTGGCACTTGTCCCCACAGAAAATACACTGGGAGCTAGTGCATTAGTTACCCCATCTGTCCACACCAGAGAATTAAAGCCAGGTGCGAACAATTCTATCTTGTCTCCTTGTGCCTTAGAAAAGTCGGTAATGGTGTCCATGCCTTCAGAGGGAGAATTAAACCTGAACTTATCAGCACCAAGCCCACCAGTGAGAGTGTCATTTCCTCCCAGTCCTAAGAAGGTGTCATTTCCAGAACCTCCGACTAGGTTATTATTGGTTGCATCTCCGGTTAAGGTTAATCCAGCCGTATCATCATTAGTAATAGTTCCCGTCACGGCTGTGGTTGTGCCAATGGTGTAACCTGTTCCTGTAGTTAGAGTTAAAGCCACGGTTTCATTACTTTCTGGAGTGCTATCACCTGTGGGGTCAATAGTCAGAGTTTTTGTACTACTTCCGGCAGCAAAGGTAATAGTTCCAGTGGTAGCGGTGAAACTAGCTGCACCTATTTGAGTATAGTCATTATTGAATGTGGCTGTACCCGCAACGTTGTATTTAACGGTTAAGGTGTTGGTTGTTGCTCCCGTACGGGTGAAGGTGTAAATCAGGTTGTTAGATCCGTTTTCTAATACGCTACTGGGTGATACCGCTAAGGTGATGCTGGGTGAACCAAGATCATCATTAGTAATAGTTCCCGTCACGGCTGTGGTTGTGCCAATGGTGTAACCTGTTCCTGTAGTTAGAGTTAAAGCCACGGTTTCATTACTTTCTGGAGTGCTATCACCTGTGGGGTCAATAGTCAGAGTTTTTGTACTACTTCCGGCAGCAAAGGTAATAGTTCCAGTGGTAGCGGTGAAACTAGCTGCACCTATTTGAGTATAGTCATTATTGAATGTGGCTGTACCCGCAACGTTGTAGTTAACGGTTAAGGTGTTGGTTGTTGCTCCCGTACGGGTGAAGGTGTAAATCAGGTTGTTAGGTCCGTTTTCTAATACGCTACTGGGTGATACTGCTAGAGTAATGGTAGGTAAAACAACATTATTAATTCCTAAATTTGTAGCCGCAACATTGATTAAGGAATCAGGATTAGTTATGGGCAAATCTTGGGTGATTTCCCAGAAGAACGCACCACCGAGTCCTTGTTGTTTGACATAATCAGTTTTCCCCAAAATTGATTGGTTATTTTCGTAGGTGCTAAACACCTTTGTTTGAGAACTATAAATATAGGGAACTTTGGCGCTATTATCCCAGAAAGATTGATAGCCATTTGTCCCCAATAGATTATAAAGCTCCCTATATGTGAGCTCAGAGCTACCAGTACCCTGCTGGAACAGCCCATTGTTGCTACCAGCGTTAACTCCAGTCCAGGTGCGCCCATAAAGTGGAATGCCCAAGACAATATCTGTAGCTGGCACACCAGCACTTAGATAATGTTGAATCGCCCAATTAGTATTTACTTTAGCCGCGTTATAAGTGTTATCATTTGTGCTTTTATACAAAGCTGACTGATGATTTGTTGTGTTCTCCCAAGGTCCGTGGTAGTCATAAGACATGACATTAATAAAGTCCACATAATCAGAAGTTGCTTTCAAATCTTGTGGGCTGAAATCGTAAGGGTTGCCCCCATAATCAGATGCAGACAACTGGTAAGGAGAACCAGAAAGGGCTGTAGTGAGAAGATATTGCTTGCCATCATTTTGAGAGGCTTGATTGATTTGTGTCCGCAATTGTGCCAGCAATTGGATGTAATTATTATCCTCATTTGCTTGAGGATACTCCCAGTCAATATCTAGGCCATCAAATCCATTAGTCTTCATTAGTTGGATAGCAGACTGAGCAAAGTTTGCCCTAGACTGCACCGTAGCAGCAGCAGAGGAGAACTTTTCGGACGGTTTATTATTGG
>Ga0315905_10000930_pt1 | contig 31867 bp, 30 predicted proteins | sample LakEriMetagenome_5_FD_203522 | JGI IMG/M metagenome (GOLD analysis project Ga0315905, IMG submission 203522) | Freshwater fungal communities from buoy surface, Lake Erie, Ohio, United States - Buoy 4 MA121 | ecosystem: Environmental > Aquatic > Freshwater > Lake | place: USA: Lake Erie, Ohio... | reverse complement strand
TGTCGGTGCATCGATCCATCAAACGCGCGATTGACCCTCATGGAATCCTCAACCCCGGGAAATGGCTGGATTAATGCACAGCCTTAACCGCGGCTTAATCGCAGCCACAACACGAGGGCGAGGGCGAGGGCGGCAGCGAGTCATCGCACTCTGGAGCTGCCATCGAGGGATTGGGTTGCTGGGTTGTTAGACCCAGTTTTTCCAGCAGCATGCGATCTTTTTCTACGGCAGGATTTTTTGCCGTGAGTAATTTGTCTCCGTAAAAAATCGAATTGGCGCCTGCGAAGAAACAAAGCGCCTGGGCTTCCTCGCTGAGCATCGTTCGACCTGCGGAAAGCCTAACCTTTGCCCCCGGAACCGCGATCCTGGTTACGGCGATCATTCTCACCAGATCCAACGGGTCAACCTGGGGATTTTCCGCGAGTGGCGTTCCCTTCATGGGCATCAGCGCATTGATTGGGATCGATTCGGGGGGGGGATTGAAGCTCGAAATGACCTCGAGCATTTTCAAGCGGTCCTCTATGGTTTCGCCCAGTCCGAGGATGCCGCCGCAGCAGACCGACATCCCCGCATCCTGTGCGTGACGGATTGTGCGGAGTCGATCCTCAAATGTGTGGGTGCTAACAATATTGGGATAATGTTCCGGTGAGGTGTCAACGTTGTGGTTGTATGCAGTGACGCCCGCTTGTTTTAGAGCGATAGCCTCCTCCGAGCCCAATTCTCCCAGGGTAACACAGACCTCCATGCCGAGCTTGGAAACATCGGTGACGATGTCGAGAACTTGTTCGAAACGTTGCGTCCCCATGCGGACGCCGCGCCAGGCCGCGCCCATGCAGAACCGGGTTGATCCCGTTTGCAGCGCCTGTCGGGCGCGCTGCATCACAGCATCTTTGCTCATCAAGCGTTCCACCTCCACTTCGGAACTGTAGCGGGCCGATTGTGCGCAGTAGGAACAGTCCTCCGAGCAACCGCCGGTCTTGATCGACAGCAGCGTGCAGAGTTGCACTTCCTCCGCTGGCCAGTGTTTTTTATGAACAGCCCGGGATTTTTCAATCAGGTCGAAGAGGGGTAGTTGATAGAGTGAGGTTAGTTGCTCGTAGTTCATCTTGATGGGTATAGTCGGAAAAAAATTAACGCACCCAGCCACCGGAAACGGCGGGGTATTGGCCGCTGGCAAGAGTGCGGTAGTCGGTTTTGCCTCGGGCACCCTCCAGCGGGATGCCGAGTTTGGATTTCCACACTGCGGACATGCTTTCACCGGTATGGCAGCCCCATGATTTGCAGTAGGCGTTGCTGGCAAAAATCGACGAGTGTATTTTTCCGAGGTCGCGCTCGTGCAGCCACTGCGTGCTGACCGCAATAATTTCCGTGCTGTAGTCGATGCAGAAACAAAGTTTGTTCGAGTGACCGAAGTAGTCAAAGCTCTTAACCGACCCCCGAGGTCGTGAGTTTAAGGCGCTGATCAAGTCGATGCCAGAGTTTGCCCAGATCAATGTGGCCCCGCGTTTGGCCGCCTGTTGGTCGATCAAGCTAATATAGTTTTTGCCGTCCTCCCTGCCTCTCATTTCGTAGGCCGGACGGTATACGATCCAGATAATCGGCACAGAGCGTCCGTAGGCCTTGCGGATTTCATCCATGCGCATGGTGCCGCCGCGGATGAAGTTGGCCCACCACTTGTCATGCTGCTCTTGCGCAACCCGGTAATTCTCCCAGCGATTCAGGGAGCACCCACCGGACACAACCACGTGATCAGCGTGGGCGAAATTGCAAGTAAACAAGAGAAGCAGGGTCAGAATTTTTTTGTTCATCTTGCGAGTAACGGTGGCAAAGCATCAGAATGAGCAATTCAAATAAGGCGGTGAAACAGTTCAACTTTCAAAATAGGTGTAACCATTGAGGCCGGCGCGGAACAAATCCATAACTTCACGGCGTTCCTTGGGGGAAATGTTGCCCTTGCTAACTGCCTGTTCAGCGAAGCTGCGGAACCGGCTGACCAACTCCTTGTTGTCGTATTCGACGTAACTCAATACATCGGCCACCGTGTCGCCCTCGACCTCATGTGTATAAACGGGGCGGCCGTTTTCCATGTGCACGCCTACTACGTGGGTGTCACCGAGAAGATTGTGGAGGTCGCCCAGTGTTTCCTGATAGGCGCCGACGAGAAAAACAGCAATGTAGTAGGGATTTCCGGCTTTGAATTCGTGTAGCGGTAGAATTTTCGCAACGTCTTCGCGGTCGATGAAATGATCGATTTTGCCATCGCAATCGCAGGTAATGTCGGCCAGCACCGCGCGGTGACGCGGGCGTTCATCGAGTCGATGAATCGGCATGACTGGGAATAACTGGCCGATCGCCCATGAATCCGGGAGGCTTTGGAATAGACTGAAATTGCCGTAGTAAAAGTCGGTGAGCGAACTGGAGAGTTCCCGCAGATCCTCGGGGATGTCGGTCATGTCCGTGAGCAGTTTTGAAACCCGGGTGAGGATGTGCCAGGACCAAGCTTCACCAAGTCCGCGTTCACGCAGAGTGGCATTACCATGGAAAAACTGCGCGCGTAGTTGATCGCGATAATAGAGTGCGTCATTGACGCATTCCTGCAGGTTTTTCTTGCACAGCACGCGGTTCACCTCGATGAGGTTTTTCAACTGCTCATGGGGATTGAGCGGTGTGGAGGGTTCCTCATCTGACGACTGCAGGCTGGTGACATCGATGATGTTGAAGACCAGTACCGAGTAGTAGGAAACGATGGCGCGGCCCGATTCTGAAATAATGTTGGGATGGGCGATGTCCGCCTTGTTGCAGATGCTGGAAACAACCTCGATAATGTCGGCGCAGTATTCGGAGATCGAGTAGTTGCAGGACGAAGTGAAGTTTGTGTGAGATCCATCGTAATCTACCGCAAGACCGCCGCCGATATCGAGAATTCCCATTGGCGCACCCTCCCTGACGAGGTCGCAGTACATCCGCACTGCCTCGGTGGCACCCTCGCGAATTGAGGCAATGTTGGGAATCTGCGAACCTTGATGGTAGTGCAGCATTTTCATGCAATCGAGATAACCACTTTCCTTGAGGCTATCGACCACTGCAATCACCTGCGCCGCATTGAGGCCGAAGACCGATTTGTCGCCGGCGGATTCCTGCCAGTGACCCGAACCGCGGGTGGCAAGTCGGACCCTTACTCCGAGGTTTGGGCGGATGCCAATCGCCTTGGAGCGGCTGATGATCGAATGCAGCTCGGTCGGCATTTCCAGCACGAGGATTACCCGCAGGCCCATCTTCTGGGCGTGCAGGGCCAGGTCGATGAATTCCTCGTCCTTGTAGCCGTTGCAAATGATGTAAGCCTCAGGGTCGTGCATGTGCGCGAGCGCGGCAATGAGCTCCGGTTTGGATCCAGCTTCTAGGCCGTAGTGGTATTGCTTACCGAACTCGGTGATTTCTTCGATGACTTGGCGTTGTTGATTGACTTTGATCGGATAAACGCCGCGGTAGTTGCCCTGATACTTGAGTTCCTTGATGGCCTTGTGAAACGAGTCGTTCAGTTCGGCTATACGCGAGTGCAGCAAGTCGCGGAATCGCAACAATACCGGAAGCTGTGTGCCGCGATCGGCAAGTCCATCGACGATTTGCTTCAGGCTGATATCATACTCCTCACCCTCTTCAATGAGGCGCACGGTCGTTTCGCCTTGGCGTGAGACATGAAAATATCCATGGCCCCAGTCATCAATTCCATACAACTCTGCAGACTGGCTGGGTGACCAGCCTTTTTTGCTGGTGGCCGTTGATTCGCGTGAAACGGTTTTTTTTTTCTTTTTCAAAGGAGAATCTGGCATTCGATTGTTTGTGGTGAAGAGCTTTTCTATCCGCTACGGCGGGATGGTTGGCAAAGAAAAAATGTCCGTAAGAAGAAAATTCTCCGTGTTCACAGGAAAGCTACTTTTGCAATTCAGCAGCAGCGGTGTCTTCCGGGGGTGAGGGTGCGGAGGCTGATTGCTCTGCTTTTGAGCTCCCCTTGTCCATGATGGATTTGATCAGTGATTTTTCGGTGTCCTTTTCGTGGCGGATCGACAAGCCAATGAAAAATGCCAAGGCGGAGAGAATGGCAAATACCACGGTCATCAGAATCCCTTGAGTTGAATCCTTGGTCTCGGAGGACGCATTGCTTGGCTTCAAGGGCTTTTTCGCCGACTTTTTCGGTTTAACAGTTTCCAGATCTTCTTTGATAGTCTCGGGCTCCGTGGGCTGCTTCTCGCGGGCCAGCTCCTCTTTTTCTTCGTCCGATATGGAAAAATCAAATGATACATCGCCGAGCTTAACGCTCAGGCCGTCGCTCAGCGGGATGATGGGCATGCGGGCACCGTCGAGTTTCGATCCGTTGGTGGAGTCGAGGTCGCGGATTTGATAGCTGCCTTCGATGCGCTCCATCACGGCATGATGCACTGAAACCGAGGCGCAGTTGATCGCTATGTCGTTATCGGAGCCACGGCCTAACTGTACAGCCTGTCGGTCGAGAGGAAAACGATAGGGCTGTGGGGTTTGATTCTGTACGGTGATGATGACTCGTGGCATGATGGCAATGCAATTGTTTCAAGCGATTTATAGCGTGTTTAATCCCCCAAGGTAAATGGATATTTTTGCAAAAATGTCATTTCCTGGTGATTGCCGATGACTTCGCCTATCGATGTGGGAGCGCGAAGAAGTCACGGTAAATGCCAGTTCTGGCGCACGCGTTGGTATTCAGCCCGGGGCATGATCACGTATAGCGGTTGCCGTGTCGGATCGATGGTGGCGATGAGATTTTTCAATTTTGTCTCTTCCATTGTCGTGCATCCGACACTGGCCTTGCTGCCGCCGCCTCGCCAGATGTGAAAAAAGATCGAGCTACCCGCTCCTTTGACGATGCGGGGTGCGGCGTTGTGGGCGATGAAGAGTTTCAATGAGTGTGCTTCATCGTTTTGCTTCATCTGCTGTTTTTTTTCCCAGGCTGTCGCCGGTTCATGGGAAAGGACCAGGTGCCTGTTATAATATTCCGACGCGGTATCTTCAACCCACAGATCGCGCGAGGTAACTTGTCGATATGCCAGTTGGGGGTGTTTGCGGATGGTTGGATCATTGCCCCATGCACCACCGATGCGGAAGACACCGGCTGGAGTGCGGCCATCGCCCTCTTTTTTGTTTGTGGTATTTGCGGGTAGAGGGTGCAAACCAAGTCCCCAAACTAGACCGCTTTTCCCAAGTCGACCTCTCCATGCAGCCCCGCTCGATTGCCATTCTTGACCGTTTTTTTGATAGAATTGCAGCGTGACATGGGAGGAATCCCAATTTTCCGTCGTGCCAACTAGGCATTGGGTAGAGCCGGCGGGGAGTTCAAAGCCGCGAGCCAGGCAGCAGGTTATTAGAAAAATGATCCAAAGCAGCATGGGGGATCATATCGCATCCACTTCGCGATGCAATAAGTTCGCTAATTTTTTTAGAATAATAAATGGCTATTGAGAGACTACAGATACTTTCACAAATAGAACCACCCAGAAAAATGGAAGCATGGGTTGCAGGGCGCTTTCGCACGGGCCCGCGAGAACCTGGAGATCGGAGACTGTTGTAGAAGGATCGAAAAGTTGTATCAATCGATCTTAGTTCTAGATTCTCCGGTCAGGAACTAAAGACTCGCACGCATTTCCTTCGGGGTGACATAGGCGGTTCCCATTTTGGAGACGACGATGCCGGCCGCATGATTGGCGAACTGTGCTGCCTCACGAGGTTCCGCCCCGGCAGCAAGGGCTGCCGATAATGTCGCGATCACAGTGTCACCGGCACCCGAAACGTCGAAGACTTCCTGCGCTTTGGTAGGTAGGACATCTTCAACCTTTCCGTTCCTGCACACTGCCATGCCATCGGCACCGAGGGTGACGACGAGCAGTCGGGGAGAGAACTTATGTTCAATCGTTGCGCAGATTTTTTCAAGCGGGTATTCTTCTCCTTGGCCTGGTTCGGGAAGTCCCGCGAGCATCAATGCCTCCTGACGATTGGGGGTGATCAGGCCGATGTTTTTGAAATCCAGCATCCGCGCTGGTTTGGGGTCCATGGCTAATAGCTTGTTGTGCCGTGATGCCAGTCCGATGATGGCGTCTAGCAAATCCTGCCTCAATACGCCTTTTGCATAGTCTGAGAGAATGACCACGTCAGCCGCCTGAATCGCTTCGCTCATTTCGCCCGCGTCAAGCTTGGCATAGCGGTGGGCGGGTGACTCGCGGTCGATTCTGCAGAGTTGTTGATTGCGGGCCATCACTCGCGTTTTGATAATGGTCGCGGCATCGCCGGAGAATAAGCTTTTCTCCACACAGACATTGTTATTTTCTAACAATTTCTGCAGTGTGACACCGGCGTCGTCCCGGCCGATCACTCCGATAAGCGAGGTTGACATTCCTAGGGAAGCTGCGTTTAATGCAACGTTCGCTGCTCCACCTGGCGTGTATGTTTCCCTGTTCACATGGACCACTGGTACCGGAGCCTCCGGGGAAATCCGGTTGACGTCACCCCAGACGTAGTGGTCAAGCATGATGTCGCCAATGACCAGCATGCGCAGATTTTTCAATGCAGAAAGAATGGAATCGATGGTCATGGTCAGGGAAGTGTGTCCCAGTTTGTGGCATCGAGCAACTCGAGCCACTGATGAAGAATTAAGGTATGGATTTCCTGGATTCGCGCCGTGGAATCGCTGGGAACGATGATTGCGAGATCGCAGCAGTTTTTTGCCTGTCCACCGTCGCGCCCGCTCAGTAGGATCGTGGTGATATTGCGTTTTTTCGCGGCATGAAACGCGGCGATGATGTTTGCGCTGTTGCCGCTGGTCGAGAACCCTACCAGTATATCACCTGAGGTGCCAAGAGCTTCGACAGGCCGGGAAAATACGTGTTCATAGCCGTAATCATTGCAGATGCATGTCAGTGCGGTGGCATCAGCATTGAGGCAGATTCCGGGTAGCGCGCGCCGTTCGATTTTGTAGCGACCGACGAGTTCCTCGGCGAGGTGAAGAGCATCAGCCGCACTGCCGCCATTGCCGCAACTTAGCAGTTTATTCCCCTGCAAGAGTGCCTGTTGAATTCGGTTGCCTGCCTCATGCACGGAGTCGGCGAGGGGCGTGCAAAGATCGAGAACCAACTTAAGTTCCGCAACGGATTGTTCAAAGGTAGGTGGTTGCATGGATTAGGATTCAGGCAGATCACCGAGCCTGCGATCGAGCTTTAAATAATTGCTCACGTAGTCGTGAACCGCATCGGCCAGCGGGGTGAAGGATGCCGGGCTGCCGTGTTGGTGCAGACGTGAGATGTCCGCGCAGGTGTGATACTGGTACTTGCCGCGCAGTTGCTCGGGCATGTCAATAAAGTCGATCTCCACCGGCAGCCCGAGGGTTGCGAAAATCGGGGTCACGAGGTCGACCCATGTGGAGGCGATTCCCGAACCGACATTGAAAATTCCCGTGGCTCCGGGATTGATTGCGAGATCGACAGTGACTGCTGCGGCATCCTTTACGTAGAGGAAATCCCTCATTTGCCCGCCGTCCTGGTATTCCGGATGATGACTGCGGAAGAGGCTTACTTTTCCGGTCGACAAAATCTCGTGGAAGGCCTTGTGGACGACACTGCGCATGCCGCCCTTGTGATCTTCGTTGGGACCAAAGACGTTGAAATACTTTAACCCGGTGATTTTCGTTAGCCAGCCGTTGCGGTGGGCGTGCAGGTCCACCGAATGTTTCGAATAGGCATACATGTTCAGCGGTCGAAGGGCATGAAGTTGGTCGGGATCAAGATCGGACATGCCGGCCGAACCGTCGCCGTAGGTGGCTGCGGATGACGCATAAACAAATCGCCGATTCTCTTTCAGCGCCCAGCGGGCTAGTTGCATGGTGAAGGCATAGTTGTTCCGCATCAGATAGTCGGCGTCTTTTTCCGTCGTCGCTGAACACGCACCAAGGTGGAAAATGCAGCGCACATCTCTGGTTGGCGAGGCATCGAGATTATTCAGAAGTTCGTTCGCATCGATGTAGGACGCATATTTCAAAGACACTAGGTTGCGCCATTTTTCATCGCTGCCAAGGATGTCGGCAATCACGATGTTTTCAAAACCGCGGCGGTTGAGTTCCCACACAACTGCGCTACCGATCAGACCGGCGGCTCCCGTGACGAGAATGGCATCCTCTTTGTTCATCGTTCAAGGGTGGTTGCGGATGGATTCAATGATCTTGGTTGTGGAAATGTTCTTTACCAACGGAAGGATATGAATTTCTGCACCCGTGGCAAGCAGTGAATCCCGCTCCGATGGATCGAGGCTTTCAACAGTGTAATCACCGGCTTTCGTGTAAACGTCAGGATGAAGGGCGATAATTTCGTCGGCAAGGCGCGGACCGGGAAAGATGAAAACGGCATCAACAAACCGCAGGCAGCTAAGGGCAAAGGCGCGGGCATTCTGCGAATTCACTGGGCGATCAAGTCCTTTCAGGGCGCGCACCGACTCGTCACTGTTGACGGCGATGGCCAGCACATCGCCCAGCGCGGCGGATTGCATAAGATAACTCAGATGGCCTTCATGAAGAATGTCAAAGCAGCCATTCGTTAGAACAAAGCGCTTGTTTTGCCCTGCGCAGGCCTCGCGAAAGGCAAGTAATTCCTGAAACGTAAAAACAGGAGCTGTTGTTGGTTCATTCATGAGGAGAGGCAAACAAAAACTGACAGGCATCTAACAAGGAAGTAAAGATCGAATATGTTCGCGACAATTGCAGGGTTTTGAGATCCGTGGCAATGTCATGGAGTCCGGTTGTTAATCCAACCCCGTTGGTCCCCGCCGCATCCGCAGTTGCTAGATCGGATGCATTGTCGCCAATGTAGCAGAGTTCCGATGGGGATAGCTGCCATTGGGCGCAGATTTCCCTGGCAAAGAGCGGCGAGGGTTTTCGATAGAGAGAATCTTCGTCCGGGGTTTCGGTGGCAATGCAGATACGCTCGAAAGGGTTTTCGCCGATATCGAGTTGTGCGATCATCCGGTCATTGCAGGAATGCGCGGCTTCGAGGGGAAAGTAGCCGCGTCCTACTCCCGATTGATTGGTGTGAAGAAACAGCAGCGCCCCGTGATGCTGAGCCAGTCGCAAGGCCTCGGCGACATCGGGAAGCAGGCGGACTTTTTCTACCTCGTGAAGATAGGGAACGTGCTCGATCAGTGTGCCGTCGCGATCCAGAATCAGTGCTTTTGGAACAGGGAAATTCATGGTGTGTCGCGAAATCGGAGAGCCTGTACTACTTCCTCCAAAGAGATATCGGCAATGTGGTGCTTTTTAATGTAGGAAACATCCGTGCCGATCGGCAGCATGCAGTCGGGATCGGTGACGTGCGACATCAGCACCAGCGTGGGTGTTCCGACCGCGGCGGTGACGTGCGCTGGTCCGGTGTCATTGCTGATCACTGCCGCCGCGCGTCGGGCCAGTGATGCGAGTTGGTGAATTGTGGTTTTATTGACCAGGTTGACAGCGTGCGGGGCAAGCGCGGTGAATTCATCGATGGCCGATTGTTCGGCGGAAGTACCAATGACCACAGAGCTGACTCCTTTTTCTTCCAGATGATGGGAGAGGGCTGCATAGGACGCGGCAGGCCAGCGTTTTCCCGGGTGTTGCGGGGAACAACCCGGCGCAAGGATTACGAAGCGGGAGGGCAAGATAAGATCATCCAACGGGGCGGCAAGCCAGCTCAGTTCGGCAGGGCCCGCCCACGGAATGGGAATCGACTCCAATTGAATGCGTTGATGTTCATGTGCTGGAATGTTCCAACGTTCGGGCTGAGGTCGGGGATATGTGCTCCATGGCGAGGTGCCCGACCATCGGGGGCCGTTCACTCCTGTGAGAAAGTGATACAACGTGGTGCGGGACTTGCATTGCAGATCGATTACGAGATCATACTTTTGCAATCGCAGCGTGCGGGTGAAGTCGAGCCATTTTCCCAACTCCCAAATGCGAGGGTTGGCGGCGGGGCGCACCATGTCAAACCAGGGAATGGTCTCACAGAAGGCAACATGCTGCTTGCGGGTTAGAATGTCGATGCGCGCGTGAGGAAAATTGCTGCGTACTGAGTGGATTGCATCAAGCGAACGAATAATGTCGCCGAGAGCGCCGAGTTTGATGATGAGGATTTTCTGGGCTGATAGGCTTTCGCTCATAGTGACGACGCGACGATGATCAGGTTTTGTTTATTCCCGCCAAAATTCTTTAACCCAGGAAACGGGAAACATGTAGCGTTTCAGACGCCGGTATTTTTCGAGCAGCGGGTAGTCCCCCGAGAGCACGGATTTGATATAGGCGATTCGGGGTCCCGGTTCGTAGGTTTTTTTCCATCGGCCTAATAGTGCATCCTCGGGATCGGGTTTACTGGGAAAGGTTACGACGATGGTTCGTGGATGCAGTTGAGCCTCTCGCAAATATCGCAGCGGCCAGATGCCAAGGCAGTGGCGACGAAAATGGACGACCAGCGGATGTGGCCAGAATTTGATGCCGTTTTTGATGTTCGTTGTCGAGTAGTGTTGTTCGAACTGATACTTGGTGGCGATGCCTTGGGGATCAGCTTGGAAATTTTCTAGCAGATAGGAATGCGCGCCGACGGTGAATCGAAACACCGAGGATTGCCCCATGCGGGACAGCGGCTTCACCCAGTTGCGGGCCATGAAAACATCTTCGGGCTGGCCGAGTTCGAAAAATTCGTCGAGGGAACGAGTAATCACTGAGTCGAGATCAATATACAGGCATGTGCCGGTGACATCGTGCAGTGTTTTGCTCCACAAAGCGGTTTTGCGCCATTTTCCGGGAGTGTTGAGAGGGTGGGGGCAGCCGAGTTCGGGAATCGGACGGCAGGCGACTTCGGGACGAATCCCCTCGGATTGATCCGTGAAACAGAACAGCTTGAATGGCGGCGTGGTGAATCGAGCAATCATCGCGTAGATGCGATTGACATATTCGGGTCCGTAGCGGTCACCCCATTTGATGCAGATGATTTGCTTGCATGGGGATTCCGACTTGTTCATCGAGTGTTGGGAATATTCTTCGTCGGCCAGCGTCATCAGCATTTTCAGGAAAGAAGAGACTGGTAAGTGGCGATCGTGCTGTCAAGCATCGATTGAAGCAGAAAGCAGTCGGGCACCTGCGCGGGAATCGGCGGGTCGAGCAGGAACGCGCGGGTTTTGTCCAACAATGCCTGTGGGTCGTCCTGCGGAACTAGACCTTGTGGCAACATCAAGGCAAGTTGTTCAGCGACGCCTCCGTGATTTGTCGCAATGACCGGACGAGCCATCGCCATGGCCTCCAGCGAAACTCTTCCGAAGGCCTCGGGGTCGCGCGACAGGGAGTAAACAATTCGTGACACTGCCATCCATTCCCTGAGATCATCGCGATGCCCGAGAAAAGTCACGCGCTCATCAATGCCTAACGATTTTGCCAGTTGCTGCAACTCGCCCAGGAATTCTTGTTTGCGCGGATGAACCTCGCCGACAATAATGCCGTGGATTTCAGGATGGCTGTCGCGCAGGGCGGCAATCAGTCGGAGAAAATCCTGCTGACCTTTCCAGCGAGTGACGCGACCCGGCATCAGTAGTAGTTGTTTGTCCTGCATAGCTGGAAAATCATGACTCCATTTTTCCAACCATGCGGGGTCGGGTTGGAAGCCGCGAGGAAAATGCAGGGGGTCGACTCCGCGGTGGATGACCACGATTTGTTCTTCTCTGACCGACGGGTAGTTGCGGAGGATGAACTCCTTGACGCTGTGCGAAACCGCGATAATTTTTTCGCCACGGGTCATGATTTTCGAATAGAAATTCACCGAATAAAATCCATGGAATGTCGTGAGAAAACGGGGTCTTTTGTGTTGATCCAGTTTGCGCCATGCCAACCAGGCTAGCCAGGCAGGAACCCGCGAGCGGACGTGCACGATGTCGGGTTTTTCCTTGTGTAACAATTCGCGCAACACTCCTACCTGGCGTAGTGAGCCCAGCCGTTTTTTGTGAACTGGCAGGGTGATGTGAATGCCGCCGTCTCTCTGCAGGGAGGGAATCAGACGGCCACCGTGCGAGACCACCAGGGATTGATGGCCGCACGACACCAGATGTCTGGACACTTCCAAGGTGCCACGTTCTACTCCGCCGGAGTTGAGTTCGGGTAGGATTTGCAGGACTTTCATTTCGGCAATAGTTGCAGACGTTCCAGGACCAGACGGGCGCAGCGGTCGGCCTCAGCCAAAGCCTGCGCGGGCTTGGTTAGTTTGCGGGTTTGCGTCCATTGCTGGTATGAGGTGAGATAACTATCACTCAGGAGCTGATCCAGTGAATCTCTCATTTTTCCTTCTCTGCCAACAGATTTCATCGGCAACAGCCCTACCGCCGCTCGGCTGGTAATTGCTTCGTAGATCATCGATACGCTGTCCTCGGTCACCCATGCTTCGCTTGCCTTGCCAAGCATTTCGGGCAGCCAGTCGGTGCCGGTTTGCGCGTGGGGATGCAGTGCGACCGGAAGATGCGACAGTAATCCGAGAAAATCCGCCGGTGTGCGACGGGAATCGGTGAGATGCCAGGTCAGGGTGGATTCTTTGACAATCGATTCGATGGCGTTTCGCAGTGGTTCAGGACTCCATGAATGAGAGCGTGACGCTCCTCCGATTAGAATCAGGCCGAGATTTTCTTTTGTTCCGTTGCCGGATAACCGGTTCAGCGCGCCGGTCGTGGGAATGATGTTTTTGTTAGGTGCTGACGATTTAAGATCGTGCCGAGGAATCAGGCATAGGTCGAACCATGACGTGGGCAAACTTGGTTTCATCAGCACCACTGTGGGCACTTTGCGATTCCTGCCGAGGGCCAACAAGGGCAAGTGGGTTTTGTGTCCGGCCGCGATGAAAAGATCTGCTTGGGGTAGTTTCGCGCTGGCATGCTGGCTTTGCGAAATTCTTTTCCATAATGGAGCTTTGCCCGGAGCGATGATCTCGATGTGTACAGGGGTGAGGCGAGCCATGGCCTCGGCAAGGCCCTTGGACTGGTTGAGGTGTCCGGGTTTGTCATCAGAAATGATTTGAATGGCGAGCATCAGGGCAGGGAAGGTGGTTCTTCTGGTGCCGCGGCAGGGCATCCGATTTTTGCTACTAGCGCAAACCACGTGGCAGAATCTCGTGGGTCATGATCCGCGGCGGACAGCCGGTGGGTGAGCCATGACGACTCGGCACTGCCGAGCCCTGCCACGATGGGAACCGTGGACCGCTGTGACGAAAGCACAGGGGCATCGGCGATCAATGCGATGTCGATAGGCAGCGGGTTGACCCGACTAAGCGCGTCGCAGAACGGCACCACGCCAGTGTTGTCGGGATTCTCAACCATTGTCACGTGCGCAGCCATCAACTCGTCGGCTTTTCCCAGTAGGAAAAATCGCAGGTCAGTTCGTATTTCGATCAGGTATTGCAATGCCGGAAGACTGGCATGGCGAATTTTTTCATCTTGGGAAAGCACCAGCAGAATCTGATAGGGTTTTGGTGCGATTCCGAGGTCGCCCCGGCGATTGATCAAACTGAGCGGCTTAGTTGTGGGCAATTTCCAGCGGTCGTGAAGCCAGAAACCGTCGGCCGGGCTGAGCGACAGTGTGTGTTCGAGGCCTTTCATGATCGAAGGGGTGCCGGCATCTTCGCTGAGCGGGTGCTGCGTGAGAATCACCTTCCAGTGGGCCGGGCTGGTGCGGATGACAGCTGCATAAAAAACAGCTGCCCCAGTGCGGCGATGCAGCAGGGCCGGTAGCGGGGAGCAGGGGGTGATCCGCCCGAAAAACGTGCTCAACTCCCCTGATCCACCGGCGTGCTGGTCGCACAACATGCCCAACGCACCTCCTTCGCGCAACAGTGCACAGGCCTTGATGAAGCCTTTTTTGCTCGAAAAAAGCTGTGTGCCCGAGCTGTTGCGACGTTTCGCCACGATTCGGTTGATCAAGGGGTTGTTCAGGGGGCGGTAAAACGCACCGCAGGGAACTCCTGGGATCATCAGCACGCCCAGTCGGGCGAGGATTTCCCAGTTGCCCATGTGGGCGATGGCGAAAATCACGCCGTTAGGGTTATCGACGAGCGATTTTTTCAGGCAATCGACCCCTTCGATCGTGACATGACGGCGGATCTGCTCGTCGGTCATCAGCGACGAGCGCAAACCGCCGAAAAGATTGGCGCCGCAGGTCGAAAAAATCGAGCGCGAGAGGGTTTCGAGCCCGACACGATCCAACTCCTCCCCCCAAGCGATTTTGCAGTTGCGGATTACCGTTTCCCTGCGCTTTTTCGCCAGATGCCAAGCCCAGGAGCCGATTTTTCGTCCTGCCCAATCAATGCAGACGGGCGGAAACAGCCCGAAGACAAATTCAAAAATCCGGAAGAACGCATATTCCATCCAGTTTTTCCACGCCGGGCGGGATTTGCGCTTCTGAGCCACCCGCGCAGCATTTCTCATTTCCACTTTTCTGGCAAGTGGGAACATTGAAAGCAAGAAGTCAAATTGATTGCTAGGAATTCGCTTTTAGAGTTGATGTGCATGGGCAAGAAAATAAGGGGTTCGAAGAGCGGGTAAAATGGGGGTGGTGTTTTTCTGAAAGGTGATAGGCACGCTTAATGCCTCGTTGTTCATGTCGCGACACCAGGCGGTTCGAACGAGGTACCTTCAGGTTAATGGGTTTTCCTGAAGGATGATCAGTCGAGCCGCTTATATTTTTTGTTCCGACTCAAACATCTCAGTAATATTTGCTTTTCTGGCTTTCGCGTCGATTTGGTGCACCTGGTGATCACGAAGAGGCTGTTGCAGGCCGTAATTATGTTGCGGAGGAACCAGCGAAACAGGAGTCTCTCATTGAGGAAAATAGTCGAAGAATAAACGCTACGCATCCCATTCCCGAAAAAACGGTTGCGCCGCCACCAATGCATTTTATAAATAGGGTATATGACCGATGAGGAGCGTGACAAGATTATCCGGATGGCGTGGGAGGATCGTACGACCTTTGACGAGATCGAGAAAAAGACAGGGCTCAGCGAAGCCCAGGTCATCAAGCTCATGAGAAATGAGATGAAGCCACCGAGTTTTCGCATGTGGAGGAAGCGGGTGAGCGGCAGGATTACCAAGCACCGTAAACCCTTTCTCCAAGAAGTCATCGCATCCAAAGGGCTTAGCGCGGTCGCACAAGATGGTGAGTATGATCTGTGGTAAAAAATCGAAACCCTTTCCTTTTGTGAAAATACCAAGTGACCCACCGGAGAACCGCACTATGAAGAACAACGCGATACAGGAATTTTTTTCCCGCCGTTTCCGGATCCTGCTCACCGGTGATCCAGATGGCGTTCCTCCTTGGCTCGACGTCGTCGCGGCGGGAGAAGGTGCCGGCCTCTATCTTCCCACGGATGCTCCCTGGGTGGCTCATGGGGATTTGGCAACGCTCGTTGGCGGCATCCGCGCCTTGCTGATGCAGGCGCTTCACCCGGGCAGTCTGGCTGGAGTCCGCAGCCATTCCCGCTACAAGGATGATCCGCTCGGCCGACTTTCTGGGACCATCCGCTGGCTTACCATCACGACTTTCGGTTCGCGCGAGGCGATTGCAAACGAGGCGAACCGGGTCAACCGAATGCATGATCGCGTGCAAGGCGAATTTCAAAACGCCAAGCGTGAAACCGTAAGCTACCGGGCTGCGGATCCTAACCTGCTGCTTTGGGTTCACATCGCATTTATGGATTCATTTCTTCGCAGCCATCAAATCTTTTCCAAGCGACCTCTGCCCGGCGGTGCGGACTCGTATGTAAGACTCTGGTCAAAATCTGTGGAGCCTCTCGGTCTGACAGATGTTCCGATGAATGAAGCTGAATTGATTTCTACCATCGCCCGCTACCGAGCGGAGTTGACTGTCACTGATGAAACCATGGAAACGATCCGGTGGATCAAGAATCCGCCCCTACCCGCCACGGCAAAGCCGGTGTATGCCCTTCTTTTTCAATCCGCTGTGGCCTCCCTTGGGAGCGAATACCAACAGATGATCGGTTTGAAATGCCTGCCGCTCAGTGTGCTGCAACCGTTAACGTCGCGTGTCTTGCAGTTTATGAGATTTGTGATAGGCCCCGAGAGTGTGATCGAAGATGCAGCGATCCGGCGGATACAACGGGGATCGGTGGAAAAGCCGCCGACTCATTGATTACGCGTGCTTTCCCCTCCATGTCTAGGGCTTTCGGGCCTCACATGTCATTCGTTTAGGAGCTTCATTGTATTTTTTATAATTTGATTGTCCCCATCTCATGCCCATCAGATGAAGAATACTCTCCTTAGCTACGCAAAAAGTTACAAAGTCGGGTTCGTATTAGGTAAAAAACTTACCATAAAACCTAGTATCGACACGCACCCATAAAACCATATAGTCACCCATAAATGAAAACTACAATCGATCTGCCTGACGATCTTCTCATCTAAGCCAAGTCTCTTGCGGTGCGTCGACGGACAACACTTAATCAGATCGAAGCCGCCACGTGAATTCCTTTGATTGGACCCGAGCCTAGTTCCTGCCACCCGAGAGAGCCCTCACTTGCATGGTCTGCTTTCCGGGGTACAGATCACAGGGTAGGTCAGTCAATCGACTGACGCAGGTCTTCCATCGGTTGCTGCGAAACTTGGATGCTACCCGCCCGGGGTCTGTCCAGATCGAGGACCATCAGATGCGCCAAGGTCAGCAGAACCAGTAGCAGCGCCGTCTGTGGCAGATGCAGCTTGAGACTGTTGCCAAGAACTGTCCCGAGCATCGCCATCGACAGGATGGCATAGACCAGCAGCAGCCCTTGAACGAAGTCGGGGATGTGAGCCGCTCGCGTGGCCGTCCGGGTCGCAGCGAGGTCAATACTCTCGTTCAGGGAATCCATCACACCGCGCGACAGGAGCGGCGGACTGTCACTGCGCAAGGAGACGCCAGTTGCCGCCCATAACTGCTGCTGCAAGAACACTGTGGCGATCTCAGGCGGAGTCTCCGCCGCGCTTTCGGACCAGACCAGACGAGCATCGATATAGCGGCGCAACAGATCACTCATCAAGGTTCTGTCCGGCTCATTCAGAAGCTGGACCCGCAGCCAAGTTGTGCCGAGGGCGTTGGCCTCCTGGATGACCAACTGGCGGCGGGCATCGTAGCGATCCATGGCCATTGAAAAGGAGAAGCCAAGCAGAAGCGCCAGCAGGCTCAGCGCCGCAGACAGCAGATGCGCGCCCCCGAACGGCGGCTCGATCCCCACGTCGGTCTTTCGTTGAAGTCGGCTCTGAGCGGCATAGCCAATGGCTACAGCCATCGTCAGTGCGGACAGGAGGAGCAGCCCGATCTCCCACAGGGGTGCCATATCGAGCCAAGACATCGATGCTAGGAATTTGCATTTAGAGTAGATGAGCATGGGCAAGAAAATGAGAGGTTCGAATAGCAGGGGGAAAAAGATGGGCTTTGTGTAAAGCTGAAACCATGAAATTAGGAGAGCACTTCAGAGTTCGATTTGGTGGAATTCTAAGCGGTTTTTATCCGCAGCTAACGTAGCTCTCCAGACTGCTGAAACAAGATTTTTTTGAAGCGATTTTTTTCGGATGGGTTAGCAGTCGGGATACCAGAGCTCCTCTCTCAGGTTGATTCGAGAACCAAGAAATGTCCGTCGTCCAAATGGATTACGGGGGTCTTCCATCAAGAGCTTTGGTCAAAGCCGTTCGGATCATGATTGGAGGGATGCCGAGGTTGGTTGAACCAAGTGAGGTCAGGTTTGTCGTCGGGGATTCATTCCTTGATCGCCTGGAGGGCTTCTCAATAGGATGTATGGTTTGATTCACCCGCCCCGCCGGAGGGCTCACCCTTCGGGCTCCGGTCGCGCCTCTGTCCAAGACTCCTGCACGCCTTCGGCGTTTTTCTATTTCGAAAGGCTGTGGTGGCTGGCACGGATGCGGATCGTTTGCTGATCTGCTTCAACCCCGGACTTGATGGAAGAAGTGCATGTAAAACGACGAGGTCGGCGATCAGATTTGTGCAGGATTGGCTTGATCAGTCGTGACATCTGGACTATCCCTTGTTCACCGCTCCCGTAGTTCAATGGATAGAACGGCCCTCTCCTAAAGGGCAAATGCAGGTTCGATTCCCGCCGAGAGCATATTCATGTGGCGTTTTTTTGCTGGATTAACCAGCCTGTCGGCGCTAGCGTCATCGCGCGATGTTAAGTTCTGTGAAACCAGTGTATTTATATGATACCACCCTGCGCGATGGAACGCAGGGCGAGGGCTTTCAACTATCAGTCTTGGACAAACTGCGAATTGCCGAGCGCCTGGACAGCTTTGGATTTGATTACATCGAAGGCGGCTGGCCCGGTTCGAACCCGAAGGATGTGGAGTTTTTCCAGCTGGCGAAAAAGTTAAAACTTAACCATGCGAAGCTTGCGGCATTTGGATCAACGCGTCGCGCCGACACGCCGGTGGAAAATGATGCCCAAGTGGCATTGTTGCTCGATGCCGAAACCCCGGTGGTGACGATTTTTGGAAAGAGCTGGGAGTTGCATGTGACCGATGTATTGCGCACCACTGTGGAGGAAAACCAGGCGATGATTCGCGACACCGTGCGCCACTTGAAAAAGCACGGCAGGGAAGTCGTTTATGATGCCGAGCATTTTTTCGACGGCTACAAGGATAATTCCGATCATGCTCTGGCGACGCTGCGCGCCGCTGCTGAGGGTGGCGCCGACATTCTAGTTCTCTGCGACACCAACGGCGGCACCTTGCCCCATGAAGTCAGAGATATCTGCGTCGCGGTTCGCGAAAAAATCCCTACTGTGCCGATCGGTATTCACACCCACAACGACTGCGAGTTGGCGGTGGCCAACGCGCTGGCCGCCGTGCAGGCCGGTGCGGTTCAGGTGCAGGGCACCATCAATGGTTATGGCGAGCGGACGGGGAATTGCAACATGACTTCGGTAGTACCCATTCTTCAACTGAAAATGGCGATTCCGGTGACTCCTCACCTCGAGGAACTTAAGGAGTTGTCCTGTTTTGTGGACGACATCTCCAACAATCCGCATTTTTCCCGCGCGCCTTTTGTGGGCCGCACGGCCTTTGCCCACAAAGGCGGCATGCACGTGAACGCCGTGCAGAAACTGGCGCGCAGCTACGAGCACATCCGCCCGGAAGAGGTGGGTAACTCTCAACAGATTCTGGTTTCGGAGCTGGCAGGGCAGACAAACATCCTGATCAAGGCCGAGCAATTAGGCCTGGCCCTGGAAAAGGGCTCGGATTCCGCCAAGCGCCTGTTGCAAACCGTTAAGGAGATGGAAAACGTCGGCTATTCCTTCGAGTCAGCCAGCGGTTCGCTGGAACTGTTGATCCGCAAGGAAACGGGGCAATATCGTAAGCCCTTTGACCTCAAGGAATACCACACCAGTTTCCGTCAGTATGACGATGGTCATTCTCCGGTCTGCGAGGCCACGGTGAAGGTCTTTGTCAATGACACGCCTGAATACACCGTAGCGGAAGGCAACGGCGTGGTTAACGCCCTCGATGTCGCCCTTCGCAAGGCGCTGCTGCCCTTCTATCCGGAGCTTTCCCAAGTGACACTGGTGGATTACAAGGTCAGGATTCTCGACGGCCATGAGGCAACTGCTTCGAAAACCCGCGTGCTTGTCGTTTGCACCGATGGCGAGACCAACTGGAGCACGGTGGGGGTTTCGGAGAATATCATTGAAGCGAGTTGGATCGCGCTTGTCGATGGGCTCGAATTGTTTCTGCAACGGCAGAATATTGCAAATCCGCAGCTCGCGGAATGCGCCGCAGTCTTATGAAACAAGTCTTTTTCCTTCTTTTCACGGCTCTCATGCTGTCGGCAGTGGAGCCCATCGTTCTTTTCGATGGTAAATCACTCGAAGGTTGGCAAACAACCGGTGCGGACGATTGCTGGCAAGTGAAGGATGCGGTGATCGTCGGCAAGTCGAATGAAAAGAAACAGGGTGCGGTGTTGTGGACGAAGGAGGTTTTCTCCGACTTCATTCTCGAGGCGGAGTTCAGATTCAGCGGGCAGATCGATTCCGGATTTTTTCTTCGCAATGAAAACGAGCAAATCCAGTTGGGCGTCTCTCGGTCGATGAAGCGCGACATGAGCTGCTCTCCCTACATTGGCAAAAAAGGTATCTATCCTGTCGAAGCTGTCGGGGTTGATTTGTTACTCAAGACCGGTGAGTGGAACCACGTCAAAATCTCAGTGAAGGGCAAAAAATACATCGTCACACTCAACGGCAAACAAGTGCTGGACTATACCACCGACGATGCGTTGGAAAAAGGTCCGGTTGGACTGCAGCTCCACCCGGGCGTGGAGATGGAGATCTCGTTTCGTAATCTGACTTTGACGAAGTTCTAAGGATCTAAGGATCAGGGATCGCGCGCCATCCTGCGCGCCAGCGGAATGTGGATCATGTTGGCGACGATGATCGTCAGCGAGCCGATGTAAAATGCCGGATGCAGGGACTTGTTTTCATGGAACAGCAGCGTGCCGAAGAGGATGCCATAGACCGGTTCCAAATTCATCGCCAGATTGCTGTTGTAGGCGCTGGTTTTTTTCAGCAGGTGAATGTGATAGGCGTGGGCGAAAACCGTGCAGACCAGGGCGAGAATCAGCAGCCAGAACCAGTCGAGACCATGCCATTGCCATAGCGATTCCACGGAAAAAAAAAGTGGGTGAGCGAGCAGAGCCACGAGGCAGGCACCGGGCATTTCCCAGAACAAAATGGTCTCAGGCGAGTGATGGGCGAGGACCAGTTTGCGATTCATCACCGGAAAAATGGCGGCCAGCAGGGCGGCCCCAAGGGCGAGAAACAAGCCTGTTCGATGGGTCGATTCCACACCGGCCACCAGCGCCAGTCCGCCGAGCACCAGCAGACCTAACAAAATTTCGTGCATGCGGATGCGGCGTCCTTCCATCAATGGTTCCGTGAGTGCGGTGAACAGCGAGATCGATGCCATGCCGGTCAGTCCGATGGAGATATTGGAGACCTGCACGCTGGCAAACAGCAGCAGCCAATGTAGACCAATCACGCTGCCGACGCCGAGGAACTTGCAGGCCAGGGCGGGCGGTATGCGGACTGGTGCTTTCTTCCAGATTAACATCCATAGCCCCATGCCGAGCATTGCCAGGAAAGTCCGCCACGCCACCATCGCAGTGGCGGGCAGCGAGATCAACCGTCCGAGCACCGTGGTGGTGGCCAGCAACAAAACCAACAGATTAAGTTGCAGTGTGCGGGAGGATCGCGGCATGCCTCTGGGCGGTCGCAGTTAACTTGCCACCAATGCGAACTTCAGCTCACCTTCCGAAACTACTTCGCCGTTGACCAGGCAGCGCGCCCGAGTTTGACCAATGGATCCGCGGATTTTGATGACCTCGGCTTCAATGAACAAGGTGTCTCCCGGCAATACCGGACGACGCCATTTGACATTGTCGGCACTCATGAAGTAGCCGATCTTGCCCTGATTCTCGGGCTTGCGCAGCATCAAAACGGAGGAAACCTGTGCCATTGCCTCTAGTTGCAATACGCCCGGCATGACCGGATGATTAGGGAAATGCCCCGGAAAGAACGGCTCGTTGATCGTGACGTTCTTGATCCCAGTGCATTTGCTGTCGCCAACAAAATCAACAATCCGGTCCACTAACAAAAAGGGATAGCGGTGCGGCAGGATTTTCAAAACGTCGTGAATATCGAGCACGGCTTCACCGCTGGGAATATTGATTGGAGGGACCATCGAGCGCATCCGACTGTACTCGCGTTTCACTGTCGCCGCCATCGCAGTATTGGGGCCGTGTCCCGGTTTGACTGCGATAACGTGACCGAGAATGCGTTTGCCCGAGAGCATCAGGTCGCCGATGAGGTCGAGCGCCTTGTGGCGGGCGAATTCGTTAGGGAAGCGCAGCGCCTCCTTGGACATCACTTCGTTGCCGCGGACCACCACAGCGTTTTCGAGTGACCCGCCCTTGATTAGTCCTTTTTCGAGCAGTGGTTTGACGTCTTCATAATAAACAAAAGTCCGCGCCGGGGCGATTTCCTTTTCATAGAGCTCGGGAGTGACTTCGCTGGAGAAATACTGGGTGAATCGTCCGTCTGGCCCGACATTGGTTACGGACACCCGGAAGGTTTTGCTCGGCACGATGGTGATGAGGCAGCCATCGCCGGTTTCCTGGTGGATCGGTTCGCGGATCTCCCAGGTTCGGCGCGGGGCATCCTGCGCGACGATCCCGGCTTTTTTAATCAACTCCACAAAGGGCCGCGAGGAACCATCGCCGATCGGCGGTTCATTAGAGTCCATTTCAATGATTGCATTGTCTACTCCCATACCTGCTAGGGCAGAAATGACATGTTCCACCGTGTGAACCTTGACCGGACCTTCTGCAAGGGTTGTGGCGCGTTCGACCGTTTTCACCTTGTCGACATCGGCATCGATGAAGGGTTGGTCGGGCAGATCAATGCGTCGAAATTTGAATCCATGGCCCACGGGTGCCGGGTTGATGGTAAGCGTAACTTTTCCGCCGGTGTGCAGCGACGTTCCCTCCAGTTTCGCGGAAGAGGCGAGGGTGTGTTCGAAATCGGTAGCCATGTGCAAGAGAGTTGTAGGGATGAATCGCGGGGGTGCCAAGCATGAATTGCCAAGGGAAACTGGCTGATGCGGTGGAATGAATCCATTCAATCAGGGCAAAATACCTGCTATATCGCTCTGGGGTGCCGTTTGATCCGGGAAAAATGATGTAAGCCGTTGGTTCGTGCTTGTGCTGGTAAGTCAAATTTGCATCATCCAACCGACCACAGTCAAATCTATGAAAAATTATCGTCTCTTTTTCGCCTTGTTGCTTTGCCTGTTGGGCGCCAACTGCAATCCAAGTGCCAAGACCAAACAAGCAATCAAAGAGCTGGAGGAGCAAGTGGCTTCGCAAGAGAGTGACATCCGCACGCTGACCGATGAGATCACAAGGGTCACGCCGAAACCCGGAAGTCTCGATCCTGAATCCGCGAGACAACTACAGGAAAAATACAAGGCGTTAAACGAGAAGGTCAGCAAACTGGCACAGATGGAAAGTGACTACGGCAGACTCACCCGCGACAATGCCTCGCTGCGGAAGCAACTCGCTACCGCAGTAAAATCAGCGGGAACCGCGGGGGTTCTCGATCAAGACGGCAAAATTCTCAAAAAAACTGCGAACTCGATCATTATCATCGAAGGTGATCAAAACTCCGGCACTGGTTTCGCACTGGCAGTGGATGGAAAAAAATACGTTTACACCGCCGCGCATGTTTTGTCGGGCAACAACAAGTTGACCATCCGCAGCAGTAGCGGAACCGTCTTCACAAAATTTGGAACTCTGGAGGCTGCCGAAGGAGCCGATTTAGTGCGTATGCAAATCCTCGATGAGGTGAGCGACTCGCTGGTGCTTTATGGGACAGGGGACGGCAGTACCGACGGCATGGAAGTTGCAGTATTGGGCAAGGACAGCGGAACCGCTGCTCTGATCAAGGGCCGTGTGTCGGCAACGAACGGGGATGTTCTTGAAATGGACGCACTGGTCACACAAAACACCGGTGGTGCAGCCGTGGTCGATATGAACACGGGAAAGGTCGTCGGATTGGTGGCGAATTCAGTGACAGCGCCGCTGGATTTATTCGGGGAGGAAATTACCGATTCACAGACCGGCAGCGTGGTTTGCAGGCTCAACAAACAATGGGAATGGAAGCCCTTGAAAATCGGAGCTTTTCTGGCCGAGGCGCGGAGCATCCGTGAATACGATGACCTCACCAAAATCGGCATGGCTATTTCTAAATTGGAGGTCTCCAATGGCGGGGCTGCTGTCGCCAATGTCAGCTTCAACTTGGGTATGAATATTGGCGGCAATACAACGATTCTCAAGGTGTTTGAGGAATACAAGGACCGCCCTGTGGTTGAGGCAGTCATGAAAGTTAATGCAGAGATGACTGGCAAAAAAATCCCTATGAACCAGGCGGATGTGAAGAAGAAGATCAAGAGTCTGATCAACGACATTTTTGCTCAGGTCAACCGCTCCGGTGAGACTTTCAAACCAGAAACTTTTAGTTGGTACAATCGCAATCATGCGCAAAGTTCCGCGCTGAGCCGTAAGTCCTGCGTGAACAGCCTGAATCTGGCGCTCGATCAGATGAAATAATCAGTGGAGCGCCGCTGTCTGGGTGGTGTTCTTCTTTTTCAATCGATCTTCGAGCATTTCGCATTTGAGGTTTCCGATTTTCCGTGCACAGTGGCGTGGACGATGAGTGAGGGGGAACAGCAGCAGAGGGGGGTGTTTCGCAGGGATTTGGCAGTCTTGACCAAAGTGCGACTGAATACATTTGTGCTGGTGACGACTTTTTTTGGCTACTATCTGGGGTCCCGCACGTATGGATGGAACGGCATGACATTGCTAAATACGCTCGTCGGCACGGCGGCAGCGGCTTTTGGTTCGGCCGCCTTCAACCAGTTGATGGAAATTGATCAGGATGCCCGCATGAAGCGGACGGCGGACCGACCGCTGCCATCGAAGCGCATGGGTGTTGTGTTCGCATTCCTCACGGGCGTCGTGCTGTGCACTTTCGGGCTGACGCATTTGTCGGTCAAGGTGGCGAATCTTCCTGCTGTGCTGGCGTTGACAACCGTGGTTGCCTATGTATTCATTTACACGCCGATGAAGCGCAAGCATTCTGTCAATACGCTGCTCGGAGCGATCCCCGGGGCGATTCCGCCGGTGATCGGTTGGACGGCGGCGGGTGGGGGGATTGATGCGGTGGCGTGGTTTTTGTTCGCGCTGCTGTTCTTCTGGCAGTTGCCCCATTTCATTGCGATCAACTGGATGTGTCGCGAGGAATATGAGGATGCGGGTTACCAAATGTGGTCCAATGGCGATCTCAGCGGGCGCAAAAGCGGGCGACTGGCGCTGATATTTTCTTTGTCGTTGGCATTGCTGTCCTTCTGGCCCTGTTTACTGGGGCGTGCCTCGTATGAGTGGGGAGTGGTTGGTTTTTTGCTGGGTTCATGGATGGGGCTGTTGGCCTATCGATTCATGCAACGGGGCGACAGGGTGCATGCGCGCAAACTTTTCCTGTTCACTCTGTTGTATCTTCCCCTGGCGTTGACAATGCTCGCGCTGTTTTGGAAAAAGTACTGAGTGAATTTATTTCTACATGCCTGAGCCGCCGGCGGCATCGAGCAGGTTGCGGAAGGTGCCCGGTTGCTTTTCCAGTTCTTCGAAGGTGCCGTTAGCCACGATCCCGCCTTTTTCAAGAACGACCACCCGTTGTGCCATGCGGATGGTGGAAAAGCGGTGCGCGATTAAAAATGTGGTTCTTCCGGCGCACAGTTCGCGCAGGTTTTCGGCGACAGCGGCTTCAATTTCGGCATCGAGCGCACTAGTCGCTTCGTCCATGATCAGGATTGGCGCGTCTTTTAGAAAGGCCCGGGCCATGGCGATGCGCTGTCGCTGCCCGCCAGAGAGCGTCGAACCGCGCTCGCCGACGACTGTGCCGTAGCCCTCGGGCAGGCGACTGATGAATTCATGAGCGTGGGCTTTTTGTGCGGCAACGATAACTTCTTCATCACTTGCATCCTGCCGCCCACAGCGGATATTTTCCATAACACTGGCCTGAAACAAGACCGGCATCTGTGGCACGACGGCGATCTGGCTGCGCAAGTCGTGTAGCGACCACTCGCGGAGATCGATTCCGTCGATGAACACCTGGCCTTCCAGGGGGTCGAACAGCCGCGGCAGCAAATTGACTAGGGTGGTTTTGCCCGATCCGCTGGGCCCGGCGAGCGCAACCATTTCTCCTTGTTGGATTTCGAGCGAAACATTGCGGAGGACCGGTTCGTCGTCATAGGAAAAGCTGACATTTTTCCACGAGACATTGCCGGAAATTTTGCCGCGCGCCCGAATCTTGGAGGGATCCGGTTCTGCGACTGTTTCCTCGGCCTGCATGATCATTTCCAGTCGTTCGGCTGCGGCTCCGCCTTGCTTCAGCAGCGCATTGACACTGCCGAGTTTTTTCACGGGTTCGTAGGCCATAAACAGCGCCATTCCCACGGACATGAATTGTTCCAGCGACATGCCGCGTTGCACGCCGAGGTATAGAGCCAGGGCGAACCCGACAGATGCCACAACCTCAATGGCTGGGGAAATCATCGCCTTGTATTTCACGACCTTGAGCATCAGTCGCAGGATTTCCCTGACTTGGTTTGCGTAAGTTTGTTGCTGGCGTTGTTCCAATTGATAAACGCGGATTTCCAAGGGCGATTGCAACGTCTCGTTGATCGTTGATGACGTCTCGCCCATTTCCTTTTGCACGGAACGGCTGCGTTGGGAGATGCGCTTGCCGGCCCTTGAAATGGGTATGACGCAGATGGGGATCGAGACCAATCCGATGAGTGCGATCGTCATGCTGTCGTTTTTGATCGACTCCATCAGCAAGTAAGAAATGGCAGCGATCAATGTGGCGGGTTGTTTGATCAGGTCATTGCTGCCCTGAGCGATGGCATTGCGAATTACATCGGCATCGTTGGTAAGCCGCGACAGCAAATCGCCGGATTTATTGCCATGATAGTAGCTCATCGGCAGCCGTTGGAGTTTTTCAAATGCCTGCGAGCGAACCTTTTCGAGGACAAGATAGCCCGATTTATTGATCAGGTAGGTATTCAAATAGGCGGACGCACCGCGCAGCAGAAAAATCATAGGAATGAACAGGCACACCGCCATGGTTAGTGCGGTTGTTGAATCATGCAGCCATTCACTCCGGACGTGCAGCAACCAACCGGGAACGTCTCTCATTCCGTTGCTGTCGCCAAACAGCAGCGGGAAAACATGCTTGACCATGGTGGGCAGACCCAGCCCGCTGGCAATTCCATAGACGATGCCTGCCACAATACCCGCACCGAACGTCGTACGGATCTCCCATAACAACGGATAATATCTTCGTAAGGCATTCTGCTTCACTCCGCCATATTACTACGGGCTGGAGCGTGCGGCAATACCCAATTGGCTGTTAGACACGTTGCAAAACGAATATAACCGACTGGGAATGCTGGGCCGTCTTTTTTTAGACGATCTCACTCTACATCTGCGCAGGAGGCAATTTATTGATAAATCCTATTCATTGTCGCAGTAGGAGTGAGTACCATATGATGAAAAAATTGCTTTATACATTTTGTGCACTGGCAAGTGGCGTATTCGCCCAGGCAGAGGTTAAACCATTGAAGGTGCTGTTAGTGATCGGTGGCTGCTGCCATGATTACGCCAAGCAGCAGTTCATTATCGCGGAGGGAATGCAGGCGCGGGTCAATTGCGAGGTAAAGATCGAATATTCCGCTGATGGCTCGACCAAGCCGCAGTTCGCAAGCTATCAGGATGCCGGTTGGGCAAAAGCATACGACGTGGTGATCCACAACGAGTGCGCGGCCGATGTGACGGATCAGAAAGTGATCGACAACATCATCAACGCACACAAGGACGGTGTGCCCGCAGTAAATTTACATTGCGCAATGCATTCATACCGCAAGGGCAATTTCAGGGCCCCCATGCAACCCGATGCACCCGAGGCTGCATGGTTCAACCTGCTGGGACTGCAATCCAGTCGTCACGGCGCTCAGAAGCCGATTGCCGTCGCTTTCACCGACAAGGAGCATCCGATTGTCAAGGGCATGGCCGACTGGACGACAGTCAATGAAGAGCTCTACAACAATGTTCACGGCATCGAGGGTAATTTCAAGACATGGCCGACTGCCCATGCTATTGCCGAAGGCAAGCAGGACGCCGGTGACAAGCCTGGCGACAATCATTCGGTGGTTGCCTGGACGAATGAGTTTGGCCCGAAAAAAACCAAGATTTTCAGTACGACCCTCGGGCATAACAACGACACCGTAGCGGATGCCCGTTTTCTCGACATGGTGAGTCGTGGATTGTTGTGGACCTGCGGAAAACTTGACAAGGATGGCAAAGCGCTGCCGGGCTACGAGGCCAAGAAGGCGAAGTAATTATTCACATTCTATCGTTGATTTAAACAAAACAAGCTCCCCGGTCGGGGAGCTTGTTACTGTACAGACGGGAGTTTGATAGATCACTCCTTGCCCACATCAAGGGAGGAGTATTCGCCATCCTTGCGGCGGTAAATGATGCTCAGGCAGCCGCGGCGGGCCGATTTGTAGAGCACGAATGGCCGGTCGCCCAGTTCGAGTTCCATGATTGCATCCTCCTTGTACATGGTCCGCAACTTGTAGTTGTCGGGATGGATGATGAATGGTTCCGGGTCGTGGTCGGAATCCACGGGATGATCCATCGCCTCCTCGTTGTAAAACCGCTCTTCTAGGTAACGAATCGATTCGTTGCGGTGAGGGCGGCTCTTTTTCATCAATCGCGTCTTCTGTTTGCGCATGCGGCGGGCAATTTTGTCAATTGTGGCATCCAGGGCTGCATACATGCTGGGTTCCTCGCTATGGGCATCGATGGTGATGTGATTGGCGCAAAATAATACGATTTCCGCCACATGGCGGTTCTTCTGGACGTCGAGCACGATCTTGGCCTCGATGATTTTCGGGTAATCGAGATGGAGGCTTTCTATTTTCTTTTCAGCGTATTCCTTGAGCGATTGGGTCAGCTCTTCATGGCGCACGGTGATGGTGATCGGTGGATTCACATTTGCAGTTTGCATTGTTTTTGTATTTGTAGTTTGGCGGAAACGGACCCATTCCTTTTCCACTCAGTACTATGCACGAATGGCGACGAAATACCATGATAAAAGTCAGTATTTTTGTTATTCGCATCGAGATGGGAATGAGTCGCGCGGATTCCAATCTCCGTTCGTTGCACGGATGCATGATAAACCGCAGTCGCGACGGTTCCTTGATTGACGGACAGGCGAATCTCTTTCATCATCACGGCGATGATTGCCACGATACTAACCCATCCGGGAAGTGCCCACAGGGATGAATTTCTCGCCTGTTGCCTGTTGGCGGCCGTTCACGGTGTGCCGGTCATCCGTCGCGAGCCATTAGAGCTGGACCTCAACGACCCCTCGGTTGTCGTGGTTGATGTTGGTGGTCGCCACGAGCCGGAAAAGATGAATTTCGATCATCATCAATTTTCTGCAGATGCTCCGCCGATTTGCGCGCTCAGTCTGGTGATGATGCATCTGGGGATCTATGACGATGCCCGGATGTTCTGTGATTGGTTGGAGCCTGCCGAGTGGTTCGATACCAAGGGCCCTGTGAAAACCGCCGAATGGCTCGGCATGCCGCGCGAGATCCTAAGCAAGTTGCAATCCTCAATCGATTCCACCGTGCTCCGTCGTTTTGCTTTTGCCTCCCGACTTGAGCCTGGTGACATCATTTGGGAACTCATGCATATGATCGGTAGCGACCTAATCCACTACCTCGGAGCCATGCGCGGCAGGATGAAACAGTTGGAGGGAAATTTGCATTTCTGGGAGATGGAAAAAGATGGAGAAAAATTCTGTGCGGTGTTTTTGCCGCGCACGGAGTCGCTGGTCGACGATCCTTCGGGCGCGCTGTCGTATTATCTGCGAAGCATTGGTCGTGATGCCGAAGTTGTAGCGATGATATATCCGGATCGTCGTGGCCTCGGATATGGGTTGAGCCGCAACAATGACCACCCGCGACTCGATTTCACGATGATCGCGCATCAGCACGATGTGCACTTTGCTCATCCACGCGGTTTTGTGGCGAAAACATCTGCAGCCGATGTCGGGCGTTTGCGCGAACTGCTGGCCGCATCATGGGTGTGAAAAGCCATGGAACGTGATTTTTCACATTCGCCGCTGGGCACCACGGTTTTGAAGGAGGTTTCCCGCTCTTTTTACCTGAGCTTGCGTCAGTTGCCTCAGGGGATGCGCGATGCGGCGGGCATCGGATATTTGCTTGCACGAGCCAGTGACACGATTGCTGACACGCCTGCCATCGCCGTCGCGGAGCGCTGTCGCTTGCTGGATGAATTTGCCTCAGCGGTGGAATCAGGCGCAAAGTTTGCGGCCCCCGTTGCTTTTCTTGAATCGTGCAGGGATGGCGAGAAACGGCTGCTCGAGCGTTGTGGAGATGTGATCGAATGCCTTTGTTCTTTGTCGGGGGAGAGACGAGAATTGGTGTTAGATGTTTTTCGGGAGATCGTCTCCGGCCAGCGCCTGGACTTGCTGCGCTTTGTTAATGCCGGTGCCGATGGCGGGGGGGGGATTCACAGTGACCTGGAATTGCTGGACTACTGTGATCGGGTGGCTGGTAGCGTCGGTGAATTCTGGACCCGACTTGGCTTTTGTAGTGAGGGGGGAGGATTCTGCGATGCAAGCAGGGAGCAAATGCAAATGTGGGCGAGAAACTATGGCCGCGCACTGCAGCTAGTGAATATTCTCCGCGACCTGCCCGAGGATGTGGGCGCGGGGCGATGTTATTTGCCTGGCACGACGGTGCATGATCATCAGGTGCAATTATTGAGCGCTCATCGCAAGTGGCTGGCGATCGCCAGGGAATTGCTGGCCGACGGTTTTCGTTATTCTTCTGCCTTGCGAGGGCGGCGTCTGCGCGTGGCATCGGTTCTGCCAGCATTGCTCGCCGAGGAGACATTGGAAAAATTGGATTCTGCCAGCTGGGCGGATTTGAGTAGTCGGATCAAAATCAGTCGCCTGACGGTGTTCCGCTGTTTTGCTGAGGCGCTATTGTTTTGAGGGTTTACGAAAGCCCAATGACATACCATAGTGCGGGTCGATGTTGTTGCGACACAATGATGAATTAAACCAGATGACGGTGCCGTTGCACTTGGCTCTGGGTGTTTTTGATGGCGTTCATATCGGCCACCAGGCAGTGATCGCCGCGGCCCGGCAGCGAGCGGATGCTCTCGGTGGTTCTTGTGGTGTTGTTACTTTTGATCCGCATCCCATACGCCTGCTGGCTCCGGAGCGGGCACCCCGACAATTGCTGGCATCGCTCGAACACAAAGCACGCTTGTTGGGAAGATTGAACATGGGATTTCTGCTCGCGCTTGAATTCAACCGTGCGCTGGCGGAGATGAGCGCTGAGGATTTTTTGGAATGGCTGGTCGATAAACGAAAAATCGCCACATTGGCTGTGGGCGAGGACTGGCGTTTCGGCAAGGCTCGCCACGGTGATGTTGCATTGCTGCGGAAGACCGGTGCGGCGCGAGGATTTGAAGTCGTGTCAGTCGCTCCGGTGATGCACGATGGAGAGCGCATCAGCAGCACGAGGATCAGGCAGACCATCCGCGATGGGGCGATGAACCGCGCTGCGGAGATGCTGGGTCGGCCGTACAGCGTCGAAGGGCGCGTTGCAGAAGGCCGACAACTTGGTCGAACGCTCGGTTTTCCAACGGCTAATGTTGTTCTCGGTGAGGAGCAACTGCCACCCGACGGAGTATGGGCGGTGCGCGGTTGTCTGGACGAGGTATCCTGGAATGGCGTGGCAAATTTGGGAAGTCGTCCGACTGTGGATGGAACCAATCATACGCTGGAAGTCCATTTGTTCGACTATTTTGGAGACTTGTATGGCAGGCTGCTGGAAGTCGAGTTTGTGCATTATTTGCGCGATGAAAGAAAATTCGCCTCACTCGATGAGCTTCGTGAGCAGATCACCATTGATGCTGAAAAGGCCCGTAGCTATTTTTCATAAGCGATTCGCAGTCGTGTTGATTTGTATTTTCTTGGAAGAAACGGTGGTAATTCCCACGTATTATACTTAGTTATCAGGTCGCAAATACATGGAAAGATACGATTTACCCATTGCTGTTCCATTCATCCATCGCGTGTGTTTC
>Ga0315905_10000929_pt1 | contig 31882 bp, 30 predicted proteins | sample LakEriMetagenome_5_FD_203522 | JGI IMG/M metagenome (GOLD analysis project Ga0315905, IMG submission 203522) | Freshwater fungal communities from buoy surface, Lake Erie, Ohio, United States - Buoy 4 MA121 | ecosystem: Environmental > Aquatic > Freshwater > Lake | place: USA: Lake Erie, Ohio... | reverse complement strand
ATAAGTATTTACCCACTAATGCCGCGTGCCAACTCGTACCACAAGCCACAATTTGAATTTGTTCTAAATCTGCGTAAAATTCGCTACTTAAACCCAATTTTACTGGTGATTGTTCAGTATTTTCTCTCTCTTCCGTAGAAAAATAAGCCTCCAAACAATCCCGTACTACCCCCGGTTGCTCATAGATTTCCTTGAGCATAAAATGTTTGAATCCCTGCTTTTCTATCATAATAGGATTCCAGTTCAGGGTGCGGGGATGCTTTTTCAAGCGGTTTCCAGCAAAGTTATACACCTCCACCCCCAAAGAAGTCAAACGAGCTATTTCCCCGTTTTCTAGGGTCAATACAGAGCGGGTATAGGGAACAATTGCTGGCGTATCTGAAGCACAGAAAAACTCACCTTGGCCAAAACCAATCACTAAAGGCGCTTGTTGACGAACTACAATCATTTCATCAGGATAGTCAGCAGAAATAGTCGCAATAGCATAAGCCCCTTCTAACTTACTTACAGCTTCCCTCACCGCGTCTAAAAACACAGAATCAGAACCTTGATGATCAGAAGAATGCTTTAAACATTCAGCAATTAAATGGGGAATTACTTCTGTATCTGTTTCTGAACGGAATATGTGACCTAAAGCCTTTAAATGTTCTCGTAACTCTCGATAATTCTCAATAATACCATTTTGCACTACTGCTATTCGCAGCGCCGTATCTAAATGAGGATGAGCATTGTACTCTTCAGGTTTACCATGAGTTGCCCACCGGGTGTGACCAATACCAATTTGGGCAGGATTTGCGATTTGTTCCAGTTTAGAACGCAAGTTGAGTAATTTACCCTTAGCCCGTACACAATGCACGTCACCTTCCAAAATAGTGGCAATTCCTGCCGAATCGTAACCCCTATATTCTAACTTCTCCAGACCAGCCAGTAAAATATTTGTTGCCGCCTGAGTGCCTATATATCCCACTATTCCGCACATTGCTTAAACCACTCCAATGACAGGATGATTAAATTTTAAGTATAGTTGCTGGAACGAATAAGTCACTTTAACAAATTGGTCAGTGGTCAGTGGTCAGTGGGTAACTTCTTCCTGAAAACGGACAACGGACAAAGAACAACTGACAACTGACAAAGAACAACTGACAACTGACAAAGAATAACAAAAATGCTGAGGAATGAGAGAAGAATCTCAATATTTCTCCTCTTCTCACTCCCCAGCACTAAACTACCAAGAATTTAGAAATTTTAGAAACTTAAAATTCTTAGTAAGCCAAGCCCATACTGCGAGTTGTTTCAGCGCCTAAATAAACGCGAATGCTCAAAAAGTCGGTGGGGCAAGCTGTTTCACACCGCTTACAACCTACACAGTCTTCAGTGCGGGGAGACGCAGCCACTTGAGCAGCTTTACAGCCGTCCCAAGGAACCATTTCCAGTACGTCAGTGGGGCAAGCGCGGACGCATTGTGTACAGCCAATACAGGTGTCGTAGATTTTTACGGTATGAGACATTGAAAAACTTCTCCTCTTGGGTGTTCTTCTAGAATGAATGACAAAATCATAATCAAGGCATAGTTTACCCCAGGGCTTGATAGCTTGTAAGCAAAAGGCTACATAACTTTAAACAATGTAATAGACACTTTGGACAATTTATCTACCAATATCCCTCTGATTCAGTCATAATCAGCAACATAGACATCAAGTGTTTACCTAAACCACCCTCTGCTATAAATGCCAACTTGTAAAGATATGTAAACTAATCATGATTTTCCCGACAGTTATCTACAATACCCATCATCAATAATCTATCTAAATTATTCAGATATTTGTCAAATTAGGCTCAAATACTACATAGTCTATAAACATAGATTACCTATATAATTTAAAGAAATTACGCTTAATCTGATTTAGATAAGACCTAAATTCTAGCAAAAACATCCTAATTAGTGATAATATGCTCAATAAGTAAATCAGATAACATATTATGGAGCTAAATTTCCTACCCACAGAGGTAATTTTAACACATCCGCGTCAATCTCTTGGTAAATTACAGCTTGATTGGACACCTCAACCGGGAAATTATTTAGATTTTGCTGGTAAAACCTATGCAGTCTTAGAGCGTCGTCATAGATATCAGCTTCAAGGTGGACGCTATATATTAAACAATATCGCTATTTACGTACAAATAGCTCAAAGACCGGAAGAAAAAACTTTAGTAGAGGGACGTTGGGTTATTGGTGATGCTACTTGTAACTATAATGCCCTTTCGGAAATTATTCGTTGTGCTGTTAACCCAGCAGGACCCTGTAAGTCCTGCCGCTTTTATGAAAGTTATTAGTCAGTTGTCCGTTGTCAGTTGTTAGTTGTCAGTTGTTAGTTGTCCTTTGTCCGTTGTCCGTTGTCCATTAATTCCATTAATAATGTTTCTCTATCCATTAACAATTACCCATTATCCATTAAGTAGGTGAACGGAAAAAACCGACATAAGTTAAGTAACGAAAAGTAAAGTTGCCCAAAACCTGTTCCCTGTTCCCTGTTCCCTGTTCCCTGTTCCCTTGTCATAACGACAATTTTTAACGCCAACCTACTTACCCATTACCCATTACCTCACCCACCGTTAACCGAGTTCCATTGACAAAATCCCATCCTGACTGAGGCCGTTTACCCATTAACTGCACTTCTCGCAATAGCAATAAACCCTCACCGGTTTGAATAATTGCCCCTACTCCCTTAATAATATTAACTACTTCTCCTTCTTTTCCTGATACCATTGATTTAGACATCTTGTGTATTTTTTCTTGTAACTGCTCTGGTAATTCTTGAATATAGGCAATATCTAAAGGAACACTAGCAGTGATTTTAAATGGTTGGTTGCGAAAAACAGTAGTACAATGAGGATAAAAGCCGCGAATTTGATTATGTAATTGGATAGCGCTTCGTCCCCAGTCTAAATTATAATCAGACTTTTGAATCAAAGATGCGTAAGTAGCACAGCTATGATCTTGGGGAATAGGTTGAATTTCCTGACGTTCCAGTTTATATAGGGTTTCTATTAGTAAATCTGCACCAGTAATAGCCAATTTTTCCCCTAAAATCTGAGCATTGTCTAGTAATTCAATGTCTGTAGTAGCTTTTAGCAGCATATTCCCTGTATCCATCCCTTTATCCATTAAAATAGTTGTAATTCCCGTTTCTTTTTCTCCGTGATATAAACTCCATTGAATTGGTGCAGCCCCGCGATATTGAGGTAAAATTGAACCATGTACATTAATGCAACCGAGCTTTGGCATATCTAATATCTTCTTAGACAAAATTTGACCATAAGCAATAACTACAAATACATCTGCTTCCATTTGTTTGAGTTGTGTTAAGGTTTCCACATCTTTTTTCACCCTCTCAGGTTGCCAAATTGGAATATGATGATTTGTAGCGTAAGTTTTCACAGGTGAAGGTGTTAATTTATTCCCACGCTCTCGACGTTTATCCGGTTGAGTGACAACGGCTAATACTTGGAAATCACTATTTAATAACAGTTTTTCCAAGGTGGGAACTGCAAAATCAGGAGTACCAAAAAATACTACTTTCATTAGTTATTAATTATTAATCACGAGTCATAAGTCATTAATTAATATTAGGTGTGTTCCCCATTGTTGACAACTGCAAAATCTAAATATCAATGAAATTATCTCTGCCACGAAATTTAATTACAGAATTTTTGCTGGCAGGATATGAATTTTCAAGGTTTCATGGTATAGTGTCTACTATTAGATCAGTGACAATGGCAAAAATCAACTATGATATCAAGTCAATTAGTTAATTTATGCTAATCACTGTCTTGGCTATGGAAGAAAAGCAATCTACGCAACGCGGAACGTTTTCTCCATCTTACAGACCACACTAACGCCAAGCGTCTCCAAGAGAAGTTATCGCTAATCTCATCTATTATTGACGGGTTTTGTCTGTCTCGCTATATTTTTGACTTAGCTATTTTTCTCTCTACTAAATCAAAACTGTTCAGTAATTACCCAAGTTGCAAATAGACTGTGTTTGTTTAATTTTAGCATTTACCAGTGTAATTCTAAATTTGTAAACTTGGGTGTGGTTATTTAGTGGTCTTACTTATTTTTGATTGTGCATCATTTGGTTTAAACTTGCCAAGAATAGATGACTTTTATTTGTACAAAGCTTGAAATACTACAGCAAGCTAAAAACAGAATAAGTTATTTGAGACTAGTTTAAGCTAAGGCAATTTTGAGAAGCATTTAGTCAAATCAAAACTTAATGATGATCACTATAAAAATGTCTATATTCAAGTTAATTTGAATATGGATGTTGCCTCAAGTGACAGCGATGACCGCTTTCTTATGTATATATTATGTAAAAATAATGAGGGGATCAATGGTGACACTAAAACTTTTGTAAAGCCTTGTAACATTTACATAAATTATCCTGTAAAAGCCTTTGCTTGATTGATATATATATTATATAGTCATAGCTTTTACCATTCCTGTATAAATACTGCCCGCACTTAGCAACTGCCTCTAGAGAGTCTCATCATGCTTAAATCACTTTTGGTGTTAGGATGGTTCCGTGTCAAACCATTTATCAAGTACATTGCTATTACTATTGTAATTTCAACCTTTGTAGGAATGTCTCTTCATGGTACTTTAGCTAAACAATCCCAAGTAGCAAATACCAATTCAGGAAATGACAAATCTGATGCCCAAGGGAAAATAAATTTACAATTTGCTCAAGTCAATTCTCAGACAGGAAAAATATCTATTGGGGAAGGAATACAGTCATTATCAACCAATAAAGTCATCACCACAGCAAAAACAGAGAATCAGCAAACCGGTAATAATCCTGTTAAGGCAACTGTACCATCAGTTGGTGCTGTAGAAGCTCAAAAACAAGTATCCATTAATCAACTTAATTTAAGTCAAAAATTAAAGAACACAAAGGAAGAAGCTGAGTTTAATTCTCTAGAGAATAAGGGTTTTGAATCAGAAGTATTAGCAACATCAAGAGTTAGATCTGGTGAGAATAAATTACAACTAGACGAAACCGGAGAAATACCTGTAACTCAAGAGGAAAATGAGTCAGAAATGACACAAGATGATCCCATCGGTAGCCCCCATCCCATACCTTGGAAATGGATTATGGCGACTCAGGAGGCGATTGGTGGCAGAGGTATTTCTGGTGTCCGGTATTACCGTAGTTTACCAGTTATTTCACCTGATGGCAAGTATGGGATTTATAGCCGGGTGCAAATGGAAGTCAGACCAGAAATGCACAATAGCCGAGTTAAGAGCGTGTTGTTTATGGAGGATAGAGAAACCAAGAAGTTGCGGGTGATGATATCAACCGATAAGGAGATTGATCCTCTATTAAATAAAGAGGTAAGTTTGTCTGAAGAAGCTGATAATGATGGTAAAATTAAGGTATTAGTGCCTGTTAGCTGGTCCGAAAAAGGCGATCGCTTTTTAGCGCGTAAATTTGTGGCTATTTTTAACACAGCAGATGCTACAGATCAGGCTGTAATTTGGGATCGTCAAAAAAATAATATCAATGTAGTTAATCCTGTGCAATCAGAAGATGACCACGAAAAAATAGCTATTTTGTTGGGTTGGAGTAAAAATCAGCCTAACAATGTCTTATTTCGTGCCGGTGAACTAGGGGATGAAAATTGGCCTTTAGTGCAAGTGGCTAATGATGGTCAAACCGTAGATATGTCAGCAGAGGAAGATCAACCGATAACCTTTGGTGAAAGTGCCAAAATTTGGGCTGATCCACAGGTTGCATCTCGATAAGTAATTAATCACTAATCCATACCCGTTGTCAACAGTAATCACCAACAACAACGGGTAGTTTTCATACCAATTTAATAAATTCTTCAATAGTCGCGTCACAAGTAAGGCTATTTACTAGACAAACGACAAACTATAAAAGTAAAATATCGGTGTTTTCTAACTGGTTTTCATCGAGAGTTTCCTTGACTCGACGAATTGGTAAATTAGCGATTAAAGCCGTTGTTCGTTGATTGCTTTCTAAGGAAAACTCTAAACCGTCTGTTTCTATTTCCACATAGCGACAAACGATTTCCAGGATTTCCTGACGCATTTTTTCTAAGGTTTCGGGGTTCAAGTCAGCACGGTCATGGGAGATAACAAATTGCAGACGACGTTTAACGTCATTGCGGCTATTATCGGGACTGCGGACAAAAAGTTTTTCTAAAATTTCAAGAATCATTGCGGGTATGTGTAAGGCACAAGAAACTGGGAAGTTAATTAAACAAGTTTTGACCAAAACATCTTTCTCAAGCGGGAAAAGATGTTTTTACCAGATGAGTCAAGCTCAAGAAACTCGACAGTTTCCCCTTGCAATCTCCGAGCAATGTTCTCGAAAGCGGTGGCGGCTAAAGATGGTGTATCTGATAATACTAATGGTTCGCCACGGTTGGTAGAGACAATCACACGCTCATCATCGGGGATTACTCCTATTATGGGGATAGCGAGAAGTTCCTGAACATCCTGTACAGACATCATATCATTTGCTTGTACCATTGCTGGTCTAATCCGGTTAACTATTAAGTTAATCTTTTTCACACCTTGTGCTTCAAGTAATCCCACTACTCGGTCAGCATCACGGACGGCGGAAATTTCGGGAGTAGTGACAATCAGAGCCTCCTTAGCTGGGGCGGTAGCATTTTTAAAACCCATTTCAATTCCTGCTGGACAGTCAATGATCACATACTCGTACTTTTGTGACAGTGCATTTACCAGTAATTTCATCTGGTCAGGTGTTACAGCTTCTTTATTGCGATGTTGGGCTGCTGGTAAAAGTACCAAATTAGGCTGTCGCTTATCTTTTACCAAGGCTTGTTCCAGACGACATTCTCTAGCTAAGACCTCCACCGCTGTATAAACAATCCGATTTTCTAATCCTAGTAGTAAATCTAAATTTCTCAGACCAAAATCTGCATCAATTAAGGCTACTTGCTTACCTATTTTGGCTAAGGCCATGCCCAAATTAGCTGAAACTGTGGTTTTACCCACTCCTCCTTTACCGGAGGTAATGACAATAATGCGACTCATGGTAATGCTGTATAAGATTCAGGAACGATAAAATATTTCAGGCTATTCATGGAATTAATTACATTTGTGATTCTTGCCTAGTCAAGAATTTTAAATCAGATTTTGTGTAATTAATCGCGTCCGACTATTTAATTGGCTGCGGGAAAAATCAGCGGCCTTGACAATGCGAATGCCCTCCGTTGTGATATGTGCAACTTCAGGCAAGAAATTAGTTGGGGACTTTTCTGGCGCTCTAGCGACAGCATCAGCGATTCGTAGTTGGGTTGGTTCCATTTGCAAGGCCATGATCAAAGATTCCCGATTACCACCGGCTCCGGCATGGGCAACTCCCCGCAAACGACCCCAAACTAGAATGTCTCCATCTGCAATTATGATACCACTAGGGTTAATATCTCCCAGAATAATCACTGTCCCGCCATGGCGAATTTCCACCCCTGATCTGACTGTCATTTGCAAATAGAGGGCATCTGCCAATGGGGCAGGAGTAGTTTGAAAATCGGCAGTCAGGGATGTTTCTAGTTGGATTTGTTCTACGGAGTAACCCAGGGTACAAGCTGCGATCGCCGTTTGTCTGCGACTGGTGGCTACGGATTTTAATTGTATTTGATATGTATTTAAAGTTTCTGCCAAATCTTGCAGTTGTCTGTTATCTAATAACCGATCTTTAGCTACCAGATGCAGGGCTGTATTCGGCTTACGTAAGCGATCGCCCGCATTTAAACGCTGTTTCATTTGTTGCCAAATCTCCCACCAACTAAATTCTGATGGTGGTACTTGAGATTCAGTGGGCAAAATTAATAACAGTCGCTCTCCTTGAGTTTTTAACTGAATTTGAGTATTTTGTTCTGCCTTTTGTAGCTGGTAATTTAAGTCCTCATCTGTTAAATCGGATAAAATTAAGTCGGATAAAATAGAACCTTCTGCCATCAGATTAGGAATATGAGATGCTGATAGACGCGGAGGTGTAGCCATATTTTCAGCAGCAGAATTATCCTGAAAATAGGCAATAACAGGGTTTAACTCCACATTGGAGTCCATGGAACTAGATTTTACCTGATCAGTAGCATCCGTATTTACCTCAGCAGAATTAGAATCATTTACCTCTATATTAACCTCATACACAAGCGACTCTGAATTAGGAACTGCGGAGTTTATGATATCAGATTTAACATCATCCGTATTTACCTCAGCAGCATTAGAATCGTTTACCTCTATATCAACCTCATAAGCGACTGACTCTGACTTAGGAACTGTGGAGTTTATGATATCAGATTTAACATCATCCGTATTTACCTCAGCAGAATTAGAATCATTTACCTCTATATTAACCTCATACACAAGCGACTCTGAATTAGGAACTTCAGAGTTTATTGCATCATGTTTAGCAGAATCAGAATTCATGCAGCACTAGCCAAAATATACCAACTGTGAGATTTAAAATTGATAATTGTCAACAGATTTTGGATTGACTCCACCCTCAAGTGTGGAGCTTGAGGATTTTAGATTGACGAAACATTGGATTAGTTCCGTCTTCAAGGGACGGGGTTTGTACCGAAAATTCCCAATCTAAAATCTAAAATCTCAAATCTCAAATTTTTTGGTCAACTGTTAATTGTCAATTTACATACCAATCTTTGATAAACCGTCCCCAAAGCATCAGCATTACCAACATTACCGGGAAACAACACTACTGGCAAATTAGGAAACAGGGGATGATCGGATGGTGTGATTACCATCGAACAACCTGCTAAAATTTGACCAAGTAATCTAGCGGAAGTTAAAGCCAACCCTGTACTCAAGACATCATTTGAAGTAATACCCCCCTTACTGATTAGGAATCCTATATCAGATGGTAAACCTTGGACAATATCCATGAGTAAAGCTGAAACGGTGCTGCCAAAATCTAACCTAGTTTTGACATCTTTAAAAGTTAATTCTTGACGGCTGGTGTAAACTACTGGAGTTTTACCAGCATTATGTACTGTTTTGACATTTTCTAGAATCTCTGCTAATAGTTTAGCAGATTCCTCTACCCCATGATCAAGCAATCTACCTACATTAACTTCTATGCCTACCGTCCCCTCAAGTTGTAATAACGATTCTAACTGTTGAGTTGTCTTTTTAACGTGAGAACCGACAATGATTGCACCAGGTTTGTTACCCCGCACATATTTTGCCATATTTTCAGCCGCAATTGGTTGAGGGGGTAAACCAGCCAAAGCTGTTAAAATACTAGCAGCAGAACGGAATAAAAATCGTTTTCCCTGACTTGCGGCCGTTAATACATCTAATGCAAAGGCGTTCAGATCCTGTTGATTTTCTCCGTCTACTACACTACACTGATTATTCTCAAGTTGTAACAAGCGTTCTAAACTACCAGCGCGGATATCTGTAAGTAAAAATCTGTTGACAGTATCTTCTTTGATCTGTCCTTTGGTTTTTTCTTCTACATACTTAGGAAGATAGCTGTAATTGTAACTGAAGACTGAATCACGGGCAAATTCTGTTTCATGTACGGGAGTGGGAACACCATCAATAATTAAATAATGAATACTGTCACGGGTAATTCTTCCCCCTTCAAAAAATGCCGGGACGAGAAAATGAGCATCAAATGGACCTAGTTCTTCGGCAATCACATCGGTTTCTATGGGATAATGTCCCCGCAAAGTGGAGTCAGAGCGACTAACTATCAGAAAATCGGTGATTTTTTCCGAGGCTAATGCAAGTTTGAGATGATGGCAAACTTCTCTAGTCACAGATGCGGCAGCATCTGGGGTGAGGGAACGAGTATTGGTTAAAATAAAGAGAATGGGAGCATCGTCTTTTAATCCTAAACGCAGGGTTTCCACATCCCAACGCATCAATAGTAAACAACTGTGGACAGTTTGAGAACCGGTGGGATCATCATCGAGGACAATTATTTTGGGTTTGTTATTCATAATTTGTTTTGTTGACACTTTTGTCAGTTTTTGAAGTTCTTTGCATATCTTACGTACATGATCTGGAATCAATGATATTGATGTTCAGCTATTCAAAAAATGATATCATCTTAGTTCATAATCCTTTCAAAAAGTAGGTTATACACGGGATAAGAAAATCTAGCCTTTTAGTCAGGTAGAAGTAACAATCGTACTAATTGTTACATTTTATTAATTTACCCTCAAGGTGAATGAATGGAATTGATAATCAGGTTATAAAAGATCATTAATAAAACTTTAATGATCATGTTAATGGAAATCACACCCACTCAGGCAAGAAAATGGTATGGTAAGGAAAATAATTGAGAATTTATAAATGACACTTATGTCAATGTCACACAGTGGCTTTTGTTTTTTTGTAAAAAAACGGTTCACCTCAACCTGTAATAGTGCTTAACCAAAAAATAAAATATTCCATAACGGAAACGGAAAAAAGGTCTCAAGATAGATGAAGTATAAAGGTTATTAGGATAATAAACCACAAAAAATCAGGCAATTCTGCTTAATAAACCCTCAAAAACACAACTATTTCCGCTAATATACATGAACCAATCTGCAAAATATTACTCACCGCTCCAGGCTGCTTTGATTGGTGGAGCGATCGCTACAACTGCTACCATAGCTGTATTTGGTCAAGCTTGGACAAAATCAGTTCATGCTGCTTTACAAGATAGTCCTAAAGTATTAGTTGACCAAGTTTGGCAACTGGTGAATCGTGAATATGTTGATGATAAATTTAATCAACAAGATTGGCAAGCAGTCAGGCAGAGCCTATTAAGTAAAGACTATACTTCTAAAGAAGAAGCTTACGTAGCAATTCGCGCAGCTTTGCAAAAGCTGGGTGATCCCTACACTCGGTTTATGAACCCCCAACAATATGAATCCCTAACTAGTCAAACATCCGGGGAAGTATCGGGTATTGGTATTCGTATGCAAATAAACGAAAACACCAAGCGTCTCACCGTGATAGAGGCTATAGACAATTCTCCAGCCCTGAAAGCCGGACTAAAATCAGGGGATGAGATATTAGCCATTGATGGTAAATCTACCCTGAAAATGACGGTAGAAGATGGCTCAAAATTAATTCGTGGTCAAGTAGGTACTAGTGTTAGCCTAGATATACAAAGATCAGGAAGCAAACTCAAAATCAAATTAACAAGAGCAACAATAGAAGTTCCTACTGTTCGGTATACTCTCAAACAAGAAGCGAATCGGCGAGTTGGGTATATTCGATTACAAGAATTTAGTTCCCACGCTGCTGACCAAATGCGTGCTGCTATTCGCAGAGGGAAGAGTGATAAAGTTGATTCCTATGTTTTAGACCTACGAGGTAATCCCGGTGGTTTGTTAAATGCTAGTATAGAAATTGCGCGGATGTGGCTAGATGAGGGTCATATCGTCAAAACCGTAGACCGCAAAGGATGGAGCGCCCAAACCACAGCTAATGGTACGGCTATTACCAAACTACCCTTAGCAATTTTAGTAGATGGTAATTCTGCTAGTGCCAGTGAAATCCTCACCGGCGCACTCAAGGACAATAAACGGGCTGTAGTTGTTGGTAGTCAAACCTTTGGTAAAGCTTTGGTACAGTCAGTCCATAAACTAGAAGATGGTTCAGGTTTAGCCGTCACCATTGCCCACTATTATACACCCAATGGTACAGATATCAACCATAAAGGCATTGCACCTGATATTAAGCTAGACTTGACACAAACACAAGAACGCCAATTGGCTTCTAATCCGAGTTTGATCGGTACAAATAGTGATCCCCAATACGCTCGTGCTATTGCTGCCCTCTCAAATGGTAAATTAGCAGAAACTCTGAAAAGTCAAAATTCCCACTCTGTTAGTGTTAGTTTGGAAGACTCGAAATTTTAAAATTTGAGCTTTAATTCCACCCTTGGGGGACAGTTAGGTAATAATTAATGAACCACGAAGGCACGACTTTTTTGTGGTTCATTTTTTCTTATCCTCTTATATACAGCAAGTTCAGCTTGAGTGAGGTACACTTTGTGCGGGCAAGATGCCCGCACCACAAGAGTTTTATTATTAATATCTGTACTTCATAATATCGGGAACTGCTGTATACTCTATCATGTAGCAATGATATATTTAATTGCCACTCCTTGGGTTAAAATTGTTGAGAATGAAAGTCTATTTTTCCTGCCTTAAATTCTATCTATGGCTAATCCTAAATCTGACAAAAACTTTGTTTACCAGGAATTTGGTAACGGTAGTTCACCCCCACTAGAACGGGCTTTAGAACGGGGAATCCAAGATTTACCGCCAAATCAGCAAAATGTAAGAATCCAAGCCACTCGCGCTGGACGGAAGGGGAAAACTGTCACGGTGATTACTGGTTTTCAAACTAAACCGGAAACTTTAGCTACTTTATTAAAACAGTTAAAAGCCCAATGTGGTACCGGTGGCACGGTTAAAGATGATGAAATTGAGGTTCAGGGAGACCATAAACAGAAGATATTAGAAATTTTGGTCAAATTAGGTTACAAGGCTAAAATCAGTGGTGGTTAAAGGGTGCAGTTTACCGTATCTTTTCAGGAATCATCATGACAGATGGTGATGTTAACTTTAGAAATGTCAGCTATTCACAAAAGGTATTGATGAGTATGGATGTAATTAGAATTATAGTGGCAATTTTTATCCCACCTTTGGGAGTGTTTTTGCAAGTGGGTTTTGGTCTAGATTTTTGGATTAATATCGTCTTAACGTTATTTGGTTATATTCCGGGAATTGTTCACGCGGTCTGGATAATTGCCAAGAAATAATGAAGTTGTTTCATTGTGTATCTCTACTGTGGGTAGAGTAAATAGGTGAACGGAAAAAACCGACACAAGTAACGAAAAGTAAAGTTGCCCGAAACTTCTTTTCTGTTACCTGTTACCTGTTCCCTCACTATCAATTTTTAACGCCAACCTACTTACGCTTTTGTGGTTGGCAGTTTCCCAAATTACTTGTTGATCAATATCTAACTTTAGGTAGATGACAATGGTTTTTCTGATTATTTACTGTATTATTTCTGCCTATGTTTGCATACCTTAAATTAAGGCATATTCTAAAGTGATGGTGACAGTGTGAAACTAGACCAACTGAAAGCAAATGTCATTGTTCGTGGTTCAATCTTTCCCGAACCAGTACAGGTATTGGTAGTTCCATGGGTAGTTCAGTTAAACTCATTGGGACTGGAATTAATACCAATCATATAAAATGTGATCAACAATAATGACTAAATACCTTAAACGCGTAGTTAATAACGGGAGTAATTAAGAATATGAGTACAGAACAACTACAAAAAAGCGAAGTTAAGTTTTATGAAGCATTTTTTGAGGAAGTTTCTTATTGGGCAAAGGATATAAATACAATTATTGCTACAGCTTATGAACAATCAAGTAAATTTGGAGTAGGGGCAAGAGTTAGCCCAATTTTATCCAAAAGATGCTGATGGTAGTACACCAATAGCTTATTTATAGGCGCGGATTATTTGCAAGTGTTTCTATTCCCCAAAAGCCATCAACACCACCAGAAATTGGGGAAACTACTACTAACAACCTAGATAATAATAAAAGTGGTTCTACAGCGGTTCTAAATACTCTAGGAGAGAAAGTTGCGGACTATGATAGTCATAGGAAAAAATCACAAGATGAACCTGAACCAAAAGATGAACCTGAGATGATAACCCCAGTTGTATTACCAAAATTATTAAGGTGGAGTGGTGTAATTACACCGCAAAAATGGATGAATTTTTATACGAAAGTTGTATCTAAATTTGCAACCACCAAAGATTTCAAATTAACATTAAAAGTGGAGGTTTTAGTAGAGGGAGAAATAGCTACCCCAAAGATTGAGGAAACTAAAGTTGCACTGGCTGAATTAGGACTAAATAATGATGTTAAGACTGATATAGATGAGATGCACTAAAATGCAAATTTTACTGTCTCTCTTAGACTGCGTTTGATAAATTAATACTAAAAAACACCTAAAACTCCCGATATACTTAGACCATAAAATTAACAAAGCACGATGCCCAGAAATTATGTTTGATTATGTCGCGTGGGTTAGTCAAACCCTTATCAAACACTAATCTCAATTCATCCCAATTGAGGATTTTCCTTTGTTCGTTTCCTGCTACTTTCATGGTATAAGTAGGTGAACGGAAAAAAACCGACATAAGTAACGAAAAGTAAAGTTGCCCAAAACCTCTTCCCTGTTCCCTGTTCCCTGTTCCCTTGTCATAACGACAATTTTTAACGCCAACCTACTTAAATGATTTTGCTTGTTAGTAAACACACAATCAGATAACTTAAGATTTGTCAAAGCGAAGATTATGAACTACAAAGCTATCATTTTATCAACTATTTTGGGAATTTCTACACCTGCAATTATTGATATGGCCATTCCTAATCAAGCCATAGCTGTAAAAAAGTTTGATTATCCAGCGGGTGAATTTACGGATAAAGATTGGAATGTGACTTTAGGTTTTACAAATAATTCTTATTACTATTATGGGGAAAACCGTCAAAGTAATTCTAATATCAGTTTATCTGGTGCTGTCGCTTCTGGAACTAAACAACGTCAAATATACACTTGGAATAATAATGGTACAAAATATCAAGTAATTTGGAAACCAAGTGATCCCAAATTTATTCGTGTTCAGGTAATTGATTCCCAAGGTAAAATAATCTTAAATCGTCTACTTCAATCTGTTAGAAATTAGAGTTTTTTTGATTAAATATCACCTGATTTTACATTGAGTTAAAAACTATTGGTTAAAAACTATTGGTTAAATTTATGTGCTGATGTTTAACAGTTTTTGTAGAGACGTTTTATATAACATCTCTACATTATGTGCTTATTCAGCCCAAGCGATTAATCTGGGTTCGTAAGGACTAGAAAGGTATTTATTGCGAGGTAAAACGCGCAAAGACAAGCCCTGTAAACCAGAGGTAGTGTAAGTGATATTTGCTGTATAAACACTTAAATTGTCTGGGTTTTGTCCTTGATAATCCATGACCACAGGTACAGCATTAACAATATCCCCATGGGCATCTATAGAACCTTGATATAGTTCTACTTGCACATCATCGTTACTCAAAGTTGCTAAATCAACTTTAGCTTTGACGGCTACAGTTTGATTAACTTTAATGTCTGATGCTGCGGATACCTCAAGATCCTTAATTCTGATACTAAACCAGTGTTCACCTAATCTCTCTCTCCAAGACGCTAATTCCTTGGCTGGGGCATAATTGTCAACAGTTAAGGTATGATAGCGATCGCTGGCTGGGAAATAGGCTCTGAGTGCATATTCTCGCACCATCCGGGCTGTATTAAAAAATGGACAATTCAAGCGAATTGCATCTTTCATTTTTGCTACCCAGGGACGAGGCAAGCCATCACCATCACGATGATCATAGAATAAAGGGGTAACTTCCTTTTCTAGTAACTCATAAAGGGCGTTAGCTTCTATTTCGTCTTGGTAATTAGGATCTTCGTAATTTTCTCCGTGGCCAATAGCCCAACCGGTGCGGACATAATCTGCTTCATCCCACCAACCATCAAGTACACTTAAATTGGGTAGTCCATTCATAGCGGCTTTCATACCACTTGTACCAGAAGCTTCTCTAGGACGACGGGGAGTATTTAACCAAATATCACAACCTGCTACCATTAAACGGGCGATGTGAATATCGTAGTTGGGAACAAATACTACCTGTTTTTCTAAATGGTGTTCGCGGATAAAGTGATTGATATCCCGAATCAATTCTTTACCAGGGATATCTTTGGGGTGAGCTTTTCCCGCAATTACAAACTGGACTTTACGGTTTTTATTACCGAGTAAAATCCGTTTAATGCGGTCTAAATCACGCATCCACAAAGTAGCTCGTTTATAAGTAGCAAAGCGACGAGCAAACCCAATTGTTAAAACGTTAGGGTCAAGCACTTCCTGGGCTTGAGCGATATCAGAAGCGGATGCACCGCGATCGCGCAGATGTTTAACTAAATGTTCCCTAACGTACAATACCATGTCTAAACGGCAACGTTCATGATTCCGCCACAATTCTTCATCAGGAATTGCGTCCATTCGTTCCCATAATTGGTTATCTGGTGGTGCTGATGACCAATTTGGACCAAGATAGCGATCGTATAATTCTTGAGTAGATTTAGCTACACAACTACGGGCATGAACACCGTTAGTAATAGCAGTAATTGGCACTTCGTCCACAGGAACTTTTTGCCACAACCCCTGGAACATTTGTCGGGAAACAACGCCATGTAATTGTGCTACACCGTTAGAGAATGTTGCCATTTTCAGGGCTAATACTGCCATACTGAAGGGACTGGACAAATCACCAGTATTTTCTCGTCCTAGACCTAAAAACTGCTCCTTTGGTAAACCAAAGATATCTGCATAATAGCCCAAATAATGCAATATCTTATCAGGAGAAAATAAATCAATACCTGCGGGGACTGGTGTGTGAGTAGTGAAGATATTACTAGAACATACCACCTGTCTAGCTTGTCTGTAACTCAGTCCTGCTTCCTGAATGAGAATGCGAATGCGTTCCAAAGCCGAGAAAGCAGCATGGCCTTCATTCATGTGGTAAGCAGTCACTTCATACCCCAAGGCCTTGAGCATTTGTACACCACCTATACCCAGCATAATTTCTTGGTGGATACGCATATCTATATCACCACCATACAATTGATCGGTGATATCGTGATCATAAGCCTTGTTAGGTTCGATATTAGTATCAAGCATATACAGAGGTACTGTTCCCACTTGTACACGCCATACTCGTGCATATACCTTGCGTCCTGGATAGTCTACCGCAATTCGTAGTTCTGAACCATCGGCATTGCGCTCCAAATGCAAAGGCATATTATAGAAGTCATTGATAGGATAGCGCTCTTGTTGCCAACCATCAGCATTAAGATATTGGGCAAAATATCCCTGTTGATACAATAAACCGACACCTACTAAAGGTAAACCCAAATCACTAGCTGATTTTAAATGATCACCCGCTAATACACCTAAACCACCAGAATAGACAGGTAAGCAATCTACTAAGCCAAATTCAGCGGAAAAATAGGCGTAACATTCTTTTTGCGGCTGTTCCCTTTGTTTTTTATACCAGCTACGCTCCTGCAAATAATCTTCTAATTGCCTTGCTGCTCGGTCTACTTGCGCTAAAAAGCCGTCATCTTCAACAACTTCTAATAGTCGCTTTTGACTGATAGTTCCCAACATTAAGACTGGGTTATGATGGCTTGATTCCCATAAATCGGGGTCTAAACGGCGAAATAGGTCTTTACTCTCTACATTCCAATCAAAATGGAGATTATAGGCTAGTTTCCGCAGGGGTTCTAGTCTAGAAGGTAGTGAAGGAGATACGTTAAAAGTGCGAATTGGCTGCATGGTTTAAAAAAACTTATTTGTGCGGCTATGGTTATTGTTTACTGTTTTTACTTAATGTTGCCAACTCTTTATACTATGTTTGTCAACTTTCGATGACTTTGTTAACAATTGATAATTATTGAATTGCTGAATAAGCATTACACTTATAGCTTGTCTGAGTCTACTGGGTTTGTACTGATTTTACCAAAATTTTACTAAAATTTAATTATGTGCTGTTTATATAGGCAAAATGGCAATATATCGGTATGCACTGAAATATAAATCCAAAACATAGCTAAAAAGCGATTATGAATCATCAAAATGAAACAAAACTGCTGGTTTTTTCCCTGTTGTTTACGACAGCGTTGCTAGGCTTGGGCTTGTGGTTGTGGAATCAATTCACAGACGGCATTCCTGATAAAGCAGCTAATGTTTCCCCCGAATCTGATTCTACACCAGGGCGAATCAGTTTAGGTGAGAAAATTTTAATTACTGATCAAATCAACTCTGACAAGGAAAGAGGAGTACAAGCCTTTGCTCAGGGTAATTTTGATGCTGCTAGAACCAATTTTCAAGCATCTTTACGCCAAAATCAGAATGATCCAGAAAGTTTGATTTATCTCAATAACTCCCTGGACAATAGTAGTAAATATATCAAAATTGCCGTGAGTGTACCTATCGGCGGAAATCTCAATGTAGCCAAAGAGATTCTGCGCGGTGTAGCTCAGGCTCAAGATCAGGTAAATCGTAATAGTGGCATTAATGGTAAATTTTTGCAAGTAGCGATCGCTAATGATGATAATGATCCCACCCAAGCCCAAAAAATAGCCACGCAATTTGTCAAAGATTCCAGTATTCTGGCTATAGTTGGACATAACGCCAGTAATGCTTCTATTGCGGCAGCACCAATATATCAGCAGGGGGGACTAGTGATGATTTCTCCTACTAGTTTCGCTCAAAATCTCTCTGGTATTGGTAGCTACATATTTCGCACAGTCCCCAATATTAGTTCCCAGGCCGAACCTCTGGCTGTTTATACCCTCAAAACTGCCCGTAAAACTAATATTGCCTTATGTGTAGATTCCAAATCTATTGATAATCAATCTTTTAAAGATGAGTACGCTAAAAATAGCGTAGCTGGTGGCGGTAAAATTAATCCCACCAAGTGCGATTTTTCTGCCCCTGATTTTAACTCTACTACAATAATTTCTCAATTAATTAGTAGTGGTGCTGATGGGTTGGTATTAGCTCCCTATGTTGGTAGAATTAACCGCGCTTTAGAACTAGCAGCAGCAAATCAAGGTAAATTAGCGCTGTTTGGTAGTCCGACATTATACACTTTTCAAACATTACAATCAGGGAAATCTGATGTTAATGGTATGGTTATTACTGTACCTTGGCACCCAAAAGCCATTCCTGGTAATCCTTTTCCTGAACAAGCTAGAAAACTTTGGGGCGGAACTGTGAATTGGCGTTCAGCAACAGCTTATGATGCAACTATGGCGATCGCTAAAGGTTTACAACAAGGTTATACCCGTGAAGCATTACAAAAGGTGCTACATAGTCCAGATTTCTTTGTTAATGGTGCTACAGGCAAGATTGAATTTCAAGAATCTGGTGATATTAAGGGTAAAGCAATATTGGTCAAAGTGCAACCAAGTAAAAACTCAACTGCTAACTATGACTTTTTCCCGTTGCAGGGAAAATAAATAGTGAGATGATGTTATTAACCATTTCAATTTGTTGGTTGGGTTTGACTGCGTTCTACCCAACCTGCGGGACTTTTTTGATCATGTTTTCATAACTTTGCTAAGAATTGTTTCCATTTAATTAATGTCCCCAGTAGGGGCGAACGGCCGTTCGCCCCCACGTGGGTTTTCATTCAATTAATGCCCCCAGCGAGTGGGGACCCCTCAATTTTAAACCCTTACCCAGCAATGTGTCCAGAGACAGTTTCCGATAGCAGCGATCGCCATTACCCCAAAAATGTTAAATTAATATATGTATTAGCAAAGGTCGAATAAATGACGAGATTTATACATGACCAATTCGCCAAAGATTATTTAGAAGAACTGCTAAAACCTTATGGAAAAGTAGAAGCACCCAGTCATGTATCTGGAGAAGTACGGGAAATAGAGGTATTATTTACACCATTTCTTGAACAAAAAGCGGATATAGCATCATTAGGGTTATTAGGTAAACTAGCCACCACACTAGCCATATTTGAACCATTTCGCAACCCAGCCTCAACAGAAGAAATATGTGATTGTGTATTAAAATCATTAGAAGTTAGAGGTGCATTAAAACGAGAAGCAAAACGTAATGCAACCAAAATAGCAGAAAGTAATTTTCCTAAATTATGGATTCTCACACCCACAGCGTCTAAGAAACTGCTATCAGGATTTCATGGTACATTGGAATCAGATTCTTTACCAGGAATATACTATTTACCAGAGTCTTTCCGTGCAGCAATTATTGTCATTCATCAATTATCACCTGTTCCAGAAACATTGTGGTTAAGACTTTTGGGAAGAGGAACGGTACAAAAACGAGCAATTGATGAATTAGCTGCGTTACCATCAAATCAGCCTTATGTGAAAATCACATTAGAATTACTTTACAACCTGCAACAGAACTTGAGAATAAATCAAAGTCCAGAAATAGAAGCAGAAGATAGGGAGTTGATTATGAGATTAGCACCACTTTACCAACAAGAGCGAGAACTCGCTAGACAAGAAGGACTACAAGAAGGAGAACAACGAGGCCTACAACAAGGAGAACAACTTCTGATTATCCGTCAGTTAAATCGCCGCATTGGTACAATGGACTCATCATTGATTCAACAAGTCCAAAAATTACCTGTTGCACAACTAGAGGAACTAGGAGAAGCCTTGTTAGATTTTACCTCAGTTACAGATTTACAAACTTGGTTACAATCTGTTAGCTAATCTTTTTCAAAAGACCGTTTATGATGTTTTCATGACTTTATGAAGAATTGAAAACTTTTTGATTTTTCCCGCCGAAAATTGGGATTAGGGGCTTGACAATTGATTTGAAATTTGTTATCATAGACTTGATAAGGAAGAACTGTCTTCAAATTTTATTTAATAGACATAGGCCGAGTTTAAAGATGCTTGACACAAAACCCTTGTAGTAGAGACGTTCCATGGAACGTCTCTACTTTTTTGGGGATGTCTATTGAATTGTGCAGAACCGCTTACCATCATGGAGGCGGTTGTTTTTTGGCATAAACAGACGAGATATGAGAGTTTTCGATAAAATCTTGTAAAAGTTTGTAAAAAAAAAGACAATAAGACCATTGCTACTATACTGAGATATAGGTCAAATTCAAACATGAATACAAAGATATATCATGATGAAACTATCTCAGATTCTGCCATTAGTTGTTGTCGGTGGTGCTTTAGCCACTAGCCTTGTCGCATGGGAAAAGCCAGCACAAGCAATTAATTTCACATTTTCTTTCACTAATACTACAGGTAATGTAAACGGTACGGTTAAAGGTACTATTTACGGGCTAATAGATAATGCTACATCCAGTGCTACACAGGTCACACTTGACTCTTATCCATCTGCTCTAGGTACTTTGAACGATTCAACTAATATACTAAGTTGGGATGCTGAGCCCTCAACTAATTCATTTAGTGTTGTAAACGGAACGATAATATCATCCAACCTCCAATATTATGGATATGGTGGTGCTGGTATTTGTATTGGTGGTGATTCTCAATGCTTGTTTGATGGTGGCTTGACATTTGATTTCGGAGACAATTCTGTGGGTAATGGTGCATCCCCTACTTATGCAGTGCCAGTACCCTTTGACATCAGTCCAGGTGCTATATTACCCACCATCCCCATCTTAGCTTTAATGTACCTATGGAAACAATCGAGGAATAGAATGGCGTTAAAAACCATTAATAATCCTGATGTAACAGTTTCGACATATAGACAAGTAGGTTAAGACAATAAAACCAAACTCTGTCAAGAAAAGTAGGCGTTGTTGAAACCAGGTATGAATTTAGGTGTAGAGACGAGAATCCCTACATGAGGAACGTCTCTGCAAGGGTTTTGAAATCATCAAAAATCATTTTCATATCTCAAATCAGCAACGCCGAAAAGTAACATGATTGAAAAATTCTTCACCCTTGCAAGAGTGCTATAACGACAATTTTTTGTTATCAACCATTTTAATTTGTAGGTTGGGTTGAGGTACGAAACCCAACACAGTCTATAAGTATATGACATTTAATGTTAAGGTACGAAACCCAACACAGTCTATAAGTATATGACATTTAATGTTGAGGTACGAAACCCAACACAGTCTATAAGTATATGACATTTAATGTTGAGGTACGAAACCCAACACAGTCTATAAGTATATGACATTTAATATTGGGGTTTGACTGCGTTCTCCCCAACCTGCGGAACTGCTGTTCCCTATTCCCTCGCCAAAGGTACAAGATATAGGTAAGATAAATTAGTTGCTATTTACCAAACCTCCGGGAGTTAGTTCTATGTTGAGTTTAAAAATTGCTGTTTATATCGTTGTCGGCTTGTTTGTGAGTATCTTCATCTTCGGGTTTTTGTCCAATGACCCAGCCCGTAACCCCGGTCGTCAAGACTCAGAATAAATATACAACAAATCACCTTTAGTGGCCGGAAGGTAGAAACAGGCTAATATGTAATTCAACCTTCCGGCTACTTTTTGCTTTTTGATCAGCTTAATTGCCTCAAAATATGTTTCATCCAGCCCTTCCACCTCAACCACCGCCAAATCTTGTATCGTCAAAACCTGTTTCCTATCTCGCTGCTCCTGCTGTTATTCAGGTAAAAAATGATCAACAAAAACTGATCATTGATGGTAAAAATCAGCAAGATCAGTATCAATCAACTACCAAGCCAAGCAATGATTCTCCGTTATCCCAACTAGAAAAATCATCTGGGGAATTTTCCATAATTCAAGGTCAAAAACGCAAAATTATTTATAATATAGCCGGACAGCAGGTTGTAACAGAAACATCAACACCTCCGGTAGAAAAAAAATACGTAAATTTACAGGAATCAGCGGGAAAGGTTGATCTATTGGTTGGTGAAAAGACACCATCGTTACCAGTACAAAATCTGATTGAATTTAAACTGCGTAATCCTCAAGATCAGTCAAAACCTGGTAATTTAGAAGTTCCCCCCTTACCGCAAATTACAGAAGCAGAGAAAATATCACCGCAAAAAACAAGAATTGTAGAGGTAATTGCTGATCGCCAGGAGTATGATCAAGAAAGGCGAATTGTTACCGCTGAGGGTAATGTAGTAGTCAGATTTGATGGTGCAGTAATTGATGCTGATACCCTACGTATCAATTTAGATAATTTGATAGCGGTAGGGGAGGGTAATGTGGCTTTAACCAGGGGTAATCAGATATTCCAAGGACAACGTTTTACTTATAATTTTATTCAAGATAGTGGTGATCTAGAAAACGGTAAAGGTGAACTTTATATCCCTACCACAGCAACAGATTTTGCTTTTTCCCCAAGTCTCCCTACAGATATTACCCCAGGTGGTGTACCTAGTCGTCCTTTGAGTTATCGGCTTCGCGCTAATCAACCCCTCACTGGTGTTAATAGTCCCGGAGGCATAGAATTTGGTGCTAGTGGTCAATCAGACGCGCGAAATGTTTCTGTACCTAACTCTGGTGGTGTCCTCAAGCGGTTACGATTTGAAGCCCAATATATTGAATTTTATCCCCGTGGTTTTCAAGCTCAAGATGTGAGAATTACTAATGACCCTTTTTCACCACCGGAATTGGAAATCAGGGCGGCTAAGGTGACTGTGACGCGAGAAGCACCTTTAATAGATAGGGTTACTACCCAGCGTCAACGGTTAGTTTTTGATCAAAAAGTTGTTGTTCCCATTCCTGTGAATAGTCGCAAAATAGATCGTCGGCCACGACAGGTAAATCCCACTATCGTTTCTGTGGGTTTTGATAATGGTAAACGGGGTGGTTTGTTTATAGAACGGGCTTTTGAACCAATTAATAATGATCAGACTCGCTGGACTATTACACCCCAGTTTTATGTACAAAGGGCTGTAGAAAATGGTGGTAATGTAGCTAATTTGTTTGGTGTAAATACTAAACTGAATGCTGTTTTGAGTCCTAAAACTGTTGTGGAGGGTACGGGAGAGTTAACTAGTTTTGATTTTGATCAGGTGGAAGACACTTTACGCGGGAGTTTGCGATTACGCCAAAGTTTGGGTAATGTCAAGCCTTATACATTAAGTTTAGAATCTAGTTACCGCGATCGCCTTTATAATGGTAGTCTAGGGTATCAAACCGTACAAAGTAGTATAGGTGGAATTATCACGTCTCCGATCCTTCCTTTAGGAAAAAGCGGTATAAATCTTAGTTATCAGGGTGGCGCACAGTACATAAATTCTAACACAGACCGTCAGAATTTACTCTCACCACTACGTAAAAATGATCGCATTTCTTTAAGTCGTTTCCAGGGTAGTGTTAGCTTGAGTAATGGGATCAAATTGTGGGAGGGGAAACCTTTACCAGCTACAGCCAAAGAGGGATTAAAATATACATCTAATCCTGTAGTACCGTATTTACAAGCGATCGCTGGTATCACAGGAACTACTAGTTATTATAGTAGCGGTGATAACCAAAGCACTGTCACTGGTACTATTGGTTTAATCGGCCAAATTGGCCATTTTTCCCGTCCTTTCTTAGATTATACTGGCTTTAATGTCAGTTACTCCCAAGGCACTAATAGCGGTTTATCACCCTTTCTGTTTGACCGTTCCGTTGATAACAAAGTTCTTAGCGCTGGTATTTCTCAGCAAGTTTATGGACCCATTCGCTTAGGTTTACAAACATCCGTTAACCTAGATACATCAAAAGAAATCAGCACCGATTATACATTAGAATATAGCCGTCGTACTTATGGTATCACCCTTCGTTATAATCCAGTGCTGCAATTAGGTGGTTTCAGTATCCGTATCAGTGATTTTAATTGGACAGGTGGTACAGATCCATTTGCTAATGGACAAGTTAAACCAGTGGTTGGTGGTGTAGTCAGGGAGGAAAATTAGGCTTCAGCCGAATTATAATCTGGAATTAAACCACCTTGTTCGGTAATTTTTTTCGCTGCATCTAAAAGATACTCATAATAGGTGTGAGCAATAATAGATAACTGCTTACCAGCGGGATAAACCATATACCAATCTCGTTTAATTGGAAAATTTTGGACATCTAAAATGCTAAATTCCGCAGCGTCGGTTAATAACGTATGACGGGATAATACAGAAATACCTAAGCCACCAGCGATAGCTTGTTTAATCGCTTCATTACTTCCCAATTCCAACTTAACTTTGACCTTGACTCCATGTTTCTCAAGCAGACTTTGAACGGCACTGCGAGTCCCTGAACCCGGTTCACGCATAATAAACCGTTCTTCACCCAAACATTCTATAGGAATATTTTTTTCCTTCGCTAAAGGATGATTAGCGGGTGCAAAAACTACCAAGGGGTTTTCTAAAAATGGCTGGAAATTGACATCAAAATGATCAGGAATTTGACTCATAATATACAAGTCATCCAAATTATTCATCATCCGATCTAAAATCAGTTCATGATTTGTAACTTGGAGAGAAATATCAATCCCAGGGTAAAGCTGACAAAAAGGACCCAACAATCTAGGAATAATATACTTAGCAGTAGTAATTACCGCTAGTCTTAACTGTCCTTGTTTTAATCCTTTTAAATCAGCAATAGTCATTTGAAACTTGTCCATAGTCTCAAAAATTTGCCGACAAGTAGCAAATAATTCCCGTCCTGCTTCCGTCAAGTATAAACGTTTTCCCACCTGCTCAAATAATGGCAGACCTACCGATTTCGTTAGCTGTTTGATTTGCATGGAGATAGTAGGTTGAGTCAAAAACAACTCCTCAGCAGCACGCGTAAAACTACCATGCCGTGCCGCAGCCTCGAACACCTTCAACTGGTGCAATGTCGCTTGGTTCAAGGTTATTCTCCTCTAATCACAATTGATATATATTATATATATAATACAGTATTACGTAGCACGATTTTTATAAGTGTTATTTATAGAAACCTTATACAAAATCAATGTGTTTAGCTCAGGACTTACGTAAGCTGAACTTGCTGTAAATTCAATAGACATCTCCAAAAATGTAGGGACAATTCATGAATTGTCCCTAGAAAGGTTTAAGACTACGCGTATTTAATTTTCGGAGATGTCGAATGATGCTAAGGAGTTTTGATATAAGCACTCATGGGTTCTTTGATAAATCGGATGTAAAGATGTCTAAAGGTAGATTTAATCACACGGGGCATGGCAAAGTCTATAGGCATTAATTTGTCGGGTAATTGCCAATCTGTAATTTGTAGTAAATCAGGTGATAAATTAGGAAAGTGAATATCATTTAATTCTGGACATATTCCTAATCTTTGAGAAGCTGCAACTGTGGGAACTTGTGCGGGTGCAACCTGGAGAATTTCTAACATTGCTCTATCTAAAGCAAAGACATTACTAGAAGCTGCTAAAATTTCTAAATTCCGAGGTTCTCCACCACTAGGTCCATTACCTTCATGACCAATAATACCATCCAAAATTGTTAAAGTGGGATTAATTGCTCTGGCCGTTTCTACTAACATCTCACCGAATTTATTAGCATCTTTACCAGCTTCTAGATGCCACCAAGCTTTCATTTTACCAGGAACACAACCAAAGAGATTTTTTACTCCCAATGTCAGGGTTAATTGCAGATGAGATTTAACCTTGGGAAGGTTAATCACTACGTCTGCTGACATTGCTTCTTTTGATAAAAGTAAGTGATTGAAATTGTCATTTACTGTTTGATAACGTTTACCATGAAATTCAACCAGTGGTAAATTCAGTTCTGCTAAAATTGGTAATAAACCATTGGCTATTGCTACACCTTTAGCACTACCAAAAGCAGGACTATCTCCTAAAAATGGGTTGCCACCAACTGCAATTACCATTTCAGCAACGGCACGCACTAATTCTGGTCTTGTGGTACATTCTTTTGTAGGCCGAGAACCTGTGAGCAGGTTAGGTTTGAGTAAAACCCGATTTCCTGGTTTGACAAAAGCAGCCATTCCCCCTAAAGGTTCTAGCAGTATTTCCAAAGATTCTTTTAAAGCTTCTTGTTCGTAGGATTTGGCGCGAATTAGACTAACAGATGGTTTTGAAATTTTCATGGGTAATAATATGCGTAATAATTTACTGACATGATTATAATATAAACCAAATGACTAAAAAATTTTAGATTTTAGATTTTAGATTTTAGATTTTAGATTGGGAATTTTTGGTACAAGCCTCGCCGCTTCAGGACGCAACTAATCCAATGTTTCACCAATCTAAAATCCTCAATCTCCACACTTTAATACTTCTTCTATTGATAATTTTTAGGGATAGCAACTGGCGATAAACCGGCAATTACTTTTAAGTTTTGACAACGAATTAATTCACTAAAATTCAGTCCAGAACGCTCTTCTATTTTTGCTACGGCTTCAATGGCCGTTAACAAATGTTCGGCGGCTTCGGTTTCTGAATAACCTCGTCTTTGGGCAATACGAATAGCCGCTATATCAGCATTTAATTCTGATGCCTGAGATCTATTCCTGCGCCAAATCTGTATCGCAGCTAAAGCAGTTAATCCCCCAGATATTACCACACCTACTACATCAGACTGCACTGCCTCCACTATTCCTCCTATAAAGCCCGCTAAAACTACTCCTTGATAAATATTAGGTTGTAACCATTTTACCCCTGTTAACCAGCAAACCATCTGCAATAGCAGTAAATCCCGTTGGGGTTTTGTTAACCGTCGCCACAAATCAAAATTAATATATATCGGTCTTGATTGACTTAAAGGCAGGGGAAAGGCAGTATCTATTACCTGTTGTTGTTCTGGTTTACTGACGATTTTCGTCATCATTCGCCCAGAAGCAGGCATGACATCCAATAAACGACGAATTTCAATATTTGACTCCATAGCATCCATTATTAGTCATAATTATCTATATTCAGTGGCTATTAAGATTACACTTTATTACACTTTATATTGATATGGACGCTTTTGATCCTCATCCGCCAGAATGGACAAATCGGGCAACTCACGCCTATGAGTTTCATTGTCCTAAATGCCACGCCAGTAGTCGAGAGGCTGTTGATGTCTGGTTAAATAGGCGATCGCCTGTAACTACCGCAGATCGTCGTCGTAAATGGCAAGAGTTTTATCATTGTCATTGCGGTTATGTCTGGTGGGCTTGGAGTAATGATCGGCCACCAACAAATTTATCTGCGGAAAAATGATTTTGATCTGATATCCCCGACTTCTCAAAGCAGTCAGGGATCTATCTTAACCAGAACTTTAATGCAACATTTTAATTTAATCTAAATTTAATCTATTAGTTAAATATTTAGGAAAGTTGTGCATTTACTAATTCCCGCAGCCGGAAGTGGCAAAAGAATGGGCGCAAACCGTAATAAACTTTTATTGCAGGTACGTTCAAAACCTTTGATTGCTTGGACTTTGTTAGCCGCAGAAGCCGCAAGTTCTATTAGTTGGATAGGAATTGTTTCTCAATCTGCCGATTGGGATGATTTTAAGTCCATTATCGCTGACTTAAAGCTGAAAAAAACAATAGCATTAATTCCTGGTGGTGCTACTCGTCAGGAGTCGGTTTATAATGGTTTACAGGCATTACCAACTAATGCGAAACAAGTATTAATTCATGATGGCGCTCGTTGTTTAGTAACACCAAATTTATTTGATGCTTGTTCGGATGCAATTTTATATTGTTCTGGTTTAATTGCGGCTGTACCTGTTAAAGATACGATTAAAGTTGTTAATGAGAATGGTATTATTACAGGCACACCAGAGCGTAAACAATTATGGGCGGCTCAAACTCCCCAAGGGTTTGATGTTAATTTGTTAAAACAGTGTCATGCTGAGGGTATTCGTCAAGGTTGGGAAGTTACTGATGATGCGGCTTTGTTTGAAAAATGCGCTATGGAAGTGCGAATAGTTCCTGGGGAGGAGACTAACTTGAAAATTACCACTCCTCAAGATTTAGCGATCGCTGAATTTATACTTAGTCATAGGGAATAGGTAAGAGGTAAGAGTTTTTTCTAGTGACTAATTTACAAATCTCAAATCCAAAATCTCAAATCCAAAATCCAAAATCCAAGGGAATAGGTAAGAGGTAAGAGTTTTTTCTAGTGACTAATTTACAAATCTAAAATCCAAAATCTAAAATCCAAAATCCAAAATCCAAAATCCAAAATTCTGAATGGTCAAGAATATATCTATAGCCACAACGATAGAAGCGATTCTTTATTTAAAAGGTAAACCCTTATCTATCAGTGAAATTGCTGAATATGCCAAGTGCGATCGCCCTAGAGCAGAAGCGGGGGTTATCGAACTAATTGAGAATTATGCCCGCAGGGATACGGCCTTAGAAGTCGTAGAAACTGAACATGGTTATAGTTTACAACTGCGCTCTGATTTTCATGATTTAGTACAAGTTCTGATACCAGTAGAATTGGGTGTAGGGGCTTTAAGAACATTAGCAGCGATCGCTCTTCATAATCCCATATTACAAAGCGAATTAATTAACATCCGTGGTTCTGGTGCTTATCAGCACGTTCAAGAACTAGTAGAATCTGGTTTTGTTCGTAAACGCCGAGAAAGTGATTCTCGTTCCCATTCCCTGCAAATAACGGCAAAATTTCATCAATACTTTCAAATCGAACAACTTCCCCAGATTTTGACAACTCCAGAAAAAGAACAACAACTAGAACTGGATTTAGAGGATAGTCCAACTGGGTAGCCTAGCATACATTTTCCCTATTCCCCGTAAAAAATCCGCTAGTTTACTAATATGGTTTAGAGTAGAATTAGCAGTTAAGCTAATATAAATCGCCAATGGTGTTTGATCCTGACTTTTTGCATGACGACTCTGAGCAACACCCTAATCAACTTCTGAATGATCGCTTTGGGGACAACCCAAATCAATTACTTAAATACTTACAGCATCAATCTCCCGAAGTTTTAGCCCGTGTCGCCCAATCTGTCAGCCCGGAAATTAAACAAATCATTTCTCAGAATGTCCAAGGACTAGTAGGAATGATGCCGCCAGAGCATTTTCATGTCCAGATTACAACAGATCGGGACAATCTAGCAGGGCTACTAGCCTCGGCAATGATGACGGGCTATTTTCTTCGCCAAATGGAACAGAGAATGCAATTGGAACATTTATCTAATCAATAGTCAATCCCACAGGCGTGTTTATTCATGCCTGTCTTTCTATACATAGTAGTTCTAAATACCATAACATCACTGATGACAATTTGCTGTAAGTGATCCAAACCTCTCTCCCAAATAGACAATAGATATAGGCAAAATCTTTATCCTATCTTTAAGAATCCTCAACTAAAATCTAAAAATTAGCGATTTGTGGACTTGTTTACATGAAATTTTCCTATTGTTCACTTTGTTTTCTCACATTTTTTAGCACTCTGGGATTATTATCTACACAGCCGCAATCACAAACTGCCAATGCTCGTCCCAATTGTCCAATTCCAGCTTTAGCTCGTATTCAACCTCATCAAGTAAGTCCTGGTGAAACTTTAGCAGCTATAGCTAGTCGCTATAATCTAGCACCAGAAACAATTATCGCTATGAATCCATCCGTGAGCAAGGGCGTGGTAACTGCGGGAACAATACTACAAATTCCCCCTTTTAATGGTATGGTTGTGGAAATTCCTGCCCGTCAAAGTTGGCGACAAATAGCATCCAAGTATCAAGTTCGCCCAGATACGGTATTTGAAATTAATGGTTGTCAGAAAAACCCTAAATTTGTCTTTTTACCAGTAATTCCAGGTGTAAAATTTGCCGAAAAGGTAGTTACAAAAACTGACACACCAGGAAAAAGTGTTAGTAAAATTACTGGTTATCCTCTCCCTGGTAATACCAGTGTATCCTTAGGTTATGGTTGGAACTATCACCCTGTGACAAAGGAGGCTGTTTTTCACAGTGGTGTGGATTTATTAGCACCTGTAGGTACTCCTGTGGTAGCGATCGCTCCTGGAATCGTCGTTTTTGCCAAGGAACAGGGTAGTTATGGCAAGTTAGTCATTATTAACCATGCAGACGGTTTACAAAGCCGTTACGCCCAACTTGAGGGCATTAAGGTTACTCTAGGTCAAAAGGTCAATCAAAGCCATGTTCTGGGAACAGTTGGAACTACAGGAAAACCTACTTCTATTCAACCCCATCTTCATTTTGAAATCCGTGTTAACGGGTTTCTGGGTTGGGAAGCCAAAGATCCCAAAGGATTTTCAATTTAAACTCTGTCCATTTTCAAACATCGAGTTTTTCACAAGTTTAAGTTATTGCTGGTCATTAACACAGTTGACACTCTGCGGTCTAAAGACAGGCAGATTCTTTAAGACTTGCTTAAAAGGTAAAAGGAAAGGAATAGTCAATCATCCCCCTACCCCCTCAAAACAACTACCAGTAAGACAGGTATTGCAATTGCGCTTACTTTTATGTTTTTTTTGCTTTCCGAGTCCATCAAATTTTGTGTGAATTTCAGGATACCATTGGAAATTTTTTAGGTATAAATTTCTAATCCTGGTTTAATTTGTGATCCTCTGGAAAACTGAGGACAGGCAAGCGATCACCGCGAAATAATTCTTCACTTGCCTCTCCCAGGCTTACTAAAGCCTCACTAGTGGCTTTCTGAGCTATGAGCAGTATCAGTATAGATACTGTACCAGCTTGCAAAAAACAAGACATAGGAATGGTAAATGGAATTAAATTTAATCTGGGTTGAGAAAAGAACTGTTGGTTTCCAGGTGACATTGTGATTCTTAATAGTTAGTAAATGAATAAATTTTTTGAGCTTTTTTTTCGCTCTTTTTCCCAGTCTCTAACTTCATAGCATTATCTTTGTATTTTTGTCAATTTTGCCAGCCGTGCAGGTAACGAAATTGTAAAAAAACCACTAAAGTGCGATAATTCTATGGTTATAGCTGACAATTACAGACAAAATCCTTCAGTACACCTTTTTTGTTAAATTTCACTACCCATGAAAACGGTATTATTTAAATTATTTAATCGTCAAAAATTTTTAGTGCCATCGTTAACTCATTTAATCAATATAAATACTTGCGTAATCAAAGTCAGATTATTAGATAATGACCTCTATATTCTCCATGAAAGTGTTGAGTGTTCACAAGGTTGGCAAAGCTTGTTGGAGTTATTGCAACCACTAGAAGAAAACAATGTAGACACCCTGACTAATGATCATCAATCCTCATCAAGATACCA